>Ga0075436_100001243_pt1 | contig 17319 bp, 18 predicted proteins | sample RhiMethybrSRZTD5_FD_75303 | JGI IMG/M metagenome (GOLD analysis project Ga0075436, IMG submission 75303) | Populus rhizosphere microbial communities from Tennessee, USA - Rhizosphere MetaG P. TD hybrid SRZTD5 | ecosystem: Host-associated > Plants > Roots > Rhizosphere > Soil | place: USA...
GTCGAGAGCAGCACGATGCGCGAGAGTTTTGGCGCCGCGGCGGTCGCCTCGCCAAGCACCGCGAGCACAGGATCGCCACGCTCGTCCGGCGCGGCCGAGATCAGGAGCGCATCGGCCTCCTCGACCACGGCGACGAGGGCCGGCGAGGCGGCGGTGCCGTCGAACGTCAGCATCTCGACGGGGCGTCCGCCAAGCTCGCGCGCCCCCAGCGCGGCCGCGCTCTCGGTCGTGCGGCTCGTGCCGACGATGCGATCGAATCGCGCGCCGAACTCAGCGACATAATGCCGGGCGCAATAGCCGAGCCCGAGGCAGAGCAGGGTGGACACTCTTCACCCTCCCCTGGAGGGGGAGGGTCGGCGCATCGCAGGCAAGTCTACGCAGCCTGCGTAAACTTGGCTGCGTATGCGCGCCGGGGTGGGGTGAACGGGGTCTCCACGGTCCGCGCGCTTCTCACGTTTGTGCTTCAACGGCTCGTCGAATGCCATGGCAGGCGAAAGAGCGTGGTGTATCGCCTCTAAAACCCCATCGATATTCTTGGTGATATCGTTGTTCCAGAAGCGGAGGACGCGATAACCCTCGCGTTCAAGCCAGAGCGTGCGGACACGGTCGCTTTCGGCGATCGGGCCTTCGGCGTGTTGTGAGCCATCGACTTCGATAATGAGGCGCGCTGCCATGCAGGCGAAGTCCACCACGTAACGGCCGATGGGTACTTGACGCCGAAAGTGCGTGCCGAGGACGGGAGAGTGCCTCAAGCGCCGCCACAGGATGGCTTCCGCATTGGTCGTATTTGCGCGCAAACGACGCGCTGTTTCGCGCCAGAAGCTGTCGATCGTGCGGCGCATCGGTCGCGCTCCTGCTCACCCCACCCCGCGCGCCTTCGGCGCGCGGCCCTCCCCCTCCAGAGGAGGGTGAAGAGGGACCGCGTTGCCACGCATCTTCTCTTACCCCAGCGCCGCGGACCATTCCTCCGCGACCGTCGCATCCGGCTCGTGACCGCGCCGCGCGGCCGCCGCTGCGGCGAGGCGATCCTTCGGCCACAGCCGCGACAGCGCCCACACGGCCGCGCCGCGCACCAGCGGCGAGGCATCGTCGAGCTGCGTCGCCGCGGCCTCGGCAAGCGTCGGATCGCCGCTGTTGCCGATCGCGATCATCACGTTGCGCAGGAAGCGGTCGCGGCCCGTGCGCTTGACCGGCGACTTTGCGAACAGGGCGCGGAACGCCGCGTCGTCGAGCTGCGCGAGCTCGGCGAGCCTCGGCGCGGTGAGCGCGTCGCGCGCCGCGAGCTTCTGCTCGCGTCCGCGCTGCGCGAACTTGTTCCACGGGCAGACGGCGAGGCAATCGTCGCAGCCGTAGATGCGGTTGCCCATCAGCGGGCGCAGCTCGCGCGCGATCGGCCCCTTGTGCTCGATGGTCAGATACGAGATGCAGCGTCGCGCATCGAGGCGATACGGCGCCGGAAACGCCGCCGTGGGGCAGACATCGAGGCACGCATGGCATTGCCCGCAATGGTCGGCCTCCGGCGCATCAGCCGGCAGCTCGAGCGTGGTGAAGATCGCGCCGAGGAAGAGCCACGAGCCGAACTGGCGCGACACCAGGTTGGTGTGCTTGCCCTGCCAGCCGAGACCCGCGCCCGCGGCGAGCGGCTTCTCCATCACGGCGGCGGTGTCGACGAACACCTTCACGTCGCCGCCCGCCGCAGCGATCAGCCAGCGCGCCAGCGCCTTGAGGCGCGGCTTGATCACCTCGTGATAGTCGTCGCCCTGGGCATAGACCGAGATCGCGCCGCGCTCGCGCTCTTGCAGGATGGCCAGCGGATCGCCCGCCGGGCCGTAGTTGACGCCGAGCATCACGATGCTGCGCACGTCGTTCCACAGCGTGCGCGGGTCGCGCCGCCGCTCCGCGGTCGCGGCGAGCCATTCCATGTCGCCGTGCCGGCCGGCGGCGAGAAATGCGGTGAGCGCCGCGCCGGCGTCGCCGATCGCGTCCGGCCGCGTCACCGCGATCGCGTCGAAGCCGAGCGCGCGCGCCTCGTCGCGCAGCGCGCGCCCGAGCGCGGTCGGATCGGTCAGAAGTCGAGGTCGGCGTAGCTCGGCGACGGCGGGATTCCGGCGTGGGTGTCGGCGAGCAGCGGGCGGAACGACGGGCGCGACTTCACCCGTGCGTACCAGCTCTTCGCGGCTTCGTTTTCGTTCCACGGCACGTCACCAAGATAATCGATAGCGGACAGGTGTGCGGCGGCCGCAAGATCCGCATAGGAGAGCCGATCGCCCGCGAGCCAGTCGCGCGTCTGCACCAGCCAGCCGATATAGGACAGATGATAGCGGATGTTGACCAGCGCCGCACGGATCGCTTCCGTGTCGGGTGATCCGCCGCCCTGCGCGCGGCTCATGTAGCGTTTGTAGACGCGCTCGGTGGTGAGCGGCCCGCTCACCTCGTTGAACAGCTTTTCGCAGAACCAGCCCAACAGCCGCCGGACCTCGATCCGCGCATGCGGTTCGCTCGGCAGGAGACGATGGTTCCCAAGCTCCGAACCTCGCGTCTCGTCGAGGTATTCGGCAATCGTGCGCGCTTCCGGGATCGCCGGCCGGCCTTCCTCCACCAAAATCGGCAATGTCCCGGCCGCATTGAGCACCAGGAACTCGTGGCGCCGCTCCCAGGGACGTTCCTCGACCAGGCGCGGCGCGATGCCGTGCTCCCCGAGCGCCAGGCGCACGAAGCGGGATTGCGGGCAAAAACCGTGGTGAAGCAGTGTCAGCATCGGCTTTGAAAACGCGCCCGGCTTCGGCCGGACAAGGAGGAGAATCAGGTGCCAATCTATAGAAAGTCTTAATGCGACCTCATCATGGCGCCGGTCGTTGTGGGCGATCAGGCCTTTATGGTTGCCCCGGCCGTACGCATGGGCGAGAACCCGGCGGCAAGGAATCGTTCACCATACCCGAGTCCGCGCCCGGGCGAGCGCGACCCCACATGGAGCCGCAAACGTCATGGAAGACATCATCAAGGCGGTCATTCTCGGCATCGTCGAAGGCTTCACCGAATATCTCCCGGTCTCCTCGACCGGGCACCTGCTGCTGGTGGAGCATTTCTTCGGTTTCGGCGACCAGGATTTCGGCAACACCTTCGCGATCCTGATCCAGTTCGGCGCGATCCTCGCCCTGCTGTCGATCTATTTCACCCGCCTGGTGCAGCTCGCCACCGGCTTCTTCACCGACGCGCGGACGCGCCATTTCGTCCTTGGCATCCTGCTCGCCTTTCTGCCCGCCGCGGTGGTCGGCGCAGCGCTGCACGGCTTCATCAAGTCCGTGCTGTTCAATCCATGGATCGTGTGCGTCTCGCTGATCGTGGGCGGCGTCGTGCTGGTCTGGCTCGAGAGCCTGTCGCTCAAGCCGCGTTATCACGACGTGACGACGTTCTCGATGCCGATGTATCTCGGCATCGGCATCTGCCAGTGCATGGCGATGATCCCGGGCGTATCGCGCTCGGGCGCGACCATCGTGTCGGCGATGCTGCTCGGCGCCGACCGGCGCGCCGCTGCCGAGTTCTCCTTCTGGCTCGCCATGCCGACCATGGCGGGCGCCTTCACGCTCGACCTGCTCAAGAGCCGGCACGACCTGTCCTCCAACGGCGCGCTCCTGATCGCCATCGGCTTCGCTGTGTCCTTCATCTTCGGCTGGATCGTGGTGAAGACCTTTTTGGGCTACGTGGCCCGCCACGGCTTCATGGTGTTCGCCTGGTGGCGCCTGATCGTCGGCGCGGCGGGACTTGTGGCCTTGATGCTGGGATTCGGCGCGGGGTGAAGCGGAATTTCAATTCCGCGGAAAATCCCGCCCGTCGCCGTTGTACAGCACCTCGCGCGGCACGCGCTTGAGGTCGCGCAGGCCGGTGAGCATCATGGTGATGTCCATCTCGTCGCGGATGATGCCGAGCGCCTTGCGCACGCCGGCTTCGCCTTGTGCGGCGAGGCCGTAGAGATAGGCGCGGCCGATCAGGCAGCCGCGCGCGCCCAGCGCCAGCGCCTTGATGACGTCCTGGCCCGAGCGGATGCCGCCATCGAACAGCACCTCGAGCCGGTCGCCCACCGTGCCCGCGATCTCGGGCAGCACCCGGATCGTCGCCGGCGCGCCGTCGAGCTGGCGGCCGCCATGGTTCGACACCACGATGCCGTCGACGCCGGCCGCCACCGCGGTCTTGGCATCGTCGACGTCGAGGATGCCCTTGAGCACGAGCTTGCCGGGCCACACCTTGCGGATCCAGTCGATGTCGCGCCAGTTGAGCGACTGGTCGAAATGGGTCTGCGACCAGTTGGCGGTGCCGAGGCTGATGTTCTTGCGCCTCAGATAGTCGTCGACATTGCCGAAGGTCTTGCGTTTGCCGAGGAGCACGCGCGCCACCCAGGCGGGCTTGGTCGCGATGTCGATCGCGTTCTTGAGCGAAAAGCGCGGCGGCACCGTGAGCCCGTTCTTGAGATCGCAGTGACGCTGCCCGCGCTGCGGCAGGTCCACGGTGACGAACAGCACCGGGCATTGCGCCGCGGAGGCGCGCGCCATGATCTCTTCCGAGAAGCCGCGATCGCGAAAGACATAGAGCTGGAACCAGAACGGCTTCTTGGTCGCGGCGCGCACGTCCTCGATGGTGCAGATCGACATGGTGGAGAGCGTGTAGATCGTGCCCTCCGCCTCGGCGGCGCGCGCGGCGAGGATCTCGCCGTCGCCGTAGACGAGGCCGGTGAGGCCGGTCGGCGCGATCGCCACCGGCATCGAGAGCTGGCTCCCGAGAAGCTCAGCTGCCATCGAGCGCCCGGTGGTGTCGATCAGCACGCGCTGCCGGAACCGGATGGCCCTGAGCTCCTCGCGGTTCGCGTCGCGCGTGACCTCGTCGTAGGAGCCGCTGTCGACGTAATCGAACATCACGCGCGGGCAGCGCCTGCGCGCGATCGTCCGCAGGTCCTCGATGTTCGTGATCACGGCCATTGGCGGCAGTCCCCGGCTCGCGCATATCCCGGCGAAGTGGACGCCGGTTCGCCGATTAGGATATGCGCCAAAAAAGCTACCCGCCCCGGACCATGCGCCGCCTTCTAGCTGGGCCGCAAGGCCTTGAACTGGCCGGTGGGGCGGAAGCGCCACAGATAGGACGGTACGATCGCCTGCACCGAGGTGGGCTCGATGCCCAGTCCCTGCAGCGTGCGCCGCTCGCGCCGCGCGCTGTCCGAGACGACATTGTCGACGCGCAGGAGCTCGACCTGGTCGGGCGTGAGCGGCGTCGAGGGGAGGAACTGGAGGAAGAACGCCTCGAGCTTGGCGAGCCAGAACGGGATCGGGACCAGCAGCCGCCGGCGCTGGATGGTCTTGAGGGTGAACGCCATGATGTCGCGCAGCGTAAAAACCTCCGGCCCGCCGATCTCGTAGATCGTGCCCGGGCGGGTCTCGCCCGCCACGGCCGCCGCGACGGCTGCCGCGAGGTCGCCCGCGAACACCGGCTCGAACCGGGTATGCCCGCCGCCGATCAGCGGCAGCGCCGGCACGAAGCGGGCGATCGAGGCGAACCGGTTGAACAGCTGGTCCTCGGGGCCGAACACCACCGACGGCCGGAACACCGTGGCGTCCGGCACGGCGCCGAACACCGCGTTCTCGCCCGCCGCCTTGGTCCGCGCATAGACCGAGCGCGACGCCTCGCCGACGCCGAGCGCCGACATGTGCACGAGGCGGGCGTCATGCTGGGCGGCCGCCTTCGCGACCGTCTCGGCGCCGAGCGCGTGCACCGGCTCGAAGCGCTGGCGGCCGCCCTGGGCGAGGATGCCGACCAGGTTGACCACGACGCCGGCATCGCGCGCCGCGGCAGCGACCGAGCCCGGATGCCGCACGTTGGCCTGCACGGCGGTGATCTGACCGACGCGGCCGAGCGGCTGCAGAAAGCCGGCGAGCTCCGGCCGGCGCACCGCGACGCGGATGCGGAAATGGCGCTTGGCGAGCGCCCGCACCACATGGCGGCCGACGAACCCCGAGCCGCCGAACACGGTGACCAGCATGTCGGAATTGGATTGGACGGTCATGCGGCTCTCGGCTCGATGCGCGCGGGAGGTCGGGCGAAGGGGGTGCGCGGGCGGGATACAGGATCGGTTGCGGGCTGTACAGGGCGATTGTGCGCGCCCGCATCACGGCCTCACGATGTCCGCCATGTCCCCGAACGGGCGTCTGCCATGTCCCCGAACACCCGGGCGCACCGGCAGCGCGAGCTCAGGCCTGTCTTGGGCGGGCTTGGCGGCCCGCGATCATTGACAACCCGAATCCCGAAGCCCTATCTCTCGCCCCGAGCCCAGGTGGCGGAATTGGTAGACGCACTAGTTTCAGGTACTAGCGCCGCGAGGCGTGGAGGTTCGAGTCCTCTCCTGGGCACCAAGGTTTCGCCAAGACCTTGATCCTCCAACAAGTCCTTGAGAACCGCCGGATTGCGGTCGCCCAGCACGGGTATCCCAGATCCGGTCACGGTAGCCGTTGCGCTGAGCCAGACGCTCGGAGCTCTTCTCGCCCTGGCCGGCGCCGGTCAGTTCCTCGACGTTCCATCAGCCGCTGCGCGGCAAACTGGACCTCGGGCCTCAATCGAAGAGACCTCCCGCATAGAGACGAGACGCGGCATTCAGAGCCGCAATTGCGCGGACGGTGCTGCGATTGCCCTCACCGCTGGAAAGCGTAGGCTCGGCATGCCTTCACACACTGGGAGCGCAATATGAGGACTCTCAATACAGCTTTCTTTCTTGCAATCGTATTGTTGTTCGCCGCCGCGTCTCTCTCAGCCTCAGCACGCGGAGGGAAATCAGGTCCTGGTCCGTCCAACCATGCGGCTACGATCAAGCACGACAATCAGCCGACATCTACCGCTCGAAAAAACACAAAAGGCAAAGGCAACAGCAAACCGTCCGTGTCCGATATTGTGGTTACCAAGCCCATCGATAAGTCGTCTCCCTGAAGCAGCGGAGAGGAGGCGAACGATGAACAACACGACCTGTAAGTCGATAGCATTCATCGCCGCAGCTTTTGCGGCCTTGGCGCTTGTCACGCTTACAGCAAGCGCACGTTCGGGCAGCGGACATCCGGCTCACAATGTCAGCCCGCAAACCTCCACCGCCAGCCGGGATGCATCGAGTGGCCAAGCGCAGGGAAGGCGGCAGCACACGCCAGGCCGGGAGGGCACGCCCAGCGCGAAAGCCAAGTCTCGGCCGGCCCGTCTCACTCCGGAAAAGGTCGAGGCTGGCAGCGAGAACGTCCGATGAAGCGCATGCGCTCGCGTCCTTTCAAGGCGTCAGCCCGAGCGTGCCCAATCTTCTCCTGATCAGGCGCGCCTAGACAGCGGGCTCAGTGCGTCGGTCCGAGCGCAACCACGATTTCCGTCGCCTGCGGCGGGTGGACCGCGAGCTTGGTCAGGGTCTCGTCGCTCCAGTCGGCGAGGTTGACGACCATCCCGGTGTCGGCGCCGCTCGCCGCATCGGTCGGCTCGACGACGTTCAATCCGCTACTGTCGAGGAAGAACGTGTGATCGCCGAACAACTCATTCAGCTGCGGCACTGCTGGGTGATCTTCCGGAAGCGCCTGGGCGTCGAATTGATTCAAGGTCCGTTCGACCTGCTCGGAGGTCAGTCTCATCGCTTGCTCCTCTCGATTGCGCGCGCGACACGGCAGCGCCGTGTCCCATCGCAAATTCGCGCGGCCTCCCACCGGCGGTGGTCAAGGGTGGTCAAGCATCCGATCGATGCGGCTCGCTCGTGCGGAGTCACGTAGGACGATCTCTTGCACGATCAAGCCACGAGACCCGCTAGCGAACGCAGCGGCGGCCTTGGACGCCGTGACATGTTTTCTCCACGGGTCAGGGTCGCCGAAATGGCCGGAACCTTGAAGCGTTGCGCGATTTGCCGTCGACATAGGCCTTGTCCCGTCAGGAGCCGCATTTTGGCTGCACTTCCGGCGGGCACGTGACGGGTGAAGGCCCCCAGCAACGAAGACGAACGGAGACAATTGATGCGACTGCTCCCGTGGACTCTCGCCGCCACCGCTGCGATCGGCGCGTGGCAACTCTTCGGCCCCGTGGTGAACGCGCAGAATCAGCCCGATTCGCCCGCCCAGGCCCCCAAGGCGCAATCGCCTTCGCCCGGCATCCCGAATGAAAAGCTCGATGCGGCGGCGGCCGCGGTGAAGAGCGTGGCCAGCATCAAGCAGGACTATCAGCGGCGGATGGCTGCGGCGGAGGAATCACAGAAGCAAGGCATTGCCGACGAAGGCGTCGACGCCCTGAAGAAGGCCATCACCGATCAGGGCCTGTCGGTCGAGGAGTACACCTCCATCCTGCAAGTGGCGCAGAACGATCCCGACATCCGGCAAAAAATCATTCAACGCATCCGTTCGTCGGACCATCCGGACCATCCGTCGAACCAACCGGACCAATGAGCGTCGTCTAATGTGCGTCGTCTATCGGATGCCGAGCGCCCAATAGGGACTTTCCCGAATCAGCCCGAGCGACGAGAACGCAGTCAAGGCTTGCGACTCGAGCATCAAGCCGCAATGGCGCCGATGCCGCGCAGCGCAACATCGCATCAGCTGCCGAGAAGAGCCGATCGTAAGGTCAAATCCCCGACGGTAGTTCCGTCATGCTCCGCTGTTGCGCGTTTAAGTCGGCATTCTTCCGTTCATTCGGACCGTGCTCCGCAGCTTTTCGCATCGGCAACTGCAGAACCGATGCACGCTGGCCAAGACAGAGCCGAGACACCGGCACGATCTGGCCGCTCGCGAATTCAAGTGCATCATGATGCATATTCGGAGAGTCGGGATTGATTCGTCGGAAGCGAGCGACTTTTTCGCCGGTTTCGCCGAAGCCGAACCCCGGCACCAGTCGCGCGAAAGGATGGTCGTAGCGCGCGTCCTCCTTGAAGGCGATCTCTGTCCCCGGAAGCAGGCATACTGCCACTTTCGGTTCCCCGACTGCGGCGAACCCATGTGTGGGGGCATTGACGAATTCCGTCGTCACCAGCTCATCTCCGACCTTTGCCGGCCGGGAGGCGACGTTGTGAAGGCTGTAGTCGCACATTCGCTGCTCTCCTTCCTGCTAAGCGAACGGCGCGGCGCGTGTACTACCGCGGCAAGAAACGGAGTTTCTGCGGCGCATTCGAAATCTATCTCCAGCGGCGTCATCGACGGATGTCTGTGACGAACGCAATTCAACGGAGACAAATCGAATGAGCAACGAAGAAGACAATAAGGCTGTCGTCGGCCGCTGGTTCGACCAGTTCTGGGGCAAGACCTGCGATCTCGCGATCGTCGACGAGCTCGCCGCGCCGGACATGCTCCTGCAATATTCGCTGCATGCGCCTCGGCGTGGCCGTGAAGACATCAAGGCCTTCATGACCGATTTCCGCCGGGCGTTTCCCGACCTCAACTTCTGGGGAACGGCCGACTTGATCGCGCAGGGCGATTACGTCGTCGGACGCTGGGAGGGCGGCGGCACGCACACGGGGCCTGCGTTCGGCGACTTCCTGATCGGCTCCCTTCCAGCCGCGACGGGACGCAAGATGCACTTCACCGGCATCACGGTCCTGCGGGTGCGAAACGGCAAGATCGTCGAAGAGATCGGTCTCGACGACGGTGTGGCGGCCCTCACGCAACTCGGCCTTCTCAAGAAGGCCGCCTGACAATAACCGTCGTCGCCGTAACTGAGAGCGATTCTGCCTGAAGCGATCAGGCCCGTGCGGTGACCGCGCGGGCCTGATCTTGTTTCGGAAGTTCGTCGGTCGCTTGCTGGATCTCCGGACCCAGGCTCAAGCTGCGGCTCGCAGGCTGTGCGGTGACTGGCGCTGCGGTTGATGGCCCGCTGTCCAAAGCAGAAGGATGTGAATCCCACAAAATTGATGGTTGACACATCAAAGTAGATTGGCGATGAAGCGATACAGCCATTTCTCGCATCAAAAGGTTCCGAATGATTACGGGAGCCCAGCTCCGTGCAGCGCGGGCCTTCCTCGGCATCGACCAGCGCAAGCTCGCCGAATTGTCCGGCCTGTCGCTGCCGACCATTCAGCGGATGGAAGCAAGTGACGGCGTGGTCCGCGGCAACGTCGACTCGCTGATGAAGCTCGTCACCGCTCTCGATGCGGCCGGCATCGAGCTCATCACTGACAGCGCGACGAGCTCAGCCGGTGGCCGCGGCGTGCGGTTGAAGAGGCCTGCGCCGTGATCCTGGTGCTTGTCCTCGCTTGTGCGGGCATCCTCCTCGCCGCCTCCGTTTTGGCCGTCGTGATCGGGCGAACCAAGGCGGCCACGCCGGTCGTCTATGGCGTCTGCCTGCTTGCGTCGCTGCTGGCGTGCGCGGCCGCCGCGGCTGAACTGCTTGGTAGCTCTGCACCCGCGAGCCTGGCCTTGCCGCTCGGCGTTCCATGGCTTGGCGCGCACTTCCGTCTCGATGCGCTGTCCGCCTACTTTCTTGCCGTCGTCTCGCTCGGGGGCTTCGCGGCCAGTCTGTTTGCGCTCGGCTATGGACGGCACGAACAAGCGCCGGCGCGGGTGCTGCCGTTCTATCCCGCATTTCTGGCCGGCATGAGTCTCGTCGTGCTCGCCGACGACGCCTTTACGTTTCTGGTGTCGTGGGAATTCATGTCGCTGTCGTCATGGGCGCTGGTGATGGCCCATCACCGCGATCAGGAGAACGTGCGCGCCGGCTACATTTATCTCGTGATGGCAAGTTTCGGCACGCTCGCGCTGCTGCTCACCTTCGGTCTATTGGCAGGTCCGGATGGCGGCTACGCCTTCGCGGATATTCGCAACGCGCATCCGTCGACAGTCCTCGCGGCGCTCGTCCTGATCCTCGCGCTGGTCGGTGCCGGCTCGAAGGCCGGCCTCGTGCCGCTGCATGTGTGGCTGCCGCTCGCGCATCCGGCGGCCCCGAGCCACGTCTCGGCGCTGATGAGCGGCGTCATGACCAAGGTTGCGGTCTACGGCTTCGTCCGCATCGTATTCGATCTGCTCGGCCCGCCCGCATGGTGGTGGAGCATTGTGGTGCTGGCACTCGGCGGCATCACGGCCGTGATGGGCGTGCTCTACGCTCTGATGCAGCACGACCTCAAGCGGCTGCTTGCCTACCATACGGTGGAGAACATCGGGATCATCTTCATCGGGCTCGGCCTCGCGCTCGCGTTCAAGGCGCACGGAATGGCGTTCGCCGCGGCGCTGGCGATGACCGCCGGCCTGCTGCATGTGTTCAACCATTCGGTCTTCAAGAGCCTGCTGTTCTTCGGCGCCGGCGCGGTGCTCAGCGCAACCGGCGAGCGCGACATGGAGCATCTCGGCGGCCTCATCCATCGCATGCCGCAGACCGCTTTTGTGTTTCTCGTCGGCTGCGCCGCGATATCCGCCTTGCCGCCCCTCAATGGCTTCGTCTCCGAGTGGCTGACCTTCCAGGCGATCCTGCTCAGCCCGGAATTGCCGTCCTGGGGCCTCAAGCTGCTGGTGCCTGCGGTCGGCGCGCTGCTCGCGCTCTCCGCCGCGCTCGCGGCCGCCTGCTTCGTCAAGGCGTTCGGCGTGACGTTCCTCGGGCGACCGCGCACGCCGGCCGCGGCGCGCGCGCGGGAAACCGACCGGTCCTCGCTCGCCGCGATGTTCTTCCTCGCCGCGCTCTGCCTGATCGCCGGCGTTCTCCCGGGGCTGTTCATGGATGCGCTGGCGCCGGTCGTGCATGGGTTCGTCGGCGCCCGCATGCCGGTGCAGGCAGGTGTCGAATGGCTCTCGATCGTGCCGATCGCCGAAAGCCGCAGCTCCTACAACGGATTGCTGGTGTTCCTTTTCATGGTGATATCCGGCACGCTCGCGGCGTCCGCGATCCATCGGCTTGCATCCGATCGGCTCCGGCGGGCGCCCGCGTGGGATTGCGGCTATCCCGATCCCAGTCCGGTCACGCAATACAGCGCATCGAGCTTCGCGCAGCCGATCCGCCGCGTGTTCGGCACGATCGTGTTCCGGGCGCGCGAGCATGGCGAGATGCCGCCACCCGGCGACATGCGTCCGGCGCGGCTGACCGTGGAACTGCACGACCTCGTCTGGGAGACCCTCTACGCGCCGCTCGCGCACGCGGTCGGTTTCGCGGCCGACCGGCTCAACCGGCTGCAGTTCCTGACCATCCGCCAGTTCCTCAGTCTCGTCTTCGCCTCCCTCGTGACCTTGCTGCTGGTGCTGGCGATATGGCCGTGATCATCGACCTCGCCGTCCAGGGCGCGCAGATGCTGCTGGTGCTGCTGCTGGCGCCGCTGCTCACGGGTCTCGGGCGGAAGACCAAGGCGCGGCTCCTGCGCCGGCGCGGACCGTCGCTGCTCCAGCCCTATCGCGACCTCGTGCGGCTCATGCGCAAGGAGGTTGTTCTCGCAGAAAGCTCGTCGTGGCTGTTTCGCGTCATCCCCTACCTCGTCTTCGCCGCCACCTGGGTGGCGGCCTCGCTGGTGCCGACGTTTCGCACCGGGCTGCTCTTCTCGTGGTCGGCCGATCTGATCGCCATCATCGCGCTCCTCGGCAGCGCACGATTCTTCCTGGCGCTTGCCGGCATGGACGTCGGCACCAGCTTCGGCGGCATCGGGTCTAGTCGCGAGGTGATGATTGCTTCGCTCGCCGAGCCGGCGATGATCATGGTCGTCTTCACGCTGGCGCTGGTCGCCGGCTCGACCCAGCTCTCCACCGTAGCGGGCGCGCTTCTCAATTCCCCAGTCGGGCTGCGCGTCTCGCTCGGGCTCGCGCTCTTCGCGCTGATGATGGTCGCGCTCGCGGAGAACGCGCGCATCCCGGTCGACAATCCGGCCACGCATCTCGAGCTCACGATGGTGCACGAGGCGATGGTGCTGGAATATTCAGGGCGTCATCTCGCTTTGATCGATCTCGCGGCCGAGCTCAAGCTGCTGCTCTATCTCTCGCTGATCGCCTGCGTGTTCACGCCATGGGGCCTCGGCGGGCCGGACGCGGGCGCGGCCGCGTTGGCGCTCGGGCTGGCCAGCTACCTTGGCAAGCTCGCCATCGGCGGCTGGCTGCTCGCGCTGTTCGAAACCTCGATCGCCAAGATGCGCGTCTTCCGCGTGCCGGAGTTTCTCGGCGCGGCTCTCATGCTCGGCCTGCTCGCGACGCTTCTCCTGTTCGTCTCGCGGAGCCTGTGATGCGGGGATTGAATTTCGACGTCGCACACTTGCTTGCCGGCTCGCTGGTGCTGGTCAGCTTTCTGCAGCTCTATCAGGATCGACTCTACGCGCTCATCAACGTCTTCGCCGTCCACGCGCTGGTGCTGGCGCTGTCGGTGGCGTGGCAGGCTTATGTGCAGGACGCCCCCCATCTCTACGTCACGGCGGCGATCGCACTCGGCTTCAAGGCGATCGTCATTCCAATCGCGCTCCACCGCATCATCGTCCGTCTCGGCATCCACCGCGAGATCGAGAAGGTGGTCGGCGTCGGCACCGCCATGCTGCTCGGCATGGGGCTCGTAGCGCTCTCGATGGTGGTGATGCTGCGGGTGACGGTGGAGGCCGATCCGCTCGCGCGCGAGGACCTCGCCTTCGCGCTTTCGGTGGTGCTGCTCGGGCTCCTGATGATGGTGACGCGGCGCAACGCCGTGAGCCAGGTGGTCGGCTTCATGTCGCTCGAGAACGGCCTCGTGCTCGCCGCGACCGGCGCCAAGGGCATGCCGCTCGTGGTCGAGATCAGCGTCGCGTTCTCGATCCTGATCGCCTTCATCGTCATCGGCATTTTCCTGTTCCGCATCCGCGAACGCTTCGACACGGTGGACGTAGGGGCGCTCGACAGCCGTCGCGGAGAACGACAATGACCTTCGATGCGGCGACCGTCGTCCTGATCGTCCCGGCGCTGGCGGCCGCGCTGCTCGCGGTTCTGCCCGGCTATCGGGTCAGCGCGCGCCTCAATATGATCGCCGCGTTCCTCACCTTCGTGGTCGCGCTCACGCTGTTCGTCCGCCGGCCGCCGCCGGGCCCGTACCTCCACGTCGACGATCTCAACAACGTCTTCATCGTGCTGACGACCTTCGTCGGCTTCACCACCAGCGTGTTCAGCGCGAGCTATATCGGCCACGAGCTGGAGATCGGGCGCCTGACGCCGCGGTTCCTGCGCTTCTATCATGCCATGTATCAGGTGCTGATGTTCGCGATGAACCTCGCCCTCATCGCCAACAACATCGGCGTAATGTGGGTCGCAATCGAGATCGCCACGCTGACGACCGTGCTCATGGTCGGCATCTATCGCACCCACGAGGCGCTCGAAGCCGCGTGGAAATATTTCATACTCGGCAGCGTCGGGATCGCGCTCGCGCTGTTCGGCACGATCCTCGTCTACATGGCGGCGCGGCCGGCTGTCGGCGAGGGCCTCGACGCCATGGTGTGGACCACGCTGGTCGAGCGCGCGAAAGAATTCGACCCGGCGCTGCTCAATGTCGCCTTCGTGTTCCTGCTGCTCGGCTATGGCACCAAGGTGGGGCTTGCCCCGCTGCATGCGTGGCTGCCCGATGCGCATGCCGAAGGTCCGACGCCGATTTCGGCGGTGCTGTCGGGCCTGCTGCTCAACGTCGCCCTCTACGCGCTGCTGCGCTTCAAGATCTTGCTCGCCGCCAATCCGCACGCCGTCGCGCCCGGCCCGCTGATGGTGACGTTGGGCCTCATCTCGCTGGTGTTCGCGGCGTTCATGCTCTACCGCCGGCGCGACATCAAGCGCATGTTCGCCTACTCGTCGATCGAGCACATGGGCATCATCGCGTTTGCGTTCGGCATGGGCGGGCCGCTGGCGAATTTCGCCGGCCTCCTGCACATGACGATGCACTCGCTCACCAAGTCGGCGATCTTTTTCGCGGTCGGCCACATCGCGCAGGTCAAGGGCACGCAGCAGATCGCCCAAATGGGCGGGTTGACGGAGACCAATCCGGTGCTCGGCTGGGGCCTCGTGCTGGGCGTCGTCGCCATCGCCGGCCTGCCGCCCCTCGGCATCTTCATGAGCGAGTTCCTCGTCGTGACATCGACCTTCGCACGCGCGCCGTGGCTCGCGCTCGTGCTCGTGGCCGGCATACTGACCGGGGTCGCGGCGCTGTTCCTGCGACTCAACAGCATCGCGTTCGGCGAACCGCGCGGCGCCGTTGCCAAGGCGAAGGCCTCCTACGTCCCGATGTTCACGCATCTCGGACTGGTGCTGATGGCCGGCATCTATATGCCGCCGGTCGTCGTGACCTGGTTCCAGAACGTCGCGAAGCTGCTCGGATAGCGCCATGACGCTGATCGACAGGATCGATGGCGCGAAGGTCGACGGGCATCGTCCTTGGCCCCGCATCGCCGTGGACGAAGCCGGCTGGCGCGCGGTGGCCGAAGAGTTGGCGGCCGGCCGCCTGACGCTGCTCGGTTTGTGGGGCGATGCAGGCGCCGTGCACATGGCCGTGCTCGATGAGGAGACGGCGGAAATCGCCGTTGCCACGATCGAATGCCCGCATGGCTCATTTCCGTCGGTTGGCGCCATGCACCCGCCGGCGATCCGGCTCGAGCGCGCCTTGCGCGATCTTTACGGCCTCACCCCGCTGGGTCTTGCCGATACGCGCCCCTGGCTCGACCGTGGCGTCTGGGGGGTGAGGCATCCCCTTGGGGCCGGCGAGGATTGCCCGTCCGACCCGCGTCCCTACGCATTCCTGCCGACCGAGGGCGAGAGCCTGCACCAGATTCCGGTCGGACCGGTACACGCCGGCATCATCGAGCCGGGACATTTCCGTTTCACCGCAAGCGGCGAAACCGTGGTGCGGCTCGAGGCGCGCCTCGGCTTTGTCCATAAGGGCATCGAATCGCTGATGGCGGGCGCGCCGCTCGACAAGGCGGCGCGGCTCGCCTCGCGCACCTCAGGCGACAGCACCGTCGCCTACGCGCTGGCTTTCGCCCGCGCGGCGGAAGCCGCGCTGGACATCGCCGTCCCCCCGCGTGCGCTCCATTTGCGCGCGCTGATGGCCGAGCTCGAGCGCCTCGCCAATCACTTCGGCGACATCGGCGCGATCTGCAACGACGCTTCCTTTTCGCTCATGCACGCGCAATGCGGCATTCTGCGCGAACGCGTTCTGCGTGCCGCGGATGCCTGCTTCGGCCACCGGCTGATGATGGACCGCGTCGTCCCGGGCGGCGTCATCTGCGATCTGCCAGTCGCGGGCGCCGCCGAGTTGCGCGCGTTGCTGGACGAGGTGCGGCGGGTCTTCCCGCGGCTCGTGAATCTCTATGACAATACCGCCTCGCTGCAGGACCGAACCGCCGGGACCGGGATTTTGCGCGAAGACCTGGTGCGCCAATTTGGTGCTGGCGGTTACGTCGGCCGCGCGAGCGGCCGCGCCTTCGACGCGCGCAAGCGCCCCGGATATCCCCCTTACGACCGGCTCGATTTCGCGATGGCGACGTTTGACGGCGGCGACGTGAACGCGCGGGTCTGGGTTCGCATCCGCGAGGTCGAGCAGAGCCTCGATCTGGTCGAGCAGATCCTGCGCGGCATGCCCCCGGGGCCAATCAAGGCCGACGTTCGCGCGGGCCTGAAGCCGGCGGAGGGAATGGCGCTGGTCGAAGGGTTTCGCGGCGACATTCTCGTGTGGCTGCGGATCGAGAACGATCGCGTTGCGCGCGCTCACTTGCGCGATCCGTCCTGGTTTCAGTGGCCGCTGCTGGAGGCGGCCATCGAAGGCAACATCGTTGCCGACTTCCCGCTTTGCAACAAGTCGTTCAATTGTTCCTATTCGGGGCACGATCTTTAGGGGCCAGGGTCGATATGCGCAGGACGCTTTTCGAAAGCCTCATCCGCTCGCCGCTCACCGAGGCACCTCCCGAGCGTGACGACGCGGTCTTGAAAGAGCTGGCCGCCAATCTCGACCGCGCGGCGCGGCGCCGGCTCGGCCGCAGCCTGTCGATTCGCCAAGTGGACGCCGGCTCATGCAACGGCTGCGAGCTTGAAATCCACGCTCTCAACAATGCCTTCTGCGATCTCGAGCGCTACGGACTGCGCTTCGTGGCGTCGCCACGCCACGCCGACGTGCTGATGGTGACGGGCCCTGTGACCAAGAATATGCGCGAAGCTCTCGAGCGCACCTACAACGCGGCGCCCGACCCGAAATGGGTCGTCGCTGTCGGCGATTGCACGGCCGACGGCGGCGTGTTCGCCGGAAGCTATGCTTGCGTGGGCCGTCTGGCCGACGTTGTTCCGGTGGATCTCCATATCCCCGGATGTCCCCCCTCGCCAAAGGCGCTGTTAAGTGGATTGCTCGCGCTGATGGAAACAATCGAATCGTAGCAGCGGCGGATTA
>Ga0075436_100001245_pt1 | contig 17312 bp, 12 predicted proteins | sample RhiMethybrSRZTD5_FD_75303 | JGI IMG/M metagenome (GOLD analysis project Ga0075436, IMG submission 75303) | Populus rhizosphere microbial communities from Tennessee, USA - Rhizosphere MetaG P. TD hybrid SRZTD5 | ecosystem: Host-associated > Plants > Roots > Rhizosphere > Soil | place: USA...
AGCGTGGGAATACTTCCGCAATGAAAAGCTGGATGCCGCAGACTTCTTCGAAAATGCGGGCGGAGTCAAGAAGGGAGCTCTGCGCCAGAACCAGTTTGGCGTTTCTGCGGGCGGGCCAGTTATCAAGAATAAGGTCTTTATCTTTGGCGACTATGAAGGATTCCGCCGCGTGCAGGGCACGGTGCTGACAGGCTCGGTGCCTACTGCCTTAGAGCGAAGCTCCAATTTCACAAACTTGACCGATTTGCTCGGACAGGGCGGTACGAATACGGATGTCCTGGGCCGCACGGCTCCGAAAGGGACAGTGTTCGATCCGGCCACGACTCGTGGGGTCGGCTGCGGTCAAAACGACCCCGTAAGCGGCCTTCCGGGGCCGGCTTGCGGGCCGACGCAGGCAACGGGCACGATTGTTGGCTTCGCACGCGAGCCATTCGGGACCTGCGCTCCGAGTACGACGGCATTTACTGCTGCAGCATGCGGCCTGAATAACCTGTCTGGAGCCGCCGGACGCTTTGACGCGAATGCCCTTAAACTGTTGGCTCTCTATCCGAATCCCACGAGTTCGTCGCTCTTCGGAAATTTCACCACCTCTCCGAAGCTGTTTGAGCATCGGAACGCGTTCGACACCAAGATGGACTTTATCGCCAACGAAAAGAACCAGATATTCTTCCGATTCAGCTTGGCCGACGATCCGCAATTCATTCCCGGTATCTTTGGCGGCGTCGCTGACGGCGGTGGCTTTGCCCAAGGTAATCAGACCGCTAACGCGCAGCAGAGCGCGCTGAGCTACACGCACACGTTCAGCCCGAACTTAATTAACGTCGCGCGCGCTGGACTCAACTACCTGCACACGACCCGCAACATTCCCGCCGCGAATGACCTTAGCGACATACCTAGTTCGTTTGGGATCAGTGGGATTCCACAGTTGGCAGAAAACGGTGGTTTGCCAGCGTTCGGTATCGGCGGCTTACAGACGCTCGGTGGCAACGCCTTCTTGCCATCTGATGAGGTCACGTCTACGTTCCAGTTAACCGACGACTTGACCAAAATCTACGGCAAGCATACTTTTAAGGCCGGTTTCGAGTGGCAACACGTGAAGTTCTCCACGTTGCAACCACCCTGGTCCCGAGGTCAGTTCAACTTCGACGGTAACTACACCGATGTGCCGGGCAAAGGAGGCGACAACACCGGGGTTGCACAGTTGCTCCTTACGCCCCAAGCTACGTCGCTCGCGACGGGGCAGAACGGCATCGACTACGTTGGCGGCCCGAATGCGGTCTTCGTTTCGAATATCTCGTTGACGGATAACGGAAAGAACTACTACGGGACGTATATCAATGACGATTGGAAAGTTACCAGTAAGCTGACCTTGAACTTGGGTTTGCGTTGGGATTACTTCCAGCCTGTTTACGAGCATCATGGAAATCAGGCGAATTTTATTCCGGATGGAGCCCCGACCGGTGGCCCTGCCTACCTGATTCCGAGCGGACCGAACGCTGGCAACCTCTCGCCGAGCTTTATCAGTTTGCTCGCACAGGACGGCATTCAGCTAGTGACCGGAAAATTCGGCAAGAGCCTCGCGCAAGGTCAAAAGACAAACTTTGCACCCCGCTTTGGGTTCGCTTATCAAACCAGTCCAAAGCTCGTCGTGCGAGGCGGCTACGGTATTTTTTACAATGGTTTTGAGAACCGCGGTTTCTCCCCCAACTTGGGTGAGAACTATCCGTTCCAATTCAACTTCTCGTTTTTCAATCCGGATTCCGGTCACGCGATCAAGGACTTTGCGGGCTGCGCAACCGCAACGCCCGTTACTCCAACTGGCGGCGGGGGGCCAACGTTTGAAACCGGCTTTAGCTGCACGCCGCTCGATCCCTTGAAGGTAAACGCCAGCGGTTTGGGGCTGCGCGGCATTCAATATGATTATCTGACGCCGTATTCCATGGGTGGCAACCTTACAGTGCAGTACCAGCTGGCTTCGTCGATGTCGGTTCAGGTCGGGTACGTGACGACTTTGGCCCGCCACTTGGAAGTCTTTCCGGGCAATAACCGCCCAACTTCTATTCAGCCAAATTCAGTGGCGGCTTCTACTCTCGTGCCTTTCCCGGACTTCGGACGTAACAGTAGTCAGGCCGAGACCGAAGGCAGCAGCTACTACCATGGACTGCAGACCAAGATTGAAAAGCAGTTTAGGGGTGGTCTGACCTTCTTGGCCACCTATACTTGGTCCAGAACGATGTCAGATGCCGGTGACCTGCTCAACGGCGGAAGCGACAACGTGGGTTATCGGGCACCTTCGGTTCCTGGTTTTGGAATCCAGAAGGACTATAAGCTCGCGAACTTCGACATCCGCAACGTCTTCCACTTTAGCGGCGGTTATGCATTGCCCTTCGGCAAGGGGAAGAAGTTCATGACGGACGCGAGTGGCGTCCAGGACAAGCTGGTTGGAGGGTGGTCGGTGCAATGGATTGCTACACTGCAAGGCGGTCAGCCGATCACTTTCAACTGCGTAAACAACAGCCTACAAAGCGTGGGCTGCGGAGCGCTGCTCACCGGCGGGCCTCTGAAGGTCGGTCTTCACAACGACAGCCTCGGAAAACCCAGCTGGTTCAGCTATGACCCAGCTCTGGATCCGACGGGCGCTGCAAGTCCTCTAACGAATCCGGCCAGTTGCGTTGCCGGTGCCTGCACGTTTGCAAACTTGGGAGGCATCACACAAGCTCCCGGCCCTGGCTTCCACCGTTTGGATCTCTCTTTCTTCAAGGACTTTCCGTTTAGCGAAAAGCGCAAGCTCCAGTTCCGCACGGAGATGTTCAACATAACCAACCATCCGAACTTCAACGCGCCTGGGTTTGGCGGCAATGGCGTCGTTGCGATCGGCGGGTCGCTTGATTGGACCAACAGCAACTTCGGGCGAATCGGCTCGACGCGCGACGCTCCGTACGATCCGCGGCAGGTCCAGTTCGCTTTGCGATTCATTTTCTAAAGCGCAACAACCACCCCAACCGGGAGGCGCTTCTTTACCCTGAGATCTGTTGGATCGAAGGGGCGAGGAGCTCCTCCCGGCTTTTTTTTGTAGGGAAGAGTCTTGAGGAAAGGGACGGCCAGTAAGGCGAGTGCTAGAATTCGAATATGAAGCTTCGGCTTTTAGCGTTGATGGTTGCGGTGCTGGCGCTCGCGGGTATTTCGCCGCTCGAGGCTTCGCAGGCGAGCGACAAGAGGGAAGAAGTATTTCAGGCGGCAGTCGCGCAGTATGAGGCCGGTCATTACAGCGAGGCGGCTGTTCCCCTTGAACGGCTGGCTCGAGAAATGCCGAACAGTTTCGATGTTCACGAGTTGTTGGGACTTGTATATGCCGCGCAGTCGGAAGACGTGAAGGCCAACGACCATTTGGCGAAAGCTGTGCGGTTGAAGCCGGATTCGGCCGCGGCGCGGTCAAATTTGGCGGCGAGTTACGCGAAGCTTGGGAAGTTGGACCAGGCACAGGAGCAATTCAGCAAAGCCGTGGAACTCGAACCCAACAATTACGAAACCAATCACAATTTGGGCGAGATCTATGTTCGGCGAGGAATGGTGGCGGAAGCGGTTCCGTATTTGCAAAAAGCGCAGAAAATCAACGCGACATCGTACAGCAACGGGTTCGACCTGACGCTTGCGTATATGGTCAGCGGTAAGTTGAGCGACGCGCGGAACTCAGCGAAGGCGTTGCTCAGCGTGAAGGAAACGGGGGAAGCGCACAATTTGCTTGCTCAGATCGAAGAGAAGGATGGGAATTACCTTGCCGCGGCCAATGAGTTTCAGGCTGCCGCGAAACTGGAGCCGAGCGAAAGCAATTTGTTCGATTGGGGAGGGGAACTGCTGGTGCATCGTACGCTCGACCCGGCGGTGCAAGTGTTTGAAGAGGCGACGCGCCGTTTTCCGAAGTCGCCGCGATTGGCGGTCGGATTGGGTATGGCGTACTACGCGCGCGGAAATTACGATGATGCGGTGAAAGCATTTTTGAAGGGCGCGGACCTGGATCCGACCGATGCGCGGTGTTACAAGTTTTTGTCCAGAGCGTACGACAGTTCACCGAGTCAGGCGAACGAGGTCATCGAGAGATTCCGCCGATATGCGGAGCTGCAGCCGGAAAATGGGCGGGCGCTGTACTATTACGCGATGAGTTTGTGGAAGGGGAAACGGGCGCAGGATAGTTCGCTGGACTTAGGACAGATTGGGTCGCTGTTGCAGCGGGCGATTGCGGCCGATCCAAAACTTCCCGAAGCCCACTTGCAACTTGGAAATTTGACCGCCGACCAGGGAAAATTTGCCGAAGCAATTCCCGAGTACCAGCGTGCTCTGGAATTGGATAACGATTTAGCGGACGCGCATTACCGTCTGGCGCAGGCGTACGTCAGGACAGGACAGAAAGACAAAGCACAGGCACAATTCGCGACGTATCAAACGCTTCGCGAGCAGCACTTGGCCGATTTGGATAAGCAGCGCGCGGACATTCGACAATTCGTTTACAGCGAGAAGGAGCCGCAACGCCCATGACCCTCGGTTCTGCGAAAGCCGCCCCGCTGCCTCTAGCTGCCACGACCTCGATTTATCAGTACTATTACCTTGACTTTTTAGGAAACCTATGCTAAGTTCCCTCGTGTTCGCCAATCTTCAAGCCCTTTCGTTCCCCCCTCTGCAAAAGAGCGCAAATTCTCGCTCCTTTCTTTTCAATCACTTGCGCACTCTGCTGTCGCTCCTTTGCACATTGCGGCAAGTCATCTCATTTCTTTTCAATCGCCTGCGCAATTTTTGCCGAAAACACCCGGGTGTACTACCCCCCTCCGCACTCCAGGCACCCGCCCATGCGTAACTTTTCTTCCCATCCCGTCATGCAGCACCTTTCCAGGAGTCGTCGCGACTTCCTGCGCGACGGCGCTGGACTCGTTCTCGGCAGCACAGTACTCCCTTCCAGGCTACTCGCCCGTTCCGTTGTGCCCCAAAAAGACCGCAAGGTGATTGTCATTACCTTCGGCGGTGGCGCACGAGATCAGGAGACGTTTGCACCGGAAGGCCAGGAAAACATCCCAAATCTGATGAAAGAGCTGATTCCGCAGTCGAGCTTTTTCACGCAGGTGGTCAATCGCGGGATCCTTGGACACTACGTTGCGACGGCGAGTTTGGCGACTGGCGTCTACGAGACGATAAATAATTTCGCGTCGCTACCGCCAGAATCACCGACGGTCTTCGAATATTTTCGAAAAGATTTACGGAGACCAGCGTCGGACGCCTGGGTCGTGGCGCCGAGCAACGGTTTCAACCGGATTGGAGAAAGCAGCCACCGTTCGTATGGCATGGGGCAGGGCGCCCGCGTGATCCTGCCGAAGCATTTGCTAACGGCGGCTACGAAGGGAAGTCCGGACTACGAGCACCTATTGCGCGACAACTATGAAACTCCTTTTTTTGCGCCGGAAGTTGCTGGCAACGAAGTGGTGCTCGAACAATTGCGCGAGATCCTGAAGCTTTCCGTGAACGATTTTAAAGAACACGCCTTGACGCTCTCCAGTCCCGACGAGCTTTCGGTCTACATCGTGCGGCAATTGATGAAGCAGGTGGCGCCGAGCCTTCTTTGGATCACGATGCACGACATCGACATCGCGCACGCTGGAGCATTTTCCCTCTACATTGACGGCATTCAGCGCACGGATCGCCTGTGTCTCGACGTGTGGAAGGCCATTCAAGATGAGCCGGAATATGCGGGAAAAACGACGCTATTTATCCTTCCGGATTTTGGCCGCGATTCGGATCAGGATTCGGCGGGAAATGGATTTCAACATCATCGTACGGGTGACGTGGCATCCCGAACCACGTGGATGATGGCGCTGGGGCCGGGAATTCGGGAAGGCGTGGTGCACGACCGGCGAATTGATTCGACTGATCTGGTTCCAACGATTGGCGCGATGATGGGATTTTCCGCGGCGCTATCGCAGGGCCGGCCTGTTTCGGAGCTTTTGTAAACGCAATGTTGCCGAGTCAACTCAAGCCGGAGCATTTCAATGGCTATCCGCCGCTGGCGCGGAAACTTGCCGTTGAAAAGTTACCGGTGTTGCAGACGCTGCCGCTGAGTTTTTTGCCGAGCCTTCTTCGCGAAGTCATTGAATATGATTATAAGTTTCCTGCTGAGCGGCTTGCGTTAGAAAGAGAACTTGCCAACCTTGCTTCGCTTTCAACGGAGCAACGGGGAGAATGGTTTAGTGAATTAGCCCAGATAAAGTTGGCCGCGGCACTCGAGCGGTTCGACTGGGTAAACCAGCCGGCGCAGTTTGTCGAGCAACTTTCGTCGCATTTGTGGACAACCCACCAGCAGGATGCGTTTCGCAAAGCCGCGACGGATTATTTCGACCGCCTGGCGCGCGCTATCCCGGCGGTTCAGCCGGAAATTCCGAGAGTTGGCATTGCGATTGTTGGGCAGGGAGTTAGCACGAGCGAATACCCTCTGTTCCGAAAATTGCGGCCGCATGGGGCTTTCTATACGAAGGTCGATCCGAAGAATGGTTTAGAAGTGTTGCTGGCGTTTGCGGCGCAACGCGCGAAGGCGCATCCGGCTCCATACGCCCACTGGTATATCGACGGTGGCAGAAATGTTCCGCACGATGCGGCGCTCACGTCCGTTTCCTACGCAGCCCTGGAGCCGGCTCGCAACTTGTTGCTGGCGAAGGTTCAAAAACACAGTGCGTCACCCGGAATGGGACCCGAGAATTTGCGCACAGCGATGGCGGCATTGCAGCCGTCCGATCTTCAGCTCGACAAAATTGCCGATCCGGTATTGTCCCGGTTTGAATTGAAAGTGCTCACGGAAGGATCCGGCACGCAAATCTTCAGCACGACCTTTGCGCAATGGGCGGCGCGAGAAGCCCTGCGGCGGGCGCAACCGCTGACACTGGTGGTGCGTTTCGCGCCGCGCCAACGCCAACGGCCGATGAATGAAATGTTGGCGGTCACCAAGGAAAGCCTGGGAGATGACCCTGCCGGTTCGCTGGTCGATGCGGACATGGGCGCCTACTACAACTGGTTGAATCAGCAGCGACTGAGCGGCGCGGCGCAATCGTCCTTCATTGCATGGTTTGAAGATCATCAGACTGCGATTGCGATTGGCCCCGCGGTTCCGCGTGGAACTGTTTCAACTTCAGTCGCAGATATGCGGAAGTTGATCGAGTGGACAGTGTAAGGATTGGGTCGAGCGGCGGTTAGAGATGATGAGTGTCCGGCACAGCGCGAAGGCGTTCCGCGCTGGTTTCGGGAGTGATATCCCGCTGCGGCATTCCAAGCAGTTCGAACCCCACCATAAATTTCCGCACCGTAGCTGAGCGAAGAAGCGGCGGAAAAAAATGCGCGTGGAAATGCCATTCCGGATGGCTAAGGCCGTTGGTCGGGCGTTGGTGAAATCCCATCGAATACGGAAAAGACGTTTGGAATAAATTGTCGTAGCGTGTGGTTAGCCGCTTCAGGATGTCGCTAAGCGCGTCACGCTCGGCCGAATTCAATTCGTCAATCGATGCGATGTGTCGCGCCGGAAGAACCATCGTTTCAAAAGGCCAAACGGCCCAGTAAGGAACGATCGCGAGGAAGTGCTCGTTCTCGATGACGATTCGAGCCCGCGCCTTTTTCTCGAGCCGGTAGTAATCGCAAAGCAGGCATCGACCAGTTTTTTTCAAATGGTCGGCTTGGGTACTTTGCTCGGTGAGCGGAATATTCGGAATGGTCGCAGTCGACCAAATCTGGCAATGCGGGTGCGGGTTGCTGGCGCCCATCACGGAGCCGCGATTTTCAAATATCTGGACGTAGTTGATGTTTTCCTTCGAGGCGAGCTCCACGAATTGTTCGGCCCAGCAGTCGATCACGGCGCGGATATCGGCGGCCTCCATCATCGAAAGCGTGAGGTGATGCTTGGGAGAAAAACATAAGACGCGGCAGATTCCGGTTTCGGTTTCTGCTAGCAACAAGTCAGCTTCGTTAATGCGACCACTTTCACCTTGCGGCATCAGGGCCGGAAAATCGTTGGCGAAAACAAAAACCGTTTTGTAAACCGGGTTTGCTTCACCGGTCGAGCGCTTATTGCCCGGGCACATGTAGCACGATGGATCATAGGAAACTTCACTTCGCGCAGTCGCAGATTCCACCTGGCCCTGCCATGGACGTTGCGTGCGATGGGGCGAGACCAAAATCCACTCGCGGAGCAGAGGGTTGAAACGACGATGCGGTTGCTTGCTTGGGTCGAATGAAGGCGGAGGTTCAGTCATCGTTGGTTACTTCCGTGACGCCTGCGCCTGCCGAGGACACGTAGATTTCCGCTTGGATTTGGGTGGCAGCTTGGTAGGCAGCGAAAACTCTCTGTTTGAAATTCTCGACTGCTCCCACTTCAACGAGGTTGATGGTGCAGCCGCCGAAACCTCCACCGGTCATACGGGACCCGATTACGCCAGCAAGTTCGCGGGCGGCATCGACGAGAACATCGAGTTCGCGGCAGCTGACTTCGTAGTCGTCGCGCAAGCTGCGGTGTGAAGCTGCCATGCAACGACCAACGTCGCACAATGCGCCTTTCCGAAGTGCGTCAACGGTTGCGAGCACGCGTTCATTTTCGCTGATCACGTGATGGCAACGACGGAAGATGAGATTGGACAGATCGGAACGATGAGCTTCGAGCTGAGTGAGGGTAACGTCCCGGAGGGCTTTGATGGCCGGGAATGAGCGTTTCAGGGTACGCACGCCTTCTTCGCACTGCGCCCTTCGGTCATTGTATGCGCCGCCAGTATGTTCGTGCTTGACCATAGTGTTACAGATGACCATCGCGACGCCGGGCGGAAGGGGAAGCAATTCGTACTGCAGCGATCGACAATCGAGAAGAATGGCTTTATCCGCGCTTCCAAAACACGAAGCGAACTGATCCATGATACCGACACGCGCACCAACAAATTCGTTTTCGGCGCGCTGGCAGAGCTTAGCGACGTCCGCCAGTGCGAGAGATTGGCCGGCGGCAGCAAGCAGCGCGCTCGCTACGGAAACTTCCAGAGCGGCTGAGGAACTTAGTCCAGAGCCGATCGGCACATTACTGTAAACAGCTAGATTGGCGCCCGGGAGGGTGACGCCGCGTTGTAGAAGCATGAGCGCAACGCCATGAACGTAGTCAAGCCAGTGGTCGCGTGCAGAGATGTTTGACGAATCCAGATCAATCTCGGCCGTTTCGTTCAGATTCTGCGAAAAGACGACAAGCTTGCGATCGGATCGCGGCGCGATTGCTGTCCAAGTGTAAAGATCGATGGCCGCGGGCAAAACAAATCCGTCGTTGTAATCGGTGTGTTCGCCGATCAGATTGACACGGCCAGGCGCGCGAAAAATTCTTGGTTTGGCGTTTGCGCCAAATTGGGCGGAAAACGAACTGAGCAGGGGATTCAGGATCGCGGCAGCGCTCGGATTGGATGACAGCTGTGCCATTTGTGGACTTAGGTCATCACCTTAGACGGTCAAAGAGCGACTGCAGCCCGGCTTGGCGAGAGAAAGCCGAGCCAAAGATTGCAGGAGCAAGGTTCGGGACACGAACATTCCCAAATTGTGCAATCGTTTACACTCTGTCTTTGAACCCCGCACCCGCCTCCCGCAATGGCCTATCTTGTTGCAACCAAAGTACTTTGTCAAGACGGACACAAGGCCGAGTGTCAAAGAGTCCGGGTCGAACTGCGCATGACCAAGTGCGTGGAAATGGAGTAGTCGGCGGCGTCGCTACTCTCTTTTCGAATGAGTTTTTCCAGTGCCGCAAGGGCCGTAATGGCGAGTTGCGAACGCGAAAGTAGAATCGTAGTCAGCGGTGGCTGAGTGAGATGCGCAAAGGAAATATCGTCGAAACCGACGAGAGAAATGTCGCGAGGGACTTCGAGCCCGGCATCGTGAATTGCGCCGAGGGCACCGATCGCCGTGAGGTCGTTAGACGTAATTACCGCGGTCGGCGGATCTTTCAGGCGAAGCAGGTTGCGCATGGCGGAAATTCCACCCTCGATGCGGTGATCGCCCTTTTCAATTAATTCAGGTTCGGGATTGAGCCCGCGGGCCTGCATGCCGGCAACGAAGGCTTCCAGTCTTCGTTTCGCGGACTGCAAGTTGAGCGGCCCGGAAATAAAAGCAATGCGTTTATGGTTGAGCGAGAAAAGATGTTGAAGCGCTTCCTGAATGCCCTGGCTATAGTCGATGTTGATGTTCGCAGTTCGCGTGCTGTTCGTGCCAGTGTCCATGAACACCATTGGAATATCGCGGCGCGCTAATTCAGTAAGGAGAGAGGGATCGGCTTCAGACGTCATGATGGCGGCGCCGTCGACTTTGCGCTCCAACATGCGGCGAACGCATTCGGCCATGCGCTTCGGTTTGTAGTCCGTGTTCGCGATGATGACTTCGAAACCTTTTTGAACAGCCTGGTCTTCGAAATGTTTTACGAGTTCGGGGAAAAAAGGATTGGTGATATCGGAAATAATCAGACCTAGCATGCGGCTGCGGCCCGACACGAGGGTCCGCGCGTGAGTGTTCGGATAAAAATTGAGCTCTTTGATGGCCTTTTGGACGCGTTCGGCGGTGCGCGCGCTGACTTTATCGGATCCGTTAATGGTGCGTGAAACGGTTGCCGTGGAAACTTTAGCGAGTTTCGCGACTTCTTTGATGTTCATATGAGGTTCAAGGCGCCGGTCATTGCGCGCGGAGACAGTAACGCGGTTCCGATACGGCTAGTGTAGAGATGTCGCTTATAACCCTGGGTTGTTGAGCTCAAGTGCACTACGGATATTAGGGCTTAACGCCAGGGATTGTCATCTGATCAATTTCCTGTCCGTCGGCGACAGGGAAAAGATACCGCAGGGTCTCTTCTTGTTCAACTTCGCCGCGGGGGTTGGTCAGGACGAGATGAAGAGTTGCGTGATGGACACTGGGATCGCCGGGCCATTCCGCTTTCAGTTTTTGCTCTGTGTCCAGGTCGGCGAGGTCGAAACTTCCAACCTGGAGGAATTTACCTTCGCCATCGCGGAGGTCCCAACTCAATTTATAGTTTTTCAACGGATAGGACGGAAGTTCGGTGAGCGGCTTGCGAGAAATCGTCATGTCGAAACCACCGGTCTCGTACCAGTTTATGTATTTCCACTTTGCCGCGATGACGGCTGGCGAAGTGCGTTTTTGCCATGCGAAAAACGATGGGCGCCGCTGGCGATATTCGTCCACGACGCCGTGATCGACGTAGCCTTGTTTTAGCCCGGGCCAAAGATTGCGATGAGATCTGTAGTCCTGATAGCACCAGAAGAGCGCGCCGGCAATCCAGTCATATTTCTGAAAAACGTCCAGTTGATGCCGCAAGATGTGCACGCGGAGTTTGTCTGCTTGCACGGTGTCGGTGCCGAAGATTCCGGGAGTGCCAAATTCCGAGATGATGAACATTTTGTCGGGGAATTGCTTTCCGGCACGGTCGAGCATCGTTATGAGGCCATCTTCCGGACCATTCCACGCGCCGTAGTATTGGTTCATCATGATGAAATCCGCGTCGTGCGCAGCTTCTTTTGAGGGATCGGCGCCGTAGGAAATATCATTGTCGGCAAAGGTGACGAAGCGGCTGGGGTCGAGTTTGTTTACCCACGCCTTCATTTCCGTAAAATATGCGCGCCCACCTTCCGTGCTCATGTCGCTTTCGTTGCAGACGCTCCACGCGAATATGCTGGGGTGATTGCCGGCCTGTTCGATCATCTCCTGCATCATTTGTTTGGCGAGGGCGACGACTTTGGGATTCGCGAGCTGCGCACCAGTAAATTGCCAGATCGGAATTTCAGGCATCAACAAAATGCCATGCTGGTCGGCATATTCGAGAACCTGCTCATGCTGCGGATAGTGAACGGGGCGAGTTAGGGTCGTGTGGAGAATTTTCAGATCGTCGTAGTCGTGTTTTATGGTGCCGGAAGTTTCGGCGAGTCCTTCCCACGGCGATTCTTCGTGGCGCGTCATTCCAACGAGGCGAACTTGCTGGCCGTTCAGGAGTAGATGGCGGTCACGAATTTCGACTTTTTTGTTGCCGAAGGAGTCCTCGTTTGTGTCGAGAAGTCGCCCGGAGGCATCGCTGAGATTCGCACGAACGGTATAAAGGTTGGCGTGGTCAAGATCCCAGAGCAGTGGTTTTTCCAAGGTGACGTCAAATTCGACCGCGTGCTTCGCGCCAGCCGCGATCGATGCGGCTTCAGTCTTCTTGGCGACTTCCTCACCCGACGGGGAATAGACTTGGACGAGAACTGTGAACTTTTGTTCCTTTGTACCGTTGTTCTCAATGTAGACCGAGTCGTGGACCTGCGCCGAGTTAGCGCCAACTTGCGAGCGAATTTGTTGGCGGCGCACGAGGGCGCCTTCATTTTCCGTAAGCCAGACGTCGCGCACGATTCCGCCGTAGTGCCACCAGTCATACCAAATATTCTTGCCCGGCTTCAGTTTCAGGGCGAGACCCGGAATGCTAGTTTCGGTGGGGCGGTTGTCGAGTTCAACGGCGATGAGATTCTCGCCAGCCTTTACGAGTTTTGTGATGTCGAAGAAATATTCGGTGTGACCGCCTTCGTGTTTTCCAGCTTCGACGCCGTTGATCCACACGCGAGAGAGATAGAACGTGGCGCCGAAATGCAGTTCGATGTGCTGCTGCGGTCGAAGAGCGGGGAAGTAAACACTGCGAAAGTACCAAGCCAAGCCTTCATGGTCTTCGTACTTGCCGATGTTCCAGGTGTGAGGCACGCGGACGCGGTCCGTACCGGTGGGAATGGTCTTGAACCATTGTTGCGACTCGCCTTCGGATTTGGCATCGATGCGGAATCGCCAGTCGCCGTTCAGTGTGGTCTTTTCCGTGGCGACGGAGCGTTGGGCGCCGAAGGCGAGCAGGACCGCGAAGGAAAGACCGAGGCGAAGAGCGCGCGAAAAAGCCGTGAAGCGGGTCATACAGCCTCCAGAGATGCGATGGGGGTGAAAAATGTAAACGCTATCATATGTCGCGAGGGCGCTGACGGCAACCGGCTCGGGAGACAAAACAATCGCGGTTTAAGCGCCTGCTATTAGCAGCTTATCGATTCTGCGGCTAACGTCTTTCAGGTAGGTTTCGTCGCCGGCCTCGAGCTCGGCGATAACGCTGCCGCTGTACCCGACATCGAGAAAGGCTGCGCGTACGGCCCGCCAGTCGATGTCGCCGTCCCCGAGATTTGCCCAACTGTAAGAGTTCTTCCCACGTTTGAAATCCTTGAGATGAACTTTGTAGATTTGGGAGCCGAGAGTACGAATCCAATCCTGCGGGTAACCGTAGAGCACAACGTTGCCTGCGTCGAACCAGGCACGCACCCAGGGGCTTTTGAATTCAGAAATGTAAGTGGCCATTTCGAGGGGGCTGAGCAGGAACTTATTCCAAACCTCTTCGATGGCAATGACGATTTTCAGTTCCTCGGCGAGGGGAAGTAGTTCCCGGATTTGCTTTTGAGAGCGCGTCCAGGCGTCGCGATAAGGCGTGCCGGCGTTGACGACGGCGGGGACGAGCAGCACCGCATCGGAACCCCAAAGTTTTGCGTTATGAAGAGAGGTGCGCATGCCGTCCATGCTTTTCTCGACGACAGCGGGATCGGACGAAGAGAGTGGATAGTCCCAGTGGGCCATGTTCATGACGGAATCGATATGGATGCCGGCGGAGGCGGCGGCCTTTTGAATCTCTTCGGCGGCACGTTCGTCCGGAGTTGTCAGCGCTTGAACGACTTCGAAGCCTGCGTCGCGAGCGAGTTTGAAGCGGTCCGCATAGCTCATTTTGGCCGAGAGCATATTGATGACCAGGCCTTTTTTCACCGCCAGCGTCGCTGAAGCCGAATGTCCGGCGTTTGACGTGGCTGTCTTTGCGATTGGTGCAAACGCGTTTGCTGCGCCGAGATGCATCCCGAGTGCGGCGGCAGTGGAGGATTTCAGAAAATCGCGACGAGTCTTTTCGCTCATTTAAATCGCTCCTTTCGAAAATGCATGCTATTTCGCGACGAGTTTGTCGAGGTCGAGGCGGGCGTCCCAGACCTCCTTGGAACGGAGCGTCTCTTCCCAAGTGACTTCGCGAACGGTGTAAGCCGCAGTGCGAGCCATCATGCATGACAATGCAGACTCGGCGCCGGCCGCAGCCTGATTGTGAAACTTGCCGCTCAGAATGCTTGCGACGAATGCTTTCTTCTTTTCCGGATCGGCTTGCTCGAGGTTGGAGCGGAAATTTCCCGTCACCGAGAAGGCTTGCGGCTGGGTGCCTTCTTTCGGCAGCGAACCCGGCGATTGCCAAGGTTCGTCGCCCCAGATGCCAAGCGGGCCGATATACGGCGACTGCGATGTACCTTTTGTGCCGAAGAATCGCTCGGTGACGTCCCACCAACCTTTCGCAAATTGCGTGGAGCTGAACGTCACGTCGACACCATCCGGATATTGAAATACCACGTTGTAGTTGCCAAAGACGTCGCCATCGGTGGGGCGTCCGGTGCGGCCGCCCGTGCCGGTGGCCTTCAGCGGGTGGGATTTCAAGATCCAATTGCAGATGTCGACGACGTGAATATTTTGCTCGACGATTATGTCGCCGGAGAGGACGCGATCGTAAATCCAGTTTCGCAGGCGACGCTCGTCCGCCGACGCGTTGGGCCATTGTGGGCGATCGATGTAGCCGGTCAAGTAGTGGGCTTCGCCGCAGACGATCTTGCCGATGGCGCCCTCGTGAATGCGGCGGACCATTTCGACGAATGGCGGACAATCGCGAATTTGAAATCCGACGTCGAGGCTGAGTTTGCCTTCCGCTCGCTTGCCGATGTCGATGACTTTGAGTGCTCCGGGAACATCGATGGCCACCGGCTTTTCGAGATAGACGTGCTTCCCGGCTGCTACCGCAGCTTCGAGATGCGTCGGGTGAAAGTAAGGAGGCGTTGCGATAACGACGGCGTCGATTTCATTGGACGCGAGAATCTTGTGATAGGCATCAGGCCCAACGAAGAGTTGTTTTGAATCGAGGGCAGGGAAGTTTTTTGCCAGCTGAATTTCGTCGAAGTGCTTCCGGGCCGTTTCGAGTTGGTCAGGAAAAAGATCGGCGAGCGCGACGACGCGCGCGGAGCCGGTGTCGACGAGATTGCTGGCATCTTCCGTGCCGCGACCGCCACAGCCAAGCAGGCCGACTCGGACGTCGGAATTCGCGGAAGTTCCACGGACCAATGCTGGATTCACGATGATGAGTCCGGCCGTGGCGGCGGCGGAGCCGATGAAGCCGCGCCGGTCAACACTTGGCGTGTTCGTTTCTGGTCGATTTGTTTTGTCAGTCATGTTCCCTCCGCAGAATCCGTTTAACAGTGCCGGAACGAGCAAAAGGTATCACAAGAACGAGCTTGAATTCGCGAGTTCTATGGAAGGTTGAGCAAATGCCGGGCCGGTTGAATCTTTGAAAGACACCTGATACAAAGACGACGGCGGCGCGGGGCAGTCGTGGAGTAGTGTGAAATTCGGAGAGAACGAATGAAGAAAGCGAAGAAGAAATCTGGCATTCAGGACGGTGGAAGACCAAAGACGGTTGACGAATATCTGGCGAGAGTGCCCGAGCCGGCTCGTGGAACGTTGAACAAAATTCGAGCCGCGATCAAAGCCGCCGCTCCAAAAGATGCAACCGAAACGATCAGTTACGGAATGCCTGCGTTCAGGCATAAAGAAGTGCTTATCTGGTTCGCCGCATTTGCCGACCATTGCAGCCTGTTTCCAACCGGCGCGATGATCGATAAATTCAAAGACGATCTCGCGGGCTATACGATCTCCAAAGGCACGATTCAATTTCCAGTGAACAAGCCGCTGCCTGCGTCTCTCGTTAAAAAGATGGTCAAAGCAAGAGTTGCGTACATCGCGGCCAAGTCTCGACGCTGACGCCCGATTAGTTGACAGAGCGGCTGGCGAAGCGGATGATTTCGCCGGTTGCGTGGGGCAGGAGAGTAAACGGTTACATTTTTTGTGCGGACTTGTGCGGAGCAAACCTTGACCATCACCAGACGCAATTTTGTAACGCAGGGCTCAGCGCTACTTTCGGCGGCGGGACTTAAGTTGCCGGTCTGGAGCGCGCTGGCGCAGGGGAGCTCGAAGGGCGCTTCGTCGCCCGAGAGGCCCCTTTTGTTAGGCGTCGACTACTACCCAGATCAGACGCCGGAGCGCCTGTGGGAAGAAGATGCGCGGATGATTGCCGAGGCGGGGCTGACAAATGTCCGCGTTGCGGAATTTGCCTGGTCGCTGATGGAGCCCGCCGAAGGGAAATTTGACTTCACCTGGCTCGAGCGCGCCGTGAAAGTTCTGCACCAACACGGCATTGCCGTAATTTTAGGCACGCCCTCGGCCGCGCCTCCACCGTGGCTGTCGGAAAAATATCCAGAAATTCTGTTGGTCAACAGCCAAGGAATGACGGTGCATCCGGGCGGACGGCGCTTCACATGTCCGTCGAACAAAACGTATCGCAGGCTGTCGCTGATCATCGCCGGGCAGATGGCAAAGAGTTTCGCACAGACTCCCGGGGTCATCGGCTGGCAGATCGATAATGAATTCACGCTGCAGCAATTTGGACGTTGCTATTGCAATTCGTGCCGCGAGGGTTTTCAGGAATGGGCGCGGCGAAAATACGGAACGCTTGATGCGCTAAACCAAAAATGGGGCACGGCATTTTGGAGTCAAATCTACACAGACTGGAAACAGATTCCGGTTCCGCTCCCTTCGAATGGTGAGCCAAATCCTGGCCTGGCGCTCGATTACTACCGCTATCAGTCGCATGCGAATGCTTCTTCCGCCGAGGAGCAAGTGGCTTTGCTTCGCCGAGAGTGCCCGCAGCACTTGATCACGACGAACAGTGTTGGCGCGCCATACGATGCGCTGAACATGCGCGAGCTTTTCAAGAATATGGATTTTGTCAGCCAGGATAACTATCCCGGATTTCTAAAGATGTACACGGGAGGTGAATCGTCGGCAGGAAGTGCTGGGCTTTTACCGGCGATCGGCTTCGACTCGATGCGGTGCGCCAAAGGCGGCAAACCATTTCTCATCATGGAACAGCAGGCGGGAAAGGCCGGGCAGAGTTTTTTCGCACCGCAGCCCCGTCCCGGAGAGCTTCGACTATGGGCGTTTCAAGCGGTCGCTCATGGAGCGATGGGTGTGAATTATTTTCGCTGGGATTCGGCGAAGTTTGGCGCTGAAGAATATTGGCACGGCCTTTTGAATCATGACCGTTCGAAGAGCCTGGGCTTTGACGAAATAGTGCAAACCGTAAA
>Ga0075436_100001247_pt1 | contig 17286 bp, 12 predicted proteins | sample RhiMethybrSRZTD5_FD_75303 | JGI IMG/M metagenome (GOLD analysis project Ga0075436, IMG submission 75303) | Populus rhizosphere microbial communities from Tennessee, USA - Rhizosphere MetaG P. TD hybrid SRZTD5 | ecosystem: Host-associated > Plants > Roots > Rhizosphere > Soil | place: USA...
TCGGCGAAGTCCTGGTTCGAGCGCAGCGCGAAGAGCCCGGCGCCGACGCCGAGATGCAGGCGCGCGAGCACGCGCGCGAGCTGCTCCTTCGAGCGGATCGAGCCGATCCAGTCGAGGTCGTCGCGAATCGGAGCCGTGCGGAGATTCTCCACCGCGGCCTCGTCCATGCAGGCGCCGAAGAAATCGCCGATCTTCTGCTGCGCGGGATTGCGCCCCTCGCGTTTCTTCGCGAGCTCGTCGAGGATTCCCCAGAGGAAGCGCTGGTTGTCGACATAGAGCTTGCCGTACACGCTCCAGCGCGACTGGTCGGGCGGAATCGGGTTCGACGCCATCCAGCCGCCGCACGAGTAGCGGTAGAAGTCCTCGCACGGATCGGCGTTGCGGTCCATCGCCTTCACGTCGAGCCCCGGCGTGTAGGGAAGCGAGGTGTACGGCCTGTCCTGGGCGGCGGCGAACGACGCGGCGAGCGCGCAGGCCGCGATGGCGGTTCTACTTGAGATGGTCGACATGCTTGAATGAAGGTTGCAGCACGCGGCCCGTGCGGGCGCGAGCGCCGCGGTAGTGACCGATGGTTTTCGCGTCGATGGCGATGGCGATGGGCTTGTCGCCGCGCCCGCGCGCGGCGATCTCGATCGGGTCTTTGACGGGGCGGATGCCGATCATGGATTCGCCCTCGTGCAGGCGCATCGCCATCACGCCCTTGCCGCCCGAGGCAAGCTCCTTGATCTCCTCGAGCGCAAAGACGAGGAGGCGCCCTTCGGCCGAGAGCGCCGCGATCTCGGCCGCTTCGGCCGGGATGATCGAAGGCTCGAGCAGCGACTCGCCTTCGTCCACGGAGACGAACTGCTTGCCCGCGCGGATGCGCGTCACGAAATTCTCGAGCTTCGCGCGCAGCGCGTTGCCGCCGCTCGTGCCCAGCAGCACGGGCGTCTCGGGCGCGGCCGACATCATGCCGACGACGGCCGTGCCCTGCGTGTCGATGAGCGAGGAGGCGGGCACGCCGTCGCCCTTGCCGCCGGGGAGGTCGATCGCGCGCACGTTGAAGACGCGCCCGTTGGCCCCGAAGAGCACGACGGGAAGCGTCGTGCGCGTCTCGACGATGGCGAGCTCGGCGTCGCCTTCCTTCCACGCGAGGCTCGCGCGGTCGATGCCGTGGCCGGAGCGGGTGCGCAGGAACCCGTTGCGCGAGAGGATCACCGTCACGGGCTCGTCGACGACGGTCTCGACCTTGGAGATGGTGATCGCCTCGGCTTCCTCGATCACCGTGCGCCGCGCGTCGCCGTACTTCTGCGCGTCCTCGCGCACTTCCTTCGCGGCGAGCTTGCGCCGCTCCGCGGCAGAGGAGAGGAGCCGCTTCAACGACGCCGCCTCCTTGCGCAGCTCGTCGAGCTCCTGCTCGATCTTGATGCCTTCGAGCCGCGCGAGCTGGCGCAGCCGGATCTCGAGGATGTCCTCGGCCTGGCGCTCCGAGAGCTTGAACTTCGCCATCAGGTCCGGTTTCGGCTCGTCGGACTTGCGGATGAGCTTGATCACCTCCTCGATGCGCGCGAAGACGACGAGGCGGCCCTCGAGGATGTGGATGCGGTCCGCGACTTCGCTGGCACGGTGCTTGAGGCGCCGCTCGAGGACGACGAGCCTGAACTTCGCCCATTCGCCGATCGCCGGGCCGAGCCCCATCTGCCGCGGCCGGCCGTCGCCCGCGATGGCGACCACGTTGAGCGCGACGTTGGTCTCCATCGAGGTGTGCGCGAGGAGGAAATTCATCAGCTCGTCGGGCTCGACCTTGCCGGTGCGCGGCTCGAAGACGATGCGCACCACGTGGTCGGCGTCCGAATCGTCGCGCTGGCTCTCGAGGAGCGCCAGCGTGGCGGACTTGAGGTTCTGCTGCTCCGGAGTGAGCGATTTCTTGCCCGCCCTGGGCTTGGGATTCACGAGCTCGTCGATCTCGGCGAGCACGCGCGCGGCCGAGGTGCTCGGCGGCAGCTCGAAGACGGCGACGCGATACTGCCCGCGCGCGAGCTTTTCCACGGCCCAGCGCGCGCGCACGCGCACGCTCCCGCGGCCGGTCTCGTAGCCGCGCTTGATCTCCTCGCGCGAGGAGATGATCTGGCCGCCGCCGGGGAAGTCCGGGCCCTTGATGCCGCGCGTGACGGGCTTCGCGTCGTCGCCCGCTTCGAGCGTCTGCGCGCACGCCTCCGCGATCTCGCGCAAGTTGTGCGGCGGAATCTCGGTCGCGAGGCCGACCGCGATGCCGGAAGCGCCGTTCAGCAGCATGACCGGCAGCCGCGCGGGCAGGAGCTTCGGCTCGCGGAACGAGCCGTCGTAGTTGTCGATGAAATCCACCGTGCCGCGGTCGAGCTCCGAGAGCAGCACGTGCTCGGCGAACGGCGTGAGCCGCACTTCCGTGTAGCGCATCGCCGCGGGGCTGTCGCCGTCGCGCGAGCCGAAGTTGCCCTGGCCTTCGATAAGCGGATAGCGCAGCGTGAAGTCCTGCGCCATGCGCACCGCCGCGTCGTACACCGCCGTGTCGCCGTGCGGATGGTACTTGCCGATCACGTCGCCCACGATGCGCGCGCTTTTCTTGAACGGCGCGTCGCTGCGGTTGCCGAGCTCGCGCATCGCATAGAGGATGCGGCGCTGCACCGGCTTCTGCCCGTCCTCGACCGAGGGCAGCGCCCGTCCCTTCACCACGCTCATCGCGTAGGCGAGATAGGCGCTCGATGCGAAATCCGAAAGCGAAGGGAATTCGGGCGCGCGCGGCGGCGGCGGGGCGCCTCGCGGCGGTTGCGGCGGCGGCGTCCCGGCCCCGGCCGGCGCGAACAGATCGCCCGAGCGATCGTCGCGCTTGCGCGTCTTGGTCTTCGCGGACCGGGCTGCGGCCTTCATGAGGGGAACGGAAAAGCGCGATTCTACCCGTGCTGCGCTCGGGAGCGTGGACAGCCGGTAGAAGCGCGATTCAGGTCTCGCCGATCTTCAGGCGCCGCTTCGCCAGGCGCGCGAGGTAGACGCTCAGCACGACCGTCGCGACGAGCCCCAGGCCGAAGAGCGTCCACCGCAGCGGCGAGGCGCCGCCGATGAGGGCGCGGCCCGTCGCCCCGAGGAACACCGCGACGACGGTGCCGGGCGCGATGCCGAGCGCCGTCGCGACGACGTAGTCGCGCAGGTGCACCTTCGTGAGCCCGAAGAGATAGTTCTGCAGCCCGAAAGGAAAGAGCGGGCTCAGGCGGGCGAGCGCGACGACCTTCCAGCCTTCCTTCGGCAGCGCGCGGTTCACGGCCCTGAGCCACTTGTTCTTTTCGACGCGCTTCTCGATGCGCTTGCGCAGCGCCAGCCGCGCGATGAGGAAGGCGAGGATCGCCACCGCCATCGCCGAGCCCCATGCGACGACGAATCCCCACGCGATGCCGAAGAGCACGCCCGCGGCCACCGTGAAGATCCATTCGGGAACGAGCACGACGCCGGCGACGACGTACGCGCACACGAAGAGAACGTAGCCGATGAGCCCCAGGCCCTCGAAGGCGTCGAGGATGCCCTCGAGCCACCCCACCACTACAGGTCCGCCTCGACCGTGTGCCCCTTTTCCTCCATCCACGCGCGCCGGCCCGCGGCCTCTCCCTTGGCCATGAGCAGCCGGAACACATCGCGTGCTTGCGCATCCTCCTTCGCGTCGAGCCGCATCGGCAGGAGCCGGCGCGTGTCCGGATGCATCGTCGTTTCGCGCAGCTGCTCCGGGTTCATCTCGCCGAGTCCCTTGAAACGGCCGACGTGGACGAGCGAATCCTTCACGTCCTCGTCGCGCAGCTTCGCGAGGATCTGCTCGCGTTCCGCCTCGTCGAGCGCATAGAGACGGCGCTCGGCCTTCACCTTGCCGTGGGGCGCCACGCGGATCGAGTAGAGCGGCGCCTGCGCGATGAACACGTGATCGCGTTCGATGAGCTTCGGAAAGTGGCGATAGAAGAGGGTGAGGAGCAGCGTCTGGATGTGCGCGCCGTCCACGTCCGCATCCGCCATGATGATGACCTTGCCGTAGCGCAGCCCCTCGAGGACGGAATCGGGCGCATCGCGCGCGTGCGGATCGATGCCGAGCGCGACCGCGATGTCGTGCACCTCGGCGTTGGCGTAGAGCTCCTGCGCCGCCACTTCGAAGGTGTTCAGAACCTTGCCCTTGAGCGGGAGGATCGCCTGGTACTGGCGGTCGCGTCCCTGCTTGGCCGAGCCGCCGGCCGAATCTCCCTCGACGAGGAAGACTTCGTTGCGCGTCATGTCCTGCGACTCGCAGTCGGTGAGCTTGCCGGGCAGCACCGCCACGCCCGAGCCGCGGCGCTTCTCGACGACTCTCCCCGCCTTCTGCCGCATGACGGCGGCGCTGATCGCGAGGCTCGCGATCTTCTTCGCTTCCTCGACGTTCTGGTTGAGCCACGCGTCGAGCGGATCCTTCACGCGCGAGGCGATCAGCTTCAGCGATTCGCGCGAGGAGAGCCGCTCCTTGGTCTGGCCCTGGAACTGCGGATCGAGGATCCGCGCCGAAAGCAGGTAGCGCAGGGATTTCCACGCGTCCTCGGCCTGCAGGCTCACGCCGCGCGTGAGCAGCTCGTGGTGCTCGCAGAATTCCTTGATCGATTCGTACACGGCGTTGCGCAATCCCGCCTCGTGCGTGCCGCCGAGCACCGTGGGAATGAGGTTCACGTACGACTCGCCTTCTCCGCCGGCCTCGGCCCACGCGATCGCCCACGCGCAGCCTTCGCCGTCGGCGAACGTGTCGTCGCCCGCGCCGACGTACGACTCGCCCGCGAAGATCGGGCTCACATAGCCGTCGGAGCCTTCGAGCCGTTCCTGCAGGTACGCGCTGAGGCCGCCCTCGTACTTCCATTCGCGATCGTATTTGGCGGCTTCATCCTTCAGCGTGACCCTCAGGCCCGGAAGCAGCACCGCTTTCGCGCGCAGCAACGTCTCGAGGTCCTCGCGCTTCACCTTCGCGGTGTCGAAGTACTTGGGATCGGGCCACGCGCGCACGATCGTGCCCGAGGTCCGCGCGCCGGCGGTGCCGGTCTTCCTGAGCTTCGATGCGACCTCGCCGCCCTCGAAAGCGATTTCCCATGTGGCGCCGTCGCGCATCACCTTCACCTCGAGGCGCCTGGAGAGGGCGTTCGTCACCGAGACGCCGACGCCATGCAATCCGCCCGAGAACGCGTACGCGCCGCCGCCTTTCTTCTCGAACTTGCCGCCCGCGTGCAGACGCGTGAAGACGATCTCGACCGTGGGCGCTTTCTCCACCGGATGCGGGCCCACGGGAATGCCGCGGCCGTCGTCCTCGACCGAGACCGAGCCGTCCTTGTGCATCACGACCGACACGCGTCGCGCGAAGCCGGCGAGCGCCTCGTCGGCGGCGTTGTCGATCATCTCCTGCACGATGTGCAGCGGGCTGTCGGTGCGCGTGTACATCCCGGGGCGCGCGCGCACCGGCTCCAGGCCCTTGAGGACCTTGATGGATTGTTCGTCGTATTTGAGTGCCAAGGGGTGCCCTCTCGCCGGCCCTCTCCCAGGGGAGAGGGAGACTGCAATTCTAGCGGGTGGTCACGATCGGCTGCGCGATGATCCAGAGGCTGAGCGTCGTGTAGCCGACCATGAGGACGAGCATCGGCCACTGGCTGCGCACCGCGGCGCGGCGTCCGGCGAATTCGCGCAACGCGAGGAGATGCCCGAGGAAGAGCGCGGCGATGTGCCCGGCGACGATCGCGGCGACCGACACGTACCACACGGCGCGCGCGTCGACGAGGCCGAGGCGCACGAAATAGGTGCCCGTACCGAACAGATCCCAGCCGACGCCGAACGGATCGGAGGCGAGCGGAATGATGTATTGACCGGCCATGGCGAGGAACGAAAGATAGTGTGCGATCTGGTAGGCGATGGCGATGGGCACCAGCGTCGGCGCGAAGAGGCCGGCGACGCGCCGTGTCGAGACGCCGCCCGCCGACCACGCGATGAGCCGGCAGAAGATGATGTAGATGCCGAGGAAGAGCAGCGGCGCCAAAGCGATCGCGAGGGTGCGCGGCGACACCGGCCAGTCGTCCATGCCTTCGGCGATCGCGGCCCACGCCGGCGTCTCCAGGAATCCGTCGAGGCTCACCGAGGCAAGGATCACGACGACGAGCGCGATCTCTGAGATGCCCAGCGGCGCGCGCGGCAGCAGTCCCACGGCGTAGGGCCGGAGGCGCCACTCGATCAACCGGCCGCCGGCCACCCGTACCTCGCTGGGAGAGAATCGCGCGAGCGTCCCGAAGAGGCGCGCGAACGCTTCGCAGTGCGCGAGCCAGGCTTCGGCGCCGAAGACGAACATGCCGATCCAGGTGACGAGCGAGTACGCGGCTATCGCCGCGGCGATAGCGGCCGGACGGTCCGACGCATCCCACGCGATTTCCATCCAGATGAACACGAGGTAGAGCGCGACCGCCGGCCACACGCCCGCCGCGGGCGGCAATTCACGCCGCAACGCGCGCAGCCCGGCGCGCTCCGCCACGCGGAAGATCGTCTCGAGTGGATTCACGATCTTCCACACGTCGCCCACGAGAGCGGATACGTACGCCATCCCGACCCACCACAGCGCCCACACCGTCACCGGCGCGACGTTCTTGAACGGATTCTGGTTGCCGGCGAATCCCGCGGCGACGACGAGGAGGTAGCCGGCGACTGCGATCGTCCGAGCGAGCGCGACGAGGAGCCGCACGGCGCCGTGGCGGGCGAGCGCTTCGGGAAGCAGTCGAAAGCGCGCCTCGCCGGCGCCGTGGGGAGAGCTGCGCACGAAGACCGCAAGCATCACGCAGGACACCGCGACCGTGAGCGCCGCGCCGGTCACGTACAGCGAGAGCGGCAGCGGCAGGTCGTAGCGCTGCCCGAAGCCGTGCGCGTGCGCGGCGGGCGCGGCGACGAGCGCGCACGGGCACGCGAGCCGGCGCGCCGCCGCACCGACGCTCACTCCGGCTGGACCTCGAGATAGAGGAGCGTGGGCTCGCGATGCCTGCCGCCGGCGCCCGGCGCGAGATGCGCCGTCACGGGAAAGCGTCCGGCCACGCGCGCCTCGATCGGCATCGCCTTCATGATGCCGGGCTCCAATGCGAGGGCGATGTCGTAGCCGTGCACGTGCACCGTCATCTTCTCGTCGGCGACCCAGCGCAGCGTCACGCGTTCGCCGCGGACGAGGCGGATCGTCTTCGGCCCGTTCTCGAGGCGGCGCTCGGCCACGCGCAGATCGATCGTGCGCCAAGGCTCCGCGGCGGGCACCGCGACCGCCAGGACGGCAAGGATGAGCAACAGGACCTGCTTGCACGCGCCCATGCGCGGGATCATAGTGGACCTCCACGTCCACGGGAGGGGACCATGAAATCAGCTCTCATCGGCTGCGCTGCGGCCGCGCTGGCGCTCGCGCCGGCCCTCGCGACTGCGCAGATCCACGCGATGTTCAATTACGAGACGAAGTCCGCCGAGTCCCTGAAGGCGCTCAAGACGCCGGTGCAGACCGGACCGCGCCAGGAAGGGATCGCGATCATCGACGTCGACCCGCAATCGAAGACCTTCGGCAAGAAAGTGCAGGACCTGCCGCTGCCGCCGGACCTCGTGGCGCACCACATCTTCTACAACCGCGACCAGAGCAAGGCCTACGTCACCGCGCTCGGCAAGAGCGAGCTGCGCGTGATGGACATGAAGAAGACGCCGTACACAATCAAGGTGGTCGCGGTTCCGGGCTGCAACGTCGGCGAGGACGTGGTCTTCTCCGACGACAACAAGAAGTGGTACTTGAGCTGCATGGGCACGCAGACCATGGTCGTCGGCGACGCGGTCGCGGACAAGCCGCTCAGCAACATCATGGTCGCGGCCAAGTATCCGCACGGCATCGCGATCCACAACGGCATCGACCGCATCCTGCTCACGAGCACGGTGCGCGCTTCCGACCTCGGCGACGCGGGCGAGGTGATCAGCGCGGTCGAGGCGAGCACCGGCAAGGTGCTCGGCACCTACAAGCTCTCGAAGAAGCCGTCGCCCGCGGGCGAGGCGCCGGTCGAGATCCTTTTCGTTCCGCGAGCGAATCCGCCCATCGCATACATCACCAACATGTACGGCGGAACGCTGTGGACCGCCACCTGGAATCCGGCGAGGAAGGACTTCGACGTGGCGCAGGTGCACGACTTTTCCGCGGAGAAGGCAGGCGTGCCGCTGGAGATGTACTTCAACGACAAGACCGACCGCATGTACGTGACGACGGCGAAGCCGGGGCACCTGCACATCTTCGACACCAGCAAGCCCGGGCAACCGAAGCTGCTCAAGTCGATCGCCACGGCGGAAGGCTCGCATCACGTCGCCTTCACGAAGGACTGGCGCTACGCATACGTGCAGAACGCGCTCCTCAATCTTCCCGGCATGAGCGACGGCTCCGTGACCATCGTCGACCTCAAGAGCGAGAAGGCGGTCGGAAGCGTGGACACCCTGAAGGCCGCGGGCTTCAACCCCAACAGCATGGTGCTGCTGCCGCAGTGGAACCACCCCGCGGGTCACTGAGCACCGCGAGCTTTTCACACGAAGGCCGGCCGCGCGCCGGCCTTCTTTTTCATCGGATGGCGGTTCGCAGCCCCGCCGGATAGCCGACGACCGGGATGCGATGTCCCGTGTCCTCCGGGCCCTTCGGCGTGACGCGATAGAGCGCGAGCTCCTGCTCGACGTAGTTCTGCACGACCAGGTATTTTCCGTCGGGAGTGAACACCACGCCTTGCGGATTGCGGCCGACGAACGCCTCGCCAACCTTCGTCGCTTTGAATCCCGTCACGGAATAGAGTTCGAGGCGGCCGTTCTCCGAGCGGAACGGATCGTCCTTGCGGCGGTTGGTCCCGTTGGCGCAGGTCACGGCGATCCACCCGCTATCGGGCGAGATGGCGATGCCTTCCGGCGAGACGCCGGCGGTGAAGTGCTCCACCGCGCGGAAGGGCTGCCGCGTGAGGTCGATGAGCGTCACGCTGCCGAAGCTGCCGTCCTCGTTGCCGCTGTTGGCGACCGCGGCGAAGCGCCCGTCGGTGCTGATGTCGATGCCGTAGGGTCGCGTTCCCGACGTGACGTCACGCTTGGTATAGGTGACCTTCTCGCCGTCGATCGCGAGCACGGAGACGGTCGCGGCGGCGCGCCGGCTCACGAGGGCCCATTTGCCGTCGGGCGTGATGGCGACCATCCGCGAGTCGACATTGGGCTCGCCCACCTTCACCGTGTCGGTGCGTTTCACCGTCTTGCCGCTGATCGTGAGGACGGACACGTTGCCGTCGGCGTGGGCGGCGAGGGCGAGCGTGCCGGCGCGATTCACCGACACGCCCACCGGGTGCTTGCCGAGCTGCACGCGGTCGATGATCTTCGGCGGATCGGCCTCGAGATCGACCACCTGCATGTAGCTGTCGAGAGCGATCTTCGTCTTGTCGTTGGGATCGACGCGGTTCGGCACCGAGACCAGCGCGAGCTTCTCGTCGGCCGTGATCGCGATCGTCATCGGCGGCGCGGTGACCGAATGCTGGACCTCGATCTCGGCGACCTTGCGCGGCGGAAATCCGGTCGCGTCCAGCACCGTGAGCGTGTCCTTGAGCGGCGGATCCGCCACCTTATATACGCCGTCGACGTTGGGATACTTGCCGTCGTTGCCCGAGAGCACGAAGTGCGGATGCTTGCCGACGATGGCGGGCTCGCGCGCGGCGCAGCCGGCGACGATCGCGACCGCCGCCCAGAGAACGATGCGGAACATGTGCTTTTCCTCCCAAAAAATGCGCGAGGGCATCCTATATGATTGGCACGATGAGCGTCGAAACCACGACGACGCGGGTGCGCGACGCCGAAGCGCGCGACATCGCCGCGATCCAGGCGATCTACGCGAGCCACGTGCTCGAGGGGCTCGCGTCCTTCGAGGAAGTGCCGCCCGAAGCGGGCGAGATCGGCGCCCGCATGCAGGGCGTGCGCGCCCTCGGCCTGCCGTATCTCGTCGCCGAGCGCGACGGCGAGGTCGTCGGCTACGCCTACGCGACCCTCTACCGGGCGCGGTCCGCCTATCGATACACGCTCGAGGATTCGGTGTACGTGCGCGAAGGGCTCGGCGGACGCGGCATCGGCGAGATGCTGCTACGCGCCCTCATCGCGCGCTGCTCCCAGGGCAAGTGGCGCCAGATGATCGCGGTCATCGGCGACAGGGCGAACGCGGCCTCGATCGGCCTGCACCGCAAGCTCGGGTTCCGCCATGCGGGAACGCTCGACGCGGTCGGGTTCAAGCTCGGCCGCTGGGTCGATTCGGTCTTCATGCAGCGTCTCCTGGGCGACGGAGACGCAAGCCTTCCCGATTGAAGTGACGCGGGCTACAGCTGAAATTACCGCAGTCCGCGGAATAACCCGGAATTGTGACGTTTCTCACATCGTCGCTGCGGCATGTGCGTCGATACTTCGCCCACAAGAAACATGAGGGCGACGTGACGGCGCCGGACAACAATTCGCCGAGGGTGGCGGGGAACATGCGAAGGGGGCTCAGCCGGCTCGCCGAGCCCTACGTGCTTTTCCCGCTCGTCGCCCTGATGATCCTCGCGTTCATCTGGGGCACGACGTACAACCTCATCCGCGTCGAGCGCACCGCCGCCCACCGCGCCGCCGCGACGACCAGCCTCGAGATCCTCGACACATACGAGGCGCAGGTCGTACGGGCGCTGCGCGAGATCGACCAGGCGCTCAAGCTCGTGAAGTTCGCCTACGAGAAGGGTGCCGGCAGCGTGCAGCTCGGCGAGCTGCGCGGCCGCGCCATGCTGCCGCCGGATCTCATCTTCGCGGTGAGCATCGCGGACACGAACGGCAACGTCTTCGCGAGCACCCGCGCCGGCCGGGCGCCCAACGTCGCCGGCGAGGATTTTTTCCGCCGCCAGCGCGCCGCCGAGGTCTTCGCGATCGGCTGGCCGCAGCTCGCGCCCGGCGACAAGGAATGGAAGCTTTCCTTCAGCCGCCGCCTGAACGCTCCCAACGGAGCCTTCGCCGGCGTGGCGATCGTGACCGTGCCCGCGGCCTATTTCGTGAGCGGCTACGAGCCGGCGAAGATGGGCGAGCGCGGCATGCTCGGCGTGCTCGGCGCCGACGGCGTGTTCCGCGCGCGCCGCACCGGCGAGGCGCTGCGCTTCGGCGAGGTCACCGACTACGCCTCGCTCGTGCCGCGCGGCGAGCGGATCGAATCGCCGACGGCGGTGACGACGAACGCGTGGGACGGCACGCGCCGCTTCACGAGCGCGCGCGAGCTCTTCGAGTTCCCGGTCGCGGTCGTCGTCGGGCTCTCCGAGGACGAATACCTCGCGCCGGTGAACGAGCGCATCGACTCCTATATCTGGCGGGCGCTCGGCGGCAGCGCCTTGCTGCTCGCCTTCCTCGCGGGCGTTGGCTACTTGAGCTGGCAGCTCACGCGCATGCGCGCCACGGCGAACCGGCAGCTTCGCGAGGAGATCGACACGCGCCGGCAGGCGGAGGCCGCGTTGCGGCTTCGCAACCGCGCCATCGATTCGAGCATCAACGCGATCCTGATCATGGATGTGGGGCGGCAGTATTACCCGATCGACTACGCGAACCCGGCCTTCGAGAAGATCACCGGCTACTCCGCGGCCGAAGCGATCGGCCGCAACATCGGCTTCCTCGTCGGCGGCGAGCGCGACCAGCACGGCATGCAGGAGATCCAGATGGCGTTGCGCGAGCGGCGCGAGGGCCACGCGGTGCTGCGCAACTACCGCAAGGACGGCTCGCTCTTCTGGAACGACTTCCACATCGCCCCGGTGCGCGACGAGGAGGGCAACGTCACGCACTTCGTCGGCGTCATGAACGACGTGACGGAGGCGAAGACCTACGAGGAGCAGCTCGCCCGCCAGGCGAACTTCGACACGCTCACGGGGCTCGCGAACCGCAACCTCCTGCAGGACCGCCTGCACCAGGCGATCGCAACCGCGAAGCGCAGCAACTCGACCGTGGCCGCGGTCTTCCTCGACGTCGACAACTTCAAGCTGGTGAACGACACGCTCGGCCACAACCTCGGCGACGAGCTGCTGCAGCGCATCGCCGCGCGGCTGAAGTCGTGCGTGCGCGAGACCGACACGGTCGCCCGCCTCGGCGGCGACGAGTTCGTGCTGCTGCTCGTCAATCCGGCCCACGGCGCGGAGACGCCCTTCGGCGTGCGCAAGGACGGCGAGGCATCCTCGTCCTCGCTCGAATCCGACATCACGCTGCTCATGCACAAGCTGCTCACCAACATCTCGCATCCGCTCACGATCGGCGGGCGCGACTTGAGGCCCACCTGCAGCATCGGCGTGTCCGTATATCCGCAGGACGGCGACGATGCGGACGCGCTGCTGCGCAACGCCGACGCCGCCATGTACCGCGCGAAGGAGCTCGGGCGCAACCGCTACCAGTTCTTCACCGCCGACGTGCACGAGCGCATCCGCCGGCGCATGGAGCTCGAGTCGAGCCTGCGCTTCGCCATCGAGCGCGAGGAGTTCGAGCTCTTCTACCAGCCGCAGGTGTCGTTCCACACCGGACAGATCGTCGGCGTCGAGGCGCTGCTGCGCTGGCGCCATCCGCACAAGGGACTGGTCGAGCCGTCGCACTTCATCGGCTTCGCCGAGGAGAGCGGCCTCATCAACCCCATCGGAACCTGGGTGCTGCAGAAGGCGTGCGCGCAGGCGAAGGCCTGGCAGGACGCGGGGTTGCCTGCGATTCCGGTGGCGGTCAATATGTCGGCCAAGCAGTGCGAGCGCCAGGACATCGACCTCGTGGTGCAGCGCGCGCTGAAAGCCGCCGGGCTCGCGCCGCAGTTCCTCGAGCTCGAGATCACGGAAAGCATCTCCATGGCGAATCCCGAGCAGAGCGTCCCCCTGATGGAGCGCCTCAAGCAGACGGGCGTGAGCATCTGCATCGACGACTTCGGCACCGGGTTCTCGAACCTCTCGTACCTGAAGCGCTTCCCCGTCGATCGCCTGAAGATCGACATCTCGTTCGTGCGCGAGATCGCGACCGACGCGGAGAGCCTCGCGATCGCGGAAGCCATCATCACGATGTCGCACAGCCTCGACCTCGAAGTGGTGGCCGAAGGCGTGGAAACCGAGGCGCAGCTCGAGCTCCTCGCCGAGCGCGACTGCGACATCCTTCAGGGATATTATTTCAGCAGGCCGCTCACGGCCGAGGCCATGGGTTTCCTGCTGCGCGAGGATCGCCGGCTCAACGGCGGCGGTCGCGCCCAATCCGGTTCTGCGAGGGTGGTGCTCGATGACGTCAAATAGGATGCTCCGAATCGCCTTCGCGGCGGCGCTCGGCCACGCGACGCTCGCCGCCGCGGACGACGACTGGATGAGCCGCTTTTCCTTCAGCGGCTACGGCACGCTCGGCGTCGTGCGTTCGAGCGAGCGCAATGCCGACTATCTCGTCGACCAGTTCAAGCCTACCGGCCCGGGCTTCACCCACGAGTGGAGCCCGGACGTCGACAGCCGGCTGGCCGGCCAGATGACTCTCAAGGTCTCCCAGTCGCTCACGGGCGTCGTGCAGGTGATCGTGCAGCAGCGCTACGACGATACCTACAAGCCGGAAGTCGAATGGGCGAACCTCAAGTACGACATCACGCCGGACTTGAGCGTGCGCGCCGGCCGCACGGTGCTTCCCGTCTTCATGGTGACCGACTCGCGCAAGGTCGGGTACGCCAATCCCTGGGTTCGCCCCCCGGTGGAGGTATACGGCTTGGTGCCGCTCACGCATAGCGACGGCATCGACGGCAGCTTCCGCTGGCCGATCGGGGCCTTCAACAACACCTTCCAGGCGACGTATGGCCGCGCCGACATCAAGTTCCCGCTGCCGGTGAGCGGCGGCGTCGGCGACGCCAAGGTGCGCGACATCCTGGCGCTCGTCGACACGCTCGAGCACGGGTTCCTCACGCTGCGGCTCAATTACGGCCAGGCGAAGCTCACCATCGACGCGTTCGACCCGCTCTTCAACGCCTTCCGCCAGTTCGGGCCGGCCGGCGCCTCGATCGCCGATCGGTTCGAGCTGAAGGATCGCCGCGCCGAGTTCGTCGGCGCCGGCGTGGGCTACGATCCCGGCGCCTGGTTCGCGATCGCCGAGTGGGCGCAGTTCGACACCCACTCCGTCGTCGGCAAGCGCAGCGCCTGGTACGTGAGCGGCGGCGCGCGCCTCGGCGCACTTACGCCGTACGCGACGTACTCGCGCGTCAAAGTCGACAGCGCCACCTCCGATCCCGGGCTCCCGCTCGCCGGCCTGCCGCCGCAGTTGGCGCAGACCGTGGCGATCCTCAACGGCGCGCTCAACGCGCAGCTGAGCTTCGTCCCGGCACAGACGACGTGGTCGGCGGGCGTGCGCTGGGATGCGTGGCGCAGCGTCGCGTTGAAGGCGCAATACGATCACGTGCGCCGCGACCAGGGCACCAACGGCACATTCGGCAACATCCAACCCGGCTTCCAGCCCGGCGGCAGCGCGAACATCTTCAGCGTCGCCGCCGATTTCGTCTTCTGAGGAGCGCGCCATGAAAGCCCGTGTGCTCATCGGATTGTCGGCGCTGCTGCTGCTCGCGAGCATCGAGAGCGGCGCGCGCGCCGAGGACGTGGTGGCGGTGGTCTCCGCGAAGAGCCCGGTCACGTCGCTGACACAGTCGCAGGTCGCCGACATCTTCCTCGGCAAGGCGAGCCGTTTCCCCGACGGAACGCAGGCGATCCCCATCGACCAGCCCGAGGACACGCCGGTGCGCGACCGCTTCTACACGCAGGTGGCGGGCAAGTCGCCGGCGCAGGTGAAGGCGTACTGGTCGAAGATCATCTTCACCGGCCGCGGCCAGCCGCCGGTGCAGGCGGCGAACGGCGTCGAAGTGAAGAAGATGATCGCGCAGAACCCCGCGGCGATCGGCTACATCGATTCGACGCTGGTCGATGAGAGCGTGCGCGTCGTCTCGATGAAATAGGCGTCAACGCGGCGGCGCCGGACGTGCGCGTGCCGCCGTGATCCACGCGGCGGGCAGCACGATGCCGCGCCCGTCGGCGGTCGAGCCGGCGCTCGTCGCGATGCCGGCGAGCTTCCCCTGCGAGTCGAACACGGCCGCGCCGTCCTCGGCCGGCGCGATGGCGCGATCGATCTCGATCGCCGCGCCGTTGCGCACGGCCACGGTTCCCAGCGCCTTCACTTCCTGGGGCATGAGTCCCGCCTCGCCCGCGATGACGACGTAGAGGCGCTCGCCGCCGCGCGGCGGCGGCAGCGTGAGCGTCACGGGACGGCTCGCGCCGCCCGCCGCAGAGAGCTTGCACACGTCGGCGGCGTAGTCGGCGATCGCGACGGTCGCGCCGAACACGAGCGTGCCGTTGTTCACCACGAGCTGCATGCCGGGCGTGATGCCGTGGCAGGTCGTCGCCATGACGCCGTCCTCGACGGCGGTTGCGAATCCGAGCACGCTGCGGCGTCCCGCCGTGTCGATCGCCTGCAGGCGCGCCACCGACACGTTCGCCTGCGAGGCCACCTGATCGCGAATCGCCGACGCGCTCGAATGCGGCCGCAGGAGCACCACGATCGCGGCGGCGACGAGCGCGATGACGCCGAGCGCGATGGCGACGGTGCGTGGCGAGGCGTGGTAGCGATCCGGGTGTGCGGCGACGGGGTCGTGCATGAGGGAGGCGTCGTAGGCGGCGCGCCGGCGGTCGTCGCCGAGCACTTCCAACGCCTCGCGCATGAGCGACATGCGCCGCGGGTCCGGCGGCTCGTCGCCCTTGTCGTACAGCGCCTTCATGCGCCGATACGCCATCTCGACCTCGAGCGAGGTCACGCCCCGCGGCAGGTCGAGCACGTCATACAGCGTCTGCTTGCCGCCGTACCTCACCGAACCGTCACCTTGTCCCCCGAAAGCTCCACGATATGACCTTCCAGGGGAATGCGCCAGCCGTCGCCGGCGCGCGCGACAGGACCCGTGGTGAGCGGGGCGCCGCAGTCCGATCCCACGCGCATCACCACGATGAGCTCGGCCTGCGGCGAACGGCCGGTGGTGGCGAAGGCGCCATGCCACTGGTCGCGCGCTCCGCTGCCGGAAGGCGGCGGCGTGAAGCCGTTCGTTTGCGCGAACGCCACCTCCGGGCCCGCCACCATCTCGACGCACATCTCGGCGGGACCGTCGCGCACGAGCACCTTGCGCTCGGTCACTTTCGTCATGCGGCTCGCCGCGTGGATGTTCCATTCCCACGTGTGCTGGCTCGTGCTCGCGAGCCGGTCGCGCACGATGACCGTCCCCGGGCGCACGTACACGATGTCGCGCTCGACGCGCGTGAGCGCTCCCGCGTACGCCTTCTCCGCGCGTCCGCTCACGACGTCGTACCGCGCGTGCGTCTCGAAGCGCGTGATCTCCCCCGCGAAGCCGCGGTCGTCGAGGCCCTGGCCCTTGCCGCCGTCGAACGTGATCGCGTTCGAGGCGCGCGTCTGCTTGTACCAGCGCGTCCAGTGCGCGGTGCGATAGCCGTCGTAGTAGCCCGAGGCGAAGGCGAGCCGCCGGCCCCTGGCGTGGATGACGAAGCCGAGCTGGTCGGCGTGGCTATGGTTGTACGAGCCGTACGGGCTCGCCTTGAAATAGACCGAGGTGCGTTCCGGATCGGCGAGGTCGCTGTGCAGCGCCGCCCAGCCGATCGAGGGAAAGAGCGCGGCGTTCGGCGTTCCCGCGGGAAAGGCAGCATCGCCGAGATCGAAGCGCGGAGAGATGAGGAGCTCGATCCTCGCAGCGTCCTCGCCCGTCATGCGCTTCGCGTACCAGCGGCCGAGCGCGCTCGGCGCGAACGCGTTCAACGCCTTGCCGATGCGCGCCCAGAGCTCCGGCAGCGCCAGCTCCTGGCCGTCGCCGAACACGCCCGCCGGCGATCCCGGAGGGACGAAATACGCGAAGTAACGGATGTGGTTGCGCACCCAGTCCTGCTGCGCGAGATCGACGCCTGCGGCGTTGCGGAACACGAGCCACGCGGGAAGGTTGCTGCCCGCGTCCCAGAAGGCCTGCGTCGTGCCGTTGGCGAACCCGCCGTTCTCCCAGCCCCACGGGTTCGTCAACGCGACCGCCATGGGAAGCGCTTCCTTCACCCACGTATCCGCCTCGGGAATGTCGCCCGCCATGAGCAGCCCGATCGCCGCGACGATGTTGAGCGTGATGTTGCCGTGGGAATCGTAGGGGTATTGCGCGATGCGTGACACGATGTCCTCGTACATCGGCTGCGTGCGCGCGCGAATCGCGCG
>Ga0075436_100001248_pt1 | contig 17276 bp, 16 predicted proteins | sample RhiMethybrSRZTD5_FD_75303 | JGI IMG/M metagenome (GOLD analysis project Ga0075436, IMG submission 75303) | Populus rhizosphere microbial communities from Tennessee, USA - Rhizosphere MetaG P. TD hybrid SRZTD5 | ecosystem: Host-associated > Plants > Roots > Rhizosphere > Soil | place: USA...
CAGGTACACCTTGTTGAGCTCCTCCTTCCCGAGCAGCAGCTCTTCTTTGCGCGTGCTGGTGCGTTGCACGTCGATGGCGGGGAACGTGCGCCGCTCGGCGATACGGCGGTCGAGGATCACCTCGGAGTTCCCGGTACCTTTGAACTCCTCGAAGATGACTTCGTCCATGCGGGAGCCGGTGTCGATCAGGGCGGTGGCGAGAATCGTGAGCGACCCGCCCCCCTCGATGTTGCGGGCGGCGCCGAAGAACCGCTTGGGCTTCTGCAGCGCGTTCGCGTCCACGCCGCCCGAGAGGATCTTCCCCGAGTGCGGGACCACCACGTTGTGCGCCCGGCCCAGGCGCGTGATCGAGTCTAGCAGGATCACGACGTCTTTACCGTGCTCCACGAGGCGCTTCGCCTTCTCGATCACCATATCGGCGACCTGTACGTGGCGATCCGCCGGCTCGTCGAACGTCGACGAGATCACCTCAACGTTCGTTCCCTTGACGTTCTCCTCCATATCCGTCACCTCTTCGGGCCGCTCGTCGATCAGCAGCACGATGAGGTAGATCTCGGGATGGTTTTCGATGATGGAGTTGGCGAGCTTCTGCATGAGGATCGTCTTGCCGGCCTTGGGCGGCGAGACGATGAGGCCGCGTTGCCCCATCCCGATGGGGCTCAGGATGTCCATCACGCGCATCGAGAGGTCGCCGTCCTTGCGCTCGAGCCGAATGCGGCGCTCCGGGTACCGGGGGCGGAGGTTGTCGAACGCGACGCGGTGCTTGGCCTTGTCCGGCTCGTCCCCATTGACGACTTCGACCTTCAGCAGGGCGAGATAGCGCTCGCCTTCCTTGGGCGGCCGGACCTGACCCATGATCGTGTCGCCGGTGCGCAGGTCGAAGCGCTTGATCTGACTGGGCGAGACGTAGATGTCGTCGGGACCGTACAGGTAGTTCCAGTCGGGACTGCGGAGAAAGCCATACCCTTCGGGGAGGATCTCGAGTACGCCCTCCCCTCGCAGCACCGTGTCTGAATCGAGCAACGACTGTTCGATGCGGAAGATGAGATCCTGCTTGCGGAGCCCTGAGTAGTTGGTGATGTTCAGGGTTTCGGCCATCGCGTGCAGTTCCGCGACGGATTTCCTCTTTAGTTCAGCGATATCCACGTGTGTCGTGCCTCGTAGCTCTACGGCGGGCGAAACCCCGGGGTGGGGGAGTGAGCGCGTTGAAAATGGAATCTGGGATTTCGAAGGAATGCGAGAGAACTATAGTAGGGTTGCCGAAACGCCCCGTCAAGGGCGCGCCGTGAATCTCAGCGCGTACCTGCTCGCCTGGCGCACCACGAACCTGCCCGATCGGGAAGTCATTGACGCGCTTGTACATCCAGCGCACGCCGGCCCGTCGCCGGCGCTCGAGGGCGCGCTCAGCCAATGGCCTGGGAGCTATTACTGGTCGGACGAGTCCGATGGACGCCATCTCGTGCTCACGCGCCCCGTTGGCCGGCGCCCCGAGCGGTGGGGGGTGCATGTGGCGCTGTTCCTCGCGACCCTGCTGACCACGACCTTCGCTGGTGCCGTCCTGTCGGGGGCGATCGCCTACGACAACCCCCTGGATCTCTTCACCGGCACATATCCACTCCCGCCGCATTTCGTGCGCGCCTGGTCATCGGGGCTGGTCTTCTCGCTCCCACTGCTCGCGATTCTCCTGTGCCATGAGTTGGGACACTATCTCATGGCGCGGCGCTATAACCTCGATGTGTCGCCCCCGTACTTCATTCCGGTTCCGCTCGTGCCGTCGTTCATCGGGACCATGGGCGCCTTTATCCGGCTCCGCACTATGCTCTCCGACCGCCGCCAGCTGTTCGACGTCGGCGTGGCGGGGCCGATCGCAGGGTTCCTGGTGGCGCTCCCGGTCCTGGCGGTCGGACTCATCCTGAGTCACCCGCTCCCGGGGCATGGACCAGCAACCGGCTTGTTGCTGGGTATCGACCACGACACGGCTGTCCTCGGTGACTCGCTCATCACTCTGCTGCTCCGCACGCTTACCCACTGGACGGCACCCGCATTGCTCGTCCACCCCGTCGCGTTCGCGGGTTGGCTTGGCATGTTCGTGACCATGTTGAACCTCTTGCCCATTTCGCAGCTCGACGGCGGCCACATCCTGTATTCGGCACTCCCTCGCTGGCAACAGCGCATCGCGCTTGTTTTTTGGATTCTCATCGTCATACTCGGCTGGTTCTGGCGCGGCTGGCTGTACTGGGGGCTGCTCGTGCTCGTGCTCTCGCGCGGCCGCCTGGGTCACCCGCCGGTCCTCGACGCGCAGCGGCCGCTGCCCCGGTCGCGACGCGTGCTCGCGTGGGTCGCGCTCCTCCTCTTCGTCATCACGTTCGCGCCGGTACCGTTCAAAATCTGAAGCAGGTTTGGGAGGTCATGGAGGTTGGTCGAGGTTGAGGGAGGTTGTCCCGCTCCTCGACGACCTCCCCCAACCTTCACAACCTTCCCCATCCTCCACCAACCTCCGGCGTAGCCGCCGTATTGCGTAAGTCCGCCCTTCGTATATCTTTGCACAAACCAGCCCTAGGGCGCCGCATGCCCGCACAACCGGCACGCTACAACCCGCAGGACGCGACCGAAGCGGTCGTGCACGACCTCCCCCCCATTCGATTCGACGGCCAACTCATCCCCATTCGTCTCCAGGTGCGCCGCGCCGAGGATGCGATCTGGAGGGGCCGAGTCCTGTTCGGGGCTGCGGACACGGAGGGGGAGCGCGCCACCGCCGAGATCTTTTGCGCCGCCTCGGAGCCCGACCTGTGGCAATCCGTGCGGGATCTCCGCGACCACCACCTCCGCGATCTCTACCGCTCACTGCTCTAGATGCCGGCCGGGGGGGAGGACCCGATCAGGAAGCTGCGGCACGATCTGTCTAATCCGTTGGCGGCCATCCTGGCCGAAACCCAAATCCTTCTCCTAAGCCCTGAGAAGTACGACGCCGAAACGGTCGCGGGTCTGAAGCAGATCGAAGCGCTCTCCCGCAAGATGCGCGGCATGCTGGAAGCCTTGGACAGATGAGCCGGTGAGCCGGCGCCACCGGCCGCGGTTCTGCCCGCCCGCGCGGTGGTGGAATCATCCGCGCCACGCGCTCCGCGTCGCTCCGAGGTGGTGGCGCTGGCCTCCCGTCCGCCGCCGGTTCCCCTCCTGAGGAGGCGCCTATGGCCCAGTTCGCGCTCCGACCCATGTCCACCGGCGAGATCCTCGACGGGGCATTCACGTTGCTGCGCCGTCACTTCGGTCTGTTGTTCGGCATCGCTGTAGTCTGCGAAGGCGTGCCGACGGCCGTCGAGCTGTACATCCAGCTGGCCTCAGGAGGACGCGTGGATCCGATGGGAGGGCTCATCATCCGGATTCTGAACGCCATCGGGACGCTGCTCGTCACGGGGGCCACGGTCCGCGTGGTCTCCGACGTCTACCTGGGCGGCGTGCCGCAATTGGGCGACGCCCTCCGGTACGCGGTGGAGAAACTCGGCCGAATCTTCGGCGCAACGTTCCTCAGCGGCATCGTCACGCTCCTCGCCACGCTCGCGCTCGTCGTGCCCGGCATCATCGTGTTCTGCGGGTACTCGGTGGCCGGTCAGGTGGCGGCGCTCGAACCGCTCAACTCGTCCACGGACGCGCTCCGCCGCTCGTGGGACTTGACCAAGGGCTTCCGGAGCAAGGCCTTTGCGCTGTGGATCGTGTCGTTCGCGCTCCTGTTCGTGGTCATCTTGGGCGCGGGCGCGCTCGGGGCCGCCGCGGGGGCGCTGGCGGGCGCGCTCGATGCCACAGTCACGGTGCTGATCGCGCTCGTGAGCCTCCTCATCTATCCGCTCATCACGTGTGTGTTCACGTTGTTCTACTACGATCTCCGCGTACGCAAGGAAGGGTTCGATCTCGAGGTCTTGAGCGGTCAGCTGGGATCGCGCGCGGGATCCTAGACCGGCTTGATGGGCGGTGGGCCACCCGCTCCCCGCTGTGTCCAGCCGCTGGCGAAGTAGATGCACAAGAAGACCACCGATAGCGCGCTCGTCGCGTATTTATAGACGGCGGGCGCATCGCTCGCCGAGAGCAATCCTTCGATCGTCCCGGCGATGGCGAGCAGCGTGACGACCGCCCCGATCATCCGCGCGGCGATCCTCCCCTCCACGATCAGGGCGTCCCGACGGGTCCGGTCGCCCGGCGCGAAGAGCGCCCCGGCCACACGAAGGCCGGCTCCCCCCGCGATGAAGATCGCCGTCAGCTCGAGGATTCCGTGACCAGCCACGAACGTGGCGAGATACGTGCCGGCATGGTAGTTCACGAACAGCCCGAACCCGGCGCCGAGGCTCAGGCCGTTCTGAACCAGGACGAACGCCGTCAGCACTCCACCCGCCAGGCCGCCTACGAAGGCCCAGAATCCGATCCTGATGTTGTTGCTGATGATGGCGGAGGCGATGAGCGGGAGTTCTTCTTGCGCCGACTGCGCGTACCCGATCCCTCGCGCCTGACGTGCCGCGGCCTCCCGGGCCCTGCTCACCATCTCTGGCGACGTGAGCTCGTCCTGGAGCTCGGGATGGGTGCGGATCAGTGCGTAGCCGAGCGCCGCGGGGATGGCGAACAGCAGGAACGCCGTGAGCACGTACGGCCACGACTGCACCACGCTCGCCGGGAAATCACGCACCAGGTAGCGGATCACCGGAGCGCGGCGCCGACCCCGGGCGCGGTAGAGCGCGTTGTGCCCGGCGCTCACGACCCGCTCGAGATACTCGATCACACGAGGGTCGACCCCATACGTGCGTGCCCGCGCGAGGTCGGCCGCTACCTCGCGGTACCGGGCCGCGAAGGCGGGGATCTCCGCTTCGGGAAGGTGGCTCACCCCGGACCGCTCGACCTGTGTCGCGAGGGTGTGGAACTGCGCCCACGCCTCCCGCTTCCGCTCCAGGAAACGCTCGGCCGTGACGGTGGTCCGGCCGGCGACGTCGGTGCGCGCCCGCGTGGCGAACCGGCTGCGGCGCTTGCGTTGCTCCTGGGTGAAGATGTCGGCGAGGTAGGTGTCGGCGTCGGCCGTGCGGCGCGGTATCCGGTCCTGGAAGCGGTGCGCCAACTCGGTCGCGAGACGCGTCTGGACCGTCGGCTCGAGATCCGCCGCGCGCGCGAGGAACTGATCCAGCAGTCGAAATTCCTCGTCCGTGAGCTCCGGGGGCCCGGTCTCCACCGGCTCCGCTCCCGCGGTCGGTCCCGGTGGGGGGGCCATCGCCCAGTCCAGCGGAACGTCGCGCACCACGATCGTCCCGGCGACGATGTCGCCGAGGCGCTGGTTGCGACGATGAAGGAAGATCATGGCCAACCCGGGGAGGAACGGCAGCAGCGGGAAGTAGCAGTCGAGCAGCCGGAACAGGCTGCGGACGACTGCCGCCGTAGGTGTCAGGGGATGCCCGCTGTCCATGACAACGCGGATGCCGAGCATCTGCTTCCCCACGGTCCGCCCGCCGTTCAAGGCCTCGAACGCGACGAAGTACCCGAGGAACGCGAACGCCAGGAGCAGGATGACGAGCGCCAGCACCCAGCCCACGAGCGCGTCGCCCGCCCCCGGGACGCCGACGAGCAGCGTGAGGAGCCAAAACAGGACGAGGATCCCGAGGCCCGCGACGATCGTATCGACGATGCCCGCCGCGGCGCGGGAGCCAAGCCCGGCCAGATCGACGTGCAGCGCGACGTGTTCCGGGGTTTCGATCCCGAACAGCTGGCGGAGTGACGTGTCGGCGGGCTGCGGCTCTCGCGCGGGAGCGGGCATGTCAACATCTTATCGCGACCCCGTGCCAGGAGCGAGTCCGTCCATGGTGGACATTCGGCCCATGAATTTCGGCGAGATCCTCGACGGATCCTTAGTGATGTACCGGCGGTACTTCGGGCTCTTTTTCAAACTGGCCGCGGTCGTGCTCGCGGTGCCCGTCGTCCTGCTGTTGTACGTCTCGGCGCGCTGGCAGGGCGCGCTCCTCACCCGGACCCAGGATCCGACTGCAGCCCTTTCGGCCCTCGCCTGGCTCTTCCCGATCATCATCTTCTACTACCTGGCCAGCTTGGTGCTCACGGCGGGCACGGTCCGCATCATCTCCGACGCGTATCTCGGCCGGACACCGCGGCTGCATGACGCGCTGTCTCTCGGGCTTTCGAAGGTGTGGGGACTGGTAGGCGTCGGGCTCGGGAAATTCGTCATTCTCTTTCTTTGTGTGCTGGCAGTTGGGATCGTGGTCGCCGTGCTGGCGGCGCTTGCCAAGACACTCGGCGCCGTGGGTGTGCTCATGATTATCGCGGCGGGCGTGGCTGGTGTGTGGTTCCTGGTCTTCGCGCTGTGCGGCTATGGCGTGACCACTCCCGTCGTCGTGCTCGAGGATCTGGGGAGCGCCTTCGACGCCTTCCGCCGCTCGTGGGAGCTCACACGGGGTTTTCGGGGCAAGGTGTTCGGGTTGGGTGCCGTGGCCTTCCTGCTGTTCAGTGCGCTCCCGAATTGGGTGATCCAGGCGCCGGCGGCATTCACCCGGGTTACGAATCCAGGACTCTCGACTGCGTTGGGGGCGCTCGCGACGATCGTGCCCGTTATCCTGTCTCCCGCGATCGCGGCGGTCATCACGCTGATGTATTACGACCTGCGGGTGCGGCGTGAGGCGTTCGACCTCCAGGTCCTAGGCCAACAGTTGGGGATCGTCTGACCGATGCCCTGACGCTCGTCGCCCAGGGGATCCCAGCGGACTCGGTGCGCCGGGCAGTCGCCGACGTGTTCGCCCGGCCGACGTACCGCTGGACGACGGGGCGGAGCCCGATCGCATGGCTGTGGGAGCAGATCGGGCGGTTCCTCGACTGGCTCGGTAGGGCCGAATCGAGCCACCCCGCGGCCTTCCAGGCCCTCCTGGTCGTGATGATCGTGGTGCTGCTGGCCGTGCTCGTGCACATGGGCTACATCGTCTGGAGAATCACGCGGCCCACCACGCAGACGGCCGGGCGCGTCCCGGGCACGCCGGGCTTGCGGGTCGAGGACGCGCGTGCGCATCGGGAGCGCGCGGAGCAGCTCGCGCGCGCGGGCCGGTACGCGGAAGCCCTCGCGCACCGCTTCATCGCGATGCTGTTGGACTTGGATCGCGACGAGGCGCTCAAGTTCCACCCGTCCAAGACCCCCGCCGAGTACGTGGGCGAGGCGCGGCTCGACGCCGCCGGCCGGGCCTCGCTGGGCGAGCTCGTGGCACGCCTGTACGGTCACCTGTTCGGCGCCACGCCATGCGACGAGCAGACGTACCGCGCGTTCGCGACGCAGGCCGACCTCCTCCACGAGCATGTCGCGTCAGGCTGAAATCGGGCTGGTGCTGCTGCTGGTCGTGGCGCTCGCCCTCGCGGTCTGGGCCGGCCGGCGCGCCGGCGGGCCACCACCGGTGATCGACGACCGGGCGTCCACACTGGTCAGTGGGCCCGACGGCAGCCGCGCCTTGTACGACGTCCTCGTCCGCCTGGGCGTGCCGGTAGAGCGACGGCGGACACCGCTCTTCGATCTCGCCACCGACGCCGAGCGCCGCCCCGCCGCGCTGGCCGTCCTCGACCCGCCGCAGGCCCTCGTGAGCGCGGAGCTCGCCCAAGTCGTGCGATTCGTGAAGGAGGGCGGAGCGGTGGTCGCCGCGAATACCGGCGGAGGCATCACCCGGTGCGTCGGCTGGGATGTGGCGTACCGCTTTGATTTCACGCAGACGGACAGTTTTCGAGTCGTGGAGCCCGAGGGCAATCTCGTGCTCCCGGCCGTCACGAACTATCTGCGACCACCGTCGACGAGAAAGGGCGAGCGGGACGCTCGCCGGCTCCGCGGAGGCGACATCGAAGACAGCCAGTGCGAGACGCTCCTTCCCCTCGCGCAGGACACGCTGCTCCGGCTCGCGGACGGTCGGCCCGCCGCGGTACGGCTCCGCTACCGTGGGGGCGGGAGCGTGACGCTCGTCGCGGACGCGGGGTACTTCCGCAACCGGACGTGGCGCGAGACGACCGTCCCCGAGTTCGTCACGCCGTTGCTCGTCCCGCCGCGCCGCGGGCGGCTCGCCTGGGACGAGTATCACCAGGGGTTCGGCCGGTCGGCCTCGCTTCCCCGAGAGCTCGTGGGGTGGCTGTTGCGCGCCCCGGGGGGCTGGGCCCTGCTGCAGCTCGTCGCCGTGCTCCTGATCGCGCTCGCGCTCATCGGTGTGCGGTTCGGTCCGGCGCGTGCGGTCATCGAGCGCCGGCGCCGCTCACCGATCGAGCATCTGGAGGCCCTCGCGGCCGGCCTCGAGGGAGCGGCCGGCGTGGACACGTCGGTGGCGCTCACCGTCTCGAGCCTGCGGCGCCGGCTGGGCCGCACGGGCGTCCTGGCGCCCGGGGAGCAGCGGTCGTGGCTCTCCACACTGGAGCTCGCCCTGCCGACCGCCGCCGGCCGGAACGCGGTGCGGCGCCTGCAGCGCATCTTGAACCAACCTGGCGGACCCGAGCGGGCGCTCGCGGCCGCCCAAGCCGTGGAGGACGTGTGGACGGAGCTTCGCCCGCCGAAGACGCACGCCGGATCCTAGAGACGCTCCGACGAGTCGTGCTGGGTCAGGAGGCCGCGACGCGCGAGGTGCTGATTTGCCTGCTCGCCCGCGGCCACGTGCTGCTCGAAGGCGTGCCCGGCACGGCCAAGACGCTGCTCGTCCGGACCCTCGCCTTGGCGCTGGACGTCAAATTTCAGCGTATCCAGTTCACGCCGGACCTGATGCCTGCCGACATCACGGGCGTGAGCATCCTCACGGGGTCGCACGATTTCACGTTCCGGCCCGGCCCGATCTTCGCGGACCTGGTGCTCGCGGACGAGATCAATCGCGCGCCCGCGAAGACCCAAGCCGCGCTCCTCGAGGCGATGCAGGAGCGCGCCGTGACGGTGGACGGCGTGGGCCATCCCCTGTCGGCGACGTTCGCCGTGTTCGCCACGCAGAACCCGATCGAGTTCGAGGGGACGTACCCCCTGCCCGAGGCCGAGCTCGATCGCTTCATGATGAAAGTCCTCGTCGGGTATCCCGACGCGACCCACGAGCAGGGGATCCTGGCGCGCACCGTCGCCGGGTTCGAGGCCGACCGTCCCGACACGTACGGCGTGGCGCGCGTGACGGACGCCGCAGGTCTGGCGCAGCTGCGCGCCGCCGTCGACGCCGTGCGGGTCGAGACCCAAATCACGGCCTACGTCACGTCGGTGGTGCGCGCGACGCGCGACGCCGCATCGCTCACGCTCGGGGCCAGCCCCCGGGCGGGCGTCGCGCTCCTCAAGGCCGCCCGCGCCGCCGCCCTCGTGGACGGGCGCGACTACGTGATCCCCGACGACGTGAAGCGCCTGGCGCCCGCGGTCTTGCGACATCGCGTCAACGTCGCGCCTGAGCTCGAGCTCGAGGGCGTCACCCCCGATGTCGCGCTCAAGTCCGTTCTCGACCGGATCGAGGTGCCCACCGCGTGATCGCGTTCGATGTCCTGCTGTATTGCCTCGTCGCGCTGGCCTTCTGGGCGCTGTGGTTTCTGGTCGGTGTCCTTGCCGGGGTGCTGTGGACCCGTCGCTCGCTCGTGATCGCCGCCCTGGTCGCCGCGCTCGGGCTTGCAGCAGGGGGAAGGGATGGCCTCGACGCCATGCTGCTCGCCGACCTGGCGCTCGTCGTGGCGGTCTGGGCCGACGCCGCACTCGCACCCCGAGTGGACCAACGCGGGAAGGCGGTTGCCGTGTTTCGCGATGCCCCCCCGGCGTTCTCCGTGGGTCGCGCGGCCGAGGTGACGTACCGCTGGGTGAACGGCACGGCGCGCACGGCGCGGCTCGGCTTGCGCGAAGTGCGCCCGGATCTGCTCGGTGGCACGCAGGTCGCGCGTCGGATCTCGGTGCCTCGGCTCGGCGAGGCCCGTGAAACCGTTCCGGTGGTGCCGGTGCGTCGAGGTCGGGAACAGGCCGGCGCGTTCGTCGTCGACACCTTCGGCCCGCTCGGGCTCGGTCGGCACCGCAGCACCCTGCCGGTGCCGTGGGACGCGGCCGTGTATCCGCCCCTCGTGCCTGTGCGGCTGCGCGCGGCCGTGGCCCAGGCGCGGCGGCGACGCGAGCCGGGCATCACGCCGCTGCGGCAGCTTGGCGAAGGGCGGCTCTTCGAATCGTTGCGGGAGTGGGTCCCGGGGGACGACCTCCGACATATCGACTGGAAAGCGACCGCGCGGCGCCGCAAGGTGATCACCCGCCAATACGAGGCCGAACGGCGGCAGCACGTGCTGCTGGTCCTCGACACGGGCCGCCTGCTCACGGCCGACATTGCCGGCGTGTCCCGGCTCGACTACGTCGTCCAGGCGGCGCTCGAGCTCGCGTACGCCGCGGTACAGCACGATGACAACGTGGGCGTGATGGCGTTCGCCGACGGGGTACAGCACTTCGTCGCGCCCCAGCGGGGCCGGATGGCCTTGAAGCGCGTCCTCGACGTGCTCGCGGTGGTCGAGCCGACGCTCGTCGAGCCGGACTATCCGGGTGCGTTCCGCTACCTCGCGGCGCGGAACCGCAAGCGTGCGCTCACCGTCCTCTTTACCGACGTGATCGACCGGTTCGCGTCGGATGCGCTGGTGGCGAACGTCGCGAGCCTGCGACCGCGCCACCTGCCGCTGGCCGTCACCCTCAAGAACCCGGAGCTCGAGCACGCCGCCGCCCTCCGTCCGGCCGTCGCGCACGACGCGTTCCGAAAGGCGGCGGCGGAAGAGCTCCTCGGGGCGCGGGAGCAGGCCCTGGGGCACATGCGTCGCGCGGGTGTCCTGGTCCTCGACGTGCCCCCCGACCGCGCGGCGCAGGCCGTGGTGGCGAAATACCTCGAGTTGAAGCGGCGCGGCAAGCTGTAAGTGAGGGCGGTCAAGGCTGCGGGCAGGGGATTTATTACATTGACTGCCGACTCCGCCGGACCGGTCCATGCGACTCCGCCGCATCGCTGCACTGGCAGTGCTGTTCAGTTCTGGAACTCTCGCCACATGCGTCTATCCGACGGAGCACGACTCGTCCGTGCACGTCAGCATCACCCCGCTCCACATCCTCCTGCGCGGGGGCACGGCGGTTCGTAAGGCAACAGCCTGGCAAGTCGTGAGTCCAACCGACTCACAACAGATCCCGAACGTGACGTTCGTGTGGTCGAGCAGCGATCCGTTGATCGCTTCGGTCGACAACGACGGACGCATTGTCGGAATAAAATCCGGCACAGTGACGATCACCGCAGCAGCCGCGAACTTCGACAAGCAGGCGCGCCCCGGTCGGGACACCGTGCGGGTCTCGGCGGCCCTCGAAATCGACAGCGTGAGCCCCGATACCGTAAAGTACGGGGAGCGGCTGTCGATCTACGGCGTAGGCGTTGACTCGATTTTTCAGGCGTCGCTGGGGAATGCGATCCTGATACCGGTGCCTTTCTCCACGACGACCTTTGCGAACGGGACGGCGCGCTCACGCTACTGGATCCCTCCGCCCGCCGTCACCGATTCGCTTTTCTTCCTCGGCATCACCAACGGCAACGGCGTGTTCGGCTTCGTACATGGGAGCACCACAAAGGTCATCGAGCACGACCTCTATTTTCCGAACGTAACGAGTCCGCGTCGAATCGACTTGACAGGGCCCGGCCCGTTCCCCACGCAGGCGCCCCATCTCCTTTTCCTGAACCCGGCGCTGGCGTTCGAGAGATTGCCTCTGGGTGTCGCGGCGTCGGCGGACTGGTTTCGCTTTGGGCTGGCGCCGCCCAAGGATTTGACGGTGATCATCGAGTCGCCGGAGCTCGCCGGCACCTTCCAAACATTTCTGTCCGACTCACTTGGGTTCAATGGCACGACCAAGAAGTACGTCATCGGGCGCGACTCATGGACATTCGGCCCGGGCTCCCACGCGTGCCACGGTTTGGGCTTCAGCCCTCCCGAACTGACAGCCGAATCGACGATCGTAGCCTTTAAGGGGCTCACGCTAGACAGTCTGGACGCCATCGCCGTCTACACTCAGCCCGGTCGCTACGGACTCGTCGTGGTGGACAGCTTCCAGGCCGAGCTGCCGGCAGATGCGCACGAAGACGACAACTCTTGCAACGCGGCGGACGCGCGTGGCAACGCTCCGGTCCCGTTCCGCGATACCCTGGCGATCGAGAACCCGCACGACATCGACTGGATTCGGTTTACAGCGCCGAACCCGGCGCCACTCTTCGGCACCGAGTTTCGTGTCCACGCCATTTCGGGCGTGAACCCCGATTCGGCGAAGTTCCTCACGTTCTACGTGATCAAAGTCCCGGCCGCCTCGGACACCGCCCTCACGGTTGTCGTCGCGGATACCGCGGTCGCCTCGAGCACGGACCACGACGTGACGGTCTCGCTCGCGCCGGGTGCCGACTATTACGCGGTCGTCCTCGACTTCGCGGGCGCGACGACCTATTACGAGATTTGTGCGCAGGCGGCGTCCCTCATTCGGCCGGCCACGTGCCCGGGTGGTGCACCGTGGCCGGCGCCGCCCGCGTCCCGGTCCGGACCGCTCCACGCCGGGCTGTCCCAGCCACGCGCGACGACCTCGCGAAGGCTCCTTACTCCGCCAGGCCGCAGGCGTGCGCCGCGCGTCTCGTCGATCCTTCCTCTCAGACGCCCGTAGATGCCGAACGACGTGCTCGCGTGCTTCCGCTGCCACACGCCGATTCCCGAGAACAGCAGGTTCTGTCTCTCCTGCGGCGCGGATGTCTCGGGCGGCGACGGGCCCACGAGCACGAGCAGCATCGACGTCGTGCGGGAGCGGCTCCAGCGGATCGTCGAAGGCAAGTACCGGATCGAAAAGCTGTTGGGGAAGGGAGGGATGGGGGCGGTCTTCCTGGCGCACGACTTGACGCTCGAGCGCGAGGTCGCGATCAAGGTCCTGCCGCCCGACGTCGCCCAGGACGAGCAGGTCGTGCGGCGCTTCCAACAAGAAGCCAAGACCGCGGCCAAGCTCGACCACCCGAACATCATCCCGATCTATCGCGTCGAGAGCGAAGGCGGGCTCAACTACTTCGTCATGAAGTACATCTCGGGCACCTCGCTCGAAGACGTGCTCGAACGGAAAGAGCCGCTCCCGGTGCCCGAGATCCAGCGGATCCTTTGGGAGGCCGCGTGCGCCATCGGCCACGCGCACCAGCGGGGTGTGGTGCACCGCGACGTGAAGCCCGCCAACATCATGTTCGATCACGATGGCCGCGTGATGCTCACGGACTTCGGCATCTCGAAGGCGCTTCAGGCGGCGACCGGCTTCACCGCTACCGGGATGATCATCGGCACACCGCATTACATGGCGCCAGAGCAGGGCAAGGGCGCCCCGGTGGACGGGCGCGCCGATCAGTACTCGCTCGGCGTGGTGGGCTACCGCATGATCACCGCCGAGCTGCCGTTCAACGGCGACTCGGTGCACACCATCATTTACAAGCACATTTACGAGCCGCCGCCGCTCGCCAGCGCCAAGCGTCCGGGCATCCCCGGATTCCTCGCCGTCGCCATCTCGCGCGCCCTCTCCAAGGAGCCGGATCAGCGCTTCCCGACCATGGAAGAGTTCGCGACCGCCGTCTGGCCCGAGCAGCCCGTCGCGGCGCATGTGAAGGGGCGGAGCGCCCCGCGACCGCGCCCCCCCGCCCCGCGCGCCGCGGCCGATGCGCTCACCGAGATCACCGGTGCGCCGACGACGCCATTGTCCCGCGGGAAGACGCCGCCCAAACGGAGGTCACGCTCGCCGGCCGTCGTCGGACTCGTGGTGGTCGCCGCGGGTGTCGGGGGATATCTACTGCTGGGCCGGGGGAGCGGAGAGCGGGGAGCGGTCCCCGCCGTGACGCCGCCCGGTCCCACCGTCGACACTGTCCGCATTCAGGACACGGTTCGGGTCCCGGCGCAGCCAAGCCCGCCGGCCGTCCCGCCCTCCGCTCCGAAAGCCAAGCCCAAGCCGCGCGAGGTCGCGCCCGCCGCAGAAGTGCAGGGGTTCCTGACGATCGCGGCCGATCCGTTCGGCGAGGTCTATATCGACGGCGTCGACGTCGGTCAGACCCCGGTCGTGGAGTATGCGGTCAAGCCCGGCCGGCACACGCTGCGTATCGAGCACGCGGGCTTCAAGACGGTGACGGAAGCGGTGCAAGTGGACGCGAGTAACGTGGTCCGCAAGCGGTACACCCTGCTCCCTGAGTGATCCCCCCCCATGATCCGTGCCCATCAGCTCGCGGGATTCACCCTCCTCGCTCCGGCGCTCCTGGGCGCGCAGGCCGTCCAGAACGCGACCCTGCGACGGGCCCAGCAAGCGTACGACAACCTCGAGTATCGTCAGGTGCTCACGCTCGCGCCGGCGGCGTTACGCGAGCGGCTGACGGGGCCCGAGCGCGCGCGCGCCTACGAGCTGCTGGGTTTCACCTACGGCGCCATGGACTCGATCCTCAAGGCGGTGGACGCGTTCAAGCAGGTCGTGCTGATCGATCCCGAGCGACAGCTCGATCCGAACCGCGTTTCCCCGAAGGCCTACAGCGCGTTCGACGTAGCGCTCCGTCAGGTGCTGCTCGTGCGGCAGCTGCGGATCGATAGCACGAGCTTTGTCGGCGGTCAGGGTGCCCTCCCGATCCGTTTCACGGTGACGCAGCCGGCGCGCGTCGTGACGCGCGCGGTGGGGAGCGATGGCAGCTTTCTCATCGATTCCGGCGCGTGGAACGGGCAGGTGAACCTGACGTGGCCCGCGCGCCTGGCGAATGGCGACCCCGTCCCGGCCGGCAGCTACACCGTGGTCGTCGACGCCCGGCTCGGCCAGAACGCCTTTTCCGCGTCACAAGCCGTTCGCCTGAGCCACGGACTGGTGGACACCTTGACTCACCTCACGAGTTTGCCGGGCTATCAGTCCCTGCCGGAGACCGAGGTGCCGCCACAGAGCTGGCGGCCGCTGGGCCTTGCTTTCCTCTTTACTGGCGGTGCGCTCGTGGGGACGTTAGGCCTCGAGAGCTCGAGCCTGGGGTCGGGCTCCAAGCGGGAGCTCGCGGTCGTGGGCGGAGCGGCCCTGGTCACCGGCTTCGTCATGACTCTTCGGAAGCCGGCGCCGCGCCCAGCGTCGGCCAACATCCTCTACAATCACCTCCTGCGCGACCAGATCGCCCGCCGGAACCAGGAGATCACGAAGGAGAACGTGGCACGTCGCCAGCAGGTGCAGCTGACCATCGTGCCCCTGGCAAAACCGGCTGCGGGGGGGGCGAGGTGAGAGCGACCGCCGTTGCAGCCGCGGTGCTGGCGCTGGGGAGCGGAGCCGCGCCGGCTCAAGAGATCACGATCGGGCCACAGGTGGTACTCGCGAGCTATCGGGAGGTCGTGTCCCGCCTCCGCTACTCCGGCATCGGGTTTGGCGGCGCCATGTCCGTGCGGTTCCACAAGCTCTCGGCGGAGGCTGCCGTCACCCGCGTGAAGCTCGACACGACCGATGGCAGCGCGGCGACGACAGGCTTCACGGCGACGCAAGTGGATGCCTGGGTCGCCTACGACCTGGCGTCCTATGCGAGCCTCGAAGTGGGCGTGGTGCGGCGCAGCGCGGATCCCGAGCTCGATGCGCAATCGGTGGGCGCTGTCCGGGTCGGTGCGCGCTCGTTCTACGAGATCGGCCCCGGGGCCACGGTGCTGTTCCACGCGGACTACCTGGTGGCGCCGAAGTTCTCGGGCGGCGGGAGCGCGTCCTTCTCGCTCGATCTGGGGCTGGGCCTGGACGTGCGCCTCGCGGGGCGGCTGCGCGGGACGGCGGCCTATGCATTTCAGCGGATCAATCGCAAGACCAATCCTGGCGGTACCGGGGAAATCGACGCGCCCATCCAGGAAACGGTAGCGCGCGTGGGACTGGCGCTGGGGTTCTAGGTCCGTCGTTCCGCGAGCAGGCCGAGGCCGAACCCCACGAGCATCACGCCCGTCGCCCGGTCGATCGTCCGCGCCACCCCCGGGCGTTCGAGCCAGCTGCCGAGCGGCCGCGTGGCCAGCGTCAGGAGCGCGAACCAGAGGATTCCTTCGGTCGCGTGGATGCCGGCCAGGAGCATGCTGAACCACGTGACGCTCACACCGGCCGGCACGAATTGGGGCAGGAACGTCACGTAGAAGACGCCCACCTTCGGGTTCAGGAGGTTGGTCAGGAACCCACGCGTGAACCAGCGTCCGGCATGATCGGACGGCTCGGCCCGTACCGCGATGCGATGTGGCGCGCGCAGGAGCATCCGGACGCCGAGGGCGATGAGGTAACACGCCCCGGCGAGTCGCAGGACGCCGTAGGCGAGGCGCGAGACATTCAGCAATGCGCCCAACCCGACCGCGGTTGCCAGTCCCCACGTGAGACACCCGAGGCAAATGCCCGCCCCCGCGAGCATGGCGCGGCGCGGGCCTTCGACCGCGGCGGTCCGCAACACCAGAGCCGTATCCAGGCCGGGTGTGATGGTCAGGAGGCCGGCGGCGAGCGTGAACGCAATCAGCGCATGGATCATGTAGTCGGGAACCTGGGTAGCGGCGGTGGCGCTAACGGGACAAACTTAGCGTCCAATAAGGAGGGTCCGCATGCCTGGCAGGGATGAGTACGAGGAGCTCGAGGGCGCGCTCGATCCGCATCGGTCGGAGGAGCGTCGCGCGGTCGTGCAGGAGACGATTGCTCGGCTGAAGGGCCGCGGCATCAGCGTCGGGAGCGACGAGAATCCGGACCATCTGGTGGCCCTGCTCGAGGCGGTGGAGCGGTTCGAGGCGGCCGTCGAGCGGCACGGCGGTGATCTGATGGTGGACGATCTCAAGAGCTCGAAGCCCGACGATCGACACTACGTCGTGCCGCAACGCCGGTCGGGAGAGATCATTCGAGACTACGTCGTCCGGATCGAGGAGGCGACCGCGGGTCTACGGGGACACCCCCGTCGCCCGGACTGAAGCGATGCGCCAGCCGCGATTCGAACGCGGGACCTTCGGCTCCGGAGGCCGACGCTCTATCCAGCTGAGCTACTGGCGCGTTAGAAGCTGGTGTCCAGGGTCAGGTGTCTGGTGTCCGCAGGTCCTAGAACCGGACACCGGAAACCGACACCGGCTTCAATCGGGGCGAGTGGATTTGAACCACCGACCTCCTGGTCCCGAACCAGGCGCGCTAACCGGGCTGCGCTACGCCCCGCCGTAAGGCTAGACGGCAGTGAACGGTAACAGACGCACAGACGCAGCAGAAGTGAACAGTTGACCCCTGTAACCTGCTGTCTCTATCCCTGTTCTCCCCTGTGCGTCTGGTGCGTCTG
>Ga0075436_100001252_pt1 | contig 17251 bp, 12 predicted proteins | sample RhiMethybrSRZTD5_FD_75303 | JGI IMG/M metagenome (GOLD analysis project Ga0075436, IMG submission 75303) | Populus rhizosphere microbial communities from Tennessee, USA - Rhizosphere MetaG P. TD hybrid SRZTD5 | ecosystem: Host-associated > Plants > Roots > Rhizosphere > Soil | place: USA...
ATCCTTGGCCTTTTTTTCGTGCGGCTAAAGCCGCACGCTTCCACACTGAGTCTCTTTTGGCGGCTGAGCCGCACGCTTCCACACTCAGTCTCTTTTGGCGGCTGAGCCGCACGCTTCCACACTCAGTCTCTTTCGGCGGCTGAAGCCGCACGCTTCCACACTCACTCTTTTTCCGCGGTTGAAGCCGCACGCTTCCACACTCAGTCTCTTTTGGCGGCTGAAGCCGTGCCCTTCCAAAACAGCTACGGGTCTCTCCTACAGCAACTCCGTGCCCCAGCTACGTGCGACTTTTCCGGCCAGAATTAACAAATCACCGCACAGGGCGCAGAGAAACTCCCGCGAATACGGTGAGAGCCTCGCGGTGGCAATCGTGGACGCTTGTATCGTGAGCTCAGGATGACAGCCGTGAGGTGTGAGGTGCTACCGGCCGGCCTCGAAGAGAGCCTCGACGCGGTAGCCGCCGGCGGCGGCGGCCCGCAGGCGGGCTTCGATCTGCTGTTCCAGATTGAGAATTCCCTCGCGGCCAGGCTGCGGTTTTCCCGCCAGCTGGAGAAGCGCGGGCAGCGCCATCCACCATAGCAGACGCTCGTAGGGCTCTTTGACGAAATAACGCACGCTGTCCCACTCATGTACGCCGATGATCCACGCAACGTCGGGATCGTGGACCCAACTGAAGAGGGCGGTGGCGCGCCCGGGCAGCAACTCGGCGCCGGGAGCCCAGCCGGCGTGGGCGAATGCCGCGCGCAAGCGGGCGGCCGCGCGCCAGCGCTCTTCATCTTTGAGGCCGAGCTTGGTAAGGGCATCCGCGACGGCTTCGCGCAGGTGCATGGAATCGAATAGCTGCAGGGCTGCCGGCTCAGGCTGCTGCGGATCAGAAAGACAACCGAGCGCGTGCACCGCACACCAGGCCAGCACCGCGCCCCAGATGGGCAAGGCAGCTTTGGGGTCCGCGCCAGCAGTGGGCAGCACGGAGCGCGCCTCTTCAGGCCAGGGCTCAGCGAAATAGTGTTCCAGCTCCGGAATGTGCAGCGCCGCTTCCAGGTATTCGCACAATTCTCCGACTACCGCGTCGAGGTGGCCCTGCCACGAGCGCGCCGGCCCGAGGCCAACGGCTTCGCCTCCGGCACTGGCAGCAAACCTCCGAGCCTCTTCCACGACGCGACGGGCACGGCGGCAGGCATCCTGTACCAGCTCAGAGGACGCCCGCTTGACTTCCCCAGGCTCGGCCGGGGCAGCGTATTGGGCGAACTCCTCTACCAGCGCGGGATCCAGCAGGGCGCGAACCGCATGGTGCACCGGCTGCAATTCGAGCTGGCGCAAGGCGTCATCCAGGCTGGAGGCCCCGTTTCCGGCGAGCATGTCACAAAGAGCGCCCCAGGGGCGGCCGTCGCGGTCGCAGATGTCACGCCAGTCAAGGAACACGTGGCACTGGTAGGCGTGCAGTTCCAAATGCATGCCGCGTTCGGCCAAATCGCGCGCACGGTGGAGGTACTCCTGGCCGGTAAAACTGTCGCGGTAGGCCACGAACATGGAGGGGTCGCCGGAAAGGCCAAACGATTCACCGAGAGTGCGCTGGCGAACGCGCTTGCCGCCGCCGGGCAGTTTTTCGGCTTGGCCCGCGGAAATGCGCACCCAGCCACGCGTGCTGGCGTAGCGATTGTGGTACACGACGAGGGCGCGATGCTCGCCGAGGCGGTTGGAGTAGGCATAGACGTCTTCATTCACCCAGCCGTCGTCGGTGTAGAAATCGTAGAGCAGGAAGTCGCGCACCTCGGCAAAAAGGGGGCGCCGGTGCAGCAGCGGCGAAATTTCGCGCTCGTGCCGGGCCACCAGCCAAGGATCGGGCTTCTCCTCGTAGTAAGCGCGGCGGTACTCCATGCCGTAGCGCTCGGTGTAGCCTTCAATCTGGCCGTGGCCGAACATGGGCAGCCCGGGCAGCGTGACCATCAAGGTGCAGACTCCGAAATATTTATCACCCTTGCCGAACTGGTCCACGGCGGTGCGCTCGTCGGGATTGTTCATAAAATTGACGTAGCGCTTGAGCACGTCAGGGTCGAACTCAAGGGTGTTTTTCATGACGCTGCGGTAGTTGGCGTTCTCCTCATCGCGCAGCATGTTCATAAAGGCGGAGTTGTACACGCGATGCATGCCCAGCGTGCGCACGAAATAGCCTTCCATGAGCCAGAAAGCTTCGGCCAGCAGCAGGGTGCCGGGAGCCTCGACAGCGACGCGGTCCACCACCTCGCGCCAAAATTCCTTGGGCATAGCGGCGTCGAACTGCTCCTTGGTGAGCCCATGCTCGGAGCGGGACGGGATAGCGCCGCCGGTGCCGGGTTGGGGAAACCACAAGCGCTGATAGTGGCGCTTGGTGAGGGTCATGGCGGCGTCGAAGCGGATAACGGGAAACATGCGGGCCACGTGCAGGATGGTCTGGATGACGGCCTCGCGCACTTCCGGGTGCAGGTAATTCAGCTGCGCCGTGTCGTTCCAGGGAAAGCTGGTGCCATCATTGCCGTGATAGACGAAGCGGGTGTCGCCGCTCCAGCGGTCAAGACGGCGGAACACGACGGCAGCATCGCTGCGGTTGTAATAGTGGTCTTCTATCTTTATTTCGACGCGGCCGTCGCTGGAAAGGTCCGGCCCGTTGAAGGTGTAAGAAGGAAACGGGCTATAGGGGAGAGATAGGAACCAGTCGGGATGCTGGATAACCCAGCGCGAGTCAATGCCCATGTGGTTGGGCACCATGTCGCTGGCCAGACGGATACCGCGTGCCCAGGCGCGATCGCGCAGGTTGGTGCAGGCGGCTTCGCCGCCGAGATCATCCGCGATGGCGTAGTCGGCGAGGGAATAAGCGGAGGCCACGGCCTCAGGGTTGCCGGTGAGCTGCTTGATGCGCTGCGAAGCTTTGCTGCGCTCCCACACGCCGATCAGCCATAGCGAGTTGAAGCCGCGGCGGGCGAGCAGGTCGAGTTCCTCGTCGGGAATCTGGTCAAGGCGGTGAATGTCGCGGCTATAGGCTTTCGAAAGCTGGTCCAGCCACACGTACACGCTCTTGGCCATCAAGACGGTGCTGGGCATCCACTCCTGGTCAGGGCTGAAACGCTCGTACTCGAATTCGGAATAGTGGGGGATGGCGCCGGCGCTGGAATCTCCCTGCCCCGCCGGTCCGCCAAAATGCGCGCCCGGGGGATGGAAGCGCAACCAGACAGCGACCTCTTCTTCCTTGAGCACATCGAGCGCGGTGAGCAGGCGGAGCACCAGATCACCCAGCAGTGCTTTCCATTTCTCGCGGATGAAGGCCAACTGCCCGGCCAGCGAATCAGGAGAGGCCAGGGCGGGGGCGCGCAACATGTCCACCAGATTCTGGTCCTCGGGGCCGAAGCGGGGCCGAGTCTCGAAATAGTCGCGCAGGGCGGCGGTAAGTTTCGGATAGGCGGTTTTCGACGCGAGCAGCTCGTCATCGAACAGCTCTTCGAAGGGCTTGAACGCCGGATTGAGGTTGGCCAGCCAGAGGAGCATCAACTCCTCCAGAGCGATCGCACGATGAGGGATGCCGACGGTGGACTGGCGCAGCCACTCTGCCGCCGTCTTTTCGCCGCGGTAAACGGCGATGGTGGGAAAGTGGTCAGCAAAAGTTTCGAGAGTGCGGGCCAGCATTTCCGGGCCGAGGCGGGATTCGAACCAGGTGAGCGCGTCGAGCATGGCCCGAGGATCGCGCTGCTTGCGGTAGAGCTCAACCAGCGCATGCAAGACTTCATCAATCAACCCCATGGCATTGAGCGCTCCGGGGTTGATGGCCAGCTCAGGATGGCGCTCGGCATCGCGCGCCTGGTTGATGCGCCGGGCGAAGTCGCGGCTGGCGGCCAGGTTGGCGAAGACCACGTTGCCGGTGAGCGAGAATAGCGTCTGCTCGAACCGATAGCGGTCGCGCGCCGCGCGGGAAACGTGGAACTCGTAGGTGGTGCCGGGGCTCATTGGGCAGCAGATATAGTAACGGAAAGCTTGAACACGCGCAGGCCAGCGCGCTTGCAGCGGTTAGATGGCGAGACTAGCCCGACATGTCACCTGTGTGGGTGGCCGGCGGTGCAGGCCGGGACCGCGCCGGGTTTTTTCTTTTGCGGACTGATTGCCACCGCACGCGAGATCCCTCGGAGGCGAAGCCCGCGCGGGACGACGCCGGGCCATGTGGTTATCAGAAGCCGTGGTAACCCGGGCCGCGGAGGACTTTGCCGGGCAGGGCATTCGTCATCTTGCCACCGTCAATCACCGCGACGCCGTTGACCAGAACGTACTCCATACCCTGGGCAAGCTGGTTGGGATTCTCGAAGGTGGCGGTGTCGCGCACGGTAGCGGGATCGAACACCACCACGTCCGCCCACATGCCCTGCTTGAGCACGCCGCGATCGGCCAAATGCATGCGCTGGGCTGGGAGCGCGCTGAATTTGCGGATGGCATCAGGCAGCGAGAGCTTGTGCTCTTCGCGCACGTATTTGCGCAGAATGCGCGGAAAGGTGGCGTAGGCGCGGGGGTGCGGGTGCTCCTGGCCCAGCAGCCCGGTAGGCGCGGCGCCGGAAGAATCGTTGTCCACGGAGACCCAGGGTTGCTGCAAGGCCAGCACCACATCGGGCTCCGACATGCCGAACACGGCCACGCCGGTGAAGGCGTTGTCCTTGATGAGCAGGTCGCAGAGGGCGTCAATCGGGTCTTCGTTCCACAGCTTGGCCACATCCGCCAGAGTCTTGCCCTGCAGCGGGAGCAACTGCGGGTTCTGCACCACGCCGATGAGCACCGCCTGGGGGCCGGGGATTTCATCCCACTCGTTATCCCAATTACTGCTGGGAGCCAGCATATCTTTGCGGATGCGGGCGCGGGTGGCGGGATCCTTGAGACGCTCGATGAGCTTGGCATCGCCACCGTCGTGCGCCCAGGGCGGGATGAAGGCGGAAAGCGAGTTGAACCAGGCGGTGTAGGCGTAGGTATCGGCAGTGATGTCCACGCCAGCGGCGCGGGCGGCATCAATCTTCGCTACAACCTGAGGCATCTTGCCCCAGTTGCGCTTGCCCGCCGTTTTCAGATGCCAGATCTCCACCGGGATGTGCGCCTCGCGGCCAATGCGGATGGTTTCCTCGAGCGAGGCCATCTCGGCATCGCCTTCGCTGCGCATGTGGGTGGCATAAATGCCGCCATGTTTGGCCGCCTCAGCGGCCAGGGCAATCAGTTCCCCAGTGGTGGCATAGGGCGCGGGGGCGTATTCGAGCGAGGTAGAAACACCCATGGCGCCCTGCTGCATGGCCTGGTCCACCAGCGACTTCATCTCGTCCAGCTGCGCGGGAGTAGGCTGCACGTCCGCGTCGCCCAGCACCACGCGCCGCACCTGAGTGGCGCCCACATAGGTGGCCAGGTTGATGCCGATACCCTGCTTCTGCAGACGCTGGAAATATTGGTCGAACGTGCGCCAGTCGGGCGTGATGTGGTAGTGCTCATAGCCGACGCGGTCGGCCTGGATGGTGGCGTCGGTCTGAGGCGCAATCGAGCCGCCCTCTCCGGTGATTTCGGTGGTGATGCCCTGGTAGATTTTCGAGGGCAGGTGCGGGTCCACGAGGATGGTCAGTTCCGACTGCCCCAGCATGTCAATGAAGCCGGGCGCCACCACCATGCCGTGGACATCAATGGTGCGCTTGGCGGGAACGCTGGCCAGATCGCCCAGGGCGGCAATGCGGCCATCACGAATACCGATGTCGGCGGCGTACCATGGCGAACCTGTGCCATCAATGATGTGGCCGTTACGAATGACCAGATCGAAGGGGACGGTCTGCGCCCAGGTTGCCGCTGCCAAGAACCCAACCAGACCGATAGCTGCCCACAGCCCATTTTTCATGTGCATCTCCTGGTGAATGCGAAGCGGAAAGATTAACACCCCGGGGCCGCGAGTCGGGATCGGTGTGGGTCGAAATGTTTGGTGGATATCAGCCGCCATGTTATCCGTGCTGCGTTAAGCGCGTTCAGCCGCGGACTAGAGGCGCACTCCGCCTGCGCGCCGACTTGACTTTAAGCTGGCGGCGGACGCACAATGCCGCCTACCTGGGGTCTTCAGCTTTTCAGTTTCAACCCTTAAATCCCTGATGTCCTCGCATGAGGCACTAATTCAAAGGAGAATTCCCATGGGTACAGCACAGGCGCCTGCCATTGACATGGAAAAATTGAACGCTTTCATCGGGCGATTCGTTACCGACTTGGGTGCGGCGGTCCACACCGGCATGGTGGTGATCGGAGAGAGGCTGGGTCTTTACAAAGCTCTGGCGGCCGGCCCGATGACCTCCGCCGAACTAGCCGCCAAGACGCAAACTGATGAGCGCTATTTGCGCGAGTGGCTGGCTTCGCAGGCGGCAGGCGGTTACATCACCTATGACGCGAATAGCGACAAATTCAGCCTGACGAATGAACAGGCTTTCACCCTGGCCCGAGAAGACAGTCCCGCGTATCTGCCGGGCGCGTTTGAACTCGCACTGGGCTCGCTGGCGGCAGTGCCGCGCATAGCAGATTCCTTCCGCAGCGGCGCCGGCATGGGCTGGCATGAACACGTGGACGGCGTTTTTCACGGCTGCGAAAAGTTCTTCCGTCCAGGTTACGCCGCCAACCTGGTGAGCACCTGGATTCCCGCGCTGCACGGGGTGAAAGAAAAACTGGAGGCGGGGGGACGGGTGGCGGATGTCGGCTGCGGCAAAGGCGCTTCCACGCTGCTGATGGCAAAAGCATTTCCCAAATCGCGGTTTGTCGGCTTCGATTACCACGACAAATCCATTGAAGCAGCGCGCGAGGCCGCCAAGCGCGAAGGCGTGTCCGACCGGGTCACGTTCGAAGTGGCTAAGGCGAAGGAATTCCCCGGCAAGGGCTACGACTTCGTCGCCGTATTCGACTGCTTGCACGACATGGGCGATCCGGTCGGCGCCGCCAAGCACGTCCGGCAGTCGCTGAGCGATGATGGCACCTGGATGATCGTAGAGCCATTTGCCAATGACCAACTGAAGGACAATCTGAATCCGGTGGGCCGGGTTTACTACTCGTTCTCCACGCTCTTGTGCACCCCGTGTTCACGCTCCCAGGAAGTGGGACTCTGCCTGGGGGCACAGGCGGGCGAGTCACGCATCCGGGAAGTCGTAACCAAGGCAGGATTCAGCCGCTTCCGGCGGGCAACGGAGACTCCGTTCAACATCGTTTACGAAGCGCGGCCGTAAGTCGCGATTCACCACAGAGGGGACAGACTACTTAGAATGACGATTGACGATTGAATACGCGCACACCTAAGTGCAGGGAAGTTCACTCGTCAATCGTCAATTGCCTGTGCGTCTCTGGTAAAAAACGCAATCGGCAGAAGTTATGAGCTCTGCGGCTTGGACTTCAGTGCCGCAGCGCTCTGCTGGTCGCGGAAGCTAGCACGCAGTTCAGCCACGATCTCCTGGGCGGCTTTGCGGGCCTCCTCGCCGTGGCTGGTGGGAAAGGAAATGGCGCCCACGCGGGCGTGGCCGCCGCCGCCATAGCGCTCGCAGACTTTGGCCAGGTTGACCTGGGGGTGCACCGGAGCCCAGGGATTGGATCCCACGGCGACCTTAGTGCGGAAGTTGCTCTTGCTCAACCCCACGCTGTACACGCATTCGGGGTAGAGGTAGTAGGGGACAAATTTGTTGTAGCCCTCGTAATCGCCGTCGCTAACGTCGAAGAAAACGGTTCCATCGCGGAACTCGATGCGCTGCCGCATGACTTCAATCGTCTTCTGGTGGCGGTCCATGAGGGGCGTCAAAAGCGGCGCCACGAAGGGCTCGCGCAGGATCTGTTCCAGGGGTTCGCTGGCCAGCAGCGGAATGAGGCGCACGATGAAGCCGGCCTCCTGCGCGGTTTCAATGACCATGGTGAGCTTCATGGCGGGCGCCTTCATCTCTACTGCCGACTTGGCGTCGGGATAGAGGGCGCCGTCGATTACGTCGGCCCACTCCACCATTTCCGCCACCGGTCGCGTGTCAAAACCAAAACGCTTTTCCGCCACCGTGGCAATGAAGCGGGTGCAGGATTTGAAGTCGGGGTCGTAGAACTTGCGGTTACTCTCGTCGTGCTCGAAGGCGGACGCGTCCTCCGGGCTGAGGAAGGCGCTCTCATGGTGGTCAAACCACCAGGTTACCTTGGGCGAAGAGGAGTACTTGAAATCCACAATGGCGTTTTCGTCGCCATCAAATTTGTGTTCGTCAAACAGCGAGCCGGCGCGGTGCAGGAGACCGCTGAACACGAACTCGGCATCGGCGCGGATGCGCTCGCGGTAGAAACGGGAAAACAGCGCCGCGGAGCAGGCCCCGTCGAAACAGCGGTCGTGGTAGAAAACGCGTACGCGCACTCGTCACCCGTACTGGAAACAATTTACCGCCGCCTGCCGGGGCGGGCGGGAAAACAAAAGTAAATACAAATGACATCTGGCGGGGTTTCTGTCAAGCGCCGCCGATTGCAGAGAAGCTGATGAGACGCGGGGGAAGGGGAGATGGACTCGGGCTGTCAGAAAAATAAGGCGGGGCTCTGGACCCCGCCGACTGGAACACCGGCTTATAACTACGCGTTGGCCTGCTTCTCCGCCAAATCGCCGATAAAGGGCAGCTTGAACATCTGTCCCTGGTAGGCCTTGAGCAGCAGGATCACCCAGACCACCACCAGACCAAGCCCGAGCAGGGGCCACACAAATAAGGTGATCAAGCCGACCATCGGCACCATGCCGATGATGCTCATCACGATGCTCAGGGCAATGCAGGCCACGCAGAAGAAAATATTCTGGAAGGAGTGGAAGCGCACGAAGCGGTTGCGGTTATAGGGCTCCATCACCAGAAAAATGATGGACGGGATAATAGTGATGTAGGCCAGCAGGCCGGCCACATTATCAGTGAGGCCTCCGGCGCTGGGCGTCGCCGCCGGGGCGACTGCTGTGCCACCGCCCACCGACTGCGCAGCCCTGGCGGCACAAGAACTACAGGTAACGGCGCCCTCGGCCATGGGCGCTCCACATGACGAGCAAAACCGCGGCATATTGCCTCCTGAAACCCTGAGAATGGAAACGGTGTTCCGAGCCCCTGGTGCCCCTGGATCGCTATTTGCGCGGACATTAGCAGAAAGCGGCAAAGAAGGCAACGGAATGGTGGTTCCAAACTTTCGCAGTGAAGTGGTCCGCAGACGCGGGACCTGGCTTACCCCTGCGCAGCTACACAACTGGTGTGGATAGAGTCACGACCGGTGTAATTCCGCCTTTTTACGGCAGTTCTCGCACAATCCATAGATCTGGAAGGTGTGGCGCGTGGTCACATAGTGGTGCTTGCGCCCGATTTCCTGCTCCAGACGATCCACCTCCGGGGAAAAAAACTCCACCGAACCGCCGCACTGGGTGCACACCATGTGATGGTGGCTACGCCGGTTGTACTGGTGTTCGAAGCGGGCGATGCCATCGTGGAAGGCGACCTCGCTGGCCAGGCCGCACTCGGCCAGCAGCTTGAGCGTGCGGTAAACCGTAGTAAAGCCGATGCGCGGGTCCTTGCGCTTGACCAGGCGGTGAAGCTCGTCCATGGAGAGGTGCTCGCGAGTCTCGAGGAAGGTGCGCAGGATGGTATCGCGCTGGGCGGTGTGCTTCAGGCCGACGCGCTTGAGGTGGCTGTGGAGGATCTGCTCGGCCTCGTGCATCATCTCGCGCGAGAGCAGGGGCTGATCGTCAATGCGCTTCTGGAGCATGGAGAAGGCGGGGGCCGGGTTCAGGATACCAAGGCGGGGGGATTTTGAAAATGAAAGTCATTTTCAATTTGCCCGTGCGGTCCTTGCCTGCCCTGCCCCCTGCCTTCCCGTCCCTCCCGGGACTTTGCATGCGCAGGAAAAGCAGCAGAGGGACGCCAACCCGGGCATCTGGCATGCCATCCCTGTTCGTATAGATCCTGAAAGGTGCGGGCATGCGGTTTTCAAAGCTGGAACTCGGATTTCGGATAGCGTTTTTGGCGGCACTGATCTGCGCGACGCCGCTGTTTGCAGGGGCGCAATCGGAGCGCCCGGTGGCAATTAACGTGGGCGGCGGGTTTAGCCCGCTCACGGGAGACATGAGCAGCCACTTGAATAATGGCTGGCACATCACGGGAGGGGTGGCTTACAACGTGAACGGAGCCTTCAGCATTGGGCCGCAGTTCACTTACAACGGCTTCGGCGTGAGCCGCTTAGCCTTGCGCGAGGCAGGGACCCCCAGCGGCGATTCGAGTGTGTGGTCCATAACCGCCGACCCACGCCTGCAGCTCCCTTTCGCGGCCAAGCTCCGGCCCTACCTGGTGGGAGGAGTGGGCTATTACCGCCGCACCGTCAACTTTACCCGGCCCACGCTGGTGAATGTGACCTTCTTCGATCCTTTCTTCGGCTACGTCTTTCCGGGGGTGGTCGGCACCAACCAGGTGCTCAAGACCAGCAGCCAGAGCGGCATCGGGGGCAGCGGCGGCGCTGGCTTCACCATCAAGCTGGGACATATGGGCACCGAGTTCTTCACCGAAGCTCGCTATGTCTATGCTGCCACCGGCCGGGTGCCCACGCGCATGATTCCCGTGACCTTCGGGCTGCGTTTCTGAGGGCGCGAGCGCGGGCATCGGCCTGCAAATTCCCTCCCTCCGTTGTACTATGAGCGGCTGGCGCCCGGGCGGTAGCCTGGGGCGAATAAGCAATTAGCAATCAGCAACTAGCATTTAGCCCGCTGAACTCTTTTCGCTAGGCCGAAAAGGTCATGGGTTAATGCCTGATTAGCCGGCCACCATTCCCACAACTGCATCGGCGAACCCGAGGAGGCCCATGGCCCAGGACACCGCAGCCCAGCACCAGTCCACCAGCATTGATTCCGTGTTGCAGGAAAGCCGCAGCTTTCCGTCGCCGGCAGAGTTCAGCAGCCAGGCGCACATCAAGAGCGTGCAGGATTACGAGCGCCTCTACGCCGAGGCAGAGCGTGATCCGGAAGCTTTCTGGGGCAACATCGCGCGCGAGCTGCACTGGTTCAAGACGTGGGACAAAGTGCTTGAGTGGAAGGCGCCCTGGGCGAAATGGTTCGTGGGCGGACAACTCAACCTTTGCTACAACTGCGTGGACCGCCACGTCCAGACCTGGCGCAGGAACAAAGCTGCCATCATCTGGGAAGGCGAGCCCGGCGACCTCCGAACGCTGACCTACCAGCAGCTGCACGTGGAGGTGCAGAAGTTCGCCAACGTGCTCAAGTCGCTGGGCATTAAGAAAGGCGACCGCGTGGCCATTTACATGGGCATGGTGCCGGAGCTGCCCATCGCCATGCTGGCCTGCGCCCGCATCGGAGCGGTGCACTCGGTGGTATTCGGCGGGTTTTCCGCCAACGCGCTGGTAGACCGCATCACGGACGCGCAGGCGGTGGCGGTGATCACCCAGGACGGCGCCTACCGCCGGGGTTCCGAGGTACACCTGAAGAAAGCCGTGGATGAAGCGCTGCCCGGCTGCCCAACGATTAAGCACGTGATCGTTTACAAGCGCACCGGGCACCCTATCCACATGGAGCCGGGCCGCGACCACTGGTGGCACGAGCTGATGGCGGCGGAAAATGGTAATCCATGCCCGGCCGAGCCGCTGGATGCCGAGCACCCGCTCTACATCCTTTACACCTCCGGCACCACGGGCAAGCCGAAAGGGGTGGTACACACAACCGGCGGCTACTCGGTTGGAACCTACATCACGACCCAATGGGTGTTCGACCTGAAAGAAGAGGACACCTACTGGTGCACCGCCGATATCGGCTGGGTGACGGGGCACAGCTACATTATTTACGGGCCGCTGCAGAACGGCGCCACCAGCCTGATGTACGAAGGCGCGCCCAACCATCCCGAGCCCGACCGCTTCTGGCGCATCATCGACCGGCACAAGGTCAGCGTGTTCTACACCGCGCCTACCGCGATTCGCACCTTCATTAAATGGGGCGAACAGTGGCCGCGCAAACACAAGCTCGACAGCCTGCGCCTGCTGGGCACAGTGGGCGAACCCATCAATCCGGAAGCCTGGATGTGGTATCGCGATGTGATTGGGCACAACCGCTGCCCCATCGTGGACACCTGGTGGCAGACAGAAACGGGCATGATCATGATTGCGCCCCTGCCCGGCGCAATCGCCGCTAAGCCGGGTTCGGCCACGCGGCCATTTCCTGGAGTGATCGCCGACATCGTGACCCGAGATGGGGAACCGGTTCCCGAGGGTTCCGGCGGATACCTGGTGATCAAGAAGCCCTGGCCGGCCATGCTACGCACCATTTATGGCGATCCAGACCGGTATGTGAAGCAGTACTGGTCGGAGGTTCCCAACATTTACTTCACTGGGGACGGCGCCCGCAAGGATAAGGACGGCTACTTCTGGATAATGGGCCGGGTGGATGACGTGATTAATGTCGCCGGGCATCGGCTGAGCACCATGGAGGTGGAGTCGGCACTGGTGGCTCACCCCAAGGTGGCGGAGGCGGCGGTGGTGGGCCGGCCCGACGATGTGAAGGGACAAGCCATTGCAGCCTTTGTGACTTTGGAACACGGCAACCAGCCTTCGCCGGAGTTAAAAGAGGAACTGCGCAAGTGGGTGGCCAAGGAAATCGGGGCGCTGGCCAAACCGGACGACATCCGGTTCAGCGACGTGCTGCCTAAGACGCGCAGCGGAAAAATTATGCGCCGCCTCCTGCGCGAACTGGCCTCCAGCGGCGAGGTGAAGGGCGACGTGACCACGCTGGAAGATTTGAGCGTGATTGCCACGCTAAGGGGAAGTGAAGAGGGATGAAGCTGAGGTGTCTGAAGTTGGGTGGTGCACGCGCGAGATTCCTGGGGCCTGAAGGCCCCCGGAACCCTTCCAGCGTGGGGTTGAGGCGAGCTACGCTCGCCCGGGACAGGCGAGGGCGCCTGTCCCCACCCATTTCTCTTCTAGGCGGGGGCGTGACAAAATTAACAGACGGCTACTTTTCAGAGAGAACGAAATCCGCTTCGCTGCTGGCGTTGGGCATTACGGTGATTTTCTTTTGCCAAGTGCGAGGCTCGGTGAAGATGGGCCGCTGCACGTGATTTTCCGTCAATACGTCTATTGCCGGTCGAACACCGACGAGTTTCCAACCCTCGTGCCAGGCGACTAATGTGTAGGTGCCCGGAGGCACGCCGGTCAGCTCAAAATGCCCGCTCTCGTCGGTGACGGCGTAATAGGGATGCGGCGCCACCACCATTTCCGCGTTCATCCAGGTGTGGCCGCCGTTGCAGCGCAAGGTAACCAGCCCGGCCTCGGACATGGTGCGCTCGATGACACGATCGGTAAAGGGAAACGGCAGGTTGTAACTGGCGGCGCCTTCCATGTGCAGGGTGTGCAGGGTGGCGTCTGAACTTTTCATTTCCAAAACACCACTTTGCGGAACCAGCAGGATATGGGGTTCGTAACGGCAGTGCTTCTGATCGAGACGGCGACGGGGCGCGGGCAAGTCCATGGCCTTACCGTGGGTAATGTCCTGCAGAAAAACAACGGTGTTGGCCACCCCGCCCTGCGCCCCTATGACTAAGCGCTCCAAGTCCACCGTCTTTTGCTGCTCGGGATCGCAAACCTGGGGGTCCTTGGTTATGGCAAATCGGGACAGATGGGGCAGAGGGCCGGACCACTTCACCATGCCCGCAATCTTGCCGCCATCGTCTACCGGAACCACGTGGTAGGCGCTTTGACCCAGGGCGGATGCGGCTGCAAGCAGCAGCAGGGCCAGGCATTCCAGCTTGGGCAAACGATTCATCCGCTCATGATAGGGACGCTATGGGCGCGCACGAATATGACCAGAGTAACCGGGGCTGCACGGCAGGACTTGTCCGCCTGCCCCGGGGCCCCGCCTGCCAATTCGAGGGGCCGAAGCTGAAGAATTATGGGCAAAAGGCTCTCCTGAGCATGCCCGGCCAAGCCGAGCGACCGGCGCGAGTGTGGTATGCTTCGCGCTAGTTTGCCCCAGGAACGCCGATGTCCCAGTCTCCCCCAGCTACCATTCTGAACGTTAACGATAATGAGGCGCACCGTTACGCCTTCAGCCGCGTCCTGCAGCAGGCGGGGTTTGCGGTTAAGGAGGCGAAAACCGGTGAGGAAGCCCTCCGCCTGGCCGCCGAAGTTCCCGACGTGATCATCCTGGACGTAAAACTTCCTGATATGGACGGTTTTGAGGTATGCCGCCGCATTAAGGAGGGAGCGGCAACGGCACACATCCCGGTGCTGCAGGTTTCAGCTTTCTTCACCAGCACCAGCGCCAGGGTGACGGGGCTGGAGAGCGGCGCCGATGCCTACCTTGCGCAGCCGGTCGAGCCTGAGGAACTGGTGGCGATCGTCCGTACCCTGCTACGCGCCCGGCAAGCCGAGGATGCCCTGCGGGAAAGCGAGCAACGGCTGCGCATGGCACAGCTGGCCGCCAACATCGCTTCCTGGGATTGGGACCTGACAGCCGGACGGGTATTCTGGCCGCAGGAGCTCTACCAGGTAGCCGGGCTGGATCCGTCGCTGCCGCCCTCGCGGGAGACCTGGATGGAGCACATCCTGCCCGAAGACCGCGGACGCGCGGAGCAGCAACTGGAGGAGGCGCTCAACTCGCAGCAGACGCACATCCGGCTGGAATATCGCTTCCGGGGATCGGACAACGTGGTGCGCTGGATTAACCGGCTGGGCAGGATCTACCGCGACGAGCAGGGCAAACCGGTTCGGGTGCTGGGCATCATCAGCGATGTTACAGAGCGCAAGCTGGGTGAGGAGAGCCGACGGGATGAGGAACTGAGGCGCCAGCTGCTGGAGCACGTTCTTTCGGCGCAGGAAGAAGAGAGGCGGCGGGTGGCGCGGGAGCTGCACGACGAGGCCGGCCAGTTGCTCACCTCGCTGCTGGTGGGCCTGCGCAGCATTTGCGGCGCGCGTACCCTGGTGGACGCCAAAAACCAGGCGCAACACCTGCGCGAGATCACGGCGCAGGCGATCGAAGGGGTAGGCCGCCTGGCTCGAGGGTTGCACGCTTCCGTGCTCGACGACCTGGGCCTAGCGGCTGCTCTGGCGCGTCATGCCAGCGATTACTCGCGCGTGCACGGCATCGCGGTGGAACTTGATACCGGGGAACTGGAATCGGTGGCTTTGACTGCAGCCACGCAGACGGGCCTATTCCGGATTATTCAGGAAGCCCTCACCAACGTGGCCAAACACTCCGGGGCCAAGCGGGTTTCGGTAACCTTCAAGAGCCTGGCGGAGGGCATGCAAGCATCGGTGCAGGACGATGGCAAAGGATTTTCCGTTGCACGGCCTGCGGGCAATGCGTCTAACCATCTTGGATTGCAAGGCATGCGGGAACGGGCCGCCATCCTGGGAGGGGAATTGAAGTTGCACTCCGCTCCAGGCGAGGGCACAACTGTCACCGTGGTCGTTCCCAGGACAGATAACGCAGAAACACAAATGGCGCAGGCAGGATGAAAAGTATGGGCCGTCGCACCACCAAGATTCGCGTAGTGGTCGCAGATGACCACTCGATTCTGCGTGCCGGCTTGCGCATGCTGATCAAGGCGGAAAGCGACATGGAGGTGGTGGGCGAAGCCGCCGAGGGTAGAGAGGTGGAGGGTGTGGTGCGCGAGACCAAGCCCGATGTTCTGCTGCTCGACATCACCATGCCGGCGGGGGGCGGCATCAAGGCTTTGGAGCAGGTGCGGCGGAGCTCTCCTCAGGTGCGCGTATTGATTCTAACCATGCACGAAGATCCCGCGTACCTGCGTTCGGTACTGGCGGCGGGCGCTTCCGGTTACGTTCTGAAGCGGGCGGTGGATGCGGACCTGCTCTTTGCGATCCGCGCCGTGCACCGCGGCGGGACTTTCGTTGATCCCAGCCTGGCGCAAACCCTGCTACCCCAGGTGGGAAGTGCGGTGGCCACCAAAGGCAATCTCCTCAGCCCGCGCGAGCGCCAAGTGCTGCAACTTGTGGCCGAGGGCTATACCAACCAACAGATTGCAGAACGCATTTTTGTGGGCGTGAAGAGCGTGGAGACCTACCGCGCGCGCATCGGGCAAAAGCTCACCCTGAACAGCCGGGCCGATTTTGTGCGCTACGCGCTGGAAGCCGGCTTGCTGACCTCTGAGGAAGTCGCCCAAAGGATGCAGTCCACCATGGTGCAACTCAAGCGCTGAAGTCTGCACTCCGGCTGGTGCAAAGGTTTCGCTTTCTGTCAGGTGTTACCTGACAACCGCCTCTGGTTTTATCTCTTCCCCTGATAGACGCCAGCCTTAATCAGCTACATCCTAAACGCAGCAAAGTTACTGGTTGCGAACGTCTGTTGTTCATGTTGCAGATTCCCAGGGTCCTCGCGCAACCATCGGCGGTTATGAAGTCGAAACCCACAATTCTTTGCCTGGAAGCGGATACGACGGGTGTGTACATTCGCAAGATGTTATTGGAGGAAGCGGGCTTTGAAGTTCTGGTGTCCACAGACGTTCCCTTGGCCAAAAAGCTTTTGGGTTCAACGCGCATTCATGCGGTGCTGGTGGATGTGAAGGCTATTCGAGCGAACAGATCGGTAGCTGCCGAGCTGAAACAGCTTAAGCCGAAAGTGCCGATCATCGCCCTCTCGCCCTATGAATGGCTGCCGTCCGATTTGTCTAAAGATGTGGATGCCGTGCACACGCAGCTGGCGCCCCCTGACGAACTGCTGGCCAAACTAAGACGAGTGATCGACTGACGCATCATCACCAAGCGTGGAGTGAATATGGTTTGATTGCCAACTGCGCGGCAACTTCCGGCGAAAGCCGGTGCGCACCTGACGGCGTATAATTCGGTTTCTGTGCTGCCGGTCCTATGCGAAAAATGGACCATTCTTCAGTTCTCCAGCACCTTCCACTACCCGGCAAGAGGAGTCGTCATGAGCAAGATTTCCGAAATACTGCGCGAGCACGAATCGGACATTTTGAGCGATTGGGTGAAACAGCAGCTCACCAGCAGCGGCTCGCGGCCTGACCTGATGAAGGAAACGGAAGTGCGGGAGCAGTCGGCGGAGTTTCTTCGCTTGCTGGCGGGAGCCGCACAAAACGGCAACATGGGGGACATCCAGGGGGCGGGCTGGACGCGAGTGCGCGACCTGCTGGCCGGGATCTCGCGTTCGCGTGCCCGCAAGGGCTTCACCCCGGTGGAGACGGCAACCTTCGTGTTTTCGCTGAAGCAGCCTCTTTTTACGCGCCTGCACAAA
>Ga0075436_100001255_pt1 | contig 17241 bp, 17 predicted proteins | sample RhiMethybrSRZTD5_FD_75303 | JGI IMG/M metagenome (GOLD analysis project Ga0075436, IMG submission 75303) | Populus rhizosphere microbial communities from Tennessee, USA - Rhizosphere MetaG P. TD hybrid SRZTD5 | ecosystem: Host-associated > Plants > Roots > Rhizosphere > Soil | place: USA...
AGGGCGCCGTTACGGCAGCTAGGACACAAGGCGGACGTATCGCCGGATATGGCGCGTACGACGTCACCGATACCAAGTTCTCGACCAATATGGGACCACCTTCCTGTAGTCCGCCGGTGTAATCGCACCGACCGCCTCCAGGGCCGTGGCTCCCAGAAACCGGGAATCACGGCCTTCGTGTTTCCCGGCCAGATTCGAGGAGCCCAACGTCCATTCGGGCCAGGGCACCTCATGATCAGAGAAGTAGGCCGACATGTATGACGCAGGAGGTGGCCCGATGGTCGTTCCCCGCAGGGGGCGGTTGGGCATCGCCGAGCTGCCCTGCCGATTGGTTGATCCGGATCTGTTCTTCGCTGAGGCGCCCGCCGATGTGGAGGCGGCCAAGGCCGTGTGCCTGGATTGCCCGGTCCGTCAGGCGTGTCTAGCGGGCGCGCTGAAGCGGCGAGAGCCTTGGGGCGTCTGGGGTGGCGAGCTGTTTGTGGCTGGTGTCGTCGTTGCCCACAAGCGGCCCAGGGGTCGTCCTCGGAAGTACCCGGTCGCTGAGCCGTTCTCCCCGGCGGCGAAGGACGAGGCTGCGGCATGATCCGTAAGGACACGTCGACACAAGGAATCACGGCGATTCTCCCGGGACGCGACGCAACGTGCCGATAGCATCATCGCTGTTCGTGAGCTGCTCGGGTATGTCGACGCTCGCAGCTAAGAAACCGGCTTGCACCATCAATTTGCGGCACAGTCTCGAGGCTCCCCTTCGGGTCGACTGTGGAGTCCTGGCTGCCCCAAGCCAAGCGCTTGCCCGCGACCTGCCCCCGCTGTGCCGCGCATTGATGGTGCATGCCGCTTCCTGCTCCTCTTATTGCTGAGCTATTCGTTGCTGGGCTATTCGTTACTACGGATCGCGCGGCGCCGTGCTGAGCCAGGCTGGCGCGCCGCTGTCCTGGACGAGCGAGCGAAGCGAGTGAGGAAGGCAGCGGCTACCGAGCGCCAGCCTCAGCGAGCGGAGCGAGCAATGGGGCATGGAGAGAGTGGAGGCGTTCTTTCCTCCGCGAGCCACGACGAAGTAGGCGGCCACCCAGCGCGATCCGCGCGGAGCAATCAAGCGGAATAGCCGGGGAGGAACTCTTCTAGCACTTCGCCGAACGCCGCTCGGGCATTGAGCTGGGAGAGAACGGCCAGCCCTCCAAGCCAGACCCGATGGATGAGCAGATAGCTGGGTGGCAGGTTGAGTTTCATTGCCACTCCGCCGGACGCATGAGGATCGCGTACCCGAATGAACTGCTCACGCATCCAGTCGCGGTTGAACTGAAACTCCGGTACAGCGGCAGGCTCGACAAACGGGCTGAGATAGTCCAGCAGATCCTCCGCGTCAATCTCGGAGGCGATAAAACCTTCTTGTCGGAGGCCTTCCGCGACTTGATGCGCGTCGCCCTGCTGCGCAATCTTCAGAATCCGGCCCATTGCCGATGGCAGGCCGTCGGGAAGACGCGCAACCAGCCCGAAGTCGACCACACCTAATCGGCCGTCCTTGATGAGCTTGAAGTTTCCGGGATGGGGGTCGGCATGCAACAGGCCAACCACGCTGGGTCCTGCGAACAGGAATCGCACATATTGCAGAGCGGCGGCGTTGCGTTTCTTCACCGGCAGATCTATGGCCGACGAGAGCTGCCTACCTTCGACCCACTCACTCACCATCACCCTCGGTGTACTGGCCAATATGGGTGGTACGTGGAACTCCTTACTCCCAGCGAATCCCTCCGCTGCCTGCTGCTGCGAGCTGGCCTCCAGGGTGTAGTCGAGTTCCTCAGTCACTCTGGCGGTGAGCTCATCGACCAGTGCACTCACGTCCATGCCGCCGGCCAGCGGAGCAAAGACTTTGGAGAGCCGACCGATCTGCCGCAGGTCGGAGCGTAAGGCCTCATCCGCTCCCGGATACTGAACCTTGACCGCGACCGTACGTCCATCGGACCAGGTCGCCTTATGAACTTGACCGATTGATGCGGCGGCAGCGGGTAACGGATCGAAGGCGCGGAACGAGTCGCGCCAGTCTGCGCCAAACTCCCGGGCCATTACCGCGTGCACTCGCGATGTCGGCATCGGCGGTGCAGCGTCTTGCAGCCGCGACAGATGCGTCCGATACGGCGCCGCCACCTCCTCAGGCAGCACCGACTCGAACAAGCTCAAGGCCTGGCCGAACTTCATCGCTCCACCCTTGAGCTCACCGAGCACCCGGAAAAGCTGCTCCGCGGCGCGCTGCTGAAGCTGCTCACTCACCTCTTCTGGCGCAGCTCCGCCTAAGCGCTTGCCTAGTCCGAGCGTCGCTCGGCCGGCGAAGCCGAGTGGTAGCGAGGCCAGTTTCGCGCCGCGGCGGAATGCGGAGCGAGCCAGTGAACTGCCGTCGACTGCGGCGGCCAGATGCCGTTCCGCGCCATTGGTCGACTTGGCCGGCTGGTCGCTCATGGCCCCCATTCTGTATGGCTCGACCAATCGCAGCCACATCTGGCGTGACATGGCCAGTGACGCAGCCGTGTCACCAGATCCGGCCAGCTGAGCTCCAGCGTCGAGCCGGCCGATTCTGGCAGCTCGCCGTGCAGAAGTGCCAATACCTGAGCCGCAGCAACCGAGGCGGCCCACGCCAGCAGCGTTGGCGGCGAGTCAATCTGCATCCGCGACAACTGCCCGAGAACCACCGGCCAGGCTGGATCGGCATCGCTGCGCGCGAGATCGGCGCAACGCAAGCAGGAAGTCTGGCCGGGAATGACCAGCGGTCCGACGCTCACGCCGTGGCCCCAACAGCGCAGCAACACATGCGGTTGATCAGTGCGGATCAGATGATCAGTGATCGCCCGATCAGGCTCGGGCCGATCACAGGCGAGGACCGTGAGATCCAGTTGATCCGTTTCTGGTTTGGACCAATGGCTCAGCGTCGAGATCGTGATGCCGGTATCGGCCAGGGCTGAGCGTAGCGCCTCGGCTCGGGAAGCGAGCACACCAGCAGCGGGATAAACCGCACGGTCGGGCGGTTCGCAGTCGTAGACATACAGAGTGCCGAGCCCACTTGCCGCAAGGAGCCGGGCAAGTTGATGGCCCACAGCTCCAGCCCCGATCAATCGGACGTTCAACGAGGCGAGGGAAAGGGTGTAGGGCGACGCGGCTGGTTCGGTGAGCAGGCCGGCAGCGGCAAGCGCGTCGAGCGCCCCAGTGACCTGATCGATGGTCAGTCCGGCGGTTCGGCCGGCGTCCTTGATAGCGCTGGTCGGGCGGGAGCCGTTCAGCAGCTTCATCAGCTCGCCGAAGCCGGAGCCGCGGAAGACCAGCGCATGGTCGGGATCGACACCTACTTGGATCTCGTCCGTCGCTCGCTCAATGACAGGTGCGAACGGTGCGAGCTGCGGATATTCGAGCCGAGCATGGGATTCTGGCCGGGATTGGAGGGAGCACACTAGGCCAGTCTGTCGTCACCTGGTGGGCATCCCCGGACTATCCACAGGTCAATTTCTCTCAGGTTTGCGAGCTCGCGCCCGGTCGGGCTCCCCACCCTCGGATCTTGTTCAAACATGCAATCAGGGACGGCCATCAAGGACCGTCCCTGATTGGTGGTTCTCTACTGGTGGGCTAGACCCTTCCGAGGATGCGGTTGAGGTTCGTGCCGCACACTGGGCACTTGGCCTTGGCCATCCGGGTGCCCTTGTCGTTGACGTGCACCTCGCCCGAGGCCTCGCGCTTTGCCTTGCACTTCACGCAGTAGAACTCGCCGCTGTACGTCTCCGCCATGACTTCTCCTTGTCGATGTTCCTCCGCACCTGGTCACAGCTGCGGGACCTCGCGCTGCGTCATCGACCGCTTGCCGGCCACAAAAGAAGGTGACCGCGACCAACGCCATACCGCTTGGACGCCCGTAACTCTACGCGAGCGTGCCGGACGCGCTGGCAGACCGACCAAAAGAAGCCGGCCAAAAGAAAGACGAAACCTCCAGGGACATCGGGATCGCTAGCCTTCCCCTGCGAGCGTGCCGACCATCTGGAGGTTTCGTGCTCGGAACGCTATCCGCGGCCGGACCCCTCGTCAAACGGTTCTAAAAAATCCGCTTTCCACCGAATGTGGACAACTGTGTGGAAACGATGTGCATCGTTACGTCATACTTTGTGGACCGAAAGTCGCCAGCCGATCAGTCACGGGTAAACCCATGTGGAAACCTGTGAGACAGTGGTCTGGTGTAATTAGCCTGGCTATATATCCGTCACTCTCAAGTGCCGATTGAGATTCATGGCGCTTTACTCGCATCCAACTAACTGCAAACGACGTTTACGTTGTTTGCAGTCGCTCTGTACCGGTTGCTACCCATGCAGCGCATCGGGAAACGGTCCAGAGCTTGCAGGCCACAAGATCCTCCGGCAGGTAGGTTGGCTCGTGCCATCCAAGGGAGGACATCGTGAATCAACCACGACTACCTCTGCCTGAGCCAGCGGCTCAGAGAAGGCAAGGTCGGACCCGCCGGCCAAGCGGCGAAGTCCCACAGTCAAAGGTCGCACAGCCAGCGGTCACCGATTCCGGCCCACGGGTTGAGGTGCGACGGAGCAGCCGTCGTACGCGTACGGTGACCGCGTACCGGGAACGCGACACCATCGTCGTACTGATTCCACAGCGGATGTCCAAAGCTGATGAGCACACCTTCGTACGCGACATGGTGGAAAGAGTTCTTGCTCGAGAGGCGCGGACGTTGGCGCCGCGCAGCGACGAGGCGTTGGTTGCCCGTGCGCACGAGCTTGCGGCGGCCTACCTGGCGCCGGCTCTGCATGATATGCCCGAGCCGGCTGGCGTTTCCTGGGTCACCAACCAGCAACAGCGCTGGGGTTCCTGTACGCCGAGCAACCGCCTCATCAGACTTTCGCATCGTCTGCAGCCAATGCCGGCTTGGGTCGTCGATTACGTACTGCTTCACGAGCTAGCCCACTTGGTTGAGCCCACGCATTCCCCTCGCTTCTGGGGTCTGGTGGGCCGATATCCTGCGGCCGAAAAGGCCAAGGGTTACTTGGAGGGCTATGTCGCTGGGCAAGGTCGGCAAGTTGATGAATCCGACGTCGACTGAGGCCACGACTCGTCGCCGTGTGGCAGTCGTGCTGTCCCGTTACGACGCGTCAGGGGCAGCGCCAGCTGGCACTGATCCAGAGGCTTTCGCCGCTGCCTGCCTGTCTGATTCCTATGAGGTGTTGGCCGATTTGATCGGCGTGCGCTCCGGAATAGCCGGTCCAGCCTCGGTCGCCGAGCTGTTGTGGCCGGGAGCACTGCACGTTCCGGCCGACATCTCGGTGCCCGCGCTGGCGCATCAGCTGAGTAGTGAGGCCGACGAGCTGGTTGTGGTGCCGGCCGACCTGCCAGATCTGCCAGGACTCGTATTGGCCAAGTTGTTCAAGGTGCTTCACCGGAGTGACATCGCGATCGCGTCGGAGCACGGGGGAAGCGGGTGCGCCGCGATCGGCGTGTCGCTTCCATTGGCAGACTGGATCCCAGACGACGCCTTCGATCTTGATCAGAACCCGTTTACGCGGCTCAGCGCAATTGCTCCTCGTCGAGGCCGATGCGCGCTGACGCCTACCTGGCACCGGTTGCGTACGCCGGCGGATGTCGGCCGGCTTGACCCTGGTCTTGAAGGGTGGGAAGAGACGAGGGCGCTGCTTGCAAGTCGAGCTGTGGCAAGTGACTAATGGACCCGCCACTTGCTGAAGGCTCGACTATAAAGAAGTTGGCATCAGCTACGGCCACCTGGCATCAGTTCCAACTGATGCGGAGTGGCATTAAGTGATGCGAGGTGGCTCACAATGCAGATTCGTTGAGAAGTTCACGTTTCAACGCTGCGGCGAGCCAATCTCGGTAGCGCTCCGAGCTCCAGCTGCATTGCCGAACCAATAGGTCATGTACGGCGGTGGAGCAGAGGGTCCAGATCAGGTCACGGGCATCGTCAACCGAAAGATCAGACCGCAGTTCGCCGCTCTCGACGAGCTGGGCGGCCAGGCCGCCCAACCCGTGCAGGCGCTGTGTCTCAAGCCCGTCTAGCACGGCTTTGAGTTCCGGATCGCTGTCGGCAGCGCCGACAAGCACCCGATACAACTGGCCGGATCGACCATGGACGCCAGGTTGGGTATCAGCGTAAAGCTCAAGCTTTCGGCGCGGATCGGCTTCCTCGATGACGGCGCGAATTGCCGGTCGCTGCCCAGGTGGAGTTTCGGCGCGCTCAGGTCCTCCCGCCAGTGCCGCCTCGATGATGGCCTTGAATAATCCCGCCTTGCTACCAAATGTCCGGTAGATCGTCTCGACGACGACGCCGGCCGAGGATGCGATTGCGGGCATCGATGTCCCGACGTAGCCCCGCTCGCGAAAGAGCCTGTTGGCGGCGGTCTCAATGTCCCGACGCGTCTGTGCCGCCTGCTCCCGACGACGCCGCGAATCATATGGACGACGAGCATTGACAACGTCAGACATTAAGTGGAATGCTCCTTACATCAATTCAGTATCGTTCTACTTAACCCTAGCAGAGCGGTGACCGGTATGGAGGTTCAACATGGCCGAGGAACTCAAAGCAAAGGCGCGTCGACTCTGGAGTGAGATCATTCCAAGTGGCGACATCGATGGTCTGGCGGAGATCATCGCGGAGGAGTCGATTGACCATGACGCGCGTTCCGATGAGCCGCAGGGACTGGCTGGCGTGCAGCGGACGACGCTCTGGTTGGGAAGCGTGTTCTCAGACCAACGCTGGGAGATTCATCAGGTAATCGGCGAGGGCGACGTTGTGGTGGTGTATTGCACTCTGCACGGTCGACAGACAGGTGATCTGATGGGAATTCCGCCCACAAACCGCGAGGTCGCCATGGATTACGTCCACATTTTGCGCTTCAAGGACGGTAAGGCCGTCGAACACTGGTCAGTCCGGGATGAGATGGCGCTCATGCGGCAACTGGGCGTGCTGCCGTCGCGACCAGTAGCAGCGGCTGCCGGTTGATCCGACTACCAGCCGAGCCGCACGCCAGCAGCGCGTACCAGCGCGACTACGGAGTCGTCCACCTCTGGAAGCTGATCATGGGCAAACCAGCGCACATCGAGTGATTCGTCCCCAACCTGGGGACTTGCCATCTGATTCGCGATCACCAGATATTGCACATCCAAGTGGTACGTGGGCCGTACGGTGCCGCAGGGCACTTCGTGCTTGGACAACAACAGGGGATTCGGCTCGAGCGCAAGATCGAATAACCCGCTTTCCTCCCGTGCCTCCCGAACCGCAGCCGCCTCCAAGGTGCTATCGATCGCTTCGATGTGACCACCGGTTTGTAGCCAGCGTCCAATCCGAGAATGCAGAGTCAACAGCACCATGCGCTCGCGGGCGGCATAGATCAGCGAGCTCGCTGTCAAGTGGGCGCCAACGCAAGCCCGAGACCAGCCGTCAGCGCGGTCCGCAAGATGATCAAGATAATAATGCCGCAATTGATCTTGATCAGGATCCGGTGCCCGCCAGGCCTGGAGTGTGCGGCGACAGCTGAGCTGCAGGCTTGTTGCCGGTGGCTCAGCTGCTCGGATTGTCGTCGCCCTCGGTGCCCTCACTCTTGAGCAGTTCCTCAAGAGCGGCGTCGAAGTCTGTCTTTCCTTCGTTCTCGCTGCGCGCGTCGCCGGCCACAAAGCCCAATGGATCATCAAGATCAGCAGACGTCGGCACCAGGTCCGGATGCGACCAGACAGCATCCCGACCCTCCATGCCGCGAGCATCGCGCAGCGCCGCCCACAGGTTGGCGGCATCACGCATTCGCCGTGGCCGCAACTCGAGTCCAACCAGGGTGTGGAATGTCTCCTCTGCCGGACCACCTGTAGCGCGCGCCCGGCGTACCGCTTCCGCCAAGGCAGCTGCCGGGGGCATCCACTGCGCTGTCGCCTGGGTGACCACCTCGTCAACCCAACCCTCGACGAGAGCCAGCATGGTTTCCAGCCGCTGCAGCGTAGCCAACTGCTCGGGCGTCTTCTGAGGCTCGAAAAGTCCGCCCTCCAGCGATGAGCTCAGCTCCTCGAGATTGGTCGGGTCCAGTTGGCCAACCGCCTGCTCCAACGCCGAGGTATCGATGGTGATGCCGCTCGCGTACTGCTCAACGAGGGTAAGCATCTGTGCCCGCAACCAGCTCGCAGAAGCAAAGAGTCGCTGCCGCGCGCACTCACGCAACGCGAGGTAAAGGGTGACATCGGAGGCGGACTGTTCTAAACCCTCGCCGAACGCTTTGATGTTCGTCGGCAGCAGCGCCACGTAGCCTGGTTCGCTCAGCGGGAGGCCGACGTCTGTCGCGCCGACAACTTCGGTTGCCAGCTGGCCCAAACCCTGCCCGAGCTGTAGTCCGAACATGCTCGCCCCCGACGTACGCAGCATCGGTCGCAGCATTTGTTCCATCCCGGCCATACCTGGCAGGCCGGCAGTCTCATCGGTGCCGCCGAAGTTCAGAGCACCTTCCATGGCATCGGCGATGTGCAGCGCAACTGGCTCGACGAGTCGGCGCCAGACCGGCATCGTCTTCTCGATCCACTCGGCCCGGCTCCAAGCGGCCACATTGGTACTCACCCGCGGGAACGTCGTGGCCTGATCCAGCCACACTTCTGCGAGCTCGACGGCTTCGGTGATGGCACGTTGCTGACCTGCATCGGGGCTGGGGTCGGAGCCCAACGAGGCGACGGTCTTACGCGCGGTGTCCTTGGTCACCTCCCAGTTCACGCCGGAACCCTGTTCAGTCGGCCCACCTCCGAACATCGATCCCGCACCACCGAGCATCGCGAAGGCGCTCTGCAACTGTGCCGCCAGGGCATTCATGTCGCCGCCCGCCAGCGATGAGAAGAACGCCTCGAACGGGTTATTGGTTTCTCCGCCGCTTCCTCCGGAAGCGCTCTCCGGGCTCTTCCCCGACCGCCCGGAACCACCAAGCCGATAGGGCTCGGAAGGCTTCTCCGGAGGCGGCGTCGCGTCGTTGTCCTCGGGCTGATCGGCCGGATCTGGACTGCGATCCTCGGCCATGCTCACTCCTGACGGTTGATTTTGATTCATTCAACCGTACGTGGCGAACCCTGTCGTGATTGCCGAACGGGGCGCTGATCGCTAACAGCTCAATGTTGATTGCTCCGCTCGCTGTGCTCGCTCCGCGCGGATCGCGCCTTTGGACCCGCCTACTTCGTCGTCGCTCGCCGACGAAAAGCATGTCGGCTCTCTCCTCCTCAGCACGGCGCGGGGCGCGATCCGGGGGTTGGTTCCTCCGCTCGCCGCGCTACTCCGGCTTCACATCACCTGGAGATGGTGCGGAGATCACGCTAGTGATGCGGAGTGTTCGACTAAGGTCGAGGCGTGCCAGAGAAGATTCGTCAGGTCGGCATCACTGAGTCCCCGCTCAGTGTCGATCAGGCGCTCCGCCTGGTGTCAGGACCAGAGGTCGGCGGTATCGCAGTGTTTGTGGGTACGGTGCGCGACCGTGACCACGGCACGGGGGTCGTCTCGCTCGATTACACCCAGCACCCCAGCGCGGTTGATGTGTTGCGGAGATGTGCTGAGGAGGCAGCGGATCAGCACGACGTTGTGGCCATCGCCGTCGAGCATCGGGTGGGCCATCTGGAAGTCGGCGACATTGCGGTCGTGGTAGCGATCGGCGCGGTGCATCGCGGTGAGGCGCTGGCCGCCTGCACACATTTGATCAACACGGTCAAGGCCGAGGTGCCGATCTGGAAGGAGCAGCACTTCACCTCTGGGGACTCCGAGTGGGTAGGCCTGACTGGCGAGGATCAAGGAGCGCCGGGTGAGCCGGACGAGGCACAGAAAGGCGCCCTTCGACAAGCTCAGGGCGCAGAATTACAAGCTCAGGGCGCACAATTCCGAGCTCAAGACGCAGTCAGGTAGGCCGTGACCCGTCAGACCTGGACCGCGTTCGTCTCGGCACTAGCGTTCATCTGCTTGGCCGTGCTGCTCGTCGTCGTTCCGGTGCCATTCGTGAGCTGGAGCCCTGGCGGCACGCGGGACACTCTCGGCAATGTCGGCCATGAGCCGATGATCAAGGTAGAGGGCATCGACACCTATCCCACAACCGGACAGCTGGACATGACAATCGTCGCTATCACCCCGGCCGATGCCCGGCTGAGCCTGCCACAAGCCTTGCTGGCTTACTGGCTGCCACATCGCGACGCGCTGCCACGAGACGCGGTCTACGCGCCCGGTAAGTCGGCCGAGGAAGTCGAAAATGAGGACGCCGACATGATGGAGACGGCGCAGGACGATGCCGTGGTCGCCGCCTTGCGCGCCGACGGTCGGCCCGTTACCGAGATGCCGGCGATCTATTCGGTGACAGTGGGCGGTCCTGCGCACAAGCTGTTGGTCCCAGGTGATCTCGTAGTCTCTGTCGACGGCATTCCAACACCTGACACTGAGGCGGTGGCCAAGCAGATCCGTTCCCACAACGTGGGTGAAAAAGTGCGGTTCGTGGTTATCCGCAACAAGGCTCAGACGGAGGTCACCGTAACCTCGGTGGAGTCCAACGTCCAATCCGACGTTCCAGTTGTGGGCATCACCCTGGCCACCGGATATCGGTACGACCCTGATATCTCGTTTGACCTGGGACAGCAGATCGGCGGTCCTAGTGCGGGACTGGTCTTCGCCCTGGCGATCTATGACAAGATCACCGATGGACCGCTGCTCGCTGGCCGTCACCTCGCTGGTACGGGCAAGATCACACCGAACGGCGACGTCGAAGGCATCGGCGGCATTCAGGAAAAGATTGCTGCGGCCGATAAGGCTGGTGCGGCGGCCTTTTTCGTCCCGGCCGCCAATTGCCGCGACCTGGCAGGCGTACGCACCAATATGGCTTTGATCAAGGTCAGCACGCTGAGCGACGCCATCAAGGCCGTTCAGACTCTCAACGTCTCAGGTAACAAAGCACCGCTTCCGCATTGCTGATGCAAGTAACGGACGTTCATTCGCCGGTTCGCTACGGTTGGAGCCGCATACGCTGACATGAGGAAGAGCACTGGCGGAACCGCTCGTACCACTGGGTCGTTGCCGAAACGACACAACAGGCCGAAAAGCAACTGGCCCAGAGCGGTTGAGGAGAGATGAGTTTGAGCAGCCTGCGGGTCGCCCGGCGACGAAGCGCGATTCTGCCGACGTTGGTCATTGTCGCGATCTTGATCGTGGCCTTTGCCATTTTCACCAGCGTGTGGACGGACCGCTTGTGGTACGGCTCGTTCGGCTTTGCCTCCGTCTTCAGCAAGATGCTGCTCACGAGAATCGCGCTGTTCTTGTCGTTCGGCCTGATCATGGCAACCTTTGTGGTGGCAAACGCAGCCATTGCGTATCGATTGCGCCCGCGACTGGGAGCGCAGGCACCGAGCAGCCCGCTGCTCGAGCGCTATCGCGAGATGCTGGAATCCAAGTTTGTCTGGGTGTTGGTCGCTGCAGGCCTGGTTGTCGGGCTATTTGCGGGCGGTGCGGCCAGCGGTCACGTACTGGAGTACCTCGCCTGGCGAAACGCGCAGCCGTTCAACATCGCGGACCCGACGTTCCACCTCGACATTGGTTTCTTCGTTTTCTCGTATCCGTGGTGGCGATTCGTCTTGTCGTTCGCCTTTGCCGCGCTGGTCTTCAGCACGATCGTCGCGGCCATCGTTCACTACACAATGGGGGGGCTGCGATTCAGTGGCCCGCGCCGCGGTGGCAGCCGGGCAACGCAGGCGCATCTGTCAATCTTGGTAGGCCTGGCGGTGCTGGTGAAAGGCGTCAGTTACTGGTTTGACCAGTACGCGCTGGCGATCGAACGTTCGAACCGCCTTTTCACCGGCATCTCCTATACAGCAGACAAAGCGACCGTAAACGCCAAGATGATCTTGGCGATAATCGCCGCAATCTGCGCGCTGCTGTTTTTTGCCAATGCCGCAATACGACGCTGGATGGTCCCGACTATCGGGCTGATCTTGTTGTTGCTCTCCGCGATCGTGCTGGGCTTGGTCTATCCCGGTGCGGTGCAGTACTTCAGCGTGCGACCGGATGAGCCGGACAAGGAACGCAACTACATCAAGTACAACATCGAAGCCACTAGAGCCGCGTACGGAGTCGACAAAGTCGAAGTCACCGACTATTCGGCAAAGACGACGGCGACGGCCGGGCAACTCCGGTCTGACGCCGAAGCCCTGCCCGGGATCCGCCTCATCGATCCCAACGTCGTGAGTCCAACGTTCGAGCAGCTACAGCAGGTGCGTGGCTACTACGCATTCCCCAAGAACCTCGACGTAGATCGCTACACCATCGCCGGCAGGGAAACTGACGCGGTCGTCGCTGTCCGCGAAATGGACCTGAGCGGCGTCGAGGACAACTGGAACAACCGCAAGACCGTCTACACCCATGGCTACGGTCTGGTTGCGGCGTACGGCAACAAGCGGCAACCCGGCGGTGAACCGGAGTGGATCGCCAAGGACATCCCGCCGACCGGTGAGATTCAAGAGCATGAGCCGCGCATCTACTTCGGCGAGTTGCAGGGCCAGCGACCGGATCAGTACTCCATCGTCGGAGCGCCTCCTGGCACGCCGCCCATCGAGTTGGACACTCCCGGTGGCGGCGAAGGTGGCAACCCGAAGACCTACACCTACACAGGCAAGGGCGGAGTGCCCGTCGGCAGCATGTGGAATCGGCTGCTCTACGCCGCCAAGTTCGCCGACGTCAACATCTTGCTCTCTGATCGTGTCCACCCGCAATCCAAGATCATTTACGACCGCACGCCACGGCAACTGGTGCAGGGCGCCGCACCGTGGCTGAAGGTTGACGGCGATGCGTACCCCGCGGTCGTCGAAGGCAGGATCGTCTGGATCGTTGATGGCTACACGACGTCGAACTCCTATCCCAACAGCGAGCGGGTGAACCTCAACGAGGTCACCTCCGACGCCCAGACCAACGCCGGTGGCACTGTGGTGGCGCAACCGCAGGACGACATCAACTACATGCGCAACTCCGTCAAGGCAGTGGTCGATGCCTACGACGGCAGTGTGAAGCTGTATGCCTGGGATGACACTGATCCGGTGCTCAAGGCCTGGTCGGAGGCCTTCCCCAACGTCGTGCAACCGAAGTCGGCGATCTCCAAGGACCTGCTGGATCACCTGCGCTATCCCCAGGACTTCTTCAAGGTGCAGCGCCAGATCCTGGCCCGCTACCACATGACTAATCCCGACAACTGGTATCAGCGGTCAAGCCTGTGGGACGTGCCCAACGATCCGGTGGCAGGTGCGTCGGCCCAAACCAAGGAACCGCCGTTCTACCTGTCGGTGAAATGGCCGGGGGACAGCGACCCGATCTTCTCGCTGACCAGTTCTTATGTGCCATTCAAGCGCTCCAACCTGGCGGCGTACATGGCGGTGAATGCTGACGCCAGCAGCCCTGAGTACGGGCGGATGCGCATCCTGCAGATGTCGGACACCTCTCAAATCGACGGACCAGGGCAGTCTTTCAATGCGATGACGACCAACGAGACGGTTGCTGACCGGCTACGCCCATTCCTGAACCAGGGCGCGGCAAGCGCGACCTTCGGCAATCTGCTTACCCTGCCGGTCGGCGGCGGGCTGCTTTATGTCACGCCGGTATACACCCAGCGGCAGGGCAGCACCGGCTCCTATCCGGCACTGCGATTCGTCGTTGTCCGGTTCGGCCAATCGGTCGGGATTGGGGACACCTTGCAGCAGGCGCTGGATCAGGTGTTCCAGGGCAGCTCGGGCGGCAGCACACAGGAGGGCAGCGCCGACGGCAACACTCCCTCCGGCAACAGCAAGCCTGACAACCCGGCGGCCACCAAGGCACTTGGTGAGGCGGAGGCAGCTTTCAAGGCCGCGGACAAGGCGCTGACCGGTGGAGATCTCGGCACGTATCAGAAGCGAATCGACGAGGCCCAAAGCGCCGTGGACCGGGCACTACGCGCACTCGGTGGCTGACGGGTCGTTTCGCAGCACAGGCGTGAAACGGCTTGCTTAGTAGCCGCGCGAGCGGTCGTTTCGCAGCACAGGCGTCAAAACGGCCCCCCCGCATCGCAGCGACCTTGACTCAACCCTGCTGCAAACTCGCGGCCGGCCTGACCTCGAGATCGGGGAAACCCAAGGCTCGAATCGGGTCGGCCAGGCGCTCGGCGTCGCCGGCTACCACCAGCGTCAACTCGGCTGGATCCACGATGGAGCGATAGGCCTCAGTGGCGGCTTCTGGGGTTACCGAACGCAGTAGCGCCAGACTCCTGTCGACATAGTCGTCGGGGAGTCCGGCGAGAATCTGAGTAGCGGCTTGATCGGCAACCCCTTCAGCGGTCGCGTACCGCAGGGGAGAGACGCCAGTGAAGAATGCCACAGCGTCGCTGACCTCCTGGCTGGTGAATGGCACGTTGTCAACCTTGATCAATTCCTGGGTGATCGCCAGCGCGTCGACGATGACCTCCGTCCGGAAAGAGCCTTGGATCGCAAAGGAGCCGCCCCTGCGCAACGGCCCGAAGTTCATGCGTACGCCGTAGGTGTAACCCTTCTCCTCTCGCAGCACAGCGTTCAGCCGTGACAAGAACGCGCCGCCCATCGCGTACGAGGCGACGCTGATTTCAGACCATCGTGGGTCCAGCCGGTCGATGCCGAAGCCGCCGAGCCGTAAGTCGGCTTGCACTGCGCCCGGCCGATCGATCAGCACGGCACGCCGCGCGGCCGGCGTCGGATCCTCGATCATGACCCGTCGCTGATCATCGTTGTGCCAGGATCCGAGGGAGCCCTCGGCCACGGCGATCGGGTTATCGATGAGGTCACCAGCCAATATCAGCGTCGCGCCGGCCGGTCCGAAATGATCACGATGAAACGCGCTGACCGCTTCCGGCGTCACCTGGCCGACGGTCTCAGGCTCGCCGCCGTTCATTCGAGCGGCACGCTTGCTCTGTTCGAAGACCGCGGCGCGGAAGGCAATGCTGGCGGCTTGCGCCGGGTTGGCCTGGGCCTGCTCGATCTCGGCAAGCCGGAGCTGCACGTGTCGGTTGATGTCACGCTCGGCGAGCGACGGCTCAGTTACCGCCTCCGCGAACAGATGGAGGGCACGATCAAGATGCGATGCCGGGACGTCAAGGATGATCTGTGCTCCAGACAACGAAAGATCAACTCCGAAACCGGCCCCTTCGGTTTCCAGTAATTCGGCGAATTCTTCCCCGTTGTGATGCAGCGTCCCCTCGTCCAAAGTCCTCGCGCAAATCGTTGCAACGCCCTCGATATCGCGAGGCTCGGCATTCAGCGGCAGATCCAAGACCAAATGGGCCGAAATGACGTGCTGGCCGGGCAGATCAAAGATCATCAACTCGATGCCGTTGCTCAATTGAGCGCGCTGTGGAGCTGGGAAGGCCCAGACAACCGCTGGGGCGATTGCGGGACGTGGCAGGAAATCCCTCACGATGCCTCCTGCCGGTAGATCAAGGTAGCCCGCTGATCGGGTCGTAGCCATTCCTGCATAGCTCTTCGAACGTCGTCGTTGTCGACCGCAGCTATCTCAGCAATTCGGGAGTTGATCAGTCGAGGATCGCCGTGCAGCGTGGCGTATTCGCCCAGCGCATCAGCGCGCGAATCGATACGTGCCAGCTCATGCAGCCAGTGCCGCTCAAACTGGGCTTTCGCCCGCCGCAGCTCTTCGTCGGTAGGCCCCTCGCTGAGCAGCTGAGCGATCAGTTCCGCCATTTCTTCCTCAAGCTGCTCCGGGCTTATGCCATCGCGCGCCCGGGCATAGCTGAAGCCGAATGAGGTGCCACCAATTAGACCCATGGTCGAGGCACTCGTGCCCTCGGCGTGCTCGGTGCCACGCACCAGTTGCTTGTACAGCCTGGATGTCTGGCCATGGCCGAGAATGCTGAAGGCTAAGTCAAGCGCGTCGAAAACACCGCCGCCACGTGCCGGCAGCCGCCAGGAGAAGTACACAGCCTCGGCAGGCACCTTGTCGGAAGCCTCCGTACGCGGCATGCCGGATAGTGCTTCCATAGGCCCGGCTTCCGGCTTTGGCGCCTTGGTACCCGGCTCGAGGTGCCCGAAATAGATTTCCGCGCGTTCGAAGGCGTCCTCTGGCTCGACATCGCCCACGATCGATAACACGGCGTTGTTGGGCACATAGTGACGTCGAAAGAAGCCATGGACATCCTCCAGCGTCGCCGCATCCAGATCTTCCATGGAGCCGATCGTGGTGTGTCCGTACGGATGGTCAGGTGGGAAAGTCAGAGTGTTGAGAAGCTCCATAACGTCCCCATACGGCACGTTGTCATAGCGTTGGCGCTTTTCCTCCTTGACCACCTCGCGTTGATTGTCGAGGTTTTCCTGGGTCAGGGCATCCAGCAGCGTGGCCATCCGGTCGGCCTCCAACCAGAGGGCCAGGTCCAGCCCACCGGTCGGCAAGGTTTCGAAATAGTTGGTCCGGTCGAACCATGTGGTGGCATTGACAACGGCGCCGGCCGCCTGCAGCAGGGCAATGTGCTGCCCAGACGCGACATGCGCTGAACCCTGGAACATGACGTGCTCAAAGAGATGGGCGAATCCGGTACGGCCTTGCTCCTCATCTCGAGAACCGACGTCGTACCAAATGTTGACCGCGACCGACGGCGCAATGTGGTCCGGGCTGGAAATGACACGTAGTCCGTTTTCCAGCGTGTGCTCGACAATCGGGTAGCCAAGTCTGGTGAGCGCGCCCGAAGTCATGCCCCACATCACAGCACATCAGCCGCACGGCAGTTTTCGCTGGGGGCCCGCACTGCTATGCGATCACGCCGGCGACTCTCGCCGGCTCGGCGTACGCCTGGGCCAGGCTAGTGATCGTCTCGTGGGCATTGAGCCCACTGGGATTGGGCACCACCCAGACCCGGACGCCCTCAAGTAGCTCGGTCTGCTCGCCCTCTTTGGCTTTCGGGTTCGCGAAGGCCACGCGGTAGGCCGTGACGCCGGCCACGGCAACGATCGCCGGATGATGCAGGGCGACAAACTTCTCCAGACGGGTACGTCCCGCACGCAGCTCGTCCGGCGCGAGCTCACCGGCCCGGGCTGTCGCCCGATTGACCAGGTTCGTGATGCCGATGCCACGCTCGACGAAGTAGGCGCGGTCCTCATCCGTCATTGCTCGGCCTCGATCAAGATCACGATCGATGATGCCGGCTAGGCGCAAGGCGGGGTAGAAGCGATTGCCCGGGTGGGCGAAATGCGTCTGCGTGGCCGCAGTCCAGA
>Ga0075436_100001256_pt1 | contig 17228 bp, 13 predicted proteins | sample RhiMethybrSRZTD5_FD_75303 | JGI IMG/M metagenome (GOLD analysis project Ga0075436, IMG submission 75303) | Populus rhizosphere microbial communities from Tennessee, USA - Rhizosphere MetaG P. TD hybrid SRZTD5 | ecosystem: Host-associated > Plants > Roots > Rhizosphere > Soil | place: USA...
CGGGCGGGTGAGCCGAGAGGTCGCGGCGGCCTTCTTCCGCGCGGTCTCGAGGTCGCCGGCCTCGAGCGCTTGCTGCCACTGGTCCTCGGCCTTTTGCTTCGCCTCGAACCGGGCGCGGAGCGTGCCCGATTTGAGATCCGGCGGGCGTCCGTCGAAGACCCAGACCGGTAGGACCCCCTCGCCGAGCAACGCCGTCGTGCGGTATAGGACCCCGATGAGGTGGCTCGTCACGCGGCCGCTGGCGTCGGAGAACGGGCGGCCGTCGGACTGACGGATCGTCGCGAGGAACTGGTAGATCGCGTTGTAGGCGTCGACCGCGAGCGTCCGACCGGCGAGACGGTCCCATCCAACCTCCTGGGGACGGACGAGATCGCGGAACGGGAGCCCCACAGGGCCGCTCACCGGGGCAGAGTACTTGGCCCTTTGCGGGGAAACGGTGCCGCGTCCGAAGGCATTTGTACCTACGGCCCTACGACCGCGCGATGCCGTCGGCGCCGTACCAATGGATCGAGGAGCCGGGCCCGCCGACCCTCGCCCCCGGCTCGATCCTGCTCACGAGCTTCCCGAGCGCCGGCCTGGCCGCGACCGTTGCGGCCCACTACATCGTCCGGGGCCTCCGGCTGCCGCGGATCGGGCTCTTCGACTCGGCCGATGCGGCCCCGGTCGCCGTGGTCCAATCCGGCCTCGTCAACCCGGCGATCCGTTGCTACGGCCGTCCGAACCTGGGGATCGTTGTGTCGGAGTTCCCGCCGACGATCTCCGCCGCTCGGCCGGTCGCCGACGCGATCCTGGACACGGCGGAGGCGAAGGGGTGCCGCCTGGTCCTTTGCCTCGAGGGCGTCGTCCCCCACCCGGTCCAGGACGAGGCCGTTCCAACGACCGCGGAGAGCGTATGGGTGGTCCTAGCGCGCGAGGACCCGGCCATGATCAAGGGCCTCGGGGCCGCCGGGGTCCGCCCGCTCGAGGATGGCGTCATCGGCGGAGTCAGCGGTTCGCTGCTGGTGGGCGGGCTGCACCGGAAAACGCCGGTGGCGGCGCTGCTGGTGAGCGCGCAGGGTCCCGAGGGGTTCCCCGACCACCGGGCGGGCGCGGCGTTGATCGAGACCTTGGACCGGTTCCTGCCGGAGCTCCAGATCGACACCAAGCCGCTGCGGTCGCAGGCCGAGGTCATCGAGAAGGCGCTGCGGGCCGCGATGCGGGGCCGACCGAAACCCTCCGAGCTCCCCGAGCCGACCCCACCGTCCGACGGTACGATGTACCAGTAGGGTCCCGAGGGACGCCTCGCCCGACCCTCGATCGGGTACGCTAGAACGAGTCGGTGTAGCTGAGCAGGTAGAACGACCCGATCACCATCACGGCGATCAGCCCGACGAGCGAGAGCGGGTTCGACCCGAACTGCCAGACGGTGACCCCGATGAGGGCCGCCGGGGCGGCGAGGGTGGCGAGGCCGACCGCGATCCGACCGTCCATCGGGGTGGGCGAGGCGGCTCCGCTCTTAACGTCTCGGCCGCCGGTGGCGACGCGTGGCGCGAACCGGGCGATTCACGCGAGGTCCGGGCCGGGGGGCGCGCCCCCGATCTCGAACGTGAGCTCGGTCTCGGGCCGCTCGGTCGCCTCCCAGGCGGCCGTTGGACCCAAGGGCGGCAGTTCGACCGGCCCTACGGGGGTCGGTCGCGTGGGCTCGCTCCGAGGCGTAAGGAGCGGGACATCGACGCTCGGCGTGTAGGCCATCCGGAAGTCGTCCAGCACGGCCTCCGACGGGGCGATGAATGCGCGGTCGATATGGGCCGCGACGACCCGCCCCCAGTGGGCGTTGATGTCGCGGAAGGCGGTCGTCCGCCCCTTGGCGCGCATCGCCTCGTTGTCGAGCACTTGGAGCTTCCCGGCGCCGCGCTCCTGCTTCTCGACGAAGCTGTCGACGAAGTGGAGCCGCGCGAGGGCCCGGTCGGCGACGGCACGTCGGTCGCCCTCGCATTTGAACGGCTTGACGACGAAGACCGATAGGACGCGCGCCGACCGAGCGGCCGCGTCGAGCACGTGGGGGAGGGCGCCGGTGCCGGCCCCTCCGCCCAGACTCGCGAGGATCGTCACGAAGGTCGAGCCCTCGAACAGCCGCTCGAGCGCCGGCGCGGCCGCTCGAGCGATCTCGGAGCCTTGGTGGGGCGACCCGCCCGCGTCAACCGAAGCTCTCCAGTCGGAGCCCAGGTAGACCCGGCGGTCGTACTCCTCGAGGTCCTGGACGCGGAGATCGCAGTTGATCGCGACGGTCTCGACGTACTTGAGGTGGTGACGGGCGACCTCGCGGCCGATGCGGACCGCGCCGCCGCCGACGGCCGCGAAGACGAAACGAATGTCGTGCCCCAACCGCGGGACCTCGAAGAAACTCTCCTCGGAGGTCTCGTCGATCCGGGCCGTCGTTCGATCTCCGTCCGCTCCTGTTGGCTCGTTCTCGTACATCGCACCCACCCCTGGTCGCTTCGCTTCGTCCGACCGGACCCCTACCGGCCGACGACCCCCCGCCGCTCGAGGTCCTCCGCGCTACGCTGGAGGGCCCCGAACGACGCCCGGGCCTCGCTCGCCTCGGCGATCTGGGAGCGGGCCCGTTTCACGAGCTCCAGGACCTTCATTTCTGTCTCCCCGCGACGGACAGCCTCCGCTAGGACGTCGGCCAACGGCTGACCGTTGGCGACGACGCGGGCGTACGTCGCGAGGGTCTCGACCTCCTCGGGCCGCAGCCGGACGGAGACCTCGACGAGGTCCGACGTCGATGCGGCGGTCGGCGTCGATAGGGCCGGGGCCGCGCGGGCCCGCAGAAAATCGAGCAGCGCCTTGCGCATCAGTTCCGAGCGGCTGCGGAACTCGCCGCTCGCTACGAACGAGTCGAGGAGTTGGAGCTCTCGGCGGCTGCACCGGAGCGCGATCCGCTCGTCGTCCGGGCCCGGTCGGGACCCCGACGAGGCGACCGAACCCTCCGGGGGGCGCCGGACCGACTTGTCGAACACGACTGGGGCGAGCTATGCAAAAACCTTCTACTTAAACTGATGCCCGGCCCTGCGGCGAGAAATCGCGGGACCCGCCGGACCCGGTGTTTTCTGACGTGTCGAACAAACCCGGCGAGCCCTTCTGGCCGGTCGCGCGTCGCAAAAACCTGCGTATAACTGCCCGGAAATTTCCACCGGAGCGTTGCGGGGAGCCATGCGCACAGATGCGCGCGCGGCGCGTCGGCGTGGGACCGTTGGTTGCGATGGGAACCACGGGCGCGCCAACGTCTAAATACGCCCCCTCGCCATCTTTAAGCCTACATCGGTCGGCCCGACCGAGGGGGAGACCATTACCGTCAGCAAGCCGCCCGCGCGCTGGAGCCTTCGCCGATCGGACCGACGCGGCCGCCGCGGGGTATCGGACGTGGTCGGCACGATCCTCCTCCTGGCCCTCACGGTCACGCTGTTCTCCTCGATCTTCTTCTTCGTGAGCACGTTCCCCTCGCCCGCGCCTCAGCCGGCCAACCAGTTCTCCGCCTCGCTGACGTACAACAAGGCCGCGACCCAGATCATCGGCGTGAACATCCTCCACCTCGCCGGTCCGGGCGTCCCGGGCAACTCCCTGGTCTACCTGTTCTCCTCGGCCCACCCGACGCGCTTCCCCACCCCGTTCACCGTGTCGTCCGGGATCAACAATTCCCCCGTCTGGAACCTCGGCCAGACGTGGACGGCCAACATCACGAGCTCCGTGATCACGGCCCCCGACAACATCACCATCTCCGTCGTGACGAGCACCCAGCTCCTGTTCCGGGTCACGCTCCCCGGGAACACGCCCGCGGTCCCGCCGACGTTCACGACGGTCGGGACGAGCCCGACGAGCCCCGGGATCAGCCAGGCGTTCCAGGTCTACGTCGCCATCTCGGACCTCAACCTGAACCTGAACTCGGTCTACCTCAACCTCTCCCTCGTTCCCGGCATCTCGGGGACCGGTCTCCAGAAGATGTCGTTCTCCGCAACGACCGGGCTCTGGTCGTACACCGTCCCGGGCGGCACGACCTCGACGGCGGGGACGTTCTACCTGTTCGTCAACGCGACGGACCTCTCGGGGCTCAAGAACAGCGTCGCGTTCACCGTCACGATCGTCGCGTCGTCGACCATCGTCACGGCGTCGTTGATCGCGAACAACACCGCCCCCGTGTCGAACCAGCCGGTCCGCCTCTCGACGCTCGTCACGACCGGCGGCTCCGGCATCGTCGCGGCGGTCGCCGTCTTCGCGAACGGGGCGTCGATCGGCTCCGGCGGCGGGTTCGTCGGCGCGGGGAGCACGTCGACGTTCCAGGTCACGTGGACCCCCTCGACGGCGGGCGTTTACCTCCTGACGTCGCTCGTGAACTCGAGCGGCGCGATCGTCGCGGGAGCGACCCTCAACATCACCGTCTTCCCGCCGATCCTCTTCGTCGCCCACAACGTCCCGGGTGGGGTCCGCACCGCGAACAACGAGAGCGCGTACCTCGCGGAAGAACTGACGTCCGACGGGATCCCGTTCACCCCGATGTGGGTGCCGTGCGCGACGCTCCTGCCGGCCTCCTCGACGTTCACGGCGTACAAGGTCGTCATCATCGACTACGGCAGCACCTGGATCGGCGGCTGCCCGAAGTCGCCGTCGGCGTCGGAGCAGGCGAAGCTCACCGGCGCGACGGGGGTCAGCTTCCTCGTCGTCGGCGCGAACGCGTTCGGATCGCCGGCGTGCGGGAGCTACACCTCGGCGTACTTGGGCCTCTTCGGCGTGAAGTGGCTCAGCGGCGGCACGTGCGTCACGCTCCCGAACGCGACGGCGACGCTCACGTACACCTCCGCGCCGGCCCTCGGGCTCCGCGCCGACGGCATCCCGAGCTCGATGACGGCGAACAAGACCCTCGGCAGCTCGAGCTCGTTCGTCCCGTACACCTACTTCCAGCAGGGCACGCTCGGCACCGCCTTCCTCAAGGCCGGGGCCAACGTCGTCGCGTCGATCCCCGCGTCCGGGACGCGCGGCGCCGGGATCGCCATGGACCCGGCGTTGCTCGCGGGGATCCTGCCCAACGGCAACAACTGGGGGACCGGCGAGGCCGGCTCGTCGGTGATCTACAACGTGATGAACTACCTCTGCGGCCTGGCGACCTCGACCTCGACCGGTCGCGCGCTCACGGACTTCGGGATCGGCCAGGCGACGGTCCTGGGCGTCAACCACGCCAAGCTCACGGTGGTCTACGTCGCGCTCCGCGCGAACGGCCCGGTGAGCGGCGTCGTGACGGCGACCCTCTACGTCAACGGGTCCACCGCCCTCTACCAGGGGACGATCGTCGCCCAGTCGGTAACGGTCGCGGGGCTCGGGACGTACCAGTTCGTCACCCTGACGTGGGTGGCGCCCGCCAACGGCCCGTTCACGCTCTCGGTCGTGCTGACGACGACGGCGGGGGACCTGTACCTGCCGAACAACCAGCTGCCGCTGACGGTGCTCAACCAGGCGACGACGTTCGCTTGACCGCAGGGGCCCAACGCTAGCCGCTCTTGAGCGGCGGTGCCGGGGCGCTCGTGGCCGAGGTCAACGCGACCCCGCACTTCCAGCAGTTCGTCTCGTTGGGAAAGACCACCGCTCCGCAGTTGGGGCACGCCTTCTCGGCCGGTCCGGGTTTCGGAGCGACCGGGGTCGTCACCGGCGCGTCCGCCGGGGGCGGGGTCCCCGACAGCTCCGCGCCCGAGAGGCTCGCCTCCCGCCGCCGCCGCGCCTCGCGGCTCTTCACCAGGAGGTAGATCAGGAGCGCGAAGAAGAACACGGACCCGGGGTAGAGGAACATCGCCTCATAGACGGGGACGAGGACGAGGGCGAGGGTCGAGACGTAGTCGCCGGAGACCGGCCCCTGGACCCCACCATACCCGTTCGAGACGTCGAGAAAGATCCAGGTCAGGTTCGAGCTGTTCGCGGGCGTATGGACCGCCGCGCCCATCTGCCACCACCAGAGGTTGGCCCCCGGGAGGACGAGGGTGAAGTTGACCACGAGGCTCGCGTTGAACGGGTTGGGCATCGTCCGGTTCGCCTCGTAGAACGGGTACCCGGGGGCGCAGATCGGCGAGGCGTTCCCGGTCGCGCCGGGGCACGTCGAGACGAACAGGTCGACCCAGAGGGGCGCCGAGTCGTTGGTGGGGACGTTCTGCGGGTTCACCGTGACGGTGAAGTTGTACGAGCCCCCCTCCGCACCGGTGAACGGGACCGCGATCGCCCGCTCGAGGACCGGGCTCCCGTTGCCGTACGGAAAGTCCGTCGAGGAGCTCGCCGCGTCGACCGGCGTCCTCAGGGACGACGATTCGGCGAGGGACGCGACCGGCGCCGCGACCAGCAGCACGACAAGACCGGCCGCCGCGAGCTGTCGCGGTCGCTTCCAGCCGGTGTAGATCGGGACCGCAAGGCCGAAGAGCAGGAACGTCGGGATCGCGAGGAACGGGCCCAGGTAGAGGAAGCTTCCCAGGAGGGTCAGCGTCGCGAGGACGACGAGGGCGATCCGGCCCATCGGCGAGGCGAGAAACGCCTTAACGCCGCCGCGTTCCTTCACGGACGGGGCGGCGAGCGGGCCCCTCCATATAACTATGTGTCCCACCGAGGTGCCGCGCGCGCCCCTCGGTGCGCGACCGCCGATGGCGCTCATCGTTTTGGACGGCCTCGGTGACCGCCCGCACCCCGACACCGGGGGCGTGAGCCCGGTCGAGGCCGCGTCGACGCCGAACCTGGACCGGCTCGCCCAGCAGGGCCAGCTCGGGACGGTGCGCTTGATCGGTCCGGGCGTCGCGCCGGAATCCGACGCGGGCGTGTTCGCCCTCCTCGGGTACGATCCGGTGCACGACTCGCCCGGGCGTGGGGTCCTTGAGGCGGAGGGGGTGGGCGTGTCGCTCGAGCCCGGGGACGTCGCGCTGCGTCTCAATTTCGCCACTTCGGACGGTCGTGGGGCGGTCCTCGACTCGCGCGTCGGTCGCTCGCTCTCCACCGAGGAAGCGCGCGAGCTCGCCCGATCGCTGACGACGGCGGACCTGCTGGCCCCCGAGGGGATCCGGGCCGAGGTACAGGCGACGGTGGGGCACCGTGGCGTGCTCTGGCTCCACCCCCTGCGCGACGGACCGTTGTCCCCCGAGATCTCGAACGCGGACCCGTTCTACGAGAAGGTCGGCGGGATGGGACAAGCCCGGAGCGCTCCGGAGCCCCGGATCCTCCCCGTGACCCCCCTCGACGCGAGTCCCGCCGCCGCGCGGACCGCCCGGGCCGTGAACGACTTCCTCGCCCGAGCGTCCGACCAGCTCGCCGGCGACCCTGTGAACGCGCGACGAGCGATGCGCGGACGGCTGATCGCGAACGCGCTCCTCGTTCGCAACGCGGGCGGGGCGAGCGAGCACGCGGCGATGAGCTTCGAGTCCCGCCACGGTTTCGCGGGCGCGGCCGTGACGGAGATGCCGGTGGAACGCGGGATCGCCCGTCGCTTGGGCCTCGCCGACCTCTTCGTGGGGCCGATGGGCTCCGACCGGGACGCCGCCCTCGCCGAACGCGCCCGGGTCACCCGGGGCGCGATGACGCGCTTCCCGTTCGTCTACGTGCACCTGAAGGGGCCGGACGAACCCGGCCACGACGGCAATGCTCGACTGAAGCAGGAGATCGTCGAGGCGCTCGACCGGTCGTTCTTCGGACCGTTCCTCGATGGGCTCGATCTCGCGCGCTGCCGGATCGCCGTCACCGCGGACCACGCGACCCCGTGCATCCTCAAGGGACACTCCGACGACCCGGTGCCGCTGCTCCTCGCCGGCGCGGGCGTCGCCCCCACCCCGCGGCCCGCCGGGGCGCCTGCGGTCAAGTTCGGCGAGGCCGCGGCGACGACGGGAGCGATCGGGGCCGTCGGGGGCCGGGACGTCCTCCGACTTCTCGCGGGCCCGAGCGACGGCGCGCCCCGATGAGGAGCGCGGGGTGGCGCGTCGCGCGCTCCGAGGCCGAGCGGGTACGACGCGACCTCCGCGAGCGGGGCTGCCTGCGCCCGGACCTCGCCGTCGTGCGGACCGACGAGTTCGTCACGTTCCCGATCACCTCCGGACCGCTCGACCCGCTTCCGGACGGCGGCGTCGCAGTCGAGGCGGAGTTCGAGCCGCACGGCCGCATGTCGGTACGCAACTATCGGGACCTCCTGGACTGGGCCCCCGAGGACGTGCGGCGGTTGCCCCGTTCCTACGATGTCGTCGGCGACGTCGTGCTCGTTCGGATCCCTCGCGAGCTGCTGGACCGCTCGGAGGCGATCGGCCGTGCCCTCCTCGCGTTCGTCCCGGGGGCGCGGGTCGTCGCGCGCGACGAGGGCGTCCACGGCACCGCCCGACGTCGGCGCCTCGTGCGATTGGCCGGCGAGGGAGGGTTCCGGACCCGGCACCGCGAGAACGGGCTCGACCTCGAGGTGGACCTGGAGCGCGCCTACTTCTCGCCGCGGCTAGGCGGAGAGCACGCTCGCGTGGCGGCGGAGGTCCGGCCGGGCGAGACCGTCTTCGACCTCTGCTGCGGCATCGGACCGTTCTCGCTCGCGATCGCCCGGGACGGCCGCGCGAGCGCGATCGTCGCCGTCGACTCGAACCCGGACGCGATCGAGCTCCTCGAGGCGAACCAGGGGCGCCTGCGCCTCGCCGGCCGGATCCGCGCCGTCGTCGGCGACGTCGGGGCGTTCGTCGCGGCGTCCGGTGTCGCGCAGCGGGTCGTCCTGAATCTCCCCCACGAAGGAATTAAGTACCTTACCTCGGTGGGAAAATCGGTGGCGCCCGGGGGAGTGCTCCACTACTACGAAGTGACCGAACGCTCGGCCGCGGGGCACCGCCCGCACGACCTGCTGGTCGAGCTGGGAACCGACGGCTGGTCCCTCGCGGGCTGCCGGATCGTCCACCCGTACTCCCCCCGTTCCGACCTCGTCGCCTACACGCTCGCCCGCGTCGGGGCCTAGGGGGCCGAGGGATGCCGTTCATCGTCAACCTCGCCGACGTCTCCGACTCCGACCTGCCCCTCGTCGGCGGAAAAGCGGGGAAGTTGGGCGAGCTCGTCCGCAAGGGCCTCCCCGTGCCGCCCGGGTTCGTCGTGACGACGGAAGCGTACCAGGCGTTCCTCGACGCGACGGTCCTCAAAGAGGAGATCCCGGGGGCGCTCGCCACCCTCGACCTCCAGCGCCCGGAGTCGGTCGACGCCGTCGCCCGTCGGATCCGGGACGCCTTCGAGTCCACCGAGTTCCCGCCCGAGATCCGCTCCTCCCTCGTCGCGGCGTACGAGTCGTACTGCCGCGAGAACGACGTCCGCTTCTCCGCGGTCCGCTCTTCGGCCACCGCGGAGGACCTCGAGGGGGCGTCGTTCGCCGGTCTCCAGGAGACGTACCTCAACGTCGCGGGCACCGACGAGGTGCTCGCCGCCATCCGGCGGTGCTGGGGGTCGTTGTTCACGCCCCGGGTCCTCGTCTACCGGGTGCGCAAAGGGTTCGACCACGCGTCGGTCCGCCTCGCGGTCCTGGTCCAGGAGATGGTCGAGTCGACGGTGAGCGGGATCCTGTTCACCCGGGACCCGAACACGGGCGAGAACCACATGATCATCGAGGCGGGGTGGGGCCTCGGCGAGGCGATCGTCGGGGGGGAGGTGACGCCGGACCACTACGTCGTCGACGGCGCGACCCAGCGGATCATCCAGAAGCAGCTCTCCGACCAGGCGATCCGCGTTGTCCGTGGGCCGACGGGCGGGAACGTGCGCGAGCCGGTCCCCGAAGCCGAACGGAAGGTCCAGAAGCTCCCCGACGACCGGATCCAGCGGCTCGCGTCGCTCGCGCGCGTGATCGAATCGCACTACCGCCGGCCGATGGACATCGAGTGGTGCGCCGACCTCAAATCCCTCTACATCGTCCAAGCGCGGCCCGTGACGACCATCCCGGCCGGCAAGGGGTCGGTCGACCCCTCCCTCGCCCCCGGCGTCGCCCCGCCGCCCCCGAGCCGCCTGGTCGAAGGCGTCGCGCGCATCGAGCCGATCCTCAAAGGGTTCGGCGCCGCGCCGGGGATCGTCGGTGGCCCGGCGCGCCTCCTCCTCGGCGCCGCGGAGACGGACCGGCTGAAGGCCGGCGAGATCCTCGTCACGACGATGACGACCCCCGACATGGTGCCCGCGATGACGCGCGCCGCGGGGATCATCACCGACGAGGGCGGGATGACGTGCCACGCGGCGATCGTCTCGCGCGAGCTCGGCGTCCCGTGCGTCGTTGGAACGCGCACCGCGACGAAGACTATCGCCGACGGCGCGTCGGTGACCGTCGACGGCAAGAGCGGGTTCGTCTACCCGGGCCTCGAGTACGCCCAGGCGTCCGCGGCCGCGGCGCCCGCCCACTCCGCCGGCGCCGCCTCGTCCGACGGGGGCCACCACAGCCTGCCGGTGACCGCGACCCGGATCTACGTCAACGTGGGCGTCCCGGAGAAGGCCGCCGAGTACGCGCGGCTCCCCGTCCAGGGCGTCGGGCTCCTGCGGATCGAGTTCATCTTCACCGCCCACATCCGCGAGCACCCGCTCGCGCTCATCAAGGCCGGTCGCTCCGCGGAGCTCGTCGACCGACTCGCCGAGGGGCTCGCCCAGGTCTGCCAGGCGTTCTACCCGCGGCCGGTGATCATCCGGACCTCCGACTTCAAGACCAACGAGTACCGGGGGATGCCCGGTGGCGAGCCGTTCGAGCCCAAGGAGGAGAACCCGATGATCGGGTGGCGCGGGTGCAGTCGGTACATCTCCCCGGTCTACCGGCCCGCGTTCCTCCTCGAGCTCGAGGCGATCCAGCGCGTCCGCACCGAACGGGGCCTCAAGAACGCCCACGTTATGCTCCCGTTCGTGCGCAACACCTGGGAGCTCGAGCAGATCGCGGAGATGATGCGCGAGAAGGGGCTGCGACGCTCGCGCGACTTCCTCCTCTACCTGATGGCGGAGGTCCCGTCGACGGTGCTCCTGGCCCGCGAGTTCTCCCAGCACTGCGACGGCTTCTCGATCGGTTCCAACGACCTCACGCAATTGGTCCTCGGCGCCGACCGCGACTCGGAGACCCTCGGGCGGATGGGGTACTTCGACGAGCGGGACCCGGCCGTCCTCCGGGCGGTCGCGATGCTGATCGAGGGGGCGCATGCCGAAGGACGTACCGTCGGGATCTGCGGTCAGGGCCCGAGCGTCTACCCGGAGTTCGCGGAGTTCCTCGTCCGCCAGGGGATCGATTCGATCTCGCTGAACCACGACACCGTGATCCCGACGATCCGGACGATCGCCTCGCTCGAGCAGCGGCTCAAGCTCGACGGCCTGCGGCGCGGCCGCGACGCGTAGTCGCGCCCGCCCCTTCGCGACCCTCTAACCTTCGGAGGCCCTTCCGACCGGCGGTCGCCATCGCGGTGGACCCGGGGGCCCGGGCGGCGGCAGGCGCAGGTCGGCGCCGGCGGGCAGCTCGTACTCGGTGACGCGGGCGACCTCACGGAACCCGAGCGGAGCAAGGCGGACGCCCAGCCGCGGCGTGGACGCGAGGATCGCGACGACGCGCGCGCCGTCCGAGGCCGGCCCGTGGGCCGCCCGCGCCACGAGGGCGGTCGCGATCCCCTGACCCCGATCGCGCGGCTGGGTCGCGACGGCGTGGACCTCCGTCACGCCATCGCGCGTGAACGCGAGCGCGGCGGCGACCGGCGAGCCCCCTTGGCTCGCGAGCAGCGGCACCAGCCGCTCGCCCGGGTTCGGGTGGTGGACCGCCACCTCGAGCGAGCGGCGGAACTCGTCCCGCTCCCCCTCGTGGGTCCAGAAGGCCGCGACGTCGCCCGCGGCTTCGCTCCCGACCTCGCGGACGTCGACGTCGCTCCGCGGCGTCGGGGCGTCCTCGCCCCGGTCGGCCACGAGGTAGACGAGCGGCTCCGCCCGCGGGCGGAAGTCGAACCGCCGCAGGGTCCGGTCGACGTGGTCGGGCACGGTCGGACCGACGCGGAAGGTCGGTCGCAACGCGCGCTGGAAGTAGTGGTCGAGGGCGCGTTCGAAGAACGCGGACCGTCGGTCGGGCGCGACCTGCACCTCGTCGACGTAGTTGAACGCCCCCACCGGCAGCCGTTCGTGGGTGACGAACACCCCCCCGGCGAACTCGAGCGCGTAGCCGCCGAGCGCGACGGTGAACGCGCGGTGAGCGCGCTGGAGCCGAGGAAGGTCCACGGGGGAGCCGGCCGACGCCACGGCGGGGCGAACCCACGGCCGCTTACGACGGTTGCCCCGCGCGGTCGCTCCCGCGCGCGGCGACACAGGCCGTGGCCGAACCATTAAGAACCGAACCTCGGTGCGGGGCCCCGGGGCCCGTTCGGGCCCGCGCAGCGAGAACGATGGTGACGGTCACACTGGCGCCCGGCGATCGCATCGCGGTGCTCGGATCCGGCAACATGGGCAGCGGGATCGCCCAGGCGTGCGCCCAATCAGGGTTCACGGTCAAGGTCCGGGACCTCACGCAGGCCCAGCTGGACCGGGGCCGCTCGCTCGTCCAGTCGACCCTCGAGGGGGCGGTGAAGCGCAAGAAGATGACCCCCGCCCGCAAGGAGGAGGTCGCCGCCCGGATCGGCTTCACCACCGACCTCGCCGAGGCGCTCGGCGGGGCGAAGCTGGTCATCGAGGCGGTGTTCGAAGAGGAGGCGGTCAAGGAGGCGCTGTTCCGCGAGATCGCCCCGCTCCTCGAGCCGGGGACGATCGTCGCGACGAACACCTCGTCGCTCTCGGTGACGCGGCTCGCGAAGTTCGTCCCGTCGCCGGGACAGTTCGCGGGGCTCCACTTCTTCTTCCCCGCCGCGATCAACAAGCTCCTCGAGATCGTCGGCGGCGAGCAGACCGACCCGTCGACCCTCGCGACGCTGGAAGCGTTCGGCTACCGCCTCAAGAAGACCCCGATCGCGGTCAAGGACTCGGCGGGGTTCGCCGTCAACCGGTTCTTCGTCCCCTACGTCAACGAGGCGACGCGGATGGCGGAGGAAGGGCTCGCGTCGCTCGCCACGATCGAGGAGGTCGGCCGCGAGGTCACCGGCGCCTCGAACGGGCCGTTCGAGGTGATGAACCTCACCGGGATCGCCATCTCCGAACACGCGATGCACTCCCTCGAGGCCGCCTTCGGGCCGGCGTACGACCCGTCGGACCTGCTCGTCGAGCAGACGAAGGCGGGCCGGCCGTGGTCGTGGCGCGACGGTCAGGTCGAGCCCGCCCGCAAAGCCGCGGTGCGCACCCGCTTCGAGGGGCTGCTGATCGGGATCGGGACCCGGCTCGTGGAGGAAGGGGTGGCGACCCCGAACGCCGTCGAGACGGGCGCGATCGTCGGGCTGCGCTGGAAGCACGGTCCGTTCGGGATGCTCGCGGAGCTCGGGATCCCCGAGGGTCTCGCCCGCGTCGAGGCGTACGCCGCGCGCTGGGGCGAAGCGTTCCCGGTCGCGGTAGAGTTGCGGCGCCGCGCGAGCGAGGGCACGAAGCAGTGGCCGGTCGACTACGTTCGGGTCGAGCGCCAGGGCCCGGTCGCGTGGGTCCTCCTCGACCGGCCGGCGGTCCTCAACTCGCTCAACTCCCAGGTCCTGCGCCAGCTCGAAGCGGCGTTCGAGGCGCTCGCCGTCGACCCGAGCGTGCGGGTCGTCGTGCTCGGCGGCGCCGGCCCCGTGTTCTGCGCGGGCGCGGACATCGCCGAGATGGCCGCCAAGAACGTCGTCGACGGCCGGGCGTTCGGGTTCGTCGGTCAGCAGGTCTGCCGCTTCATCGAGGAGTTCCCGACGCCCGTCCTCGCCCTCGTCGAGGGGTACGCCCTCGGCGGCGGGCTCGAGCTCGCTCTCGCCACCGACTTCATCCTCGCCGCCGACACCGCGAAACTGGGCCTCCCCGAGGTCACCGTCGGGATCCATCCCGGGTTCGGGGGCGCGTCGCGCCTCACCCGCCTCATCGGGCGCGCGAAGGCGAAGCTCGTCGTCTTCACGGGCGAGACGTTCTCGGCCGACGAGGCGCTCCGGCTCGGGTTCGTGGCGCGCGTCGTCCCGGCCGCGACGGCCCGCGCCGAAGCGCAGGCGCTCGCCGAACTGCTCGCGTCGCGGGCCCCGCTCGCGGTCTCGTGGGTGAAGTCCGTGATCAACCGCGGGATGGACGGTCCGATCGAGAGCGCGCTCCGGCTCGAAGGGGAATCCGCTGGCCACACCTTCGCCACGGAGGACCGGACCGAGGGGATGCGCGCCTTCCTCGAGCGCCGTCCGCCGAAGTTCCAGGGGAAGTGATCGGGCTTCGATCCCCTCTCAGGGGGTTGGCCCGGCAACGAGCGCGCGGTACGCGGCGGCGTCCAACAGTGTCGCGGGGTCGAACAGGGCCGCGGGCGTGAGGCGGAAGATCCAGCCGCGGCCGTACGGGTCCTTGTTGACGAGCTCGGGGTGGGTTTTGAGGTCCACGTTGGCGGCGGAGATCGTACCGGCGGCCGGAGCGTAGACGTCGGCGACGGTTTTCACCGACTCGAGGACGAGCGCTGAAGCGCCCGCGCCGAGAACCTTGCCGACCACCGGCAGGTCGACGAAGACGATGTCGGTGAGCTCGGCCTGGGCGTAATCGGTGATCCCGACCACGAGGTCGGTTCCCTCGACGCGGACCCACTCGTGGCTCTTCGCGTAGCGCAGGGTCTCCGGGAGCTGGAGCTCGGTCACGTCCCCTCCTCCCAGCTAACCGCGTATTTACGCTGGGCTTCCGTCGGGGTGTCGACCGCGGCCCCCATCGGTCCGAGGGCGGCCAGCGCGACGGCGTGGTCGATCTCCGGCGGTACCGGGTAGAGCTTGGGCGCGAGCTCGGCGCCGTGGAGCGCGACGTGCTCGGCGCAGAGCGCCTGCAGGGAGAAGCTCAGGTCCATGATCTCCACCGGGTGGCCCTGGCCGGTGGCGAGGTTGACGAGGCGGCCCTCGGCCAATAGGTAGACGCGGCGACCGTCGGCGAACCGGAACTCCTCGACCCCCGGTCGCACGACGGCGCGCTGTACGGCGAGACCTTCGAGGTCGGGCTTCGAGACCTCGATGTCGAAATGGCCGGCGTTCGCGAGGAGGCACCCGTCTTTCATCACGCGGTAGTGCTCCGCGCGGACGATGTCGCGGTTGCCGGTCACGGTCACGATGAGGTCCGCGTGCCGGGCCGCGTCGAGCATCGGCATCACGCGGAACCCCTCGAGGCGCGCCTCGATCGCCTTGACGGGATCGATCTCGACGACGGTCACGTCGGCCCCGAGGCCCCGCAAGCGGGAGGCGATCCCCTTCCCCGACCAGCCGTAGCCGGCGACGACCGCCGAGCGGCCCGCGATCAGTAGGTTGGTCGCGGTCATGATCCCCTCGAGCACCGACTGGCCGCAACCGTAGCGGTTGTCGAAGAGGTGCTTCATCGCGGCGTCGTTGACGTTGATCGCGGGGAACCGAAGCCGCCCCGACCGCTCGAGCGCGCGCAACCGAATGACGCCGGTCGTCGTCTCCTCCGTCGACCCGCGGATCTTCCCCGCCGTCGCGCCCGCCGCGTGGGCGAGTGCCACCAGGTCCGCCCCGTCGTCGATCAGCACGTCCGGGTCCGCATCGAGCATCGCCCGGACCCCTGCACGGTACTCCTCAGGGGACTCGCCCTTGCGCGCCTTCGTGTCGACGCCCGCCTCCAGGAGGGCGGCGACGGCGTCGTCGTCGGTGGAGAGCGGGTTCCCCGCCGCGAGGTGAACCCGCGCCCCACCGGCGCGCAGCGCGAGGGCGAGCGCCGCGGTCTTCGCCTCGACGTGGAGGACCCCCGAGATGGTAAGCCCCTTGAGCGGCTGCTCGCGCTCGAACCGGGCGCGGATCCCGGCGAGGACCGGCATGTGGGCCGTTGCCCAGGATACCTTGAGCCGTCCCCGGGCCAGATCCACCGCCATCGGCGACCGCGGCGCATGAGCGACGCGGGGTTAAAGCGTTGGGCGGGAGCGCCGTCCGCCTGACGGTCGGAGCGGCGTCGAACCGTACCGACGACTACTGAGTGACGGCTCCGCAGAACGGGCAGACGAGGTAGTCGGGAGGGATCTCCTTGCCGCAGTTCGAGCACGGCTTCATCGCCGCGGCGCCGCCCGTCGGGGCGGCCGTCGTCGGAGCGGCGGGGGGGACCGGGGCGGGCGCGGCGGCCGCGGGAGGGGCCGCGCGCGGAGTGGGTCCGGGCCGGGCCGCGGGAGCGCCGGCCTTCACCGCTACGCGGGTCGCGGGCGCGGCGGCGGCGCCGCCACCGGGGCGCTTGGGAGCGCCACCGGCGCGAGCGCCGCCTTCGTCCGCGCCGGGGGGCGCGCCCATGCCCGAGCGGCTCCCCTGCGATTGCTGGAGGCGCCACTGGCTGAACGAGAGGTACGTCGGCTGGCGCTTCCACCAGTCCCAGAACGCGCCCTCGCTGTAGTTGTCCCCGAGCTCCTTCTTCGCCTCGGCCCGGTACCGCTCGACGAGGTCATTGTACCCCTGGCGCTCCGGGTCGCGGGCCTCCTCCTCGGGCTTCCCCAGGAGCTGGGCCGCGCACTCAGGGCAGACCTCGGAGTCGGAGGGGATCGTCGACCCGCACCGACTGCACCGGACGAGGTCGGTCTCGAACTCGGCGCCGCACTGCGGGCACGCCGTCGCGTCTTCCGGGATCAGCGCGCCGCACTCGCCGCACTCGACGAGCTTGCCGCGCGCGGTCCGGCGGGCGAGGAACAGGAGCGCGAGGACGGCCACGACGATCGCGACGGCGATCAGGATCCAGTAGAGGATCGGGAGGCCCAGGATCTTCTGCTCCCACCACGGCGTCGCCGCGGCGGGCGCGCCGGCGATCGAGAACGCGCCGACCGTCTCGACCTCGGCCCACCGGCCGTTGTACGAGGCGTTCGCGACGACGGTGTAGGTGCCGGAGGGCATCGTCGGGTCGACGATGACGCTCTCCTGGAACGTCCCCGAGTGCCAGCTGCCCTCGCCGATCAGGTAGACCGTGCCGTCCGGAGCGATCGCGGTCAGGTTGACCGTCGCCTCGCCGCTCCCGTTGAAGGTGACCTGGCCGTTGCCGACGTACTCCTGGTGCGAGTCGAGGACCCCCGAGGGGGGCGTGAAGGTGAGGTTGAGGAGCGCGGGCGCAAGCGGGACCAGGAGGTTCTGCTCGACGACGCCGCCGTTCGGTGGGACCCCGCCGTTCCAGCTCGAGGCGAGGAGGAACCCGCC
>Ga0075436_100001257_pt1 | contig 17222 bp, 16 predicted proteins | sample RhiMethybrSRZTD5_FD_75303 | JGI IMG/M metagenome (GOLD analysis project Ga0075436, IMG submission 75303) | Populus rhizosphere microbial communities from Tennessee, USA - Rhizosphere MetaG P. TD hybrid SRZTD5 | ecosystem: Host-associated > Plants > Roots > Rhizosphere > Soil | place: USA...
GCCATTATGGGGATCGGCGACTTACTTCTTGAATAAATTATCGAAGGCCGAGCGTGGATCGGAGTCCGAGCTCCTGGCTGCACCGGGACTGAGCTTGTTGGGAATGAAGAAGTCGCAGAAGTTAGCCTTCTCGCGATCCGTTACCCACTCAGCTTGAGGCTCACGGCATTTGTTGTGGGCGTGCGGATCATAGTTCACACAGTTCAAACAGCAACGAATATCGGAAGCGCAGTGCGGACACTCGTCGCTTCGCGAGATGAAACCTTCAATCTTTAGTTCTCTCCGACAATGATGGCAGATCATTGAACCCACGCCTCGTCTACAAAAATACGCAGGTCTAATTATAAACCATTAGCACAAGCATCGCCGCTCTTGATCGATGGAATAAAGATGAACCTTAGGCTAGGCTTCTTTTTGCATGAATGATCCGGGATTCATCGCATCAACACCGACTATCGAAGCGGACCACGCTGAAGTGAAGAGCTTCGCGAACTTGCACGCAGCAGAACGCACTTCGGAAAACGAACGTGCCGTGCGGCTATTTTATGCGGTTCGCGATTCAGTTCGTTATGACCCCTATCAAATCGATTTGACGACCGATGGGATGAAAGCGAGCACGACCCTTTCCACTAAGCGAGGCTGGTGCGTCTCAAAAGCAATCTTACTAGCGGCGTGCTGCCGAACGCTCGGCATTCCAGCGAGGCTCGGTTTCGCTGATGTTAGGAATCATCTCTCGACCGTGCGGCTTCGCCAGCGAATGCGCACGGATATTTTCTATTGGCACGGCTACACGGAGATATTCCTTGCTGAAAAGTGGGTGAAGGCAACGCCTGCGTTTAACATTGAGCTCTGCGAAAAGTTTGGCTTGCTGCCACTGGAATTCGACGGGTTGAGCGACTCGCTTTATCACCCGTTTGACGCCGAAGGGAATCGGCATATGGAGTATGTGAACCAGCGCGGCTTCTATTCAGACTTGCCGTTGGATGAGATCATCAAGACATTTCGCGAGGAATACAGCTTGGGAGAATCGCGAGATGAATCATCAAGCTTCGATGAGGACGTTGAACGAGAAACAAACCGCTAGCTCTCTGACTTGAATCAAAGTTGCGACGTTTCAATCAACGAGCCGGGGCAATCAACGTTCGCGCTCGAGCTATTTTCTCTGCGGCCTTGCCCCACAACCCTGAAATCAACTTGTCTGCGGAAATTCTATTTCCTACCGCGGACGCAGCTCGCAAATCTGAATACAAAGCCAAGCTGTCTGCGACGATGGGCGATTCGGTTTCAGCTATCGTTCCATCACTCGAGCGACCGAACTTCAAGGTCCATACCGTTCGAGCCCAGGCGTAGTCGGTCATTGCGCCTGCCAATAGAGAGACCGCGCGCGCTTCAGCCGTGTTCTCAGTCGCGCTGTATTTTGTGACTAGCCGGTCTGACGCGCGACGCAGTTCGCTCAATTGGCGACCGTATTCAGTGTAGTCCACGCCCGGCTTCAAACTCGCTGACAGAGTTTGAAAAATGTTCAGCACGGGTTCGGTGTCTCGCGCGAAGTCGGCTCGCACGTATCCAATCGATTGAGCGGGCGCGGCAACGGGCGCTCGGTCGAAAGAAATCGAAGCGACAGTATCAAGGGCAATCAACGACTCGAGGTTGTCCACTTTTATTCGCGCGCTGTAAGCCGTAAGGTCGAGGAGTTCTCCGGTGATTCGGTCGCCATTTTTGGTGGTGATGACAATAGTCGAGCCTAGAATGCGCGGCTTGTTGTTCGTCGAATGGGCGGGCTGGATGTTGGTTCGCGACGGAGTGCGTCTGCGCTTTTGCGCTTGAGCGGAAACTCCGACGCAAAGTGAGATGATCAGGAGGGCGATGGTCGTCTTCATACGTGACTCGGTTTGATTCAACTCAATTGTGATCCGGCAAACAAGTTTCGGTGATACTTCGCGAATTAGACGGCGTTCACAACCGCGGCGTCATCCAAAACGCCTTTCTCGTGCGCGTAAACACCGTGCGCGGCCGATTCAGGTTTAGGCTTCTTCGTTCGAGCGCTTTCCAAAGCTTGATTCTCTGCCTGCTCGATTTCATCGATCACGTGTTGCTCGATCGTTTTCAAGACCTCAGCGTTTCGCTTCCTGCGCTCGGCTGCATTCTTCGTGGGCCGGGCTTCGTCAAGGTCGATTGCGCCGTCGATCAGATAGGTTTCGTACATCCCGATCGGATCTCGCTTGCCCCAATATGAGAACAAACTCGAATCGAAAGTTGCCCGCGCCTCGCGTTCATCGTGTGTGGCGTGACCTCCCATTCGAAACGTATCTGCGATCAGAAGCGCCGGTCCGCGCTGTTCGCGACACGCGTCAGCCGCAAGTTTCGTCGCCGCATAGGCGTCAAGCACGTTGTTGCCATCGAAGGCCGCGCCTTCGACGCCGTACGCGGCAGGCCATTCGTGAAACGAACCGCGGTGATGCTGATCGAGCCGAGTTCCAAGCGCAACCTTGTTATCCTGAATAATCACGATCATCGGTAATCGCTGAACTGCGGCGAAGTTCATGCTTTCGTGAAACACACCTGACTTCGTTGAGCCGTCGCCAATCCACGTGAGCGCAACGCGTGACTCTTTTCTCAGTTTGAAGCTCAACGCAATCCCGCAGGTGACCGCCATAATGTCTCCGACATGGCTGATTGGCGCCACGACTCCCCCGTTGAAGTCACCAATATGAAGATCGCGCCCACGTGTTGGAGAATCCTCGGTGCCGAGATAGCCGCGAAGCATATAGGCGACCGGCATACCCATCTCGTGACAAGCTCCGGCGTTTCGGATCATCGGCGCGACGAAGTCGATTGGCCGCTCGGCTTGCGAGCCGGCTCGATCGAGCGCGTGAACCGGCCCTATAGTCGACGCTTCTTCGCCGGTGCCAAGCCATGCTTTTGAAATCACACCTTGCTTAACCCAACGATTCAATGCGATGTCGTGAAGCCGGTTCCGAAGAAGGCCTTCGTAGAGATCGAGCAATTGCGCCGGTGACATCGAACGGATGACTGACGCTCGCTCGGGATGTTGTTCGATCGTGCGACTGAAGTTCGCGGCAACTTCGGGATCGGATTTCCAATCGACGTACTCGGGAGGATCGAATGCAGGATAGCGAATCATGAAAAAAACGGTTTCTGGTTTCTCGTTTCGAGTTTCTGGTTTCTCGTTTCGTTCCGGGCTTCTAACTTTATGCTTCTGGTCTTGTCCTCACGTTTTCAACAGTCTTCCATGACTCGGACTGGCGATCAGAAACTAGAAACCAGAAACCAAAACTAGAAACTCTCTCAATCGGTTGGTCCCAGGGGAGACTTCGGATCTGCGAGCTCGATGTCTACTTCATCGCCGATCTCCACTCCGAGAGCTTCAGCGGCGCCGGGCGAAAGGCCCATGTCAAAGCCGGTGTTTTCATGTGGGCCGTAATCGACGGCGCGTACAACGACTGCAGCATCATTCTTCGTATTGCCGACTCGAATCTTTTTGTTTGCCCACCATCGCTTCACTTCTTCGGGCGTCATATGTTGAACGTGGTAGTTCCATCGCATGGCGCAATAGAAACTCTTTGGATTGAGGTTGCGAATGCGCTCGTAGACTCCGTGCGGTCCGGTAGGCAAGGCAAGCTTGTCATCCGGCTTGATGCCGCGATCTTTAGGTCCCCCGAAAATGGTGATCTTGCCGTGCGATGTTGGAAGTTTTGGCTGCTCGTCGATTACTTGAGTTCTCGCGGCCGGAGAGGCTGCCGTGTCTTTCGACGTTGGCGTAGCGCTTGGCGCTTCAGTTGTTTTAGAGCCCTTCTTCGCAGCTGAGGCTTTGCCCGGTGCGTCCTCGGCAGATTTAGCGGATGCGGTTTTTGTGGATGATCTTTGGTTTGCCGATTTCTTCCGATCGCTCTTCGCCTCTGTCATACGTCTCCTCGTCTCAACATTCGACAATTACGTTACGTAGCCACTAAATTGATTATACACGCTCAGAGCGACGAATCATGCGCAGCAGACCTGACGAGACATGGGCCTTAGCGCTTGATCACGACCTGGCCGCCCTTCATCACAAAAGCTACATGCTCGAGAACTGTAACGTCAGTGACCGGATCGCCGTTGACTGCAATGATGTCGGCAAAGCGGCCCGGCTCGATTGAGCCAACTCGATCAGACCAGCCCAGCAAGTCCGCCGCGTTCACCGTGGCTGCTTGTATCGACTGCATCGGAGTCAAACCAAGCTTCACCATCACCGCGAATTCGCGAGCGTTCAAGCCGTGTGGGTAAACAGCCGCATCGGTGCCAAATGCGACTTTCACGCCAGCCTTGAATGCGCGCGCGATGTTCTGCCGCGCGGCCGGCATTACTACTTTCGCTTTCTCTACCATGAACTCGGGCACGCGCAATCTTTGATAGTTTTCTATGAACCAATCAGCGAGGTACAAAGTCGGGACGAGATAAACTCCTTTCTCCTTCATCAAGCGAATTCCCTCTTCGTCGATGAACGAGCCGTGTTCGATGGACTGGACGCCGGCGAGAACGGCTTGCTTTATTCCGGCTGCTCCGTGAGCGTGAGCCGCGACTTTGCGGCCGAGCCGATGAGCTTCGACGACCACCGCGCGGATCTCTTCATCGCTGAACTGGGTCGCTTCGGGTGAGTCGCCTTTTGAGAGGACGCCACCGGTCGCCGCGATCTTGATGACATCGGCGCCATATTTGACCTCTTCGCGAACCTTCGCCATCAGGGCAGGCACGCCATCGGCAATGCTGTCAGAACTGTAATGAAACTCGGGAGCGAGCAGGCTGTTATCAAAGTGACCTCCACTGACTCCGATTCCCGGACCGGCTGCGTCGATTCGCGGGCCGGGCACGTCGCCGGCGTCGATCGCGTCACGCAAAGCGATGTCTGAATAACCGCCTGCACCGACGTTGCGAACAGTCGTGAAACCGGCTTCCAGAGTCACTTTCGCGTTCTTTGCCCCGTAAAGCGCTTCTCGCGGAATCGATATGCCGAGCGCCGCGTATCCGCTGTGGCTAGGGTCGAATGTCAGATGAGTGTGGCAATCGATCAGTCCCGGTAGCACGGTTGAATTAGAGAGATCGATCACCCTGGCTCCGGCCGGAGCGTGAGCCGACACAGTCTGCGAGGGGCCGACTTCTTTGATTCGATCGCCTTCGATGAGAATCGCTTGATCGGTAAGCGTTCTCCCGCCGCGCACGTCGATAAGCCTTCCAGCTTTGATTAAGACAATCTCCTTTGGTGGCGACTGAGCAAACACCAGTGTCGGAATCAGAGAGAGTGTCAGGAACAGTACCGATACTTTTTTCATCTGAGAGCTCCAATCAAGTTTTGAGGTCGGCCGGATTCGGAAAAGAATCAACCGCAGAGGACACAGAGGAACGCGGAGCGCTTCTGCGTTCCTCTGCGCCCTCTGCGGTTAATCTTCCATTCCATCTAGAACACGTTCTTGATAACCCGCCCGCCTTTCATCACGAACTCGACGTGCTCGAGACGAGTGACATCATCGAGCGGGTTATCACGGACTGCGACTATATCAGCGAAGCGGCCCGCTTCTATCGAGCCGATGTCCTTCGTGGCATCAAGCAACGTTGCGGCGTTGATTGTAGCCGCTTGAATTGCCTGCATCGGAGTCATTCCGTAACGAACCATGTAGCCGAATTCTTTTGCTTCGTTCTCAGTCCACGCGAAGCCTCCGGCGTCGGTTCCGAAGGCGATCTTCAATCCTTTCTTTACTGCCTTGTTGAAGGCTTTCGCTTCAAGTTCCACCATCGTCTTCCAGATCGGAGCGCCGGCCGCGGCTCGGCCTTCGGCGACATAGACTCCGACATAGATCGTCGGGCACCAGTAGACTCCTCGCTTGATCATCGCGTCGATCAACTCATCATCGAGCCCATCGCCGTGCTCGATTGAATCAACGCCGGCCTTGAGCGCGGAATCGATGCCTTCACGACCCATCGCATGAGCTGCAACTTTTCGGCCGAGACGATGAGCTTCTTCGACCAGCGCGTGAACTTCCTCGTCGGTGAAGTTCACCCACGAATGAAGCGCGCCGTCTTTCAGGTAGTAACGGCGGTCGGAATAATATTTGATCCAGTCCGCGCCGTACTTCACCTGCTCGCGAACCGCCCGCCTGATGTTGTCCGCGCCGTCGACAATTTGAACGCCTTCGGGAACTTTCAATTCCCACGAGTAACCTTGAAGCGGATACATGCCGGTTGCGCTGAAAGCTCGAGTGGAGACGAACATTCGCGGGCCGTCGATGTAGCCCGCGTTGATAGCGCGCTTGACGTCGACGTCGGCGTACATCGCGCCTTCGGTTTCAAGATCGCGCATCGCCGTGAAGCCGTTCATCAAACCGGTTCGCGCCGCGACTGTTGCTCGAATTGCGCGAAACGGAATCGACTCTTTGAGTAATTGTTCGTCGTAGTCTTCAGCGGTGATGTCGCCTTGAAGCAGGATGTGAGTGTGACAATCGATCATACCTGGGAGTACAGTTGCGTTCGATAGATCGATAACTCGAGCGCCCGCGGATCTCGATGCGAGCTGAGTTGCGGGACCGACATCCTTGATTCGATCGCCTTCAATGAGTATTGCCTGATCGGTCAGCGCCCGCCCGTTGCGAACGTCGATCAACCGGCCTGCTTTGATCAATGTCATTGACTTGGTTGAAGTCTGCGCCGCGATCGGCAAATAACTCAGAGCGCTGAGCAGAATGATTGAAACAATTCTCTTGATCATCGATTTGTCCCCGGCTGAGAATTTCTCAAGCGCGTTCGACGATTGCGCGCGCGCGATCAAAGACACGATCAAACATTGGTTCAGTCAGCTTCCCGGTGAAGGTGTTTTGCTGACTCGGATGAAACGAAGCGATGAGCGCAATGCCGTCGCGCAGTTTAGCCTCGGCCGCGTGAGTGAACTTCGGTCGACGCGACGAACGATCTTCGAGCCCCACCGACGAGATCGCAGTGTCGAATGCGAGTCGTCCGAGCGCTACGATCACACTAAGTCGCTTCAACAATTCAAGCTCACGAAACAAGTAAGGCCTGCAGTTTGCGATTTCCATTGGAAGAGGCTTGTTCAGAGGGGGCGCGCAGCGAACTGCGGCGGTCACATAACAATCTCGTAAACGCAGTCCATCGTTTTTATGAATCGAGTCGGGCTGATTGGCAAATCCCGCCTTATGAAGCCCACGAAAGAGCCAGTCGCCGCTTCGATCTCCGGTGAAGATGCGGCCGGTGCGATTACCGCCGTGTGCCGCGGGGGCGAGTCCTATCACAAGCACTCGCGCTCGCGGATCGCCGAAGCTCGGCACGGGCTTGCCCCAGTATTCCTGATCGGCGAAGCGGCGAACCTTTTCGCGAGCAACTCGCTCGCGCCATTCAACAAGTCGCGGACACTGATGACACCTGATAATTTCATCTTGCAGAGTTGTCAGTGACCGAGATGCGAGAGAGGACATGGTCATTTCCAGTCTACGCCGACGGCTTCGAATCTTGTTGTTCCGATGTTCTTGAGTAAATGAGTCACCGGCGCGGGCCGCCATCTGAAGTCACCCGGCTTGTAGACAATTGTCTCGGGCTTTTTGCCCGGCGATTCAACTCGAATCTTTGAATCCGTGAGAAAGACGCTCAGCGCCGACAAACCGTGTGTGTGCATGTTTGTCGACTGACCGGGCTCGAGCACCAACCGCTCGACGCGCACTCGATCGTTTTCAAGCACCATCGAGTGACCTGGTGAAGTGTCGGGAGTTGAAGCGCCGGCGCTTCCGGGCGAGTCGAGTATTTCAATAGTGATGTTTCGGAAAGGAGTGTTCGCAGGATTGATTACGCGATGAGTGATCGGGCCTTTGGTGAATCTGACTTCGCCGTTCTTCACGTTTAGATCGACGGGCGCGCTTCCCATCACTTCTGCTTTCAGATTTGCGTCGCCGATCATCACGAAAACGTAATCATTCGAGTGAGTGTGAAACAGCGTAGCGTCGCCCGGCGGGACCAATACATCGAACACGCGCACGTACTGGTTCTCAAATTTCAAGTGATGCCTGGGCTCGCCCGACAACGGCACGGGAGCTTGCGCGGCGACCGGACTCAGACCTGCGAGCAAGAGCGCGGCTATTGCGATGAATCGCATCGATTGTCCTCCTCGATTCGCGGAGAGCAATGTATAGCGCACGAGCCTTGTGCTCGCAAGCGGCAGGACAAACACAGCGCGGGAGAACTATTAGCTTGGACCGCTGGCCGATGAACGCTAATGTATTTGGTAGCGAGACGCTCGAGGGACAAGTGCCAACGATAAGGATTGAGGAATCGCCGCTCGCTCCGGACATCAGTCCGGTCGAGATCAACTATCGCGAGCGCGGCGCCGGTCATCCTCTGGTGTTCTTGCACGGAGGCTGGGGCTACGAGATTTATCCCTTCACACGGCAAACGGATGAACTTGAAAATCGTTTTAGAATTATTGTCCCCGACCGCACCGGATACGGCGGCTCGCTTCGTATAAATCATGTTCCCACTGATTTTCACGCTCGAGCTGCGGTCGAAACGATTCTTATGTTGGACTCGCTTCAAATAGAACGGCCGGTCTTGTGGGGACACAGCGATGGCGCGGTGATCGCTGCAATGCTGGCGCTTTCAAATCCCGAAAGAATCTCAGGTTTGATTCTTGAAGCGTTTCATTTCTATCGAAAGAAGCCGGCTTCGCGAGATTTCTTTGAGACGATGGCTGCTGAGCCCGATCTTCTTGGTGACCGCGTAGCTTCAACTCTTTCTCGCGAGCACGGCGATGACTACTGGCGCAGACTAATCGTCATGAACGGAGAAGCCTGGCTGCGCATCGCCGATGAAGCATCCGAAGAAAAGCAGGACCTTTACGATGGGCACCTCTCGCTTCTTCGAGTGCCGACACTGTTCATTCACGGCTCGCGAGATCCGCGCACAGAGCCGGGCGAAATCGAGGGCGTGAGAGATCAATTGCACGACGCGACGTTTCACATAATCGAAGGTGGCGGCCACAGCCCACACAGCGAGAGCTCATCGGCGGGTGAGTGTAATCGAGTCGCGGCTGAGTTCTTGCGATCAGTAACTTGAAGGCGCTCGGCTCATACTGTTCGCGTGCTCGTGAGCTTTCTTGAGGAAGTCGAGTGGCGATACAAACTGAAACTGTAATGCTGTTTCTTGCGTACAAACAGCGACCATCTGACAATCTGTTTTGCAGGAGAAGGAGAATCAGCTTTATGAAGCGCGAAAGCTTGTTTACGGTCGGCGTGCTTGCTTTGGTTGCATCGATGTTTTATCTCGCTACGGAAACAACCAGCGCGAGCGGACCTAGCCTTAAGAACGTTACATTCACAAAAGACGTCGCACCGATCTTTTATCGTGAGTGCGTTCAGTGTCATCGACCTAGCGATCTGGCGCCGATGTCACTTCTGACCTACAAAGAAGCACGGCCCTGGGCTCGTTCGATTCGCGAAAAAGTAGTCTCCAAACAGATGCCTCCCTGGCATGCAGACCCGCACTTCGGTGAGTTCTCGAACGATCGCCGTCTTTCGCAGCGAGAGATCGACACGATCTCGGCCTGGGTCGATCAAGGCGCGAAGGAAGGAGACACAAAGGATCTTCCGGCAGCGCCTGCCGTGACGGAGGGCTGGCATATCGGCAAACCGGATGTCGTGTTGTCGATGAAGGAAGATTTCACCTTCGATCCGTCGGGACCGGACGAATACCGCTACTTCAAAATCCCGACAAACTTCAAGCAAGATGTCTACGTTCAGGCTGCCGAAGCTCAGCCCGGCAATAAAAAGATCGTTCACCACATAATTGCTTTCGTGGCGCCCCCTCGTCCGCCACAGGATCCGAAGGCCAAGAAGCCTGCAATACCGCAAGGATTCATCGATGCTTTTATGAAGCAAATAATCTTCTACGAAGACGGACGGCTTCAGCGCGTCAAGATGGACGCGCCGGTGATCGATGATGGCTGCTCGAGCCCCAACGGCGGGCAAGGTCCATTGCGCGGCGATAAGGGCAAGGACGAGGACGCGATGTTCCTGTGCGGCTTTTCTCCGGGCCGTGATCAGGATGTGTTCGTGCCAGGAACCGCGAAGCGGATTCCTGCCGGCTCGAGTCTCATTCTTCAAATTCACTACTCGCGTTCCGGATCGGTTGAGAAAGACCGATCTCGAATCGGTCTCGCCTTTTCAAAGGAGCCTCCGGATAAAATTGTGAGGACAAAACCGGTAGCGAATTATCACTTTCAAATTCCACCGGGCGCTGAGAATCACGAGGTGACTTCGTGCTTTACACTTAATCAAGACGCGCACATCACGGCATTGATGCCGCACATGCATCTTCGCGGAAAAGACATGACGGTGATCGCTTATTACCCGGATGGCCGCTCTCAGGTTTTGTTGAAGGTGCCGCAATACAGCTTTTCGTGGCAGACGAATTATTACCTGAAGCAGCCGGCGGCAATTCCGAAGGGCACCCGCATCGAGTGCATTGCGCATTTCGATAACTCACCGAAGAACAAGTACAACCCCGATCCGAGCAAGCCGGTTCGCTTCGGCGATCCGACTTACGATGAAATGATGATCGGGTTCGTTGAGTACACGGTTGACGGCGAGCATCTTGCAAAGCCGGACGCCGCTAGAGCGGGACAATGATCGGATTTAGAATGGATCGGACGGAGAGCTTATGGATGCCTCCGTCCGATCGGAGTTCTTGTTTATTCGTTCGATTTCAACTTCAGTATTGAAGTCCGGAATACCGCATTCGGAATCAAACCTGCCTCGTTCGATTAGAACGTTTCCTTCCGGCCAATGGACTTGAACATTGCCGGGCGCGATCGGCGCGATTAAACATCGCGCTTTCATTTTGCCGATCGAGCTCGTGAGAACAACTTCGTCGCCGTCTGCGACTCCGATTCTGCTCGCGTCTTCTTTGCTCATCAGCACATCGTCTCGCCGCGCGCCGGTGAGCGGATCGCGATCTCGATGAACCATGCTGTTGAACTGTTTGCCCCGACGGGTTGAAAGCTTCAATTTGGTGGTAGCGTGCTCTTCATTCACTCTGATGAAAGAGAAGCGTGCTCGTCCATTGGTCGTGGGGAACTTAGTCGTCGATTTGCCGTTCGAGTCATACGCTTCACAAAGCCGTTCGCCACCCCATCGAATTTGATCGCCGGCCTTCTTCAAATTCTGAATGCCGTCGTACGCCGGCACGACTCGAGCAATCTCGTCGCGAATCGATTGCGCGTCGTTGAAGTGAATGAAACCAGCGCGGTCGGGCGAAACTCGTTCGGCGATTCGCATAGGAATTTCCCATTCCGGTAGCGACTCACCGATTCGTCTTCCTGGAATCTCGGGGCTAAAGAGAATCCGGCGCTCGGTCGAAGTTTCAGTACCGCCGCCGCTTTGTTCGTAGCGAGTCTGCGCCGGAAGCAGAACAACTGTATCCGAAGGCTCGATCATCATCTGCGGGCTGAGAACTATGTCCTGATGCACCCGCAATGGAATCCGCTCGACGGCTTCGCGTACATAATCGGGATCGGGCAGAGTCTCCAGAAAATTTCCGCCGATCTGATAAAGCACATCGAGTTGGCCGTGGTGCGCAGCATCAATCATCTCAACCGCGTTCAATCCGCGAGCAGCGGAAACATCAAACGTCCACAAGCTCGAAAATCGTTTCGCGCTCTGCTCATCGATCGCAACGCCGCCTGGAAACTGATTCGGAACCGCTCCGACTTCGGCGCCGCCCTGAACACCCGAGTGTCCGCGAATAGCCATCAAGCCACACTTGCTGCGTCCCACAAACCCACGCGTCAACGCCAGATCGGCAATCGCGCGAACGTTCGCAACGCCGTCGCGGTGTTGTGTGATGCCCATCGACCATACAAACACCGCTGTCTTAGCTTCGCCGAGCATTTGAGCGAACCGCAGCATCTCGTCGCGTGATGAACCTGAAGCGACTTCAAGTAAATTCCAGGAATAGGCTCCCAGAGCCAGTTTCAAGTCATCGAAGCCTGCAGTCTTCGCGGCGATAAACCCTTCGTCCATCCAGTCGCGATCGATCATGTGTTTAATCGTTCCGGCAATGAAGGCCCGATCTCCGCCGGTGTTCACCTGGAAGAAGTGATCCGCGATTCGAGTTCCGAACAACGCGCTCTCGACGACCGATGGCACCCAATAACGCTCGAGGCCAGGCTCGCGATAAGGATTGATCACCGCCACGCGCGTCCCCTGCTTCTTCGCCTCGTAGATGTACTTCGTGGTTACGGGTTGGTTGTTAGGTGTGTTGCTGCCGAAGAGCACAAGCAAATCGGTTCCGATCCAATCCTTGTATGAACACGTCGAAGCAGAAACGCCGAGCGCTTGCTTGAGCGCAACGGTCGAGGGCGCGTGACAGATCCGCGAAGAGTTATCGACATTGTTCGTGCCCAAGAAGCGAGCTGCCTTTTGAGTAACGTAATACGTCTCATTTGTAAGACCCCTCGAGGTCAGATAAAAAGCAACGCGCTTCGGGTCGCTGCGTTTCAATCGCATTGCGACTGCTTCCATCGCTTCATCCCAGCTCACCCGCTTGAAGCCTAGCTCGCCTCGCCGACGAATCATCGGATACGGCAAGCGGCCAAGTTCGCGCAGTTCTGCCGCGGACATTTCTTCGAGCCGGCTCAAATCTTCTAGACGCTTCACATCGAGCGCCGGCATGGTGTTAAGCCTCATCAGGTCCAGCCTGACCATGCACAGATGAATGCCGTCCATTGTGAAGTCGTGAATGCCTGACGTCCCAAGCGCGCAGCCGTCGCATACGCCTCTTGTCAGGATTCGCCACGCGAATGGCAGCTCATCGCGATTCTGCCAGACTGTTTTAAGGATCTCGGCGTAGTGATTCGGCTTCGTGTGCCCGATTCCGTTCGGCGCAAGACTCACCCAGCTTTTCTTGTCCCATCTGGAATTCGACATCAATTCTCCGACTACTACGAGGTGGGGTCATTTCATAGAATCACGCAGCGAAAATCAAGTCGGCTTTCGGGATTGACTCAATCGGTGAATGAGTCCAATCAGTCTGACCGAACAAGCTCGAAGCATTTTCTGGTCTGAACTTGTTCGTAGACTCGAGAAGTCCTTTACAACTCGCGTTACGTTCGCTGTGCTCGACTGGATGTTTGTGTGGCATGAAGCTTGCCAATTGTGACGGCGATGCATTCATACGAGTAAGTTGGTTTACAACCTGGCATCATGGCAACCCTTTCCTCCTGCCCGCCACCCGGCGGGCATTTTTTTGTTCAAGAGAAGAACAAAGGCAGTTGTGCGCAGAATCGATTTGAGAGAAAATCGCTTCGCGGTATCAGAGTCTGGCAATCAAATACGACAGGAGAGACTGCAATGCGATTCGCGCAAACCGCATGCTTGACGCTTGTCTGCTTGTTTTTCGGCGCGTTGATCTTCGAACAACCTTCTGCTTCATCACTACCCAGCGAAACATTCGCGCAAGCCGCAAGCTCGAGCGAAAGCGAAAACCCGGAAGCCGTGTTAGATACGTCGATGGGCCAGATTGTTATCGAGTTGTTTCCGAAGGACGCTCCTCGACACGTCGAATACTTCATCAAGAACGCGCAAGCGGGAGCTTACGACGGCTCAACGTTCCATCGATTGGTGAAGTACGGCTTAATTCAAGGCGGCGATCCGCTCTCGAAGAACCCGCGGGACCGCGCTCGATATGGAACCGGCGGACTGAATGCCGGACTGCCGGATGAAGTCAACAGGAACAAACATATCGCCGGCGCTGTTTCATCGGTTCTTGAAGCCGTTCGCGCCGGAGCGACCGACGTGAAACCCGGCTCATCCGGCGCGCAGTTTTTCATCGTGCTCAACGCCGGTCCGGCGCAGAAGAATTTGGATTCCACATTCACCGTCTTCGGACGCGTCGTCGAAGGGATGGACGTGGCTTCTAACATCTCGACCTCGCCTGCGAGCGCGGCAGGCGTCGCGGCAGAGCGAATTGTAATCAAGAAGGTCACAATCCGCGAAAAAAGTCCGACGGTCGAGCAGATGAAGTCGATGCCGGTTACGATCGAAACCTCGCTCGGCAATATCAAGCTGCAACTGCTGCCCGAATCCGCGCCAAACACCGCTCGCGCTTTTGTTCGTTACGCGCGAGCAGGTTTGTACGACGGCACTACGTTCTATCGTGTCTCGCAGAAGTACTACATGGAAGCGGGCTACCTTGGGGACTGGCCGCAGGATAGCGCAAATCGCAAAAAGCAATTCAGCCTATGGCCGATCGCCGCGGAGAAAAACGATATCAAACAGCAACGCGGCACTGTATCGATGCGAGTAGCTCAAGACGGAGCTACGGGTTGGTATTTCTTCATTACGTCGAAGGACAACCCCGCGCTCGACGGCAAGAACGTTCCGTTCGCCAAAGTTGTTGAAGGGCTGGATGTGCTCGACAAAATCGCTGACGCCGAAGTAGACGGTGACAAACCGAAGCAGCGCATTGAAATCAGAAAGATCACTCTTTAGAACAACTGGTCTCTCCCGGAAATTGTTCTTGCTGATCGCCAGCCATCCGCGGGATAAATCAACCAACGCCTGCTAGAATTGTCGCGATGATTCTGGTCATAGATAACTACGATTCTTTCACGTACAACCTGGTGCAGTACCTTGGCGAGCTTGGCGCCGAACCGAAGGTCTATCGGAACGATGCATTGACTATCGAACAGATGCGTGAGTTGCGTCCGGAAAAAATCGTCATCTCACCCGGACCAGGAGTGCCCAAGGATGCGGGCTTGTCTATTCCGGCGATTCGCGAATTCGCGCCGAAGATTCCGATTCTCGGGGTGTGTCTCGGGAATCAAGCGATAGCCGAAGCATTCGGGGGCCGCGTCGTTCGAGCGTCGTCGCTCATGCACGGAAAGACTTCAGATATCTGCCACGACTCGACCACGATCTTTCGTGGCTTACCTTACAGATTTAAAGCAACTCGTTATCATTCGCTCATAGTCGAGAAGAACAGTCTGCCGGATTCGCTCGAGGTGTCGGCCACTACCCCTGACGGATTGATAATGGGTTTGAGGCATCGCGAGTTCACGGTCGAAGGAGTTCAATTTCACCCGGAGTCGGTGATGACCGAACACGGCAAGAAGCTTCTCCAGAACTTCCTTGAGCTTTAGATATGATTTCGACAAGCAACTCACTGCCACGCGGAGTTCGCGCGCCAGGCGGCATTTTGGACCGAATAGTCGAAGCCAAAGTTAAGCGGCTCGAAAAGGCGAAACGTCGTGCGCCGCTCGATCAGTTGATGAGAGCATCTCACAAGACTGCGTCGTTTCGAGATGCGCTGTGCCGCGACGGCGTCAATGTGATCGCCGAGATCAAACAACGCTCGCCTTCGAAGGGGGTGATTCGCGAAGACTTCGATTCGGTGCGCATTGCCGAGGCTTATGCCGCTGCTCGAGCGTCTGCAGTTTCGGTGCTGACGGAAGAAGATTTCTTTGGGGGTTCGCTTGAAAATCTCCGAGCTGTTCGGTCGGGCATCGAGCTCCCGTTGCTCAGAAAAGATTTCATCTTCGACGAATATCAGCTTCACGAATCCGTTGCGTCGGGCGCCAACGCAGTTCTTTTGATCGTTGCGATTCTGGAAGCCGAACTGCTCGCAAGTTTGATTCGATCGGCATCGGAGCTCGGGTTGGACTCGCTCGTCGAAGTTCATTCCGCCGACGAAATGAAGCGAGCGGCTCAGGCCGGAGCGAACATCATCGGAATAAATAATCGCGACCTGACAACGTTCATAGTTGATATCGAAACGTCGCTTCGACTCGCAAATTCTGCTCCTGATGATTCGATTCTGGTCAGCGAGAGTGGGATCGACGACGGGTCTGATATTCGGCGTTTGCGATCGGCTGGCTTCGACGCGTTTCTAGTTGGTGAGCACTTGATGCGAGCACCCGATCCCGGCGCTGCGCTTCGAAGCCTCATTGCCGATGCAGGAGCTGAGTGATGAGCCGTGTGAAGGTGAAAATCTGCGGAGTGGGCGCGCTCGAGGAAGCTGAAGCCGCAATTGAATCAGGAGCAGACGCGCTCGGCTTCAACTTTTGGCCGCAGAGCCCACGCTACATTTCGCCGAAAGCTGCGAGCCGAATCATCGGCAAGCTCTCACCGGTAGTCTCGATCGTTGGTGTCTTTGTGAATGAAGAAGTGTCGAAGATCAGAACAATCGCTTCGGAACTCAGGCTTACGGCGGTGCAATTGCACGGCGATGAGTCTCCGGAATTCTGCGAGCGGCTTGGGCCAATCAAGAAGATCAAAGCCATTCGGGTCGGGCAGGATTTTGATCTGAGCGTGATCGAACGCTTTCCAGTAAACATGATTCTGTTGGATTCGAATATCAAAGGGAGCTACGGCGGGACAGGGCAAAGATTTGACTGGCGCATCGCAATCGAAGCGAAGCGGCTCGCGCGAATCATGCTCGCCGGCGGGCTCAACGCTGACAACGTATGGGACGCAGTGACTCAAGTGAGACCGGCGGCAATCGATGTGTGCAGCGGCATTGAAGCAGAGCCGGGCCGCAAGGATCTCGATAAACTGCGGCGATTCATGACGATCGTCGCGAGAGCGAACGCGCTGATCGCGAGTGAGTCGCTGGTTTAGAGCGCGGTATTAACGGTCTGCGATTTCATTAACACCCAACTCCCAGTTGGGTGTTAAGCGCGAACCGTGGCATCACAACCGTTTCAGCGGTTTTCTACCGCATGAAAATCGTTAAAACGGTTACGCCGAATTCGCGGCTTCGTGACACCCCGCTAAAGCAGGGTGTTAATGAGACGAGAACGGCAAGCAACCGTTGAATCGAATAGGACGAGCCGAATGAGCAAGACTGAAGCCGAAAAGTCATATCAACAACCTGATTCGCGCGGGCACTTTGGGCCGTACGGCGGGCAGTTTGTTCCAGAGACATTGATGCACCCCCTTGAAGAGTTGTCCGCAGCGTTTGATGCGGCAAAGGACGATCCCGCCTTTCATCAAGAACTTGACTACCTTCTATCGAACTATGTAGGCCGGCCGACTCCGCTGTTCTTTGCCGAGAGGCTTACGAATCATCTCGGCGGCGCGCGAATCTATCTCAAGCGCGAAGATCTCTGTCACACCGGGGCTCACAAGATCAACAACGCAATCGGACAAGTGTTGCTCGCGAAGAGAATGGGCAAG
>Ga0075436_100001258_pt1 | contig 17218 bp, 8 predicted proteins | sample RhiMethybrSRZTD5_FD_75303 | JGI IMG/M metagenome (GOLD analysis project Ga0075436, IMG submission 75303) | Populus rhizosphere microbial communities from Tennessee, USA - Rhizosphere MetaG P. TD hybrid SRZTD5 | ecosystem: Host-associated > Plants > Roots > Rhizosphere > Soil | place: USA...
GGCAGCGGGCTATCTTGGATTTGCCCCCAACGCCGGCGGCCTCTCGGCGCTTGGAGCCGACACTCCGGTTCACGGAGTCGCGCCTCAAGCAAAGCTGATGACCTACAAGGTCTGCAGCGATGTTCTCTCGACCGAAGGGGCCGTCGGCGGGCCGGTGGGCGGCTGCCTGACTTCCAACATTGTTCTCGCGCTCGAGGACGCAGTGTCGCCTCGAACATTGAACGGTCTTCCGAAGCCCGTTGCTCACGTCATCAATATGAGCCTTGGGGGAGCAGGCGGACCGGATGATGCGACAGCAGTCGCCGCCGACAACGCCGTTCTCGCCGGAGCAATCGTCGTCGCGGCAGCAGGAAACTCGGGTCCTGGAGAGGGAACGGTGGGCTCGCCCGCCGCAGGCCGTCACGTAATCGCAGTCGCGGCGAATACCGATCCGGGTTCAAACGCGAACTGGTCAACCGATGTGCTCGACACATCCGCCGTCAATCCGAGTCAAACAGGCGCGGTAACACCGGCTACAAATCTTCCGTTGGCGCAAGGCCAGCGAAATCAGATCGCGCTGTTCCCGTTGGCTGGGACGCCGACTCCGCCAGGCGGCTCGATCGCTCAGTACTACGTCTTTGTGAGAAACGGCCAAACGATCGATGAATGGCCGACAAATGTGAGCGGGCGTATCGCTCTTGTGAAGCTCACTAATCCGCGAGTACCGCAAACCTTGTTCGCGCAGATTGCCAACAACGGCGCAGCGGCTGGCGCCGTAGCCGTGCTGTTCGATTCAAGCACCGAAAACGGGACCGCAGTCAAAGGCACCATTCCCGCAGCGAACATTCTGCCCGATGACGCTCAATACCTGATTAGCATTTTGCCCGGCGGCGCAAGTGCGGATCCGGCTAACGGCACAATGTCCACTTTCCCAATTCGAATCAATCCGTTTTTCGGAACTACGTTCGTTGGACAGATGGCCCAGTTCAGCTCGAGAGGTCCGGTTCAAGGCTATGGGCAGGTTAAACCCGATGTCTCCGCTCCAGGAGTGAACGTCCTCGCCGCGATGCCGCCTGCGAGCACGCTGGGTCTTCTGGCGGGAGGCAACTACGGCCGCATCAGCGGAACCAGCATGGCCACGCCGCATACGACGGGAGCCGCGGCTCTGGTCAGACAGGCTCATCCTGATTGGAGCCCGGACTTTGTTCGAACGGCTCTGATCAACACTGCAACGAATATGCGCGACTCGAACGGCGCTCCTAAAGCTGATGGAGCGTCCGCAGACGCAATCAACGACCAGGGCGGCGGTTTGATAGATGTCTTTCACGCTATCCACGCGAAGGCCTTGATGGGAGTGACTGGCGACGGCATAGTCCAACCTTCAATCCTGGCGAGTCATTCTTTCGCTGAAGTGCCGGTCGTCAACAATCGAGTCACCAGCACTCAAAGCGTCACCGTTACGATCCAGGATCTATCCGGACAGGGCGGGACTTACAACCTTTCCGCAGCCAACAATCGTGACACGCAGATTAGCGGCATTGGAATTTCAGTTTCGCCCTCGAGTGTGTCGGTCCCGGCGGGCGGCTCGGCTACCTTCAATGCCAACGTCACGTTCGACGGCAACCTCATTCGAGATCCAAACATCGCGGAGGTGAACGGCAATACGATCACCTTCCGTCAGATCGAAATGCAGTGGTACGTGACTGCGAATCGATCGGATGGAGCCGAGTCGGTGCGGATGCCGTTCTACTATCGCCCCGTGCCTTCGGTTCCCGCACCGAACGCAACGTCGATCAACACGCAGACGGTCACGGGAACCATCGTCGCAGGTGATGCCGATAGCAAGACAGTAGCCGGAGTTACATACGTCGACATCCCGTTCACGGTGAGCAATACCACTTCGAAGATCGATGCAACATTGGACTTCATGCAGGTGGTGAATGGTGCGTTTGCCGATCTGGATTTCTTTCTGTACGACCCGGACGGCAATCTGTTGAAGAGCTCGACCAATCCGGGCGGTCCGGAGAACATCAGCGTTTCGGTGAATCGCGGCGGCACTTACACCTACGAGGTGCAAGGATTCCTCGCAGCCGGAACGGACTTTACGATCACGAGCAATCAGACGAAAGGCAACACGGCGCCTCCCGCGCTTCAGCAGGTGCCGGGAGACTTCGTCGACTCGCAAGGCCGTCACATCGACTTCGACGGAAGCTTCAACCTTCAGTGGTCACCAAACGGCGGCGAGCAAGGCTTCGAAATCGAAGAGTCAACCGATAACGATACCTGGCAGATCATCTCCGACGTTGCAGGAAACGTCACCAGCCTGCCGCTTTCAAGTCTCGCCAACGGGCCGTATTTCTTCCGCGTCCGAGCGATGTATCCGGGACAAATCGGTCTGTATGTTTCACCTCCGAGCAACGTGATCAGCGTGCTGGTCGATCAGCGAATTAAGACCGAGATCACCAATCTGGTTAAGACCGCGATGTCGAACGTCTCGCTTTCCGGCGGGGTGTTCCAACTCGATCTGAACATGATGAATCAGTCTTCGAACACGTACGTTCCGCTGGTTGAGTTCAAGATCGTCAGCATCACTTCCGGGTCCGGAACGGTGACCGCGATAAACGCCGACAACCACGGAACGGGGACGAGCGTCGCCAACGCCGCGTTGTTTGATTACTCGCATCAGCTCGGTTCCGACGAGCAGTTCACACCGAATGAGGTGAGCGGCAACCGAACGATGAAGTTCCAGGACAACGCGTCTGAGCTGTTCACATTCGGCGCGATCGTCACCGCTTACCAACAAGTCGGCGGAGGCTCATCGGGGAGCGGCAGTCCGCCCCCGTCTGGAAGCAGCTCGACGTCGGGAACCTCCGGCTCGAACACTTCGCTTGCGGGGCTGACTTCGCTGATGAAGTTCACCGCCAACCCGCTGACTAAATCAGTCACTGTCCAGGTCGTGAGCCTGAAGTAAGCAACGATCAATTCGAGCCGGGTCGAAATCTCAACGGCCCGGCTCGCGACTTCTCCCGCAAGGCAACCTGGATAAATGAGTGCATATGGAGGTCACGAAATGAAATCGATCAGCCGGCTTCAGAATTTTTGCGCCAACAATCTCAGGCTTAATAGAGCGATGATACTTGTCATTGCAATTGCAGTCGCGTTCTGTGTTCCACCTCTGTTCACCGCGCGCGCGCAGAGTCCCACCTCGGGCACGATTCACGCAACCGACGCTTCGGCCGTAACCTGGACGGGCACGAGCGTTGCGCCCGGGGGTGTTGTGAACGACGAATCAAAATGTGTGGACGGGGTCAACTGCGAAACCTTTGCGCTTACCGTCGCCGGGACGAAGGCTGATTGGGCCGGCAAGCGAGTTCAGATTCTGCTTACGTGGCAAAGCGGCGCAAACGAGTACGACGTGTATATTCATCAGGGATCCAACAGCGGTCCACTTGTGACTTCTGCCTTTCAAGGTCCCGGTCTCACAAACCAGATCGCCTACATTGACGTAGCAACCTGGGGGACAGGCGTGTTCACAATACACGTCGCCGATGACACCACACCGACCGCGGCCATCGATCCTTATCACGCCTCAGCAAGCGTAGTCGCGGAGACGCCGGCTCCAGCGCCGGCCGCGATACTGGACTCCGGTCCAAAAGTCGGATATCAGAACTACGAAGCTCCGGGTGTCCTCACGCAGGTGACTCAGACAAGCTCCGGCGCTCTCACTGTCGAATACATGGGCCGAGGAGCGGGCGAGCCTTCGATCGGCGTCAATTGGAATTCAGGCGTGGTTAACTTTCAATCGGACCTCGAAACTCTTTTCATCAACTTCAATGACAGTTGTCCGGCGAATAGTCAGACGGCGACATGGGCAAATCGTCGCGCGCCGACTTCGCAGTTCATCGATTCCGATCCAATTGGCTTCACCGATCGCCAAACGGGTCGCGTGTTTGCGGGCGAGCTGACCCTGCTGTCGCCTACGTGTAAGACATCTTACTCGGATGATGACGGTCAGACGTGGGTGCCGACAAACGGAAGCGGCATCGCTTCGGGAGTAGATCACGAAACTATCGGCGGTGGTCCTTATCACGCGCCGCTCACAAGGCCGGCGGGCGTGCCTGGTTTGTATCCCAATGCCGTCTACTATTGTTCGCAGGACATCGAGACTGCCTTCTGCTCTCGCAGTGATGATGGAGGGCTGACCTTCGGCGCTTCGATTCCGATGTACGAGTTCACTCAATGCGCTGGCATTCACGGTCACGTGAAAGTATCTCCAAAAGACGGAACGGTCTTTGTTCCAAACAACAACTGCAACAACGAAGGAGCGGTTGCCGTCTCTGAGGATAACGGAAACACTTGGAATGTGCGTCCGGTTCGCAGCGCCACCGTCGATACGGCTTCCGGTCACAGCGATCCAGCCGTAGCGATTGACGCCAACGGGCGTGCCTATTTTGCAATCGCAAACAACGACAACTCAATGGCAGTCGGCTGGTCTGACGACAATGGAAGGAACTGGAATAACATCGTCGATGTTGGAGCGGTCTTCGGTTTGAATAACATTCGCTATCCAGCCGCCGTTGCAGGCGATCCGGGTCGAGCTGCCGTCGCGTTTTACGGCTCGACCACACCCGGCGATGCCAACTCGAGCACCTTCAACGGCGCTTGGCATCTTTACATCGCACACACGTTCGATGGTGGGATGACCTGGACGACAACGGATGCGACTCCGGGCGCTCCGATCCAACGCGGGAAGATTTGGACCGAAGGCGGAGCCGACATCGGCCGCAACCTGCTCGACTTTTTCGACATCACGATCGACAAGCAAGGGCGTGTTCTTGTCGGTTACGTCAACGGTTGTTCCGGTGGCAACTGCGCGCAAGCCGCGCCAACCGCAACCGGCAATGCCTTCTCGGCTACGGCAACAATCGCGCGGCAATCAAGCGGCCGTCGCCTGATCGCCGCTTACGATCCGCCGAACGCGTTACTCGCGACCTCGCAGCCCGGAATGCCGACTGTTACGACGCGCCGAGTTGGAAATGTTGTTCATCTTGGTTGGTCTGAAGCGGACGATGGCAACTCCGCAATCCAGTCGTATAGGATACTGAGAGGCATCACAAGCGGAGGCGACACGCTGCTCTCGACGGTTCCCGGAACTCAGAACCATTATGATGACACAACCGCTACCGACACGAGTAAGACTTACTACTACGAAGTTCAGGCAGTAAATTCCGTCGGCGCTTCCTGCGGGGCCAACGAAGTAGTGGCGCCCTACATTGGCGATACGTGCAGCGGAATCATCATTCACCGGAATGATCCGAGTCACCCCGAAGCTGTCGGAGGCACTGCAACGAATCCACCCTTGCCCTCGATGCTGATCGACTACATTGCGGTCGGTGAGCCGCCCGATACGAACAACTTGATGTTCAAAATGAAGGTGGGCGATCTCAGCACCATTCCACCCAACAGCCGTTGGCGAATGACCTGGGACTCGTATTCGTCACCTGGCCAGCAATACTATGTTGGGATGACAACCGGCGCTTCGGGAGCGCCGACCTTTGAGTACGGCACGCTCGCAGACGCAGGCGTTCCTGCAATTCTGGTGATCAGCGAAACGAAAGTGGGAACGCCTGATCCCGCGAGCAACTTCCAGTCTGATGGCACGATCACGATCTTCGTGCCGAAATCGGCAGTCGGAAATCCGCAACCTGGAGACCTTCTCGGCGCGGTGAACGGAAGGACGATCACTGCCGACACGCCGGAAACTAACACGCTGGAACGATCGACCTTGTTCGTCGATCACACATTCGTGAAAGGGCAGGCTGATAACAGCTATCCAGCTTCCACCTACACGATAGCCGGCAATGTTCAGTGCTCGCCGTTCATCGAGCAGGTAATCAACTCGCTGGTGAGCTTGCGAACAAGTAATCCGAGTTTTGCCGGCGGCGTCGCTTCTTACAACCTGACGTTGACCAACACTTCGGCGCAGACAATCTTCACTCCCTTGCGAGTCGAGATTGCTGCAATGAGTGGAAGCGCCACAGCGGCCAACTCGGACAACGGGCTGACAGGAGTCGGGGCGTTCTGGTCTTACAACAATTTCGTAGGTTCCGATTCGGTGCTGTCTTCGGGCGAAACCTCAGGAGCGCGGAATCTGCGATTCAACGACTCGAGCGGCGCGCCGTTCACCGTAACTCTCAACGTAGTCGGCAACCTCGCGCGAACGAACTCGTCTTCAACGTCGTCTTCGTCGTCGAGTATCTCATCGAAGACTTCCGGGGGCGGCACGGTCGGTACCGAGAGCACTTCATCGCCAACCGGCACACTGACTGCAGTGCTGTTCAAGGTGACGTACAATCCGTTGCTCAACACAGTGAGTGTCCAGCTCGTGCAACCTTAGAATCAAATCTGACAAGGTCGCTTAGAGCGATGATAAAGTAATCGATTCTGCTGGTCGGGCTAACGCCTGACCAGCATCTTCGCTCTTGATGCCAAACTTGAAGCTCGCATGAAGCGCGTGCTAGACTCGAACGCGATGTTCGGCTTGCTTGACCGCTACCTGATTCGCGAGATCGTTCCTTACATACTCCTCGGGCTCTTGCTGTTGACTGCCATCATCTTCGCTCAGGAATCAAGCCGATTTTCAGAGCTGCTGGTTGTTGCTTCGCGCAACGGGCTGCCGATGGCGACTCTTTGGCGGTTGATGTCCGCGCTGATTCCCGGCATTTTTGTTTTCACCCTTCCTATTTCGTTGTTGATTGGAACTCTGGTAGGGCTCGGGCGATTGTCGGGCGACAGCGAGATCGTTGCCCTTGGAGCGAGCGGTACGAGCCGCGTGCGAATGCTTGTTCCAGTCGTGTTCCTTTCGCTGATCATCGTCGCCTTAATGGTTTACATAACTTTCAACTTGCTGCCTCGATCGATTCGAAACCTCACCGACTTGAAGGCGAATCAGACTCTGGTATTTCAAGGTTTGAATACCGAGATTAAACCGCGCGTGTTCGACGAAAGTATTCCGCAGCGAGTGATCTACATCGAGGACATCGATCGAGCCACAAATCTATGGCACAACATCTTTATGGTTGATCTGAGCGACGGACCGGGACAGATGAAGCTTTTGACCGCCAGCTCCGGACTGTTGAGACAGGGCGAGCGAACTGAAATGCCGGAACTTCATCTGCAACAAGTCGCTTTGCATCAGACGGACACCGGCAGTCCGGATGCGGCCGAGGCACAGAATGGGCTCCCGGAGCCCGTTTCAGCGCCTCAGCCCGACACGTCGACAAAGGGTTCATCGAGTCAACAGAATCCCACCGAGAGGCAAAAGGAAAAAGAAAAGAAGCGCGCGAGCAACCAGCCGCCGCCTTATACAGCCGCGCGCTTCGATGAAATGACTTATGGCCTGGAGGTCACCGAGGAAAAGAGAAACGACGTCACCGGCATCGATCAGGAAGCGCGCCAGGTCGAGGAGATGCCATGGAGTCAGTTGATCAAATACACGCCAGCGGATTCCGAGGCGAGAGAATGGCTCACCGAAGTGCATAAGCGGCTGGCGCTTCCAGCAGCTTGTCTGGTGTTCGCACTTCTGGGGGTCGGCTTCGGGATCAGCAATGTTCGCACCGGCCGTTCATTCGGATTACTGCTCGGATTGGCTATCACAATCATCTATTACTTGCTGGCATTGTGGGGACAACACACAGCAGTAGCCGGCGGCGTTCCAGTATGGCTGGGAATGTGGCTCGCAAATATAGCGCTTGGGGGACTGGGCGTAGTGGTGCTGTTGGCTCAACGACGACCGGGATCGGATCCTCTTGCTTTGTTGAGCAGTCTTCGACACGCGTGGCCGCGTCGAAAAGAGCGAACAGAGAAATCGGGAAGAGTTGCGGAGGCGAATTTAACTGTGCCTCGAGTTCTACATGCTTTGCCCTCGACCGATACCCCGGTCGTGCAGCCGCGAAGAAGGTTATTGCCTCAGCTTCTCGACCGGCTGGTGCTGTCTGATCTCACGCGTTTCTTTGTCTTCATACTCGGCGGGTTCTCGTCCCTCGTTTTGATAATCACGCTATTTCAACTGCTGGATTACATCACTCGCAACAACATTGAATGGACGGTAGTCGCGAACTATTTGCTGTTTTTGCTTCCGTGGATTTTGAATTCGGTTGCGCCGCTTGCAGCGCTTGTCGCGGTGATGATCACGTTCGGATTGCTACACAAGACGAGTCAGGTGGTGGCGTTGAAAGCTTCCGGGCAATCGATTTTCAGACTCGCGGCGCCGGCGCTCGTTGCGTCGATATTACTCTCCGGCTTTGTGTTCGTGAATCAGGACTATATTCTGCCGTTCACGAACCGGAGACAGAACAATCTGCGCTACTTGATACGAAAAGGGCAGGAGCCGCCTCAGACTTTTTATCAGACCAACAAGTGGATATTTGGAAGCGAATCGCGCATCTTCAACTACACCTATTTCACTCCGACTACAAACACGTTTGCGCGGTTAAACCTGTTGGACCTTTCGAGGGAGCCTTTCAGCATCACTCGCCGCGTTTATGCGCGCAGAGCGTGGTGGGACAGTGCCACCGAAGAGTGGGTGCTTGAAAACGGCTGGGAGCGCCGCTTTGAAGGCTCCAGGCCCGTTGCATTCGAGCCGTTCAAACAGAAACGCATGACACTTGCGGAGCATCCCGACTACTTCAAGAAGGAAACGCCTGGAACATCATCGATGACGCTTGGTGAGTTACGCCGGGCGATTGCGGATTTATCTCACGCGGGATTCGACGTACTCGATTTGCGAATCGCGCTTCAAAGCAAGATCGCGTTTCCTCTGACCTGTCTTGTGATGGTGATAGTCGGACTTCCATTTTCGTTTTCGGTCGGAAAGCGTGGCGCGCTGTACGGGGCAGCGATAGGCATAGCAATTGGGCTGGCCTATTGGGGATTAACCGGATTGTTCGAGCAGATGGGCCGTTATGAAATGTTGCCTCCGATGCTTGCCGCGTGGGGCCCGAACCTCTTGTTCGGCGCCGGTGGACTCTACCTGTTTTTGACGTCACGAACCTGATAATTGCCCGCTAATAGTTGTGCCGCAGCGAACGCCCGCTTGCTGCTTTGCCAAAAGAGCGATGCTATTGCCCTATCGTAAGGCTCCCAGGCGTAAGCTTGATGCTCAAGCGAGTCGAGCTTTACATCGCACCGTTCAACTTTTAAAGCAAAGCAGACTTCTTCGTTGTGTGTTGTTCCGGTCGCGTATTTGTGTCGCCATTGCGGTGCGATTTCAAAATCATTCAGCACACCCAGATCGATCAGCTCCTCTTCGAAGCACTCGATACCGGTTTCCTCAAAGACTTCCCTCACGGCCGCTCTTGAATGAGTTTCACCTTCTTCGAGTGATCCGGTCACCGATTGCCAGAACCCGCCCTGGCTATCGACGCGCTTCAACAAAAGGTAGCGGCGTTCGTAAGATGTTTCAGCGAAGATCACGACCTGGATCGATCGCGGCTGTTTGAACTGCACGCTGCGATTTAACCAGAGCGGTTCGTTCAACTCAACTGAATGCGAGGTGCCGGTACCAAATCGGGCAAGAAGTCTGATGGATCAGTGTTAGCCAAAACCAAGGGTAGACAGTCACGTGAGATGACTGCCTACCCTAACGACTTGTCAGGACCGAGCGAAACCTGCGCCCGGAGTATGAGAGCCCAGCAAGGGCGCTGATGCACGCCCGAGAGATGGTTAATTCGAGTTGAAAGTCCGGCCTGCGCCGAATTACTTTTTCGGGCCGATCACTGCATCCTTGGCAGCCTTGGCTACGCGGAATCGGATCACGGTCTTAGCCGGAATCTGAATTTCGGCGCCGGTGGCTGGGTTGCGTCCAGTTCGCGCCTTGGTTTGTTTCTTGACCAGTTTGCCGACTCCGGGAATGATGAACTCGCCCGCTCTCTTTGCCTCGCGATAAGCTATGTTGCTGAGGGCTTCGATGAATGTCACCGCAGTCTTCTTGTTGGTGCCTGTTGCTTCAGCAAGTTCGGTTGCAAGCTGAGTCTTCGACAACTTCTTTGAATTTGCCATAAGTTCTTATGTCCTCTTTCTTAATTTTGATCTCTGTGTTAGTTCACACAGGCTTCGAAACTTGTGTGCGGCGAGAGCCGGCGCTTTCGTGCGGCGGCGCGTTCACCGGTTCAAAAAAGGAAACCCCTGCTGTGGCCGCCCCTTAACTGAGCCAGCACAAACAGGGGATCTTCTGCGACGCGAAGATTACTACACCGCGCAGGAAGTTGCAACTGAAAAGTGCGAAAAACCCGCATTTTTATTAGTTGAAATAGTAGTCGGGCGCAATCCCGGGCCGAGCGCAAGTTGACTATCGATATCCATTGACTGCCGTCGCATCGGAGTGAGAGAATCGACTCGCGAGATCAACAGATGCTCGATCTAGTTTTAGCTGCAGGTCCGGGAATAAATTGCCCCGCCGTGTGAGTGTTAGCATGTTGCAGTTCAAGCAGCGACAATTCGAAAGTGAACCCGTCACGCCTCGATGGGAGGTGGGCATCGATCAACGCCGCGTGGTGGCTTATGTTGCTCTGTCGCTCGCAGCCGGATTTGCTCTCGGTTTTATTGCTGCCAGATTCCTTACGCGCACCCAACCGGTCCAGACTCGTGTCAGCGAAGCGCCTCCGTCGATTCGTCAAGCGGCGGCGGACACTGTTGAGAGAGAGTTTCATCGCGTCACTCGAATAATTCGTGGCGACACCGTAGAGGTAGATGGGGTCGGACCCGTAAAGATGATTGGCGTCGAGACGCCGGACGGAAAATCACCCCGGGAGATCTACGAAGCTCACGGTGAGCGCGCTTTAGGCTACGTGCAGAAGACCTTGCTTGGGCAGGACGTGCGACTCGAGTACGACTCGATGATTTCGCGCACGAGCGACTCGGCGCCGACGCTCGCTTACGTTTACACTCGTGATGGAACGCTTATCAACGGGGAGATGATCAGACAGGGCCTCGCCTTTTTGCAAAGCGCTGAACAATTCAGGCTGGCTGGCGACTTTCGGGGATACGAACGGGATGCGATGCAATCGATGCGCGGGGTATGGGGATCATCGTCATCATCATCGTCATCACAAACTGCATCGACCTCTCCGCCCCCCGCGGCGAGCGCTTCGCCCGCCTCAAGCGGCAAGCCTGCCAAGCTTGCGCCGTTGGCGCCGTCAGCTCTCGGCCCGAACATTCCGGCAATCTCCGGATCAACCGCCAGCTCCATGGAGCAGACCGTGTGGGTCTCGCCGGGCGACAAGCTCTACCACAAACAGGGTTGTCAACTTCTCGACAAGAAAAAACATCCTCTTTCTCTTTCGCAGGCAAAGACCGGAGGTTACACCGCGTGCAGCCGTTGCTACGCTTCGACTGTGCTCAAGGCCCCTTAATCGGGAGAAATTCAAGAACGAGTGCGTCGACTATTGACCGATGATTTATACTGGCTAAGACTGCCTCCTACCAGCCAGGGACCCGGCGCTTCATAACACTACCGGGTTTAGAGCAAGCCCCGAACGAACACGAAAACAGGAACTCATAAATGTTCAGACTATCGATTGGCGTCTGCACGACAGCCCTTTTGCTCCTTGCGCTCGCCAATCCAAGCGCGGCGCTGCCATCAAAAAAGGCTGCTCAACAAAAAAGGGGCGCGACCGCCACGGCTCGCAAGAGCGCGAGCTGCGCGCCATGCACGCAACTCGCTCGTCACAGAAAGTCGAGCAAAGCCGAGCCCGCACCTTGCCACTCGAAGAACTACGTCGATCCCTCTGTCGCAATTAATTACAAGACTGCGATCCGCGAGATGAAGCGAGAGGGAATCAAGCCGAAGGTGACCAGCACCTGGCGCTCGTCGGAGCTTCAGAAGCAATTGCACGCGTGTTCGGAGAGCGCTCGCTGCCGACGCCAGAACCCCGGACTCTATTACGCTTTGCCTGCCGGGAAATCGCTTCACGAAGCCGGTCTCGCGGTTGACATCTCCGGGGTCGCGGCCGGACCTCGCGGCCGGAAACGCCTCACTCCTCAAGGCCATAAAATCGTAAGCATCATGCGCAAGAATGGGTTCAACTGGCGATACCGGCTCGCCGACCCGGCACACTTCGAAGCCGACCCGAAGAAGCACGGAGCTCGAACCGTCAAGCAGGCGATCATGCGAAGTCAGGCAACCTGTCAGGTGAAGCTTGCCAGCAAGAGCCAGAAAAAATCGGCAGGCAAGACCGCAAGCCGCCAAAGCCGCGTTGCTGTGAATACAAGATTGTCGGCACAAACATCTTCGACGAAGGTTCATCGTCACTTGCACAGAACCGGCGCATGATGACGGCAGCAAACGCCAACTGTTTACTCTTCGACTCTGGCGACGCACGCCTGCCATTCGCTTTAGTTTGACTTCCTTTCTTTCACCTCATTAGAATCGCGGCTCATTCCTTAGCGCTTGAGGTCATCCGCATGAAACTATCTCTGCTCGACTGGTCGGTTATTGCCGCCTACTTCCTGTTTAATCTCGGGATAGGGATTTACTACGCTCGAAGAGCTCGCGGCAGCACGAGCGAGTTCTTCCTCTCGGGCAGAGACGTGCCGTGGTGGCTGGCCGGCACTTCGATGGTTGCCACAACTTTTGCCGCCGACACGCCGCTTGCCGTGACTGGTTTCGTTGCGAAAAACGGCATCGCCGGCAATTGGATTTGGTGGAACTTTGTGATGAGCGGAATGCTCACCGTCTTCCTGTACGCTCGATTGTGGAGAAGAGCGGGCGTGATGACCGACATCGAGTTCGCCGAGCTTCGCTACTCGGGCAAGCCGGCCGCATTTCTGCGAGGGTTCCGGGCATTGTATTTGGGATTACCGATTAATTGCATCATCATGGGTTGGGTCAACCTTGCGATGGTCAAGATCCTGCAAACGACGCTCGGGCTTGACAAGCGTCAAGCTTTATTCGTAGTCATCGGCATTCTGATCTTCACTGCGTTTTATACTACGATCTCCGGTTTGTGGGGAGTGTTGGTCACGGACCTCTTTCAATTCGTGCTCAAGATGGGAATGGTCATCATCCTCGCAATACTTGCGGTGCGCGCAGTCGGCGGGATGGACGCTCTCAAGACAAAGATCAGCGGGCTCGATGCTTCAACGGGGCAAGCAGGTTCACGCCTTTCATTTTTTCCCGACTTCGATTCGGTATGGATGCCGGCTATAACACTGTTTACTTACCTCGCTGTGAACTGGTGGGCGAGCTGGTATCCGGGCGCCGAACCGGGCGGCGGAGGTTACGTTGCGCAGCGAATCTTTTCCGCTAAAGACGAACGCCATGGATTGCTCGCGACATTGTGGTTCAACATCGCTCACTACGCGCTACGGCCGTGGCCTTGGATACTGACGGCGCTTGCGTCGCTCGTTCTGTATCCCAATCTTGTCGATAAAGAAACCGGTTACATAAGAACGCTGATGGACCCGAATGTCTTTCCGGTTTACCTGCGAGGTTTCATGCTCGCGGCCTTCGCCGCGGCTTACATGTCAACGATAGGCACTCAGTTGAATTGGGGGGCGTCTTATGTGATCAACGACTTCTACAGACGCTTCATAAAGCGCGACGGCCGCGAGCGTCACTACGTGATCGCTTCGCAGTTGGTGACCGTGTTTCTGATGATATTCTCCCTGATCGTGACTTTCTATCTCGACTCGATCGGCTCGGCGTGGAAGCTCCTTCTTGTGACCGGGGCCGGCACCGGAACAGTCCTCTTGCTGCGCTGGTTCTGGTGGCGAATCAACGCGTGGTCTGAAGTGTCGGCAATGATAGCAGCCGCAGCCTGCTCGCTGTTTCTTCAGCTCTATTTGAAATGGGACAGCGACCGGCCAAAGGACTTCGCCTACTTGATGCTGGTCACAGTAGCCTTCACAACGATTGTTTGGCTGTTAGCCACTTTTTTAACCAGTGCAGAGCCGATCGAAAAGCTAACCGACTTTTACAAGAAGGTGCGGCCGGAAGGTCCGGGTTGGAATCGAATCGCGCGACAGGCCGGGCTGACTCCCGCAAACGCGAGCGGGGGACTCGCCATTCAGTTCGCGAATTGGTTTCTCGGATGCTTCCTGATCTATGCATACCTGTTCGGCATCGGCTATTTGATTTTCGGTCAGATCGTGAAAGGTCTCCTGTTCCTGTTCGCCGGCGCCATCGCGAGCGCGGCGATCGTGAGAAACTTGCAGCGCACGGTGTGGCAGCCGATTCATGATGAAACTCCCCGAGGCGGCGAGATCGCCGCAAACGCGATCGAGTCTTAGGCTACACGAAAAATCGGACAATGATTTTAAGACTTCTACTCACGCTCGCGCTCTTCTGCTCTACTCTTCCGTCTGCCGGCGCTCAAAAGATCAATCGAGACTCGTCGGGAAGCGCATGGATCGAGAATACGCTCGAGTCGATGTCGCTCGATGAAAAAATCGGCCAGCTAATCATCCCCGCTAAAGTCGGAATGTTTCTCACTCAAGACAGCGAGACGTTTCAGCAAATGCGCCGCGATGTAATCGAGTTTCATGTTGGCGGCTATCATCTGCTCGGCGAAAACGACGCCCAGCACGAGCCCGTTGGCGCAGCGCTGCTGGTCAATCATCTGCAGGAAATGGCGAAGGTGCCTCTTTTGATCACCGCAGATTTCGAAGGCGGCGTTGGGTTGCGATTCATCGGCGCGACGAGGCTTCCGCGAGCGATGGCCATCGGCGCGACCGGCAACCCCGAGATGGCTTATCAGGCTGGCCGCATCGCCGCCGAAGAAGCTCGCGCAATCGGAGTCAATGTAAACTTTTATCCCGTAGTCGATGTGAACAACAACGCTCGAAATCCGATCATCAACATTCGCTCATTCGGCGGCAATCCCGACCTTGTATCTCGGATGGCTCGCGCTTTCATTCGAGGTTCTCAGGAACACGGAGTGATGGCGACTGCCAAACACTTTCCCGGCCACGGCGACACTTCGACTGATTCGCATCTCGAGTTGCCCGTCGTCGACGTGGATCGCGCTCGCTTGAACGCGATTGAGCTGCCGCCGTTTCGGGCTGCGATCGAAGAAGGAGTCGGCGGCGTTATGAGCGCGCACATCGCGCTGCCGCAAGTTGAGCCTGAGAAGCTTCCTGCCACGCTGTCTTCGAAAATCCTTACCGGAGTGCTGCGAAATGATTTGAAGTTTCACGGAGTGATCTTCACCGACGCGATGAACATGCGCGGAATCAGCGCTCACTTCCCGGAAGGCGAAGCGGCGGTCCGCGCCATAAAAGCCGGCGCCGATGTCATTCTGTATCCGCCAAGCGTCGAGCAGGCATTTCTCGGATTGAAGCGAGCCGTCGAATCAGGGGAGATCAAACAGTCGCGAGTCAACGAGTCGGTTCGACGAATTCTGGCCGCGAAGCTGGAGCTTGGACTCGATCGGAATCGTTTCATCGATATCAATCAGATCGACAAAGCGCTCGGAACAACGGAGCATCAGACGACTGCTCGTCAAATGATCGAAAGCGCGATAACGCTGGTGCGCGACTCACGGCAGGTCTTGCCACTCAAGCTCACGCCGGAGCAAAAGGTGTTGTTCGTAACGATAGTGGATCGAAACGACGGATGGCGAGACGGCGTTCCCGGCAGCGCATTTTATTCGCAGCTAATTCAGCGTCATCAGAATTCAGTCAACGTTTACGTCACGGACAAAACCTCGCCGGGCGAGTTCGAGCTGATAAGAAAACTCGCGACCCTTTCAGATGTGGTCATCGTCAATGCATTCATACGAGTTGCGTCGTTCAAGGGATCGATCGATATGAGCGACGCTCAGATCAACCTGCTCAAATTCTTATCGACGATTCGCCAGCCTTTTGCGTTTGTGCTGTACGGCAGCCCTTACTTATTGTCTTTCGTGCCGGAATTGCCGACCTATGTTTTGGCCTACGAGTATTATCCTGCGGCTGAAGAGGCTGCGTTGAAGTGCGTGCTTGGCGAGATCGATTTCAAGGGCAAGCTTCCGATCGAACTACCCGGCTTTTATTCGATTGGTTATTCCGCAATTGCCAACACTCAAACAAAGCATTAGGGCTGGCAGATTAGTTGCACGAAAACCCGGCCGCCCTGATCGCACATTTTCGCTACATCTTTTCATCGGTGCATGCTCCACGTCGGTTTGTCGTGGGGGGTTAATCCCATCGCGCACTGTACAAGTCCGCGGAATTCGCGGCATTATAGAAGCAACGCGTTGCGTTGCGGCGGAAGTCGAACCGATCCATGAGGCTGGCGAGTACCTATCTGTGCCGAGCCTTACTGGAATCCTTGTGTGACGCATTACTACGACTCGCCAAACACTCGATGAATGAAAAAAATCGAACGGTTGAAGCCGCTTTTGTTTTCCTGGTTCATTGGCTTTTCAATCTGCTGATCGCCGCCGCGATCGTCGTGTCGACGGCGATGACAGTCCGCGCTCAGCAAGTGTCGATATCGTCGCCGGCGCCCTCAGCTTTTTCGGGCGTGCTTCTGCAGAGTTCGGCGCAACAGCCGCCGCAGGCCTCGGTTCGCTTGACACGCGATGAAGCCGTCAGGCTTGCCCTTGCTCAAACATCGGCCTACCAACAAGCGAAGCTCGCTGAGTTGATTGCAAGTGAAGACGTCAAGCAAGCGCGCGCCGCTTTTCTTCCCCGGCTCACCATTCCTTCGACTGTAATCTATAACTCACCCACGTTGGGACCTGTGCCGGCCGGCACGGCTTCAGCGGATAGGTTCAGCTTCATCAGCGCGAACGCCGTCACCGAGTATCAATCGCTGGTTGGAGCTTCGGGGGAGATCGATCTCGCGGGTCGATTGCGCGCGACGTTGAGAAGAGGTTTGGCCCTGCTTGATGCCGCGCACGCCGGAACTGAAGTCGCTCGCCGCGCATTGATCGCAGGAGTCGATGACGCTTACTTCGGCTTGGCGTTGTCGATTGCAAAACGCCGGTCGGCTGAATTGAATCTCGCTGCTGCCGAGGAGTTCCGACGAGTGACGGATCTAATGCTCAACGCCGGCGAAGTCGCTCAAGTCGACGCGACTCGAGCTCGACTGCAGATAGCTTCTCGACGCGACGATCTCGAACAGGCGCGCGCCTCAGAAGCGGTGGCGGCTGGCGGCTTGCGGGTGCTGGTCGGTTACGATTTCGCGACGCCGATTGAAATCCTGGATCTGACGGGCGCGGTGCCCGATACGAAAGAACTCGATCGGTTTGTCGAA
>Ga0075436_100001259_pt1 | contig 17206 bp, 12 predicted proteins | sample RhiMethybrSRZTD5_FD_75303 | JGI IMG/M metagenome (GOLD analysis project Ga0075436, IMG submission 75303) | Populus rhizosphere microbial communities from Tennessee, USA - Rhizosphere MetaG P. TD hybrid SRZTD5 | ecosystem: Host-associated > Plants > Roots > Rhizosphere > Soil | place: USA...
CGGTTCATGTCGTTTCGGTAAACCCGTCCACCCCCATAACCGAAGTGGCGGAATTGCTGCATAAAGGCAGCTTTTCCGGCTTGCCTGTCGTGGATGAAAACCATACAGTTTTGGGCACGATAAACGAGCGGGATTTCCTGGCTTCCAAGGCCCAAATATACCTTCCCACTTACATAAAATTGTTGCAGTCCATGGATTATGTGGGCAAAGACAACAAGACTTTGCCCCATGTGGCCAGCCAGATTACGCATATCAAAGCCGCTGATATCATGAACCAGCGCGTTTTATTTGCCCACCCGGAAATGACCATTGAGGAAGTCGCGGAAATTTTTTCCTCGCGCGGTAATAACCCGCTGGCGGTGACGGATAGCCAAAACAAGCTTGTGGGCGTTATCGCCAGGAGCGACCTGCTCAAACCAATGGTTCGCGCCCAAGTCCGGCGCGAAACCTCCGCCGCTTCATCGCGGTCCGTCGATGCGGAAGTTGATTACTTGACTAGCGACTTTCAGTCCCGGTTCGCTTACGTTACCAAAGCGCGCGCCAATATCTGGCTCACTACCGCTATTGTTCTGGCCCTCGCGGGATTTATCGCCGGGGCAATCTACGTAGCCGACCCGAATATTTTTGGAAAATAAGTTTGCGGGCACAAGTACCCTTCCCAGGCGGCAGGGTATTTTTGTTGCTTAGATGCTCGGTAAACGCTAATATTAAAGAATGCCGCGCGAACAGTCTTACCAGGCGATCATCATAAAAAAACAGCCGTTCGGCGAAGCCGACGAAATAATTACCTTTTTCACCGAAGAAGTGGGGAAACTGCGGGCTTTGGCCAAAAGCGTTAAGCTCGGCACTAGCCGCTTGCAGCAAACGTTGCAGCCGGTTTTTTTAAACCGTGTCCGGCTGGCCGGCAACGGCGGCCTGCCGAAGGTTATCGGCGCACAGTCCGTTGATTCATTTTCCGGCATCCACGCCGACCCGCGGAAAGTAAATATTTGGTTTGTCGTGGCCGAACTCCTTTACAAAAGCCTGGCCGACGAGCAAAGGAACGGGCCATTATTTGGGCTAGTACTGGAGTATATGGAATTTCTAAACGGCACGGCCTTATCCGACGCAGCGCTGGCAACCAGCTTGGTCAAATTCAAAATTGAATTTTTGCGTATGGTGGGTTTGGAAATTCACTCGCCGGCCGTAGAAGACGGCGAGGCCGGCATATTATTCAGCGCAAACCGGGGCGGTTTCTATGTCGGACGGCAGTCCTCCGATGCGCAGGCCGTCAGCTCGCAAACTTGGCGAGCCTTTAATAATTTGCAAACAACGCCTTTTCCCCGTCTCGCCGACACACTAATTGAAACCGGCCAACTACCGGACCTGGTCAACTCCTTCATTTCCTGGCAACTCGAGCGGGAAATGAAGGCCGAGCGGTTTTTAAGTTAAAGGGAGTTGGTCTTAACTCGGACTCTTGGCAGAGAATAACCGGACTATGCTGCGTATGCTAAAGTAAGTCGCAAAAAATAGTAGTACCGATATGGCCAGATAGGTGAAAAAATCCTTCCCGTCGAACGGCGTGGTTTTGTAAATGTGGACTGAGTAAGTTTCCGCGATAAAGAAACCAACTACGGAAATGATGAAATCCGTGGCTACAACGGCTTTCTTTAACCGGTTGGTAAAACCCGCTGAAATTACCAAAATGACCATGCATATGATGGCTAAGGGTAAAGGAAGAGACGGCCCCTTAGATACTGGTAAGTTTAAAATAAGCAATATCGCGGACGTTAAAAACAAGTAGCGCACGATATCGCCATGGTAATGGGGGAGGAGGCGCTTTTTGGTTTCCGATGGACTTTCATCTAATCCATACTCATCGTTGATGCGTTCAAATTCGGCCATAAGGCTTTTTGGGTAAATGTTTTTGCTATTTTAAGTATATAAAGCCCGTCTTAATTAAAAATGAAACTTATTTAAGCCAAAAATATGTGTGGGCCAAACTGTGGTATAATCAATCCATCATGGCCGCATTTGAAACAAAACCTCTGTTAGACCCGCCTCCGCAACCCTCGCCGTTCCAGCCCCAGCCCGGCGCTACGCCGCCTTCCTCCGGCGGCCGTTGGGACAGAATCAAAGATTTTTACCGCGCCAACAAATGGTATGTTTGGGCTATCGCCATCGGGGTAATTATCATCGCCGTCCTGGGCTACTTCGCCTTCCACAGCCGCCCGCCCGCTCCGGCCCAGGAGGCCAACGTCGACCTGTCCATTGATGCGCCGCAAACGGCGGCTTCGGGCGGCGAAGTAATCTACAAAATCATTGCCCAAAATCGCGATAAAGTCAGCTTGGTTGATGTCAATCTGGAATTGGTTTACTCTGATGGGATAAATTACGTTTCCAGCAGTCCCAAAGCCGACAATTTGTCCGGCACGGCCTTTGCTTTAAAGAGCGGCTCCAACCCCAAAGGCGAACTTAGTCCCGGCCAAAACGTGGTGATCATTGTTAAAACCACGGCCCAGGGCAACATCAACGACGAAAAACAGCTCACCGCCCGCCTCCATTACCATTACAGCAATATCAGTTCCGAATTTACCAAGGAGGCCACTTCCACCGTGCGCCTTATTGCCTCCGACATCGGGCTGGACGTAACCGGGCCCCAGGCGGCTAATAATGCCCAGCCGGCCAGTTATGACGTCAGTTATAGCAACGATTCCGACCACGACATCAACAACGCGCGGCTGGAGGTCCTTTATCCCGACGGCTTCAGCTACACCGGCAGTACGCCCCAGCCCAGCCTGGCCAAAAACATTTGGAACATCGGCACGCTCAAGCGCGGCGACAACGGCAAGGTTTCTTTCCAGGGCACTTTCAAATCAGCCCAGCCCGGCCAAAGCCAGACCTTTACCATCAACTTCCTCGTCCAGGACGCGCAGGGCAATTACAATACCCAAGCCAGCACAACTTATACTACGACGATTTCCGCCCTGCCCTTGGTGGTCACGCAAAGCCTGGAAAACTCCAGCGGCGGCATTGCCAAACCGGGGGACACTTTGGACTATTCGGTTAAATACCAAAACACCGCGGCTGTAGCGGCCACTGGAGTAAACATAGTCTTGACCCTGGATCCCAAGTCCTTGGACTTAAGTACAATTGAAGCCCAAGGCGGTGAAGTGAATAACAATACCATTACCTGGAATGCCGCCGGCGTGCCGAACCTGGAAAACCTCAACCCGAATGATTCGGGGCAGCTGCGTTTCGTGGTCCGCGTCAAAGATCCGGCTGTGAAAGACAGCAGTAAGAACGTGGCTATCGTCACGACCATTAAAGTTAAGTCCAACGAATACCAAACTTATTTGCCCGGCAACGACCTGTCGGTAAAAATCAGCAGTCCGGCCGCGCTCAAAGGCAGTGCCAAAGCAGTCAGCGGCGCCTTGCCCCTCCACGTCGGACAGAGCACGACCATGCAAGTGACTGTTTCGCTAACTAACAGCACGGATGATTTCGGCAGCGCGGCCCTGACCGGGTTTATCCCGGCGGGCGCGGTTTACGACCCGGCCAGCGTGAACGCCGGCGAGTCCAAAAACGTCAGCTACGATTCCGCTACCGGCAAGATAACCTGGAAGGTCGGCACCCTGGCCGCCCACTTGGGCGATTTTAACCCGCCCCGGAGCTTGAGTTTCAATGTGCGCGTTAACCCTTCCGCGAGCCAGGTGGGCAAAACCGTCAGCTTGTTCCGCAATATTTCGTTTAATGCCAAGGACGGTTTTACCGGCCAGGACATAAACTTGCAGACCCAGGATATTACCAGTTCTGACTTGCCGGACGGCCTTAACAATGGCCGTGTACAAGGCTAGTATTATAAAAAAGACCTCTTAGTCAGAAACCAGTTACGCTATTTTTTCTTTCAGAAAAAATGACGCTCCAAATGGTTTCTTTCCCAAGAGGTCTTTTGTTAATGCAAGTCCTTGAACTCGCAATCAGTTATTTCCAGTTAAAGGGATGGCCGCCGAAGCCCTGAGTATCCAACCTTTCTGCCCATTTTCGGAAAAACGTAAAAATAGGAAATTTGTAATGTTCGGCCAAATGCATGCCGGCCTCGGCCCATGTCTTTTCTGGGCGCCCTGCCTTGCGCATCGCCCAGTAGGTCCCGCGAAGCAATGCGTCTATATCGCGAAAACTTCTGGCAAAGGCTGCTGCTGTTATGTCGCTGCCCAATTTGGCTTCGGGGTACGCCTCGCCTCCGTCGATGGCTTGGACAAACAACCCAATTTCATTTGCGCGCCATTCACTGTTATCAAATGTAAGGTCTTCCCGGCGCTTATGGATTAGTTCGTCTAGCTGGCAAGGGAATTCAACCGGGTCTTCATTGATCTCTCGCGTCTCCGCAAAGTCAACCATCAAGTATCGTGAAAATTCTTGCTCGTCGACTCCGCTTCTTCCGAAAGGTTCGCGGAGAAAAAAACTTCCGTGGATAAGTTTGTGATCTTCTGTAAGCCCGCCGGGCACAAATGTTGTTTCCCGGGCGATCACAATTGACTTGGGGATGCCTGCGGGGGCAAATTTTAGGTCCGTGCCTCCGCGCATAGGCCTAAAATCATCGGCCGTTACGCGCTGGCTTCCGAGATCTCCCCGATTGATGAATATCTTGCGCTCGTCTTTGTATCCCTTTCGAAGGCGTTCCGGATCGGGTTGGTAAGCTTCAATGACCCGGTTAACCACGCTGTTTGTTCCGAAGTAATCCAGTACTCCTATTTTGACTTTCATTGTTCCTCTCTTTCTTTTTTGCTGTGAGCCATGCTTCACAGGTGGCATATATCTGAGCCTGTCCACGGGCTTTCCAGCTTTACGCCCTCATTTTAGGGGTTGCTTCAGCTGGCAAAGCAACAAATCATTATAAAGACTTAAGGCGGTTTAATCAAGTGTTTATTAAGCAAAATAAAAGACCTGGGGTGGAGAAAACCATTCGGAGCGTCACTTTTTCACGAAGTGGAAAAGTAGCGTAGTGGTTTTCGAACCCACAGGTCTTTGAATTTTAGATTAGTGACCCTTGTAATGTATATACTTAGCCGAGCTGATGGGCACAGTATCGTAAGACTTATGGAACGGGCCGCCTGCGCCATTCCACGAGGAATAAGTGACAGTGTTGCCGTGGATAGATTCCACGATGCCGACGTGGCCGAACCGGCTCATGCGGTCAAATTGTATAATGGAACCCACCGTGGGCGTCCGGTTAACGGTGGCGTAAGAGGCCGCATTGCTATCCCATTGGTTGGCGTTGCCTCCCCACGGGATCGGGTCGCCGTTAGCGGCATAGACCCGCGCTACGTAATCCGTGCACTGGCCGGCAACAAAGTTATGGCCTTTGGCATAGAGGCCGACGCGCGGGATAGTCCCGGCGGGAATGACTATTTTCTTCCCGTTCTTGACCACTACTTTTTTCGGCGCCGGCGGCGCGACCGGGGCCGGCACTTTGCCGCCCGGAATGATAATTTCCTGGCCCGGTTCAAAATCAAGATCGCTCTCAAGGCCGTTATAGGCAACGATGGTATCGAGGCTGACCCCGAAGTATTTGGCGATGTCGGGCCCGGTGTCGTTAGGGGCGACCGTGTAAACCACGCCGTCCACCGGGGGGATGCGCAGGTTCCAACCCGGAGCCATTTTGTTGTTGGGCAGGCGGTTAACTTGCTTTAAAGTATCAATGGAAATGTTGAATTTTTTGGCGATGGATCCCAAAGTATCGCCCGGCTGGGACACGTACACGGTGATGAGCTTGCTCATAAGGCCGCGGACCGTATCGGGGCTGGATTCAACTAAAGTATTGTTGGTGACATCAGCGCTGTCGCTGGAGCTGTCAACAGTAGCATCGCTGGAAGCGCTGTCGTTAGGCGAGATGGCCTCGTTACTGGCTAAAGCCGAGGGAATGAAGCCGTCTCGGTTAACGACCGTGGTTTTGATGGAGTTCGCCTTATTATAGAGCTGGGCGTTTAACTGGTGATGGTAAGCCAATAGGCGGCCGGCCAGGCTGTTGTCGCTCATGTCATGCTCCTTGGCCGCGGAAGAAAACGGCGAGCCGAAGGCGATCATAGTGCAAACCACAACCAGCATTACCAAGCCGGTAGCCAGCATTTCGCTGGAAAAATTCAAGGCGTAATCCCAGTTATCCAGCTTGTTTTTCAGGTGGATAGCCGGGAAATGGCTGGAATACCAACTAGACAACGCCGGGAGGCGTTGTTTGAGGTTAAACCAGGACTTTTGGGTGAAATATTTGGAGAGGAAGGTGTAAACTTTGATTTTTCTGGCAATCTTCTGAAGCCAGGACTTTAGCTCGGTTATACTAACTCCTTATTTGCCTCTTTTTTGGCCCTCCTACGCGGCTAACCAAAAATTCGGCTTATGGGAAAAAGATGATGCTGTTATGACTAAAATATTAACTTGTTCCAGTCTACCAAAGCCCTCAGGCAGAAGCAAGGATTTTGGCTTAAATATGTCATTATTCGCCTTAGACAAGGCGATTTTTATCCACACTTGGCTTACCTATGGGGCGTATTCCAGGGCTCCAAACGCAAAGATTTCTTGTTTAAAAACCAGGGCTCTTTTTATGGTTTTCTCACAAGAAATCTTTGCTTCCTGCCAGTTCCTGGATTCGGCCCATATTGGTATAATGGATAGAGATGGATTTATCGTCTTTGAATGAGAAGCAGTTAGAAGCCGTGACGGCCCCCTTGGGGCCGGTTTTAGTCTTGGCTGGCGCCGGCAGCGGCAAGACCCGGGTCCTGACCTCCCGCGTCGCCTATATAATAGAGCAAGGGCTGGCCGCGCCGGAGAACATTTTGGCGCTGACCTTTACCAACAAAGCCGCCAAGGAAATGCAGGGGCGGGTATTGAAACTCTTGGGAGGGCCGAAATCAGTCGGCTTACCCACTTTGGGCACGTTCCACTCGGTCGGCGCCAAGCTGTTGCGCAAAGAAATCAGCCGTCTTGGCTACGGCCCCGGTTTCGTCATTTTGGACAGTGATGACCAGCTGAAAATTTTGCGGGAAGTTATTGAAGAACTGGGTTTGTCCAAAAAATTCCCACCGAACCTGTTCCGGGCCTACATTTCCAGCGCCAAAAACCTGTTGCAAACCCCCGACGAACTGAATTTGGGCCTGGAACGCCCGATGCAGGACATGGTTTACCAAGTTTATGTGGCTTACCAAAACTTTTTGTTCAAGCAAAACAGCGTGGACTTTGACGACTTACTGATGCTTCCCATCAAGATTTTCCAGGCCGCGCCGCAAGTCCTGAAAAAATACCAAGGCCTCTGGCAATATATTTTAGTGGATGAATACCAAGACACCAACCAGGCCCAATACCTGTTTTTGAATTTGCTGGCCAGCCACCGCAACCTGTTTGTGGTCGGCGACGATGCCCAAAGCATTTACGGCTTCCGCGGCAGCAACATCGGCAACATCCTCAATTTTGAAAATGATTATCCCGAAGCGCTGGTCATCAAGCTGGAGCAGAATTACCGCTCTACCAAGCACATCCTCTCCGCCGCGCAAAAGGTGATTGAACTGAACAAGGAGCAAAAGCCCAAGACATTGTGGACGGAAAACCCGCAAGGCAAAAAAGTGATAGTGGAAGAAGCGCTGGACGGCCGGGCTGAAGCTTTGTTTGTGGCGCGGCAAGTCATCAAAATGGCCAGCGGCGAAGAAGGGGAGCCCGAATACGAATTTGAGCCGGAGCCGGACAGCGAAGTCCGTTCATTCTCCATTCTTGACCAATTCTTGAAAAAACAGCGGCAGAACCCGTACAACCGCATGCCGCTAAACATGCCCCAGCTGCCGAAAGACCACCAAAGCCTAAACCAGTTTGCGGTGCTTTACCGCACCCATGCCCAGTCGCGCGAACTGGAAGAAGTGCTAATCCGGTGCGGCATTCCCTACCAGATTGTCGGCGGCGTGAAATTTTACGAACGCAAGGAAATCAAAGACGTGCTGGCGTATTTGCGGTTGGTCGTTAATTACCGCGACCTGCTGAGTCTGAAGCGGGTCATTAATGAACCGGCACGGGGGATTGGCCCGAAATCCTATACCATAGTAAAAGCGTTCGTCTCCCAACATGCCGGCAAGGATGTGCCGCTCGAACAATTTTTAATCCAGTTACAGCAAATTGACCTGCCGCCGAAACAAAAGCAGGGCGTTCTGCAATTTTTCGGCATCATTTACGACTGCAGTGTGTTGTCCAACCAGGCCGTGTTAACGGATGTCCTGCGCCATGTGGTAAAGCAGAGCAAAATTGAGGACTGGCTGCGCGATGGAACGGAAATGGGCGAGGCCCGCGTGGAAAACGTGCGGGAACTGTTTAACGTGACGACCAAGTTTGACAACCTGCCCTGGCAGGAAGGGTTATCCCAATTTTTGGAAGAAGTAGCGCTGGTTACGGAAATAGACAACCTGGAAGACGAAAAAGACGCTGTTACCTTAATGACTTTGCATTCGGCCAAAGGGCTGGAGTTTGATACCGTGTTTTTCGTCGGCTTGGAAGAAGGCTTGCTGCCGCATTCACAGTCGCTGTTGGATCCCAGCGAGCTGGCCGAGGAAATCCGCCTGGCTTACGTGGGCTTGACCCGCGCCCGCAAAAACCTGTTCCTGCTCTACGCCCGCAACCGCCGAATTTTCGGCACTATGCAAAGCAGTTTGCCCTCGCGCATCCTCCACGCCCTGCCGTCCGAGGCCGTTGAAAGCCGCAATGGCAGTATTTTGAATAATGATGGTGAAAACGTATATGAGCCTATTGATTATTAATATTTATGATTTATTGGCTCAAAACCACTACGCTATTTTTTTCACTTTGTGAAAAAAATGACGCTCCGAATGGTTTTTTTCGCTCAATAAATCATAATTAATAATGACCATAGAACAACTTAAAGCTTTATTGCACAAGTATAATTTGCGGCCGAACAAGACGTTCGGGCAGAATTTTTTGCTGGATGATTTCGTCCTGCAGGACATGGTTGACGCTTCCGGCGTAACCGGCGATGAGGCCGTCCTGGAAGTGGGGCCGGGCATTGCCACGCTCACCGCGCGTTTGGCGGAGAAAGCGAAGGTTGTCTTAGCCGTGGAGAAGGACAAGAAGTTTGCGCCGATATTGAACGCGCTGAAGAAACAACACAAAAACTTCCGCTACGAAATTGCCGACATCTTGTCGTTTAATTTCCAGGAAGGGCTGCAAGGTTATCCGCGCTACCGGGTCGTGGCCAACATCCCGTATTACATCACCGGCAAAATTATCCAGTTGTTCGTGCGCGCTCGGCGCAAACCGGAAAGTATTACCTTGCTCGTACAAAAAGAAGTAGCGCACAACATTGTCGCCAAACCGGGGCAACTTAACTTGCTGGCAATTTCCGTACAGCTCTACGGCCAGCCGAAGTTGGTGCAAACAGTTCCAGCGCGTGCCTTCTATCCGGCGCCGAAAGTGGATAGCGCCATAGTGCATATAGATTTGGGCGGGGGACCGCGCTATGACATTCCCGACGAAAAAAAATTGTTCCGCGTATTGCGCGCCTGCTTTGCCGGCAAGCGCAAGCAGATCCACAACACTTTGGTTAACAATTTGCACTTGGAAAAAAGCGCAGTTGACGGAATGTTGAAAAAAGTAAATGTTGATCCCCAAGCTAGGCCACAACAACTCACTATAGAACAGTGGTTAAAGCTGGCAGAAGAAATGAATGTATAAAGAACCTGTTGTGCGAAGAAACCATTTGGAGCGTCATTTTTTACAGAGTAAAAAATAGCGTAATTGGTTTCTGAGCCAGCAGGTTTTTATTTTAATATCACTACATCCCCAACTTTAATATTATGTAATTTAGCCCAGCCGCTATTAACCTCCAGCACCTCGTCCACCGGGGACGGAGGGTAATAAGTTTTTAAGATGTCATTAGGCGATTTGGGAGCTGAGACATTCGGCGTGATGCCAATAACTTTGCCTTGGTTGATCCAAATAAAATCCAAATCGAATTTCATGTCCTTCATCCAGAACCCCGGCGTGCCCCCCGGCGTATCGCTAAAGTCAAATAGCATACCTTGGTTATCGCTGAGGGCATTGCGCCCGGACAGCCCCTGTTCCCGCTCGGCATTGGTTTTGGCAATTTGCACCAAGAGTTGCTGTGTACCGATTTGCAGGACCACAGTATAAAAGTTTTGCGTGTTGTTAGCGGCCGTTGGCCCGGGGACGGGGGGAACCGGCGCACGATTGCAGGCCATTCCCAAGCTAATTAGAGCAACAGCGGCAGGCAAAGTTAATTTTTTTAGGTTAAAATTTCTTTTCATAACCCCAGCATAACGCAAGAGGCGGCATCTTGCAAAATTATTTCATCTGTGCTATAATATAGTCAGAAGTTAAGTATTTCCGAGAAGAAACAAAAACAAAACCCAATATAACACGAATGCCGCGGGTTTAATGGCCTAAGGGCCGGTTTTTTGGCATCCGGACAGCGAAACAAAAACAAAATTTAATATGGATATTAACCTTTTGGAAAAGGAACAATCTAGCTTCGGTTTTACCGCGGGGCATTTTATGCTCATCGCGGCCTGCATTGTTGCCCTGCTCGGTTTTGCATTCCTCCGCGGGGATGTGACCTGGGCAAAGCTAACCAGCAACCTGCCGCTGTTACACGCGGCCTCCACCCAACCCTTGGTGACTTATGACCAGGCGCTGGCGCAAGCCAAGCAACAACTGGGTATGGACAATGCTTTGCCGGCGCAATCCGGCGTGGTCGCCAATCAGCAAAAAAGCGATGTTGCCCTGCTGGATGCTTCCAGCACGGCCGGATCAGTACTGGGCGCGAGCACGGAACCGCTGCCTTCGGTAGATGAGTTGTTCACCCAAGAAAAGCTGGACGCGATAAACGTAAACAGCACGCCGGTAACCAACCAACAGACAGTACAAGATTATTTCAATAACATTACCGTAGTGGAAATAAACTACAACGCGCCGGTTTTGCTCTCGGCTTTCGCCGCCCAGAATTCGGACGTGCTGAGTAAAACCCACGATGCCTATTTGCAGATGATTGCCGACTTGCGCGGTATTCCCGTACCGGCCGGTTTGGTGACATACCACAAAATGAAGCTGGTTTATTATTCCACCCTGGCTTCGCTGGCCGATTCCATGAGCAGCGGCGATAGCGGCCGCAGCGATTCCATATTGGCAGGCAACCTGTACTTTGAGCTTAGCGGCAAAGTAGATCAAATGGAAACGCAATTGAAGGCCCAATACGGGATTAACTGATGCGGAAAAACAAAGTTTCCATCGGAATAATGATTTTCGCCCTATCGGCCTCGCTGGTAGCGCCGTTTATTTTAGCCCCAAAATCCCAAGCCTTCGGCTTTGGCGATATTTACTTGCCGCTCATATCCCTTTTCACCGGCAAGGATTCCGTAGAGAATACCGTACAAACCGGGACCAGCATCAATACTACAACCCAAGAAACCGTCCATACCGGACAAAACGCGGTTAGCAATGTGGGTACAACTACGACCGCCGCAACCACCGGCGCGTCCCTGGTTATTAACGGTGACCCGGCGCGCGCCAATTTAACTACCCATGCGGTTGACCCCAAGACCTGCGATGCTATCAGCAGCGGTTTCTTCTCCTCTTTGGTGGATGATATCGGTTCCGCCCTGGCCAGTTCCACCCTCGGCGACAAAACCAATGCCGCCAATACTTTTAACATAGGCCGGAAAAAAGCCCAGGTCCAGGCAAGCATCTTGTGCTTGGAAGCTTACCAGAAAGCTATTTTAAGCATCGCGGCGGGAACTTCTACTAGCCTCATACAAAGCCAAATTGTTGAATCCAACCGCATCGTCATCAATAATAAATTAATCGCCGCTAACCAGGCCTTAACCCAGCTAAAGGCTCAGGAAGACGCTTCGCTTGGCGATATCTTCCAGGCTATCGGAATCAGCTTGGCCCTGGATTTGAACAAAAACCTGACAACCCGCTATGTTAATGAGCTGAAGAACGATTTACATATCGGCAATTACGACCAATACACGAAAGCCCTGGCTGACCAAGTGTATGCGGTCAACTACATCCAAAATAATTACGCCGGGGACCCGACCCAGCAGCTTATCCTTACTTCGTTGCTGAAGGCCCGCAATATTCCCGGCCCCCTCACCAACAACGTCTATTACCAAAACGCGACGGCCCTGTCGTTAAACCAAGCCAACGCCGCGAGGCCATCCACTGCTAACCTGGCAGATTGGAGCAACGCCTCCTGGTACGATACCGTAGCCAACTCGGTTAGCCCGGACGCGTTTGCCAGTTCGCGCATGAAGTCCAGCGATGCCGCCTTGAACCAGGTCCTGGCTTCGGCCCAAGCCAACGCACAATTGGAAGTCCAAAACGGCCAAGGCTTCAAAGGCACTAGGACTTGCACCGACCGCACCTCGGACAACCAGAAAATAGACCAGCTGACCACTAAAACCACTTCCGACTACCAGGCCGCCACTAAGGCCCTGGTTTCCCTGCGCAGTGAAAAGATTTCCCAAATTATCGAGCAGCAGCGCAGTGGTTTGGCGGTTAACCCCCAACTAGATGCGGAGATCGCCAAGGCGCAGGACGCGGTGGCTTTGGCCAAAGGAAACATGGACAACTTGCCCGAGAAAGTCAATGGCGGCGTCCTTAAATTGTGTTCGGCTATAGAATCTCCCGGCAACTTCGTTGCCGACGGCATCCAGAACCTTATCAAGCAGCAGCTGGACCAGAGCACGAATCTGAAAACGGGGAATATCCCGCTGTATGCCCAGATCGCCAGCAAGTATTTGAACAACTTTGTTACTGGCATGTTGCTGGGCAAGAGCGGTAAACAATCCTTAAGTGATGCGTTCGGCCAGCTGACCAGCGGCGCTCTTAGCGGCCTTACCCAAGCGGCGCTAGATTCCGCGTCCCAGACCGGACAAAGTTTAGCTGTGAACCTTCTACAAGCCAACGTGGACAATACGGTTGCCAAAAACGTGGTTAATTTGACCTGGGACGTATCTAGCGTCAATGGGGCGAAAGGAGTCAATATCTACCGCGGTACAACCCTTATTAAAAAATCCGGCGATTTGAAGGGAACCATGAAAGACGGGCCGATTTGCGACCCGGCCACCTACCGAGCCGCGGCAACCGACAGTGCCGGCAATGAAATTGGCGGTGCCGAAACTTCCGTGCCTGTTACCCAGGGAAGATTATTCCCCTGCACTAACGGCGTACCCCCAGGCGGCGGCACTGCTTCAAAGCCAAAGTTTGATGTAGGCGTACCCGTTGCTACCGCGGGACTGCCTTTCACCGGCGCTCCGGCGCAATGGGGCGGCACCAGCGACTACAACGGCAGTTACACTTATTCGGTGCATTGGGATGTATCCAATGTGCCTAACGCCACGAGCGTGTCCCTTTCTTTCTATAGAGGCGCCGGAAACCTCCTGCTTAAAAAGGACAATCTAAATCTTAGCGACAATGTAACTTTGGGTACAGATTTGGCCGCCGGAACTTACTCCATACATATGACCGTGTGGAAAGAATCCGGCATTTCCTCCATGGCCGCTTATGACATTCCTATAACCATAAATTCTTCCTCAACGGCGTTTGCTCCGGCTTCTTCCGGCAGGGTCGCGGGCGCTTACACCGGTATTTTCGAGCCCCGCGGACCGGCTTTAATTAATCCCTATTGAAATGAATAGCAACCGAAAACGCACTCTCGCTGGAACCGGCATCGCAGTAGCCGTATTAATGGGCTGGCTGTTGGTCCACCAAAACCATAAATTGTTGACGGTAAACCGGCCCAGCGACCTGCCGCCCGATATTGCCGCCGCACGCTCCTCCGGGCCAAGCGATGGCGGGGACGTACTGGGCGCTTCCACTAACGCCGCCCAGAACCCGCTCCGCAATTTATATGTTAACCCCTTCCGTTAATGCCATGCGCAAATATTTTTTTCCGATTTTAATAATCCTGGCAACCGCCTTTAGCGGGTTGGCAGTTATCCCGGCCCAGGCGCAAAGCACGGCTGATGCGGCTACGTCCTTGATTTTACCGTTGCTCCAGCCTTTGGCAGTTAACGGTCCTTCTTCTGCGACGAGAGCCACAGGGAGAGTAGTATTGTCCCCGCGCGGAATAGCTTATCCAATTGCCGAGTTGGGTGGCTGCGCCGACAAACAAGCCTGCTTTGAATATTGCCAGGAAACGGTTAATATGCCAGCTTGCACATTGTTTGGCGAAAACAACGGCCTTTTGCCCCAGCAGGGCAACACCCCAGCGGTCCAGCGTTACGCCCAAGCTATCCTGGCCGGCGCCGCGCCGGGCGCCTGCAATTCGGCTGATGCTTGCGCCAGTTATTGTGACGATGCCGGGCATGAAGATGAATGCGTTTCGTTCGCGGCCACGAACAAGCTTGATGGGCGGGTGCTGGGAGCCGCTACCGGTACCGCCTTATCTCCGAGCCTGGTTTCCCAATGCGGTTCAATAGATGCTTGCCTGAGTTATTGCAACGCCCACCAAACTGACTCCTCCTGCGCGGCCTTCCTCAGCAATTCGCAGCAGGGAAGCAGCAGCGATGATGCTTATTTGGCCAGCCATCCGGGACCGAACAATTGTACCAGCACATCCGCTTGCAATACTTATTGCACCAGCGACACCAGCTCCGGGCGCTTGGCGCAATGCAAATCCTATTTGGAATATATGGGCTACCTTAACCCAGCCTTGGAACAATTGTTAGCCCAGGACTCTACGTCCCAGAACCATCCGCAAGTGGCCGCGGCAAATACGGAGGGAGATAACGCCAACAACTTGCCTCTATTGTCCGATACCAATGACGATGCTTATAATAAATGCATTACTGACGCGCAAAACAGCGTCGGCACGGTAAACCCGACCACAGGATATACTGGAGACCAGGCGCAGTTGCTATCCCAGCTGTCTACGCTCTGCCAGCAACAACAGGAACAACAGCGCCAGCAGCAGACCCAGCAGCAGCAGCAGCAATCATCACAGCAAGCTTCACAGCAAGCACGGCAAGGCCAGGAGCAGGGGGCCAATAATATCCAGAACCTTCAAGGCTGTTTATTAAACGCTTTGAAAGCCGGTCAAGATATTAACCACTGCCTGCAGAATAATTTGACCCAATAGGCCCTCTAAAACTGAATATTTAGCAAAAACGCCCGAAACCCCAATAATTCGGGCGTTTTTTTAGTTTTAACTGCTATATTGACAAATGACTGTTTTTGTGCTATAATTGCTAGTTACCTAAGCGTTGTCTGTTTTTACTAAACAACGGCAAGGGTACGAAATGCAGTCAAAACCAGAATCGGAGCGAATCATGAAAAAGTTTGGATTCTTCGCAGCCCTAGCGTTAGGGTTGTTTGTGTTGATGTCGGCAGCAGTAACGCCGGCTTTCGGGCAATCGCCCATCACGGTCAGGCCGAACCATCATTCGGTTGAAGAAGAGATCGCCATCGGGAAGAAACTCAAAGCGAGATTTATTGCCGATGGTTTGCGCATAGTTGATGAGCCGTTTGTAGCAACGTATATTCAGCGGCTCGGCGAGAAGTTAGTTGCTGCCATTGCGCCGGAGTACCGAATTCCCGGATTCCACTGCGAGTTTTACGTAGTGGATAACGACGAGGGTGAATACAACGCTTTCGCCACTCCCGGGTGCTTCGTGTTTATAAACAAGACGGTTATTCTGTCTGCGGACAGTGAAGGACAGGTTGCCGGAATCATGGCGCACGAACTCGGTCACCCGTTTCTAAAGCAAGCGACAGCGGACCGCGCGCGATTGCCGAAGATCCTAGCGTACGCTGGCGTCGTCGGCGGAGCAGCGCTCGGAGGAAATTTGGGGCAGGCGATCAGTTACCAGTCCCAGTATCAATATGCCGTGCGCTCGTTGTTGCCGCATAGCCGTGAAGACGAGCATATGGCAGACCTGTTCGGCGCTCAGACAATGGCGCGTGCTGGCTATGACCCGGATGACCTCTGGGTGGACTTTCAGCTTATAACTAACTTGATGCGGAATGCCGGAGTCAGCCGGGTCCGGGTAAACTTAATGGACCACCCGGCACCGGATATCCGCGGAGAACAAGTGCGCGCTGAAGCCGCAAAACTCCGGGAGTTGAAGTTGTACGACCCAAAAAAAGTTTGGCCGATGACAGATGATTTTCTGACTCTGCAGGCCAAGCTTAAAGGCCCGCACCGTTAGAAACGTCAGTTATTGCGTTCCGGAAACAGAATCCAAACTTTAACAAAATCGGAAGGTTGCCCTCGGGTGATCTTCCGTTTTGTTTTTGCATGATTTAGAGCCTGCACTTGGCCATAATTTGCTCTAAAATCAGCCGTTTTTCATTTTTGGCAAATTTGCCGGATTTATGGTATAATGGGAGCACTATTTTGAGGTAAAAGCACCCTTAAAACGCTTATTTCCTTGCTGAAGAAACTAAAAGAAAAACCACGTTTAATTGTATTGTTATTTGCGGTATTTATAGGTATCGCAAGTATTTTATATACTCCGCCAAAAATGGCCCAGGCCGCCACTGCTTACGAGCAGGGTGATGCCGTCATGGTATTCGACCCGGCAACGGGGGCGCAAGGGGCGGAAGAGAAAGTCACCATAACTTTCAAACCGGCAGCGGTAAAAGACCAAAAGATTAGGGACGGCGACGCCGGGGAGTGGAACTTATATTGGTGCAAGCCGGGTAACAGCTGTTACTACTACACCGGTACTTTGGGCACGTTTGTTTACGCCGGCGAAGCGCTTAAGAGCGGGAAAATCGTTGGCAGTGGGGCAATTACCACCTCCTTTATAGTGCCGAAAGAATTTAGCACCACCCAGCCCAACCAAATATTATTCAGCGCGGTCTATGACGGCGCAATTTTCACCAGCCACATTAACGCGGCCGCCACCATAAACGTAACCGAGGCCGGCTCTAACGCGCCGGCTTTCACCCTGCAGGACATTACCGGCACGCCGACCAAGGACACCGGCGGCAGTTTGGCCCAGCATAGTAACCCGTTTGTCACCCATGAGATTGCCATAAATGACCCGCCGGCAAACGTCAACCATTATATTGCCAAGTGCGTCCCGGACGCCAACTTTCCCGAATACACGAGAGCCTTAGGCGACAACAAAACCGTTGCGGCCAATGCGGTAAAAGTATTGCCCAGTACGACCAACAACCAGACGCGGTTTGAATGCGACTATCCGGCTAC
>Ga0075436_100001260_pt1 | contig 17182 bp, 15 predicted proteins | sample RhiMethybrSRZTD5_FD_75303 | JGI IMG/M metagenome (GOLD analysis project Ga0075436, IMG submission 75303) | Populus rhizosphere microbial communities from Tennessee, USA - Rhizosphere MetaG P. TD hybrid SRZTD5 | ecosystem: Host-associated > Plants > Roots > Rhizosphere > Soil | place: USA...
GACCCGTGTACTTCGTCGGCGATCAGGTTTTCGGCCGGCAGCTGCGGACCGCGCCGTGTGCCCACGTAAACCACCAGCACCACGAAGAGGGAGCCAAATCCCGCGACCAGGTACGGCAGCACGTGCACGCCGCGCCCATACAGGTTGTAGTTAATAATTCCATCCGTGGCTCCAAATAGAATTCCGCTCACGACGTATAAGAATCCCAGCAGGGTCCAGGCCGCTAAATCCGGCTGCGAGGCGCGAATCATGACATAAGTGGAAATCCCCGCGGTTGTCGCCATGGAAACCAGGATGAAAATCAAGAAGGCATTGGGCTGCATCCAGCCATTGGGCCGGCCGGCTAAATCAAAATGCGTCGCCAATCGCGCCGGCAACTGGTGCCATACCGTGAACAGCCGCAGGGCCGCTACCGGCACGGACAGCCAGAGCAAACAACTGAACAGCCGATACAAGGTGCGGCTCACCAGACGAAGCCCACCACAACGCAGACCAGATAAAAATTTTCCGAGGTCATCCCTCTCGTGTCCCCTGGGCCTGGCTGACCTCCACATGGCGGCGAAAACGCCAAGCGAAGTTGATCAGCGACAGGCCGAGTTGATTGCCCCCTTTTTTGAAGCCATTGTAGCGCCAGGGACCGGAACCACATCCGACATGGGCCTTCTCTCGGGGAACCACGTCCCCTGCGGGTGGCCCGTAACTCTATGATAACAAGTCCTTAGTTGTGTGCCGGACCCGTGGAATCGGGCTTCTGCTGGTGCCGCTTTGGGAAAACTGGCTGCGCAATGGCGCCTTCGAATGTTGCTGCCGGGCTCGCGCACTCATCTAAGCAAGAGTAGGTGCCGTATGCGTCCTTGGCTTCGAAACCGGCCGGTCCTGGCTTATCTGTTCGCCTTCCTGGTGGGCGGGGTAGCGCTGGGCGTGGTGGTGGGCTTGGAACACGTGGTGGGTTACATCCCCCTGCTCTTCCTCGCCTTTGTGGCGCTGGTAGAGGCCTATGCGGGCTGGGGACCAGCCCTGCTGTCGATGGGCATCTGCATTGCCGGGTCGTTCTGGTTCATGAACGCCCAGGTGATCGTCAACGAGCATCTGCACAATTACGCCAAGCTGGCGATCTTTCCTGTGGTCGCGGTGGCCATCATCTATTTGATGGAGACTCGCCGCCGCGAGCGGCAAGCCGCGCGCGAGCAACTGCTCGAGCTCTCCACCCTGCTCGAGGGCATGCCAGAAGCGGTGTTCATCTTTGACCGCAACGCTCGCGTGGTGGACGTAAACCGCGCCGCCGAGCAGATTTCCGCCTGCACCCGCGAAGAATTGACCGGAGCGCATGTGAATTTCCTCGCCCGTCACCTGGGCGTGCAAAAGCACGATCAGCCGGCGCAGGTCTCCAGCCTGGCGGTCACTCGTGCGCTGCGTGGCGAGACCGTGCAGAATGAAGCGCGCACCTTCTCCAATCCGGCTGACGGTTCCGCGGTTGATGCCCTGGTTTCCGCCAACCCGATGCGCGGCAGCGAAGGCGAAATCATCGGCGCGCTGCTGGTAGTGCGCGACGTCACCGAGATTAACCAACTGCAGCGCCGCGTTTCTGATACCGAGCGCCACCTGGCCATCGGGCAGATGGCTTCCGGCATTGCCCATGATTTCAATAATGTGCTCAACACCATTACCCAAGCCACGGCCCTGCTGCAGACCCGGCCCGAGCAGTCGGAAGAGCAACGTTTTTATCTGGGCATGATTGATAATTCCGCACGCCGCGGCGCGGAAATCATTAAGCGGGTGCGGGAGTACATTCGCGGCGGCAGTGGCGAGACCGCGCTGGTGGATGTGCGCCAGCTTATGCAGGACGCCCTGGAATTGACCCGTCCCATGTGGCGCGGCGTCAACAACCTCTCTGTTATCACGCAATTCCAGCCGGTCAGCCCGGTAGTTGCCAATGCTGCCGACCTGCGCCGCGTGTTCACCAACCTGATTGTGAATGCCATCCAGGCCATGCCGGAAGGTGGGCAGTTGACCTTGCAATGCGAGGAGCGCGGCGGCAAAGTCTATGCCAGCGTGCAGGATACCGGGTCGGGAATACCTTCCGAGCAGCAAAAGAAGGTGTTTCTACCCTATTTCACTACCAAGCCCACCGGCACTGGGCTTGGCCTCTCCACCGCGCAAAAGATGCTGTTGGCACAGGGCGGCGACATTAGCTTCCACAGCGAACCCGGCAAAGGGTCCACCTTCACGGTGCAACTTCCCGCCGGCAGCCGACATGGACTGGGCAACGTCGCGTGACCGCCCGTCTGATTCCGCCGCCATCCTGGGCTGGAGCCTGATAAGTTACTTGTCCGCGACATGCTTCTCGTGCATCCAACCTTCCAATTATGTGCACGCAATTGCACTCCCGGGTACGCCGTGGGCTTACAGCTCACGGTTAAGCTCCTGCAAACACAGCGACATGCAAAGCTTTCCCCGCTGGCTGAGCAGGTGCTCAAAAGAAAATGTCGGCTGTAACCACGAGGTGCTTCTTGAGCGAGAACAGCACAAATTCCCCTAAGCGGAAACACACCCTGCTGCCCATATTGGTAGTGCTGTTCCTGGTCGCCTATGGCACGATGACCATGCTGATCGTGGAGCAGGGAAACACCATCGAATCCCAGCGTCTGCTCATTAAGCAACTGTTCAGCGACAGCGCAGAACTCAGCGCCATGAAGGGACACGAGGCGCTAAAGCGTCACGCCCCGGCCCGTCCGAAAAGCTATGCGCAGCGTCCTCCGCAGCCCAGGGTCCGCCCCCATCAGACCGAGCCGCGGGTGGATTCTCCGCAAGCCCCAGCTGATCCGCAGCGCTCGGCCATATCCCTGTAGTTGCTGCAAGAACTAGCCCTTACGCGAGCCGGCAAGCGCCTTTGAGCTGCGCCCGGTGCGCGCTGGGCTTCCCGCCAACTCCACCCGGTTTCTACCGCCAGCCTTGGCCCGATACAAAGCTTTATCGGCAGCGGCGATCACCTGCTGAACCGAACCTTGCTTCAGTTCCGGCTCCGCCACTCCAATGCTCACGGTCACAGAGGTAATTTCCCCCGGCTCCACCGATTCCAGCTTGAGTTGGCGCTGGCGGGAGTTGCGGCGCTTTCGCTCGCGGCGGTCCGGGCCGCGCATCTGGCGGCGACGGTCAGGGCCCCGCAAACAAAAGACCGACTCCTCGATCTCCCGCCTCAACTCCTCCAGACAAGGCAGGACTTCCCCCGCGGACCGGTTACGGAACAAAATCGCGAACTCCTCGCCGCCGCAGCGAAATGCCTGGCCACCACCGCGCACCTGCTCCAGGCGAGCCGCCACCATGCGCAGGACCTCGTCGCCGGTATCGTGGCCGTACAAATCGTTAAATGATTTGAAGTGATCAATATCCAGCACGGCGATGCTATAGGGCGCGGCCAGCGACGCAACGGATTCATTGAAAGCGCGCCGGCTGGACAGGCCGGTAAGCTCGTCGTGGTAGGCCATGAAATAGAAGTTCTCGATCAAAGAAGCGCTCAGAATGAGCGCAGCGGCGCCCAGGTAAGCGGTGGCGGCCACGCCGACGCCTCCATGGCGCAAGGCCAGCCAAGCCGCCAACATGCTCCAAAAGAAGCCGCTTTCAAGGTTCCTGCGCCGGAGCAAGGCACGCAGCAGGAAGACCAGAACGGAAGCGGCGCATAGTCCCATTGCCGGCCAAGGCAGATTGAAAGCGCGATTGATATGCAATTCGCTGCTCACGCCCAGCGCCACAAAATCAATCAGCAGCAGGGCGGCGCGAGGAACCAGCGCGTCCAGGCTGAAACCCCGTTCCGGCAGCAAGGAAAAGGCCAGCAGATTAATGGGAATCAGAAGAGCGGCGATCACCACCCGCACCGGGTCAGCGCTGAGGTGGGAAGGACCAAACGCGGTCTCCTCAATCAGGAGAAGTGCCAGCAGCGAAAACAACACCCGCGTAGAGCGAAAGCGCCAGGCCAGCAGAACTCCGGCGCCCAGCACCAGATAAAAACCGAACTGTACCCGCACATAGCTGGAGGCAGGGAGGGGAAAAGAATTCAGCAGCAACGCCGCGGCGAGCAGCAAAAGGCCGCCCGGCAGCAAAGCTAGCACCGGCGCTCTGCTCGAGGAAGTCACGCTCAAGCCCCCGTAAAGTGGCTAATTTCGAGCGTATCTTGCAAGCTTGCCCAAGGGGAATGACATCCTGGATTCAGATTACCGTGGTAACCATGAGAGGCCGGCCTGCAAAAAGAAAAGGGCTGGCGCCTGCCAGCCCTTTTGCCCAGGGAACGACGTTATGCCCGCTTCAGCGCATCACTTCCTCGCTCTGCACGAAGGTTTGCGGATCCTGCGTCAAATACGCTTGCACCGCACGGTGCGTCCGCAGGAAGGAATTGAACCCAGGGTGCTGCGCGACATAGCGTCCATTCTTGGCCAGGTTGGGATTCTTCTGCAGGTCGGCCTTGATGTTGGGATGGGTGACGAGGAACTGGTGGAAGTTGCGCAAAGCCATTTGCCGGCCTCTATTGGCAGCGGCAGCTTGCGGCGAGGGCGCTGCGGCGGGTTTAGCGGCTGCGGCGGCGGTACCAGGAGTGCTGAACTGCGTCACGCCGCTTACCGTCTGAGTTCCGGTGCCCTGCGCCTGCGTGGACTCAACCCGGTAGTAGTAAGTGGTGCCGGGCTTCAGGCTACGCAAGTAAACCCGGTGCGTCAGCCCGCCCCAAGGCGCCTCGGCTGTTTGGTTCAAGGCCTGGGGGGTGGTCCCATATTTGAGAATCGTGCTGGAATTGTCGTTTGTAGACCAGGCGATGGTCGCGGTGGTTGGCTTAACCGATTCGACCACCGGCCCGTGCGTGAGTTTCACAGCTGCCGGTTTGGTTGTATTGGCCGGTGCGGCCGCCTTGGCGGGCGTCCCACCCTGAGTGCGGAACTGCTCCACACCGCTCAGGACTTGCGAGCCGGTGCCCTGCGCTTCCGTGGACTCCACACGGTAGTAGTAAGTGGTGCCCGGCTTCAGGCCACGCAAGTAAACCCGGTGCGTCGGCCCTCCCCAGGGCGCCTCGGCTGTTTTGTTGAGATCCTTAGGATCGGTGCCGTACTTGAGAATGGTACTGGCTTTGGCATTGGTGGACCAGGCAATGGTCGCGGTGGTGTCCTTGGCTGATTCCACCACCGGCGCGTGGATGATCTTTACTTTTTGCGCCTTCTGCGCGTGCTTAGCCGGGGTGTCCTTATCCTTGTCCTTGTCTTGCGGCGAGCGACTGCTGGCCTGGGCGCAAGTAGCAAGCCCCAGGGCGAAACAGACTGCGAGGGTTGCAAAGTGCTTTCTCATGGTCATACTCCGTTGGTAAGTGCGTACTTACTGACTAAGGGCGTATTTATTGAGATGCTGCCCAGGTTGCGCCAGTGGCCACCTGGGGCAGAGCACCGCCCCGCCAGAGCAGATGGTTGCGCTTAGTCTCTACGGCAAAAGCACATACCCTTTATCCACAAACGGGTAGCCCAACAAGTCACTAATTAAAAGTGAGACACGATATGCTCGGTCTGGTATATATTTGGCGGACGAGACGTGTCGGTACCTGTGCTGCCTTCTCGACACTCTCATACATGGCGTTCGGGTTGCAGCCACCAGCTATCAATCCATCCCGGTAACGGAAAGACGCGTATGGCATACATGAACAGAAAAGCAGGACGGGGGATGCGCGACCTCCGCGACGAGTTAGGCCTTACCATGCGTGATGTACATCGCTTGACCAAGAAGTTCGGTAAACAAAGGCGCAACAGTGACTACATTGTGTCCCCCAGCCGTCTGTCGGATATCGAGAAGCACGGGCACACTCCCAATCTGTACCGCCTGCATGCGCTGGCGCTGGCCTACCGCAGTAAAACAGGAAAGCTGCTGAAGCTGTACGGAATCAGCTGATCGCCCCGGCATTGCGGAGAGGTAGCCTAGAATAGGCGCTTGCCGCATAAGGCCCAATTCAACCGCCTCTGCATAGTTCTTGTGGCGACGCGCAACCCACTTAATTTGGGGGCGGCTGCTCGCGCCATGAGCAATTTCGGATTTCTGCGTCTGCGGGTGGTGAACCCCTACGAACTGGCATTTCGCGAGGCGCGCTCCGCCGTGGGGGCGCAGGCGGTGCTGGCCCAGGCGGAAGAATATAAGAGTGTGGCCGAGGCGGTGGCCGACTGCAGCCTGGTGGTAGGAACCACAGCCGGCGCCCGCCGCCAGCCGCAACTTGCGCTGCGGCGCCTGGACGAGGCTGCGCCCGAGGTTCGCCATCACCTGCAGTCCGGCCAAGCGGCGCTTCTCTTTGGCTCTGAGAAACGGGGCCTCTCCAACCAGGATTTCAGTCATTGCCAGTGGCTGATCCGTATCCCCACCCGGGTAGAGCACCCCTCCATGAACCTGGGCCAGGCGGTAGCCATCTGCCTGTACGAACTGGCGAGGACGGAACACGCGTCCCCGACCACCGCCAGATCGAAGCCAGCCACAGGGAAAGAACTCGAGCGGATGAGCGCCTTGCTGCTGCAGGCTCTTCGGGCCAGCGGCTATGTAAAGCCCCGGACCGGCGCCTCAGGTGAGGAAAAGGTACGAAGGCTGGTGCGCCGGCTAAACCTCCAGGCAGACGATGCCGAGGTCTGGCTGGGCATGCTGCGCCAGATTTTGTGGAAAATGAGTGCCTGAAGAACCGCGCCAGTGGCGGAGTACCGGGGTTTCGATGTAGAATTTCCTCCCGTTGCCTGCACTACCCTGAAGCGATAATCCTGCGGCTTTTTATTCAATAGGAGGTTTGGGTTCAATGACAAGAAGTTACTCGGTCGGTTTACTGCTGATGTTGGTGATGGTGATCGCGACCGTGCTCTCCCCATCAGCATCCGCCGCCAGCGGCGCAGCAACGGTCACGCCCCAGGTGATCAGCGACTCGCAACTGCAGGCAATGTCCACAACTCTCGGCGGCGCCAGCGTGCTGCCCACCACCCGCACCATCCCGCACTGGTGGGGATCCACGCTCAACCCGGACAATGGAGTCGTTTACGGGTACAACATGATCGGCGCGGACCCCCACACCTGCTCGGGCTCGAGCTGCTCGGTGACCATCCAGGCGGACATCACCCCGGTGATTGTGCATATTGACGGGCTCACGTTCAGCGGCAACGATGTGCTCGCCGCCACCCTCAGCTCGCCGCAATTCGCCACCAACGACTACGGCACCACGCCGGCGGCAACCGCAGCCGGCGCATTCCCGCTGGCTCCCGCGCTCATCGAGGGGCCGGGCGGTGCGCTCTCACAAGGAGATGCCGGACAACAGCTGCAGCTGCAGGACGCGACCATGCGGGCGCTCTTCAACAAGACAGGTTCGAGCTCTTATCACGTGATCCTGCACCCGAACCTGCGGCCGGCGGTGACGATTAACGTGCCCATCAATCAAGGCGTGCTGCTGCAGAGCGGACGCGGCGTCATCTTTGCCGATATCAACATCAGCTGGTGGTCGGCGCAGATCCAGAATTTGGAAACGGCGGCCGACCCGACTCACCTGGCGATTTACCTGACCAATAATGTCCTGCTGCATGTAGGGCAGAACGTGTTCAACTGCTGCGTCATTGGTTTCCACGGAACGCGAGCGGCCGGATACGGCGGCGGCAGCAATAACAGCAACGGCGACGCCAAGGTGCAGACCTTTGCCTGGGCTTCGTGGGTGCAGCCCGGCATCTACGCCCGGCCGAGCGGCGGTACTGACTGGGCGCTGCAGGACATCCACGCGCTGAGCCATGAGATTGCCGAGTGGGCGGAGGATCCGTTCGTGAACAACACGGTGGAGCCTTGGCGGACGCCGACGGCACCGCAGTACGGGTGCAGCGGCGTGATGGAGGCTGGCGACCCGGTGGTTGCGATCGGTTTTGCGATGGGGACGAATACCTTCGAGCAGGGGCCCAACCCCAACGGTTCGCAAAGCGCCGACGGGTATTACCACCCCGAGGACGAGGTGTTTCTCCCGTGGTTTATGCGGACCTCACCGAACACGGTGTCGGAGCCGACGCAGAGTGCTTCTGCAAACGTTGGCCGCTATTCCCTAATGGGCGACCTCAACCCCTTCCCGGGCTTCCGCCAGCCGGCCACGGGCTGTAACTGAACTTAGTCTGCTGTAACTGAACTTAGTCTGAAGAAGGGCCCGGGCGACCGGGCCCTTTTTTCTGTCGCGACATCGACTCAGAGATTCGTCTGAAAGAATTGCCGCGCCGATCCCAGGGGTCGTTCGGCACCGCGGCCGATCGGTACCTGCTCAGGATGCCAGGCGCATCGGTGGCGAGGAATGCGGCAGAGTGGTAGGCGCGGCAGGGATCGAACCTGCAACCCTGGGATTAGAAATCCCATGCTCTGTCCAATTGAGCTACGCGCCCTCTTATTGATTCTAAGCCAGTTACTAACGGTGCTGTCGCCGATTTTTGCAGATTCTTTGCACATGGGCCAAACCGTGCAACTGAAGGCGGCATAACACACTCCATTTTTTCGCTTTGCCTCTCAGCGAAGGCACCGCGCGGGGGCAAGGGTCCGTAGCACCCAATCGTAAGGGGAAGCTCGCTGGTACATATCATCGCCAATATCACGTCTGTGAGTGACCGATATCACCGAACCATGTGCATCGATTGGAATACAAGGGCGAGTGTGGCTGTTGGATGGCCGATCGCATCTTTGCCGCACGTGGGAGGGGGAACCCGTGAGTTCCATTCCGCACCGTCGCTCTGTTGTGCTCTGTCCGAAGGCGAACCTGCCCGCCGAAGTCGGTATCGACCAGTCCCTCGGGATTAAAGCCTGCTCGCGCCTGCCTGCTCTCCAGCAGTGTCAGGAGGACTGCGCGTTGCAACTTCACTTCTGCTCTGAGGAATTGCAAGATTTTCTTAGCCACCCGCCAGGATGGTGCTCAGTCTGCGGCACGATGTTGACCGGGGAAGACTGGTACGCAAGCAGGATGGCAGCGGCTACCATGAACGACTCAGGCTCTTTACAGGCTATTTCCAAAAACGGCCAGCGCATTTGCTGGAACTGCTTTAGGAACGCGGCGTCACCATTGAATGGGAGATAGCCGTTTGCGCCACTCGGCCCTTGTGTCAATTCACGATCCATGCCCCCGCAGAGAAAGCGACGGGACCGGTCCGCCTCCTACTTGGCTCTCCTGTTAGCCGGATTAAGCCGGACGTTTCTAAGGCTTTGCGCCTATACCGGACGGAGATTCCACTGAATTCCAACAGAAGTATTCCGCTTTGTACTCTGCTCTGCCTATAATGCGCCAACTCCCTCCGTCACCTTCTGGGGTGGGTATCTTGGTGCGCGCGGATCGCAGGGGCACGATTGGGCCGCGCTCGGTGTCCATAGTGTCTCGCAAGCTACTGTTATGCGTTGATGACCGGGCGACCTCGCTGGAGGTCCGCAAGCTGATCCTGGAACGTGAGGGCTACGAGGTCCTGACGGCCAGCGATGGCGTGGCCGGGCTGGAACTGTTTGCCGCGCGGGCGGTGGACCTGGTGGTGCTGGACTACAACATGCCCGGGCTCAACGGTGCAGTGGTGGCGGAGAGAATGCGGACGCTAAAGCCCGACGTGCCGGTCATTATGCTCTCCGCATATTTTGAGCCGCCGGGGGATGCCGCGAAGCTAGTGGACGCCTACATCGCCAAGGGACAAAACCCGCGTGTTCTGCTGGAACAAATCAGCCTGTTGGTGAATGGGAAAGTCAGGCCGGGCGGGCGCAAACTCTAAGAGCCGGTGCGGGCGGCGCCCAGCACGGCATCCATGAAATCGCGATCGTAGCCGATGTGTTCGATTTCTTCGGATTCATTCAGCGTCTGGGTGAATTCGAAGCGCACGGCAGCGGCACAAATCCGGCACCGGGGAAAGGTTTCGCCCTGCTGCAGGATGGAATTGTGGCTGGGACGGTGGCCCTGGTGATGCACACGATATACGCCCGCGTGGCCTACCTTCTCCCCCGCCGACATTTGCATGCCATGCCTCATTCGCTTAGGCACTGCACAATAACGGTTCGCACCGGAAAGCAGAATGGCACGGAGGTGCCACGCTTGAGGAAAACCGGACCCAAAAGAATTCCACCGGCATTATTGGCGGGAACGAGCGGATTCGGCGGCGGAGAGCTGCAGCAGCGCGTTGGCCACGAGCTGCAGCGCAATGCTCCAGCGCTGCTGGGCCTGGGGCTCGTCCTCGCCGTAGCCGGAAAGATAAAAGGTGAGATAGAAACCTTCGCGGGCCGGAGCCGGCTCAGCTTCCGGATGGTAATAGCAGCGGCGGACCACGAACTCAGCTGAAGCGAGAATTTCCGGGGCGCGCTGCAGCAGGCGGGCAAGCTTGCGGCCCAGATCCTCGATCTCCGCGAAGGAGTGGCGCGGGCCGTCAGCCACCGGAGCCAGATCAATGTAGGACTCGTATTTGAAAGCGGCGCGGAAAGGCTCGTCCTCCACATCCATCTGCTGCGAACTCCAGGTGTCGCACTTAGCTGTCTGCACCAGGGAATGCGGCGAATTAATGGCGGTGAGGAACTCAGCCAGCGGCTCGTTTTCCTGCGCCTCCACAATTTGCGCCAGCAGTTCAGGGTGGGACTTCAGGTCGTAGTACTGAATAGTGGGGTCAGAGGATTTCCAGGGCAATTCCAGGGTGGGATCGTCCGTGCCCAATTCGACAGAGAAGTCGGCCTGCACGAATCCATCCTAAATGAAAATCCGCACTGGACGAGGGATCAGAACTGGGTGAGGAACTCGACAACCGTCCGCTCCGCCCAGCGACCGTCGTAGCCATCGGGATCGGCGAGAAAGGCGCAATGTCCGCCGTGAGCGGTTTCAATGTAGCGCACGTGCGGGTTGGACTGTAATCGGGACTTGGTTTCCGGCAGGATGTGGATAAAGGGATCGTCGGCCGAGTGGATAAGCAGCGCAGGAAGGGCAATGCGCTCGGCCACGCGGGAGGCACTGGCGCGGGCATAGTAATCGTCGACGCCGTCGAAGCCGCAATAATGAGCGGTGATGCGGTCATCAAACTGGCGCAGCGTCCAGACCCGCCGCAGGCGCTGCAATTCGTAGCGATTGGGATAGAGCCGAGCCTTGCGCCGCAAGCGCCGCCGCAAGTTCCACAGGAAATATTGCTCGTAAAGCCAGTTGCCGGGACGATGCAGGGCGGCGGCGGAAGGGGCCAGGTCCACCGCAGGAGAAATCGCACACACGGCGCGCAACTGCGGCGGCGCTTCCCTGCCCCATTCACCGGCCAATTTCAAAACCAGGTTGCCGCCCATGGAAAAACCAAGCAGCGCCAGGCGAGGAAGACTTTCTTTCGCCAGCAGCGCACGCGCCACCACGTCCACATCGGCGGAGAGGCCAGAGTGATACAGGGTGGGACCCAGCGCTTCGGTGCCGCCGCAGCTTCGCACATTCATGCGCACCACATTCATGCCCGCGGCTAGCGCTTTGGCGGTGGTGCCCAGGACATATTGCGATTCGCTGGAACCCTCAAGGCCGTGAATAATGAGCAGCGTAAGCGCCTGCTGCCGTGACGGCTGCCAATGGCAGCGGCACAGCACCTGAACTTCAGGCTCCACCTGAAACAGCCGTTTCTCCGGCGGAGGAAAATGGAAGCGGCGGATGAGAAACTGAGCGGCCAAGGTTTGCCGGTGCGGGCCGCGCAAGCCGCGGCGGGGGCGGAAGGGAGTGGACGGCACACTTCCAGCGCTGGCACCCTGCCCTGGCGGGTGCGGCAAATCGGACGGGAACGCGCGCGGCACTTCATTCATATGTTAATTTCCGTCCTGCCCGCATAGAATATTAGTGGAGTTTGTTTATGCCCATCTTCGAATACCGTTGCCGCGACTGCAACCAGCGATTCGAATCCCTGGTTTATGGATCGCAGAAACCGGAATGCCCGCAATGCGGCAGCCGCAAACTGGAAACGCAGCTCTCGGTGTTCGCCGTAAGCAGCAAAAGCAGCGCGAGCGCGCAACCCGCGGGCGTGCCTTGCAGCACCTGCGGCGACCCGCGCGGGGCGGGCTCCTGCTCGCTTCCCGATCTGGATTGACCGCCTTCATCCGCAACTGCTGCCGCCACTTCGCTTTACCTGTGGTTACTGGTGTTACACGGGCGCGATTCCGCGCGTAACTTTTCCCCTCCCCAGCGGCAGGCTACGATTCTTTCGCTACGCTCCCCACACTCCCCGGAAGTCCGCCGTGTTCCTCCCCAGAAACGCAGGGCCTTATGGACCGTCGTCGGGAACAACGGGTAACAGCCGCTCTTCCGGTACGCGTTTGGGGTATTGACGCGTACGATCAAGCCTTCACCCAGATTGTGTCGGCCCGCAATGTGAGCGCCGAGGGCGCGCTACTGACCGGCATGCGGCACCGCATTCGCCAGGGAGAGATCCTGGAAGTGCAGTATGGCAAGCGCAAAGCCGAGTTCCGCGTGGTCTGGGTTTCCGAATCGGTGGACCATCTGCGGGCGCAGGTGGGCATCAAGGCTTTGCCTTCGGAAAACTGCATCTGGGACGTCAACCTGCAACAATGTTGCGAGTTCGTGGGCAATGGGTAGAAGGCCACGCCTTGCGACCTCCGAAGCAGTGGTCGTCAGGGGTTAGCAGAGCAGGGTTGAGTGGTTGGTAGCTGGCCGTTGGAACTCCCTGCCGTGTCCTCCATATTTTCTGAAAACCAGCTGATTACTCCGCACGGAGGGCCTGCATGGGATCAATGGAGGCGGCACGGCGTGCGGGCAGCAGCCCGGCTACCCCGGCGCACACGGCAAGAATAGCAACCGCGGCTGCCAGCACCTCCGGGTCGTAACCCTTCACTCCAAACAACTGGCTGGAGAGAGCATGCCCGCCGGCCAGGGCGATAGGCACACCGAGGACCAGCCCAAGCGCCACCTGCGCAAGAGCGCTGCGCAGCACCATGCGAAGCACATTTTTGCGATCCGCGCCAAGCGCCATGCGGATGCCGATCTCGTTGGTGCGTCGGGCCACGTTGTAGGCGGTCACGCCGTAAAGGCCGATGGAAGCCAGCACCAGCGCCAGGAACCCGAACAGCCCCGTAAGACGCGCCAGTAATCGGTCCTGATTGAAGTTGCGGGCCACCTGCTCGTCGAAACTGTTCATGGAGAGCACGGTGAGGTTGGGGTCAATTTCCGCGAGCGCGTGCCGCACCTGGAACTCGAGATTGGGGGGATGGCCGGCGACCAGCAGTTCGACATCCTGGAGGTAGTTGGAACCATCAATAGCGTTCTGGGACGACTCATCCTCGCGCGGGATGAGCTGCAGGAAGGGCAGGAAAAACATGGCATAGGCGGGGCCGCGCGCGTCCTGGTACTTAGTGTCTTCGACCATACCGACAATTTCGTAATCGCGGCTGTGATTGCTCTCACCGATTCCGAAATGCTTGCCGATGGGATCCTGCTTAGGAAAGAATTTGCGGGCAAATGTTTCGTTGATCACCGCCACCGGGGTGGAGGTGGGCGTGTCCTGGTCGTTGATAACCCGGCCGCGCAACAAGCGAGTTCCGATGGTCTCAAAGTAGTGGGGACTGACGCGCAGCCAGGAGGGCGCAACCACCTTCGTGTAATCCACCCGAGGCTGTCCTTCCACGCTGATCTCGCTCGACCAGTTATCGCCGCGCATGGGACTGTAGCCGGCATAACTGACGCTGAGCACGCCCGGGATCTGGGCCAGTTGCGTCCGCAATTGGCGGTAAAGACCGGGAAGGCGGTCCTCCGTATATCCCGCTAACGAGGGGTCGAGGCGAACGATATAGCGGCCGCGAGTCTGAAAGCCGAACCGCTGAGTCTGCAGGTTCAGCAGTGAGCGGGTGAGCAATCCGGCTCCCGCCAGCAGCACCAGGGAGAGCGCAGCCTGCAACACCACCAGTGATTTTTGAGGAAGGGCAGAGCGATCGCGGGTGGAGCGAGTGGCTCCATGCAGCGCCTCTGCCGGTTGCGAGCGCGAACTAAACCACGCCGGCGCGATCCCGAACAACACTCCAGTGAGCAAGGATAGAGCGAAGGCGAAGGCCAGCACGGGCAGGGATGGAGTTGGTGAAATGGGAACATACCGCACTCCACGGAAGGCGACCAGCAGGATCATGCGCGTGGCCAGAAAAGCGACGGCAATGCCCGCTGCGCCGCCCAGCAGAGCCAGCAGCATGCTTTCCGTAAGCATCTGCCGGATAAGGCGAGCGCGGCTTGCGCCCAGCGCGATGCGTGCCGCCATTTGCACGCGGCTGGCGCTGCCTTTTGCCAGGAGCAGGTTGGCGAGGTTGGCGCAGGCGATCAGCAGCACCAGCCCGCCAAGCACCGTCAACAAACGCAGCCCGCTGGCGTACTGGTCGCGCAACTCGGTTACCCCCGACCCGCCGGGCGCCAAAATGATCCGTTGCTGCGAAATCTGCGGGCGATCATGCTCTTCCAATTTGGGCACGGTGCGGAGCCATTGCTGCAATTCGACGGTCAACTGAGCTTGCAGGGCTGCCAGCGAGGTGCCGGGCTTAATCCGTCCGGTGATGTACAGCCAGAACTCTCCGGGAAGGCGGAGAATGGAGCCGGGACCGCTGAGCAGCGGCTCGCTGCCCAGGGGCAGCCAGAAATCAGGCGGGTCGCCGGTTAACCTATCGCCAAAGAACCCCGGAGGCGTGATGCCGGCCAGCGTGAACACCTTGCTGTTGATCACAAAGGTGGAGCCGATCACCGTGGGATCCCCACCGTAGTGTTGCTGCCAGGCGCGGTAGCTCATCACCACTATCGGCGGCGCGCCGGCGCGATCGTCAGCCGGTGCGAGCAGGCGCCCGGTATATGCGTTGATTCCGAACATCTGAAAATAATTTCCGGAAACGAACTCGCCGCGGTAGGGCTGGGCCGCTTCCGCACCCCGGCTGCGGCGCACCGCCAGCGGCATGGCACCCGCCTGGAAAGCGGCCAGTTGCGTGAACTGCGGGGTGTGCTCCTGAAGTTCCTTGTAGAGCGCGTAAGAATAGATGGTGAAATTACCCTGCAGTCCGGTCATTTCGCAGCAGTTGTCGTCGGCGCCGAGGCTGTAGAGTTGTTGCGGGTCGGTTACCGGCAGCGATTTGAGCATCACCGTATCCACCAGGGTGAACACGGCAGTGTTGGCGCCAATGCCCAAGGCCAGCGTGAGCACCGCTAGCAGGGTGAATCCGGGGCTGCGGCGCAACTGGCGCAAGCCGTAGCGTACATCCTGTCCGACGGTTTCAACCGCATTCCAGCCCCAAGCCGCGCGGCTGTTTTCGCGCAACTGGAGAGTGTTGCCGAACTGGCGCTGCGCGGCTGGGGCGGCCTCGGCCGGCGGCACGCCGGCATGGCGTAGAGCCCGCGCTTTCATCTCCAGGTGGAACTTCATCTCTTCCTGCAGCTCTCGCTGGAAGCTTTCCCGGCGGAAGAGAAACATCAACCGTCGCCACAATTCGCTCAGGCGCTCCATGCTTGCACTCCTTATCAGGCGGTCTGGATGACGCGCGCAATGGCCGCCATGACTTTCTGAAATTCGCTTACTTCCAGTCCCAGTTGCTTCCTGCCCGCAGGCGTGAGCCGGTAATAGCGGGCGCGGCGGTTGTTCTCCGACTGCCGCCACTCGCCGAAGATCCAGCCTTTGATCAGCATGCGCTGCAGGGCGGGATACAGGGAGCCTTCTTCCACTCGCAGCACCTCATCGGAGAGCTGCTGGATGCGCTCGGCTATGCCGTAGCCATGCCGGGGCCCGCTCTCCAGGGTCTTCATAATCAGCAGATACAGGGTTCCGGGCGGTATTTCGGTACGAGCCATCAGCTCACTCCCATAGTTAGACTAGGGAAGTGTACGGAGGTTAGCGGAAAAACGTCAATTTCGCTTCTGTCCCGCCACAGGACCACGTAACCGGCGTCACAGCCAGTCTGGTCGCATCTGAAATAAAGTAGGGCCAGATTGACGGAGGAGACGCATGTCTACACCCTGGGCGCACCGGTTTGCGGAGCGCACCAAAGCGGTCAAAAGCTCCACTATCCGGGAACTGCTGAAGCTGACGCAGCGGCCCGAAGTGATTTCCTTCGCCGGCGGGCTGCCTGCGCCCGAGGTCTTCCCGGTGGAACGATTCGCGGATGCCTGCCACCGCGTGCTCGAGGCCAAAGGCGGCATGGCGCTGCAGTACAGTGCGTCAGAGGGTTACACGCCGCTGCGCGAATACCTTGCGCAAAGAATGGCGCGCTACGGCATCATCGCCGGCGTGGATAACGTGCTCATCACCAGCGGGTCGCAGCAGGCGCTGGACCTGATTGGCAAGCTGCTGATCAATCCCGGCGACCGCATCCTGGTGGAGGCGCCCACCTACCTTGGCGCGCTGCAGGCCTTTAATGTTTATGGCGCGGAATACGTGAGCGTGCCCATTGACCACGACGGCCTGCGCACCGACCAGCTCGATGAAGCGCTGCGCTCCGGGCCGAAATTCATGTACATCCTTCCTAACTTTCAGAACCCGGGCGGAGTCACGCTGTGCGAGCCGCGGCGCCATGAACTGGTGCTGCTGGCGGACAAGTACGGCATTCCCATCATTGAAGACGATCCCTACGGGCAGCTGCGCTATGAAGGCGAGCACCTGCCACCGCTGCTGGTGCTGGACCGCGAGAACCTGCGCCGTGATGACGGCAAGCTGGGCAACGTGCTTTACCTCAGCACATTTTCCAAGACGCTGGCCCCGGGCATACGCTTGGGCTGGATCGTGGCTCCGCCGGATGTGATCAGCAAGCTGGTGCAACTCAAGCAGGGCGCGGACCTGCACAGCAGCACCTTCGACCAGATGGTGGCCTACGAGGTGGTGCATGACGGCTTCCTGGACGAGCACGTCAAGAAAATTCGGGCCGTGTACCGCGAGCGGCGCGACGTGATGCTGGCGGCGGTGGCCGAATACTTCCCGCCGGAAGTGACGTGGACCCATCCTGAGGGCGGCTTGTTCCTGTGGATGACCCTGCCCGAAGGCTTGGACATGCAGCACTTATTCCAGGCAGCGCTGCGGGAAAACGTGGCCTTCGTGCCGGGTGACTGCTTCTATCCCGGTGGCGACGAAGGCAGCCGCCACATCCGCCTGAACTTCTCGCACTCCAACCCGCAACAGATCCGCGAGGGCATTCGCCGGCTGGGTTTGGCGGTGGCCCGCGAACTGGCAGCCCACCC
>Ga0075436_100001262_pt1 | contig 17176 bp, 16 predicted proteins | sample RhiMethybrSRZTD5_FD_75303 | JGI IMG/M metagenome (GOLD analysis project Ga0075436, IMG submission 75303) | Populus rhizosphere microbial communities from Tennessee, USA - Rhizosphere MetaG P. TD hybrid SRZTD5 | ecosystem: Host-associated > Plants > Roots > Rhizosphere > Soil | place: USA...
CTGAAGCCGCTGGATGCCAATGGCTATTTTCAAGCCTTCCCGGTGACCACCAACGCCAGAATCGGCCACGACAACCACTTCGAGTTTGTGGAGGGCGGCAAGAAGATCAAGTTAGAAACTGGTGATGAATTTATTCCGTTCAACTTCTCGTCAAGCGGAAAGGCCGCGGCCGGGGTCGTGTTTGCCGGCTATGGAATCACGGCTCCGGAATACAACTACGACGACTACGCCGGGCTCGACGTGAAAAACAAGCTGGTTCTCATTCTGCGCCACGAGCCGCAGGAGTTCGACGAAAAAAGCGTGTTCGCCGGCAAAGTCTACACCGAACACGCGCAATTCTTCAGCAAGGCGACCAACGCCAAGATGCACGGCGCGCGCGGCGTGATTCTCATTAACGACATTTTCAATCACCGCAGCGAATCTGACGATCTGGAAAAATTCGGCCGTACCGTGGGACCCGCCGACGCCGGCATTCCGTTCGTGCAAATCAAGGCCGACGTGGCGGCACGCTGGATCGCCGATGCGGGCCAGAACCTGGATAACATCGCCGCCGCCATTGACAAGGATTTGAAGCCGCGCTCGTTCGCTCTACCGGAATCGATTCAGGTGCGCGAGAACGTAGACGTGGAGCGCGTGGTCAAGACCGTCCACAACGTGGCCGGCTATCTGCCGGGCGAAACGGACGAGTACGTGGTAATCGGCGCGCACTTCGATCATCTCGGCCTGGGCGAGCAGTTCTCCATGGCGCCATCGCAGGCCGGAACGACGGTGCATCCCGGCGCCGACGACAACGCCTCCGGAACATCCGGCGTCATCGAACTGGCGCGCTGGTTCTCGAGCCAGCCGAGACACAAACGCGGCATCCTGTTCGTGACGTTCGCCGGTGAGGAGCTGGGTCTGCTGGGATCGAGCTTCTACGTGAACCATCCGGAGCTGCCGCTCGACAAGGCGGTGGCCATGATGAATCTCGATATGATCGGCCGCGTGCGGGAAGGCAAGGTCTACATCGGCGGGATGGCTACGGGAAGCAATCTTCGAGCCACCCTCGACCCGCTCATTGCGCGCTATCCCATGCGCATCGATTACTCCGACACCACCGGATACGGTTCGAGCGATCACACCTCTTTCACCACCAAACAGGTGCCGGTGCTCTTCTTTTTTTCCGGACTGCATGGCGATTATCACAAGCCGAGCGATACCTGGGACAAAATCGATGCGCCCGATGCGGCCCAGCTGCTGGATCTAATCGCCGAGGTCGGAACCAGGCTCTGCGACGAAGCCGAACGGCCGCAGTTCGTGCGTGTGAAAGAGCCGGATAACCCGCACGCGGGCGCCATGGCCGGCTCGTCGACGTCGGGTTACGGTCCGGAGTTCGGCAGCGTGCCGGATTTCGCCGAGATTCCGAACGGAGTGCGCTTCGCCGACATCCGCGAAGGCACTCCGGCCGCCCAAGCTGGTCTCAAGCCGGGCGACATCCTGATCGAGTTCGACGGCAAACCGATCGGGAACCTTTACGACTTTACATACGCCCTGCGCAGCAAGAAACCCGGCGACCAGGTCACGGTGAAAGTGCTACGGGGAACCGAAACCGTGACTGCTTCGGTGCTGCTGCGCGCGCGGAAATAAAGCTTTTGCTCAGCCCGCCGATGCTTTATGTGAGGCTTTGTGCCTGAAGAGTCGACGAGTACACCAAACACCTTCGGCGACCGGGTGTGGGAGCTGCCACCCCTCATCCTCCACCCATTCAGTAACCAGGGCGGGCCGGGCCAGTTACTGGAAGGATCCAAGGCCGCTCTGATGCTGGCGGGACTGCTGCCGGGTGAGGGCGAAGACCAGGACGAGCTGAGAAAGAAGCTGTTGCTCAGCCGTTACGCCGAGTTCCGCATGCTCTACTTCGTGGGCAAAGACCTCATGCGATGGATCGGGCAGTGCGTGGAGCTTGTTGACCGTACCGGGGAGTTCGCCGGCATGAACATCCGGGAACAAAGTTTTGCGGCCTTGCTGGTCTATCACCCGCCGGCGCCCGTGCTCCAGAAATTGCGCGAATGGGGCGTGGCCAGCCCTCAATCGGTGTTTTCGCGTGCCCTGGGGATTGCAGCTCTGTTTCGTGAAGTGCCGCCGTCAGATGAGCTTACCGAGCATTTTCTGCTCCACTATTACACCTTTGCAGATCATCTTTTCGTTTGCGCCCAGGGCCTCATGAAGTTCGCTGAAATCAGCGCGTCGAACTTTAGTTTCGAACTCTACGCGTCCGGTGAATATACCCGCATGCTCGAAAAGCAGTGGGAATCGTAGCCGCCCTGCCTGCATTCCCCTAACGTCCCGGTATAATTAGCTCTATGGACTTTCCACGCCTTTTGCTGGTGCGCCAGAACTTTCCCGATCGCAGACTGCGCGACGTCCGCGCGGCGGCTACTAACGAGCTCGCACAGTCTCCCTTCGGCGGGCGTTTGCGGCCCGGAGCGCGCGTGGCTATTGGTGTGGGCAGCCGCGGCATCAGCAATATCGCCGCCATCGTGCGGTCCGTCGTGGATTTCTGGAAATCCAAGGGCGCGCGGCCGTTCCTGTTCCCGGCCATGGGGAGCCACGGCGCCGCCACCGCCGAGGGGCAAGCGGACGTGCTGGCCCATTACGGAATCATCGAAGAGACCATGGGATGTCCGGTAGTGAGTTCTCTCGACGTGGTTCCGCTGGGACCGACGCCCGACGGTATCGAGGCCTTCATGGACCGCAACGCCTTCGAGAGTGACGGTGTGATGCTGGTGGGCCGGGTGAAGTGGCACACCGACTTCGCCGGCAACATCGAAAGCGGCCTGTTCAAGATGATGGCCATCGGGCTGGGCAAGTTTGCCGGAGCGCAGCGCTATCACACCTACGCCTACAAGCTGGGCCTCGAGCACGTGATCCGCACCGTGGGGCGGCAGGTGCTGGCGTCGGGCAAGATCCTGGGCGGCCTGGCCATCCTGGAAGACGCTAACCACAACACTGCACAGGTGACGGCGGTGCCGGTGGAGGAAATGGAGCGGCGCGAGGAGGAATTGCTGCGCCTGGTGAAGTCGTGGATGGGCCGCATTCCGACCGATCTCGACGTCCTGATCCTGGACGAGATCGGCAAGAACATCAGCGGCGCCGGCATGGACACCAAGGTAGTAAACCGGGGCGTCCATGGACAATATAATCCCTGGCCGGATGCCCCGCGCATCGAGCGGATCTTCATACGCGGGTTGAGCGATCTCAGTTACGGAAATGGTGTGGGGCTGGGGATGGCGGACGTAGTTTCGGACCGCTTACTGGGCAGAATCGACTGGAACCCGACGCGCATCAATTCGCTGACGGCTTCGACTCCGGCGGCGATTCGGACGCCACTCCATTTCCCAACCGACCGCGAATGCGTGGAGCGGATTGCGCCGACGGTGGGAAAACACGATCTGCGGGAGGTGACCTATGGCTGGATTCGCAACTCCCTGGAGCTAGGTTTGCTGGCGATGAGCGAGAACCTTCGGCCGCAGATCGAGAAAAACCGAAATCTCGAGGTTCTGGGCGCGCCGCGCCCCATGGAATTCGAGGCCAGCGGAAATCTCATCGACATGTTGGTTCCGGCGGGCGAAGCCATCGGCGTGCACTAACTGCTAGGGGTCGCGCCGAGCACCGAGGTCACTTTCGAGAAGATCGTGCTGATGCTGGCCGAAGGGCCGGGCAAAATGGCTCCCGCGGCGACGGCCACGAAGGCGGCCAGTAGCGCGTACTCGATCAGGTCCTGGCCGCGCGCGTCGCGACGCAGCCGTGCCCAAAGAACTCTGTATGGGTGGGGCTCTCTTAACCATTGCGTCAGCCGTTCCATTTTTCCTCCTCGGAGAACGTCCGGGTGGGGGCGAGCGTTTCGCTATCCCACCCGTCCGGTCGTCTGTTTAGCTGGCTGCCGCTGACGCCATTACCGAGCTGATCTTCGAAAAGACCGTGCTGATGCTGCTGGCGATGCTAGGCATGAGCGCGCCAGCGGCCACGGCCACAAAACCCGCCATAAGCGCGTACTCGATTAAATCCTGGCCCTTCTTATCTTTCCAGAGTTTCAGGGCAATTACTGCGTTGGTGATACGTTTCATGGGTTTCCTCTCTTCTCTCTGCTCCCGCTCACACGGGAACCTGTATAGTCCGAGGTTAACAGCGGGTGCGCTGGCGGGAAATCAGGTTTAGGGCTTAGAACGGCTCCGGAACTAACTGAGGCGATCGCGTAGATCCGGTAGCTTGCGTCCGTCTCCGACTGATAAGCCAGGTGGAACGAGCCGGGATGACCCTCGGTCAGCTCGCGCGTCAGCGTCTCCAGGTACGCGCCTTCCCGAAACGAGCGACTCGGCGTCGCCACCAGATAGCGCGCTCCATACCGCTCCGCCGCGCTCATCATGTCGCCAGCCGAACCGAGCGGCCGCGCGCCCCCTACATAGTGCAACTGATACGGGTCCTGCACGAAACCGCGCACGCTCTTGCGCCCGGTATACAGGTATAGGGCGGGATCGAGATTGCCCATGAGCACCGCATCGGGCGGTGTGTTGCGGTTGAGCCAGGCGAGCAAACCGGCCATCTCGTGCCAGTCATCCTCAGGCGCGTAAGGCACCGGCACCGAGCCCGTGCCGCGTGCCGCCGCCGCCATAACCGCGAGCGTCCATGCCCCTTGCACCCCGCACAGCAACGCCACTGCCGCCAACGCTACACGGGCCTGGCGAGCCGGAATCGGCAGCGCCCGGCAAAGCGCCCACGCGCCTTCGTACCCGTACAGCAGCAGCAGCGGCAGTAGCGGCGCCAGGAAACGAGACGGCGGCCAAGCCCAGCAGACCACTAGCCCGGCATACAGCAATACCAGGATTTCGGTGGCTTGCGGACGCCACGACAGCCGTCGAATGAATCCCGCCGCTACAAGCGACCCGGCCAGGATCGCCACCGCGGATCCCCAGCCCGTGGCCCGCATGCCCATCAGCACCGCCGGCGCGAGCAGTACCGCCAGACAGTTTTGCGCCAGGATTCGGGCCTTTTCGGCGGCTCTGAAATGGGACAGGATATTCCAGTCCCCGTAGTTCGTCTGCGAGTAGTAGGCGTCATAGGAGGCCATGTCGGAACTCTGCCAGAGCTGCCAGACAATCCAGGGCGCGCAGATCGCCGCGCAGATCAGCACCATCACCAGGGCTTGACGGGGGCGATGGCGCACCAATAAAGTCATAGCGCCAGCTCCGATGACCGCGAATCCCGCGGTGCGGGTCAAAAAAGCCGCAGCTGCCAGAATCGCCGCGCCCGTCACAATCCCCCAACCGCGCCGGCCTCGCTCCATGCGGCTGAAAAGCACCAGCGCGCCGGTCGCGAGCGCCGCGAACAGGGTCTCGGAAAGCAACGCCGTCGCGAGAAATAGCACCCAGGGCGAGAGCGCCATCAAACCGGTGAGTGCGAGCGACACCGGTACGCGCCCGGTTTTCTCGCGCAGCAGACGGTAGCTGAACGCAACCCAAATCAGCCCACATCCCAGCGGAACAAGCTTCAGCCAGATCAGGTTTTGGGGGAACCGCGGGAACATCCTCCACACCACGGCGAGCAAGGCCGGAAACAGGAATGGATACTTGGTTTGCGGCATCTCGGACGGCAGGCTCACGATGCGATAGCCGCGCCCGGTGGCGAGCGCCTGGGCGGTAACGGCATAGATGCCGTCGTCGTGGAAGGTTCCCGCAGCGGGCGCGCGCAGGGCAATCGTGTACGCCCAGAGCAGCCCGCCACAAACGGCCGCGAGCGCCGCCGCCAACGCCGCCTTAAGCCAGCCGGACATGCTGAAATTTCGGTATCAAGGCGAAGGGTGTCCGCACTTTGGCGATGGTTTCTCCGCGCTGCTCGATATGCTGTTCCAGAACGTGTCCCCGGCCGGAGACCAGTCGCAAATACTCGATCCGGTCGGGATCGATGCCCATGATGCGGCAGCAGGTAGCATCTACAGCCGCCAGATCCGCTCCCATCACCAGGACGCCGCACTGGCGCGGGCGGCCCTGAACGGGCCCGTTGCCTTCCATCCCCACAATGCCATCGACGATGCCAAAACTCCGGGGGAAAATATGATGAAGTTCAGCCACTGAGCGATCGATTCCCAGCTGATGCAGGTGGTTCTTGGGCCAGCCGTAGAGCGCGCCCGGCACCACGCCGAACAGGTTCTTCATGGCGAGCGTGGCACCCGCCCAATGGTGCGTCTTCATCCGGGCAACGGAAACCACTAGGTCGGCGGCCAGCGCGGTGCGCGCCAGGTAGATTCCGCCGTCGAAGCCCGCGACACGCGCCACATCGTCGCGGTTGAGGTCGGTGAAGCGCGCGTCGAAGTTCCGGATGCCAGTGCGGTATCCTGCTTCTCCGGCGAGGTATAGGGCGTCCCGGCGGTGGCCTGGCCCTTCGCCGATCGTGACCTCCGATGCTCCCAGGCTCTCGAATAACTCGACCGCCGCCGCCAGAACGTCCACCTGCGTGTGGATTACCCCGCCGCGCTCGCATTCGACCAGGTTGGGCTTGAGCAGGACACGCTTGCCTCGCACGTCCAGGCGGCAAGCCGCTGCGCCCCGGCGTAAGCAATCCAGCAAGTCCGCCTGATAGGAGGAGGCCCGCAGGATCGCCACTGCCGCCGTGCCGGGCGGTCCGGGTAACAAACGGGGCCGCGTACATGCTGCTGCCCCGGCGGCCGCGGCGATACCTCCGGCTTGCAGGAATTTGCGGCGCCCAATCAAGCGGCCATGACGCGATTCCATGAAATCGCCTCCACCGCCGCTACCAGGATGTCGCCGGTATCGCATGGGCCTGTGCTTACCGGCCGCACGCCGCGGTACTGCAACAAACAGGCCGCGAGCCAGGCGCGCGCCAGCGGGCTGGCACTCCCCTGCCACACCCGCTCGACGTGGGTCAGCGTGTCTCCCCACTCGACCAATGTGTGCCCGTCAAGCGCCATGAGAGCCAGTGCAGTCGTCTCGGGATAGGAAGGCAAGTCGGCGCCTAGTACCCTGCGGTTCCCGTAGTTCCAGCCCCCATCGCGGCACCGCCGCTCGAGCAGCATGCGTTTTCCTACATCAATGCGGTTTTCGAGACCGCCTTGCCTTACGTGCCTGGCCGCCCGGCTGAGGGCCATGAGCGCGTGCGCCGTCGGCTCGACCCATGACGAAGTCCCGGGCTCCCAGGGCCACCCGCCCAGCGCCGGATTGAACTCCACCGTCTCCGGACTCAGCCAATGCGCCAACCGGGATAGGGGCCGGGTCTCGGCGCCGGAGGAAGATACCAGCCAATCCACGCCGGAGCCAAAAGGCTCGTCCCAAATGCCGCGAGTGCAGTGCAGGGTCACTACGAGCGACGTCGCCCAGTGCGGGTCGCCGGCCAGCGCGCATCCCCGCCAGCCACCGCCCGCCGCTTGCCATGAGCGCACCAGACGCCATCCACGATCAAATGCCCGGCGGGCGCGCGGCTCGTCACCCAAGGCGAGCAGCGCGTACGCCGTCGGCTCGAGCCACGACTGCTTCCCGGCGAAGTAACCCCATCCACCATCGGGATTCTGGGCGGCCTCGAGCAGCGCGAGGCGCGATTCCACACAGTTCGGCATTCACCGCTAGCTTAAGGGCGCCCGGCGGAAGGGTCGATCCGGCGATAACACGAGAATGCGGGCCGCGTTCGCCTTATACCGGGGTACGGTTACCGCTGGCCGCGCACCAGCGTGAAATGGAGCGCTTCCTTCTGTTACCATCCAAGTTTCCACCGACTCATGAATCCTTCCGACTCTCCAGCCACGCTTCTCGATTTGCTGAACTCCGCTTCCGGGGCCAAACCAGCGCTCATCATCCCTGAAAGCAGTGCGTTCATCACCTACGATTCGCTGCGCCGCCAGGTTTTGAGCGCTGCCGGGGCGTTCGCCGGCGCGGGCATCGGGCAAGGCCAGCGCATCGCCATGGCCCTGCCCAACGGACCGGCGGTAATCGTCTCGTTTCTGGCTGCGTCGATAGCCGGAACCGCGGCGCCGCTCAACCCGGCCTATCGCTACGAGGAGTTCTGCTTCTATCTGGAGGACACCGGTGCGCGCCTGCTGGTGGTGCCGCCCGAAGGTGCGGAGGACGCGCGCCGCGCCGCAGCGGAGCGAAAAATCCCCATCGTGACCGTCGAAACCAGCGCTTCCGGAGAGGTCAGCATTTCCGGTGCCGGCACCGGGGCGATCCGGACTCCGGCGCCCGAAGACATCGCCCTAATTCTGCATACCAGCGGTTCGACGGGCCGGCCCAAGCGCGTGCCGCTCAAGCATCTGAACCTGGCGCTTTCGGCGCGCAATATCGTCGGCACGTACGAACTTTCGTCCGACGACGTGTCGCTCTGCCTGATGCCACTGTTCCACGTTCATGGGCTGGTCGCGTCCACGCTCTCGACACTGCTCTCTGGTGGCACGGTGGTGGTTCCCGGCCGTTTCAACCCGCTGTCGTTCTGGCGCACGGTGCGGGAATCGGGCGTCACGTGGTACTCGGCCGTCCCCACTATCCATCAGCTCATTCTGGCGCGATCGGGATCGGGGACCAGGCCCGCGGGGGCGGAGTCGTTGCGTTTTATTCGCTCGTGCAGCGCGCCGCTGCCGGTCGAAATGGCGGAGAAACTGGAGGCGCTCACGGGCGTGCCGGTACTCGAAGCCTACGGCATGACCGAGGCGTCGCACCAGATGGCATCCAATCCGCTGCCGCCTGAAGCGCGCAAGCTCGGAACGGTCGGGAAGGCCACCGGCATCCGGATCGGCGTCATGACGGATAGAGGCGAACTGCTGCCGGCCGGTGGGAAGGGCGAGGTCGTGATCCAGGGACCCAGCGTGATCCGGGCCTACGAAAACAATCCCGAGGCCGACGCGAAATCGTTCGTCCACGGCTGGTTTCGCACTGGCGACGAAGGTGTCCTGGACGATGACGGCTACCTGCGGCTGACGGGGCGCATCAAGGAGCTGATTAACCGCGGAGGCGAAAAGATTGCTCCGCGCGAGATCGATGAAGTGCTGCTCACACACCCGGCTGTTTCGGAAGCGGTTTGTTTCGGCGTCCCACATTCCACCTGGGGCGAGGAGGTGGCGGCGGCGGTGGTGCTGCGCGAGCCCGCCACCGAGGCCGAGCTGATCGCATACTGCCGAGACCGGCTGGCGGACTTTAAGTGCCCGAAGAAGCTCTACATAGTTAAATCCATCCCGCGCACCGCGACCGGTAAAGTGCAGCGTCTCAACGTAGCGGCGGAGCTGGCGGGAGCGCGCGGATGAAATTTGCCGTAGCCGGCGCAGGCGCCATCGGAGCCTACATCGGGGCCAAGATGGCGCAGGCCGGATGCGACGTTACACTTTTTGCGCGCGGCGCTCACTGCCGGGCGATGCAGGAACGCGGCGTGCGCGTGACCGGCGCAGAAGGCGATTTCGAAGTTCGCCCGCGCGTGGTGGATGCGCTCGATGCCGCAGGGCCGGTGGATGTTGTTTTCCTGGCCGTCAAAGCTCACAGCCTGCCCGCGCTCGCCCCGCAATTGCCGGCGCTGTTCGGGCCGGAAACCACCGTAGTGAGCATGCAGAACGGCATTCCGTGGTGGTATTTCGAAGGCGGGGAACGATTGGACACGCTCGATCCGGGCGGCGCCATTGCGCGTGTGATCGAATCGCGGCGGGTCATCGGCTCGATCGTCTATCTTTCCACCGAAACCATCGAGCCCGGCGTCATCCGGCACATTCAGGGCAATCGCATCACCATCGGCGAGCCGGATGGATCGCGCAGCGAGCGCTGCCGCGCAATATCAGAAGCGCTGGTGAGTGCCGGCCTGCGCGCCCCCATCACTACTCACATCCGCCAGGAAATTTGGGTGAAGCTGCTGGGGAACATCGCTTTCAATCCAATTAGCGCGCTGACCGGCGCGACGCTGCGGACGATGGCGCGCGACCCGGACGTCTCGCCACTGGTGCGCGCCATCATGGCCGAAACCGAATGCGTGGCTCGCAAGGTGGGGATCGAGATACCTGTCACCATCGAGCAGCGTATCGCGGGAGCGGAAAAGGTGGGCGAGCACAAGACGTCGATGCTGCAGGATCTCGAAGCGGGGCGGCCGCTCGAACTCGAGGCCATTGCCGGCGCCGCGCTTGAAGTGGGCGAGCGCCTGGGCGTTGCCATGCCGCATACGCGCGCGGTCTACGCTTGCGCCAGGCTGCTCGAAAAGCAGCGCCGGGGTGGGAAGTGAAGAACCGCTGGGCGCAATTGGTAGCGTCGCTGGTGGCGATGATCATGATCGCCAATCTGCAGTACGCCTGGACGCTTTTTGTCGAGCCGATCCGCCAGGCCACGGGATGGAAACTTTCCGATATCCAGTGGGGCTTCACGCTCTTCATCGTTTTTGAAACGTGGGTGATGCCGCTCGAAGGATGGCTGATCGACCGCATGGGCCCACGCATATTCACCACCATTGCGGGCGTGCTGTGCGGGTTCGGGTGGTCGGGTCTGGCGTTCGCGACCGAACGCTGGCAGCTCTATGCATTCTACGCGCTGGCCGGGGTGGGCGCGGCGTTTGTCTACAGCGGCTCGATCGCCAGCGCGCTCAAATGGTTTCCCGACCGGCGTGGGCTCGCCGCCGGCATTATCGCCGCGGGCTTCGGTTCGGGAGCGGCGCTGTTTATTCCAGTGATCGCGGGGATGATTCACGCGCAAGGGTACCGGACAGCATTTGTCGTGACGGGAATCTTGCAGGGACTAGTGATTATTGCGGTGGCCCAAATGCTGCGGCATCCCGGACCTGAGTTTGCGGCGACGCACTCGGGCGCGGGACTGATCAGGCCGCGCGTCCGGCGCAACCACGATCAGTTCTCGACGCCGGAAATGCTGCGCACTTCGCAGTTTTACCTGCTTTACTTTATGTTTGTCGCGATGGCCACCGGTGGTCTGCTGGTCACCGCGCAAGCTGGGCCGGTGGCGCGCGAGTGGGGCATTTCGCGGGGCGCGCTCACCGCTGCCCTGGCGCTCGACCGCATTTCGAATGGCGTGAGCCGCGTTTCCTGGGGCTGGGTCTCCGATCACATCGGACGCGAACTCACCATGGCGATCGCCTTCGTGCTGCAGGCCGCGTGCCTCGTCAGCGTGCTTGTGGTGGGCCGGTGGTCGGGTATGCTGTTCACGGTGACGCTGATCCTGACCTTCTTCACTTACGGTGAAGTGTTTTCGCTCTTTCCGTCGCTCGTTGGCGACTACTTCGGCTCCGCCCACGCCAGCTCGAACTACAGTTTTCTGTATAGCGCGAAGGGCGTAGCGGCCATCATCGGCGGCGGCCTGGCGGCAGTGCTGTTTGAGCGGTTCGGAAGCTGGACGGCAGCATTTTACGGGAGCGCTTTGCTGGCACTGATCTCCGGAGTGCTGGCGGTGGTGTTGAAAGGCGTGGCGCTTCCGGTGAAGCGAGGAACAAGCGTGCCCGTGGCGGCGAGCGCTAACGACTAGCCAATATCCGCATCTTTTTTCCCACGCGGACGAAAGTTTCGAGGGCGCGATCCAGCTCCTGACGCGTATGCGTGGCGCTCACGATGGTGCGCACGCGTGCTTTGCCTTCCGGCACGGTCGGGAAGCCGATGCCCGTGGCAAGAACGCCTTCCTCGAATAACGCCGCCGAAAGCTGGTGGGCTGCCTTGGCTTCGCCCACCATCACCGGCATAATTGGAGTTTCGCTCATGCCCGTGTTGAAGCCAGCCGTCATGAGACCCTGCTTGAAGTATTTTCTGTTATCCCACAGATTCAGAATGCGTTCCGGCTCCTGCTCCAGAACGTCGAAAGCCGCTAGACAGGATGCCGCAACGGCAGGCGGGTGCGAAGTTGAAAACAGAAACGGACGCGCCCGGTGATACAAAAACTCGATCAGGTCGCGGCTGCCGCAGACATAACCACCGAGCACGCCGATGGCTTTCGAGAGCGTCCCAACCTGGATGTGCACCCGGCCGTGCAGGTTGAAATGATCGATGGTGCCGCGCCCGTTACGCCCGAGCACGCCCGAGGCATGCGCGTCGTCCACCATCATGATGGCGCCGTACTTTTCCGCCACCTCCACCAATGCCGGGAGCGGGCCGATATCGCCATCCATGGAGAAAACGCCATCGGTGATGAGCAGCTTGCGGCCCGAAAGAGAATTCAGCCCGTCGAGGATCTTTCCCGCGGCGGCCGCGTCTTTGTGCGGGAAAACGTGAATCTTGGCTTTGGATAAGCGGCAGCCGTCGATGATGCTGGCGTGGTTCAGCTCGTCGGAAATGATGTGATCGTCAGGCCCTAGAATCGCCGATACCGTGCCGGCATTGGCTGCGAATCCGGACTGGAACACCACGCAGGCTTCCGAGTGCTTGAAGCGCGCGATGCGCTCTTCGAGGTCCATATGGAGCTTCATGGTTCCCGAGATGGTGCGGACCGCGCCCGAGCCAACGCCGAACTTGCGCGTGGCCTCAACCGCCGCTTCGATCAGCTTGGGATGCGTGGTGAGCCCGAGGTAATTGTTCGACGCGAGGTTGATGACTTCGCGCCCGTCGAAGCGCGATTCGGCCGCGCTGGCTGATTCGAGCACGCGCAAGCGCTGGTAGGTCCCGGCCTTGCGCCAATCCTCCAGCTGCGCGCCGAGGTACGCCAGCGGATCGGACAACGTCAGACCTTCTCGGGCACGACGAACGGCGCGCGGTATTTCCGCGTGAACATGGCGGTGGCTTCCGGATCGCCCTTACACTTCAGATTCTCGGCATCGAACTCCAGGGTGCGGCCCAGCCGATAGGAAATGTTGGCCAGGTGAACGAGCACCGTCGATCTGTACCCCTCTTCGATAGGCGCGTTCAGATCCGACTGCTTGCGGCTGCGCACGGCTTCGATGAAGTTCGCCCAGTTGTTGCCGTCTTCGCTGCGGCTCGGCCCGGGCTGCTGGTCTTTCCCCATCCAGGTCTTGTACTGGCCGTAACCATCGATGGCGAGGTAGCCCTTCGAGCCGTAGAACAGGTTGCCGACGGTGTTGGGATTCTTGCTTTTCCTCTCCTCACCGATACCCGCCTCGTGGTTGCTCATCCAGTGCCGGACCTCGAAGACCAGAAACTTTTTCTTGCCACCCTCGTCGAACTCGAACGTCGAGACCATAGTGTTGGGCGTCTGCTGGTCATCGTCGAACATGAAGTGCCCGCCCATGCCGCTGACTTTGGTTGGATATTTAACGCCCAGGCCCCAGCGCGCGACGTCCATTTCATGGATGCCCTGGTTCCCGATATCGCCATTGCCGTAATCCCAGTTCCAGTGCCAATTGTAGTGGAAACGGTTCTTCGTGAACGCGTGGAGAGGCGCCGGGCCAGTCCACAGATCGTAGTGAACGCCGGCGGGCACGGGCTCCTCGGGCGTGTGGCCGATGGTGTCGCGCCACTTGAAACACAAGCCGCGCGCCATATAGACGTCGCCAATTAGCCCTTCACGCATCTTGTCCATCGCTTCCCGTATAGCGACGCCGGAACGGCTATTAGTGCCATGTTGCACGATGCGGTTATATTTCTGGGCGGCGGCCACGAGTTGCCGGCCTTCAAAAATGTTGTGCGAGCAGGGCTTCTCGCAGTACACGTCCTTGCCGGCCTGGCACGCCCAGATACCGATCAGCGAGTGCCAGTGGTTGGGCGTGGCGATCGAGATGGCGTCGATGGACTTGTCTTCCAACAGTTTCCGGACGTCGGTGAACGCGGCTGGCTTCTTCTTGCCGGCGCGAACCACTTCGTCGAGCCGTTTGTTCAGGACATTCTCGTCCACGTCGCACAGGGCCGCGATCTCGACGTTCGGCATGGCCGAATATTCACGAATATGGCTATTGCCCTGCCCGCGGATGCCTACGCATGCCACGCGTACCGTATCGTTGATGCTGGGTGCGCCTTTCATCGCGGCCGTGCCGGCCGCTGCCGCCGTGCTCATCAGAAAGTGTCGTCGGTTCATGTTTTAGGGCTCCAAACGTCCGATCTTATCACCATCCTGTTGCCGGAAGGTACATACCGGATGTTTTCGGCAAGTTCCCCACGTTCGAGCTCGCCCGAATTCCGCGCTGCCGGTCGTGTTCCCCAATTTCCCCAACTTCGGTTCTAAGAAGTTCGGCTTCCTGGGTTAAGCCTGTGCCGCCGATCCGTAGTACATTTGCTAGTGATGGCCGAAGTTTACCGCCGCTGGATGCACGCGTGGGAGGAGCGCCTTTGTTCGCGCGCCACCGACCGCGTGGTGCGCCCGTTCGAGTGGGGGTTGGAGTGGACTCGGCACTGGCCCTGCACCGGCCTTCACGAGCGTAACGGTCATAGCGATGAAGCCTGGCTGCGGTTATTGAGTGAAAACGCGGTCGACCGCAGTGAGGAGTTCTTCGCCTACCAGACGCCGCCTGATTTCGCGCTGATAGGGCATGAGCTGCGCTTCACATCAGCTGTCAACACGCCTTACCCCGAGAACAACACCGTCCGCGCGCACTGGTTTCCGGCGAAGCCGACGGTACTCGAACCGAAACCGGGAAAGAAAGCCGTTATCGTTCTGCCGCACTGGAATGCCCACGCCGCCCAACACGTGGCATTGTGCCGCGGCATCAGCGCGGTGGGCATATCGGCCCTGCGGTTGAGCCTGCCGTATCACGATCTGCGCATGCCGCCCGAAACCAAGCGCGCCGACTATGCCGTTTCCTCGAACGTGGGCCGCACCATCGACGCCACGCGCCAGGCGGTGATCGACATACGCTCGTGCCTCGATTGGCTCCAGCGGCAGGGTTACGAAAAGCTCGGCATCGTCGGGACCAGCCTCGGGTCCGCCTACGCATTCCTCACTAGCGCGCATGATGATCGCCTGGCCGTGAACATCTTCAACCACTGCTCCACGCAATTTGCCGACGTCGTTTGGACCGGACTTTCCACACAGCACATTCGGCAGAGCATGGAGCCAGTCATCAGTCTGGAGCGCGCTCGCGCGGTTTGGGCCTCCATCACGCCCGCCAGCTACATTCACCGGTTCGCGCAAAAGCAAAAGAAATCGCTGCTGATCTACGGCAAATACGACACCACGTTTCTGCCCGAATTCTCGAAGGAAGTGGTGGTGGGATTCGAAGCCTTAGGCCTGGACCATAGAGTGGCCGCGCTACCCTGCGGCCACTACACCATGGGCGAGGCGCCCTTCAAATTCCTGGACGGCTACCACATCTGCGCGTTTTTGAAGAGAAATCTGTAAATCAGCTTCGTATTACAACTACCCAGTTGTGTTACACTATTACTGGAAGCATGCCGACGAGCGTTCAAGCACGTCTTGATCCCGCGACAGACCGGGCGCTAAACCGCCTGGTGCGGCGTCTGGGGTTGAGCCCTTCCGACGTGGTGCGTGAAGGGATTCGCCTGATGGCCGCCTGCCACCGTTCTCCTGTAGAGAGAAGGATCGTGGGGCTCGGGCGGTTCCGTTCCAACATCTCGGACCTCGGCTCCAACAAGCGCCACCTCAAAGGCTTCGGGCGTGAATCCCGTTCTGCTTGATACAGGTGTTATTGTTGCCCTGCTCGATAGAAGCGAGAAGTCGCACGCGCGCTGTGCCGCTGTTGTTCGAGAGCTGAAGAGGCCTCTTGTGACTTGTGAAGGCGTTATCGCCGAGAGTTGCTACTTGCTTCGCGGCCTTCCAGGCGCGGCCGAAGCTGTCGTCGAGAACATCGCCAGTGGGACCTTCGTAATCCTTTTTCAACTGTCGCAATCCGCGCCTGCCATTCGTAGGATTTTGGCAAAGTACCGAGACCGCGCGATCGATTTTGCGGATGCCTGTCTCATCCAGATGGCCGAAGACGTGGACAGCGGAGAGATTCTCACCCTGGATCGTGACTTCGAGATTTACCGCTGGGGCCGGCACAAGCCATTCGAGCTGCTGATCACCCCGACTTAACTTAAGGCGACGCAGCCGGAAGAATTTGATCTGGTGATTCTCGGGGGTGGCACGGGCTCGACCATCGCTGCGTGGACTTTTGCTGGCGAAGGAATGCACGTCGCAGTCGTCGAGCGCAAATACATGGGCGGGTCCTGTCCGAACATCGCGTGCTTGCCGAGCACGAACATCATCCACAGCGCGAAAGTCGCATCGTACTTCGTCGAAGCAAGGAATTCGGCATCACACACGACGGCTTCGCGATCGACATTGCGGACGTGCGCGAGCGCAAGCGCAGGATGGTGCATGCCCTGAACGTAGACGGAGCGCCCTTCAAAGGCGAGCGGGAAAGCAGTGAATTTGATCTGATCCTGCGGCACGCCCACGACGATGAATTTCGCGACTGCAAACCCGGACACAAGCGATCCCATAGAGCGACCACTGGGGGCTGCTACGAGAACTGCTCTGGCCCCGCCCATACGCTGCAATACTGCTGCCGCATCGTCGACAGCGGTACCAATGTAGGCGTGCGTGCCCAAATCTTGCGCAGGCTTTTCCTTGTCGCAGCCATACCTTACTTCGACAGTCTGGAATCCCATGTGCCGCGCAAACTGGATACCAAGATGACCAAGGCCACCAATGCCTTGCACCGCCTCCAGATCTTCTCCACGCAAGGCGGCATTGGGAAGAGCGTTGTAGGTTGTGATACCCGCGCAGAAGAGAGGCGCGGCCTCTGCGGAATTGAGCTCGTCAGGAATCAAACTGAAGATGGTCATCGCCGAAATTAGGTTGCTTTGAGTCGCTCGTCGAGCGAGTCGTGGACTGTCGTGCCTCGAAGATGAGGGTGGTGGAAACCTCCTCCGAGGTAAGCTTGGAGTTCGATTGGTTCGACTCCGGCTGTACGCTGTTCGGGCCAGCTCAAAGTCCAGGAAGCGTTCAGGCCTCCATCCCGTGTGCGCTGTGGTCCCGACTCGGTAAGCCGCTCGGTGTCGAGCAGTAAGCTCGCGCCAGCAGTTGCACTGCCTTCTCGAAATGAGCTTCCTTGTCCTTTCGAGCTGTGGAGCCGCCGTGCGTACCGTCCCGAAGGTCCTCAAAATGGCGAATCAGGCTGGTGATGTATGCGGGTATCGCGCTTTGTGACATTATGTACCTCCTACTAACAAGCAGTACGTGCGCCGTGCATGTACAACATATCGATCCGTCGTGGACGGCTTCCATCACTCGTGAGCGCCGCCACGCTGGATGAGGATTATGCAGGGCGAACACTTGCGCCGCCC
>Ga0075436_100001264_pt1 | contig 17167 bp, 14 predicted proteins | sample RhiMethybrSRZTD5_FD_75303 | JGI IMG/M metagenome (GOLD analysis project Ga0075436, IMG submission 75303) | Populus rhizosphere microbial communities from Tennessee, USA - Rhizosphere MetaG P. TD hybrid SRZTD5 | ecosystem: Host-associated > Plants > Roots > Rhizosphere > Soil | place: USA...
CTTCGCACGAGGTGGTCGAGGTCAAGGTCGTCGCGTATACGGAACACGGCGTGGTGGTGGACCTTGGGGGCAAGACAGAAGGACTCATTCCCGCGGCAGAATTCGCGGAGACGGAAATTCCGCGGCCGGACGCGAATGCGACGATTGAAGTGCAGCGCTCCGGCGAGCACAAAGACGGCTATGAGATTGTTTCCTACCAGAAAGTGCTGCGCCGCCGAACCTGGGAAAAAATCGAGGCGGCGTTCAAAGCCAAAGAGACCGTCACCGGCAAAGTGGTGGACCGCATCAAGGGCGGGCTAGTAGTGGACATCGGCGTGCGCGCGTTCCTGCCCGGTTCGCAATACGACTTGCGGCCGACGCAGAATTTGGACGAATTGATGGGCACGGAAGTGCAAGTGCGCGTCACCAAGCTCAACAGGCGACGCGGCAATGTGGTGGTGAGCCGGCGGGCGATCCTCGAAGAGGAGCTGCATGCCAAGCGCGCCGAGTTGATGGAGACGCTGAGCGAAGGGCAGGTCGTGCACGGGCACGTGAAAAACGTCACGGACTACGGCGCGTTCGTGGACCTGGGCGGAATCGACGGCTTGCTACATTTGACGGACATGACTTGGGGGCGCGTGAAACATCCTTCGGATGTGGTCAAGCCCGAACAAGAACTCGACGTCATCATCCTGAAGTTCGACAAGGAGAAGCAGCGCATTTCGCTGGGATTGAAACAGTTGGCGCAGGATCCTTGGGCGGGGGCCGCAGAGAGGTATCCCGCAGGAGGTAAGGTTCAGGGCACCGTAGTAGGCATCGTGGATTACGGCGTGTTCGTCGAGCTGGAACGGGGTATCGAGGGCTTGGTGCACGTTTCAGAAATGAGCTGGAACAAGAAAGTGTCCCACCCGTCGAAACTCGCGAAGGTCGGCGACGCAGTCGATGTGGTCGTGCTGGACATCAAACCAAGCGACCGCCGCGTTTCTCTGGGAATGAAGCAAGCGCAACCCGATCCCTGGTTGCTCACCGCGCAGAAGTATCCCGTAGGAACGGTCATAACCGGAAAAGTCCGCAACATCGCAGAGTTTGGCGCGTTCGTGGAAATCGAGGATGGCTTTGACGGGCTCGTGCACGTCGGCGACGTGAGCTGGACCGGCCGCGTGAAGAACCCGCACGAAGTGTTCAAGAAGGGCGAACCGGTCACTGCGAAAGTTTTGAAAATTGATGCGGAGAACCGCCGGGTATCACTCGGCATGAAACAGGTCAACGACATTTGGGGCGACTGGTTCAAGCAGCACAAAGTTGGACAGATTGTGAAGGGCAAGGTTTCGCGCATCGCCACGTTTGGCGCTTTCGTGGAATTGGGTGAAAACATCGAAGCGCTTTGTCACAACACGGAAATCGAAGACCGGCGCCGGCGCGACGAGGGAATGGGCGGCTACCGCCCGACCACGGGACCGCTGAAGAGCGCGGGGCCGCTCGAACCGGGCAAGGAATATGATTTCAAAATCATCAAGATCAGCCCTGAGACGCGGCGCATCGGCTTGAGCTACCGCGCTGCGGTAAAGCAGATCGAGCGCAAAGAAATCGAACAGTATCGGTCGGCGTCGAAGTCCTCGTCGACGGCGACGATTGGAGACGCGCTGAAGTCCAAGCTTTCGGCGCGTTAGATTGTGGAAGCCTGACTCGGGGGCACGGCTTTCATAATTTCATTTACCTGCGGGTCATTTTAATGATAGGAAGGGGAGCAATTCGGCGGCACGCCAGTCCCCTTTAAACCCATACGCTGCACTGCGCTGGGGCAGAGTGAAGCGATGGCAGAAGCTGAGGCGGTCCTTTCCAGGGCTGCTACGAGGCATAGCGAAGATGACCAAGCAACCGACATCGACACTCACGAAGGCCGATCTGATCGAGGAAGTTCTCAATGTGACGGAGCTTCCTCGCAAGGAATCCGAAACGATTGTCGAGACCATATTTGACAACATCATCGCGGCATTGCAGAAGGGCGAAAAAATCGAGATTCGCGGCTTCGGCAGCTTTCGCACCCGCGAGCGCCGCGGACGCGTAGGGCGCAATCCAAAGACCGGAGAAAAAGTGGAAGTAAAGGCGAAAAAAATTCCTTATTTCAAGCCCAGCAAGGAATTGAAAGATTTTGTGAATAACGCCGCCGCGCATACCGCCGCCGGAGATTCGCAGGGCGGTTAGGTGTTTCAGGCTCTTCGCAGTTCACCCCCCTACCTAAAGTTCCAGACAAAAAGAGTTTCGGCTTTCTGGGCAGATTCTCTTCGTCGAGCGGACGTGCGCACGCGGCGGTGATTCTAGGTTATTCTGTGCGCGAGGTTTCGACGAGGCAAAGGAAACGTCGCGATGGACTACTTGTGGACTCCCTGGCGTTACCAGTACATGACGGAAGCGGCCCGCGGCGAAAAACCGGAATGCATTTTTTGCGACGCGGTGGCGAAAAAGAAGGATTCGGAGACGCTGATCGTTCATCGAGGCGCGAAAGCGTTCGTCATCCTCAATCGTTTTCCCTACACTTCAGGGCACGTCATGATCGTGCCGTACGCGCACGTGGCGGAGCTGAAACTGTGCGATGCCGCAACGTTGAGTGAGATCATGCAGCTGGCGCAGCGCGTCGAAACTGTTTTTCGCGCAGATTACAAGCCCGATGGCATGAACCTCGGAATGAATCTGGGCCGGGCCGCAGGCGCTGGGGTGGCAGGACACCTGCATTTGCACATGCTGCCAAGATGGTTTGGCGATTCGAATTTTATGACCGTGACCGGAGAAACGCGCGTGCATCCGGAAGACTTGAAGACCACGTATGAACTCCTCTCCAAGGCGCTCGCCTGATTCGGCAAGCAGTCGTCTGGTTCGCGATGTTGGTCAAGCCGCGTTAGAATACGAATCCCAGAATACCTCGCTCCAGTAAGGAACGACCTTGGATCTCGAACTGACCGATGAACAACAACTGCTGCAGAAAAGTGTGCGCGAGTTTGCGGAGTCGGAAGTCCGGCCTCTGGCGAAAGAGCATGACGAAGCGGGACACTTCCCTCGAGCGTTGTTTAAAAAGGCGGCCGAGCTCGGCTTGACCGCTGTGGCGTTTCCCGAGAGCGAAGGGGGCGCCGGCTTCGACCACGTCGCGTACACCATCGTGATTGAAGAAATCTCGCGCTGCTGCGCTTCCACCGGAGTGATTCTCTCCGTTCAGAACTCGCTTTACTGTGATCCAGTTCATCGCTTTGGCACCGAAGAACAAAAAAAGAAACTCCTGCACCCCTACGCGCGCGGTGAAAAAATCGGCTGTTACGCGCTGACCGAGCCGCAAGCCGGCTCGAACGCCGCGGCGCTGCAAACGAAGGCGGTGAAGAAGGGCGACACGTACGTCATCAATGGAACGAAGGCTTGGATCACTTGCGGGGGTGAGGCGGACGCGGCGATTGTGTACGTGAACACCGATCCCGCCAAGGGGGAAAAAGGCATTACGGCGCTCGTAGTGGAAAAGGGCACCCCGGGATTCAAAGTCGGGAAAGAAGAAGAGAAGCTGGGCATCCACGCCACGGCTTGTTGCGAACTGGTTTTCACCGATTGTGCGGTGCCGGTGGGCAATCGCATCGGGAACGAAGGTGAAGGCTACAAAGTCGCGCTCTCGACTTTGGACGGCGGGCGCATCGGCATCGCCGCGCAGGCCACGGGCATTGCGCAGGGCGCGTTTGAAGCCGCGTTGAAATATTCTCAGGAGCGGCTGGCGTTCGGCCACCCCATCTCGCAGTTCCAAGCGATTCAGTTCATGCTCGCCGACATGAGCACCGAGATTGATGCGGCGCGTTTGCTCAACCGGAAAGCAGCTTGGAAGCAGGATACCGGCGCGCGCTTCAGCATGGACGCGGCCATCGCGAAACTGTTCGCCAGCGAAATGGCCACGCGCGTCACCCACAAAGCGATTCAGATTCACGGCGGCAACGGCTACAGCCGCGAGTATCCCGTCGAACGCAACTATCGCGATGCGCGCATCACTGAAATCTACGAAGGCACCAGCGAAATCCAGCGCCTGGTCATCTCCTCCTGGGTACTGAAATCTTTGTGACGTAATTTGCAGAGGTGGGTGACCTTGGACTTTGGCGGCTTCTTCCTGTTCGGCTTGCTCGCACTGGTCCTGGCTGTCTATTTTGCTTATGCACTGCACGCGGTGCTCATTCGCAAGAAACCTCTAAGATCACATCTGCTTCGTCTCGTGGTGCTTTTCGGGCTCACAGCCCTCCTCGGCGGCTGGCTGTTCTACACCTACGGCCTAAACGAACCGCTGGCAGGTGCGGCTGCTGAAGGTGATTTGGCGCGAGTTCGTTTCCTGTTGAAAATAGGCGCGTCACCTAACGCCGAGGGTGTGGATAACGTCTATACCGCCTTGACAGGCGCAGCCGATGCGGGGCATACGGAAATTGTGAGACTCCTACTGCAAAAAGGAGCCGATCCCTTTCTCAAAGACGGCGAGGGACAGACTGCTATGGAATGCGCCAAGCGCAATGGGCATAACGAAATCGTTCGCTTGCTGGAGGAAGCTCAACACAATAAAAGGCATTAAGGGTCCAAAAGGCCACGATAAGTTCTATGTACACTGTATGAAATGACCATGGAACTGGATAGGTCCTTGGAATTTGATGCGACGCGCGCGGAGGAAGCGTTCTTTCCTGCTCTCCCCGCGCGGCCTGCGGTTTGCCTGATCGAGCCGCGCGAAGAAAGAGCTGAGCCATTCCTGATTCGAACGCAGAACCTGCAAAGGCGATTGCTGCGCCTGCTTGGCCCTGCCGATCCAACCAGCAAGCGCCTTAATCTGCGTGACTTTGCGCGGGGCATCCGCTACCGGTTGGCAGGCTCACGGTTCGAACAGACGCTCACCTACTATCAGCAAGCCAGGAAACTTTTTCCAAAGCGCTACCGCGACCTCATGCGCTTTCGGCCTCCCGCGGTCCTGAAAGTGAATCTCCGCAATGCCTACCCTCGGTGTTATGTGACGCGTAAGATCCAACTGGATCAAGACGGCGCGCCCACAGGAGGCTCCTACTACGGCCCATTCCCTTCCCGCCGCGCAGCCGAGGCTTTTGCCGAGCGCGTGCTAGACCTTTTCAAAGTGCGGCGTTGTCAAATCAAGATTCGCCGCGATCCCACGTTTCCGGGCTGCATTTATTCAGAGATGAAAATGTGCCTCGCGCCGTGCTTTGGAGGCTGCACCAAGGAAGAATACGACGTGGAAGTGAACCGTCTCGTCCAATTCCTCGAAACTAGCGGCGGATCATTGCGGACCGCTCTCGAGGAAGAACGAGAGAAAGCCAGTAACGAACTCGATTTCGAACGGGCCGCCGCGCTGCACAAGAAAGTGGAAAAGCTGGACGAAGTCTTGCGCGGACAGCCGGAAATCACGCGGCGCATTCAGGACTTGCAAGCCGTGATTCTGCAGCGTTCAGCGGAAGAGCAAACCATCGGCGTGTACGCGGTGCGAGGCGGACGCCTGGCGGAGCCGTTTTTTCTGCGTTTCGCCGAAATCGCCAGCCAGCCACGTTCCGCGGAGCAAATCTGCCGCGACTATCTGGAATCCCCCGCGAATCCCGCAAATGGCGACCTTTCCGAGGATTTGTCGCTCGTCTCGCGCTGGTTTTACAGCAAACCGCGCGAAGGCGAGATTTTCTTCCGCGATAAAGACTGGCCTTATCGTAGGATTCTCCGAGCTTGTTCGCGCTTGCTGGCGCCGCCCGAAAGCGAGCCAACAAAAAATCCTGCGCCAGGACCACCGCCGTCGACTGAAGGAGCGCCATGACCAAGTCCGCCACGAAAGAAGGAACAACGCGGTACGCCCAGCGGTTCGCCGGACGCGCCGCGAACAGCCATTTCCGTGAAGCGCAAAGGATGGTGCTTTCCTCGCTGGGCATCGGAACCTACCTCGGGCAGCCCGACGAAAGAACCGATGCAGCTTACACTGCCGCCGTCGTTGCCGCTGTGGAAAGCGGAATCAACGTCATCGACAGCGCCATCAATTACCGCTTCCAGCGGAGTGAGCGCAGCATCGGCGCCGCGCTTCCGCAGCTTGCGGCAAGAGGCTTTTCGCGCGAAGAAATCGTGCTGTGCACCAAGGGCGGCTACCTCACGCCCGACGGCTCGATGCCTGCTGACCCTAACGAATATTTCTTCCGCGAATACATCCAACGCGGAGTTTTCAGCGCCAAAGACCTTGCCGCCGGCAGCCATTGCATGACGCCTAAATTCTTGAAAGACCAGCTCGGGCGCAGCCTGAAAAACCTCGGCGTGGAATGCGTGGATGTCTACTACCTGCACAATCCCGAGACCCAGCTTTCCGAAATCGTCAAGCCCGATTTTCTTCAGCGCGTGCGTGAAGCCTTCGAATTCCTGGAGGCCGCGGTACAGGCCGGAGAGATTCGCTATTACGGGATGGCGACATGGAACGGTTTCCGGCAGGATCCCCGCGCGCGTGATTCCATGCAGCTTGGGGAAATCGCGCAGATTGCACAGGAAATTGCCGGCGGGATGCACCACTTTCGCTTTGTACAGCTTCCGTTCAATCTGGGGATGCCGGAAGCGCTCACGCAGGGAAATCAGATGCTCCGCGAACGCGCGCGAACCCTGGTGGAGGCGGCCGGCGATCTGGACCTCACCGTGATTGCAAGCGCGTCGCTCTTGCAGGGACAGGTCGCACGCAACTTGCCGGGATTCGTCGCGGAAGCCTTCGGCCTCGAGAATGATGCCGAGCGCGCGCTGCAGTTCGCGCGGTCCGCTCCAGGGATCACCACGGCCCTGGTAGGAATGTCACGCGTGGAGCATGCCAAAGCCAATGCGCGGCTGATGAGCGTGCCTCCCGCGACCGTTGAGGACTTCAGCAAGCTGTTTTCACGCGGCGAAGGCGCATGATCAGCGTCAATGGCGAAGGTGGAAGACCTCTCGGACCCAGTTCGTAATGGCCGCATCGAGTTCGTTCAGCTTGCCCACAAAGAAATGATCCACGCCTTCAACAACGACCAGATGATTCTCGCCGGGTAGTGACGCAACCAACGCCTTGACGCGTTCCAACGCGCCGTATTGGTCGTTGCCGCCGTGGACAAACAGTTTTGGCTTGCGGCATTTCCGTAGAAACGAAAAATCCGAGCTGTTCACGGGAATCCCCAGCCCAATCAAGTGAGAAACCCTCGGCTCCTGGCAACCAACACGCAGCCCCACCCAAGCGCCAAAACTGAATCCTGCCACCAACAGCGGAACGCCTGGAAACTGCTTGGCGAGAAAATCCAATGCCGCCCGAACGTCACCCTGCTCCCCGACGCCGCGGTCGTGCTTCCCAGCGCTCAGGCCTGCGCCACGAAAATTGAAACGCAACCCGGGTAAGCCGAGCGCATCCAGCGATTTCGCAGCCTGGTAAACCACTTTGTTGTGCATCGTGCCGCCAAACAGTGGATGCGGATGACAGACGACGGCCGCGAGCGGAGGCCGATGCCGCGCCAGCGTAAACGGCGTCCACAGAATCGCCTCGAGTCTGCCGACAGGCCCTTCTAGAAAGAAATTACGAGAATCATGATTAACGGTCATCGATACGCTCTAGCGAATCTTGGAGAGTTTTTTAGTGTAGCTCACGAAACAAAAGGCCTGAAATCGAGGATGGATGGAGGCGGCCTCTCTAGGCCGCGCGGTAAACGGCAACATCTAATGCGACGCCGTTAACCACAGCAGCAACGCGAACAACTTTCGCGCGAAACTCTCCATAGCCGGGCCAGGACGCGGAAGAATCATCTTCCAACGCGATCCTCAGCAGCTCGCCCTTGGCATATTCGCGCTGACTGCGAAAGCGCATCCCTCGCGGCGAAAAATCAACCGACATCGCCTCCTCAAACCACGGAACATTCTCCGGGCGCACACGAATGGGCACGGCAAGTGTTCGCCGTGGACTGCCCCGACGCTCGGGATCGCGCTGCGCGCCATTTCCGTTGGAGGCGGAACGCGCCTGACTCTCGAATTGAATCGCCAGAGAAAACTGTGGCGGAGTCGCGCTCAACTCTGCACACCGCACCACGCGGGCGAGCACTTCCGGTTGGCCCTGTCGCAGGGAAGTGTCATAAGGAAACGTCACCCACAGCGGCACACCCGGGGCATGCAATTCCCTGCTGGAGAGCAGTAATCCTCCGCGCGAAACGTCCATCGTCTCTGCTAATTCGATTTTCTGGCCGAAAGGCGAGGCCCAACGCAGGCGTGCCGGGAGGCGCATCCGTACGCGGCGATAGGCGCGTGAAACCATGGAGTTACAGTACTGCCCGCGGACGGCATTGCCGAAAGTATAGGCCCCAAGTGGCGAATACGACAAGACCTCGTACTAGGACAAAATTCTTAGATTTTCGCGTTGAAACTTGACCTCCCGAATGCTAATTTTGCGCCAAATCCTTGAGCGGCGAGGGTATTTGATGAGTGATGGATCCGAACGCCGTGAAGCGCGGCGATTTAACATGAACCTTCCTTTGCGTGTGTTGCCCCGCGAAGCAAAGGGGCGCGAACTGAACGCGCAAACACGCGACCTTAGCTATCAAGGTTTGTACTTTCTGGCGGAAGCGGACTTCCAGGTCGGCAACGACATCGACTTCGTGATTACGCTTCCTGAGCAAGTGACGCAGTCCGGCGACGTCAACATTCGATGCCAGGGGAAAATTGTGCGCGTCGAATCCACCGAAAACGGCCGGATAGGAATCGCCGCGAAGATTGCGCGGTATGAATTCATACCGGCGGCCGCAACGGCAGCCTGAATTCGCCGTGGCATCGGCTCCTGCTCTCACGTTCATTTCTCCTGGGTGTCCGCGCGAGTACAATGGATTCTGTACTTTCTTTTCGTCCGCCTCTGGGGGAATCCATGTACCACTACGATCCTAGCCTGGCCCTGGAAGAGCTGCAGGAAGATGCCCTGCTGCCACACCCGGTGAAACTACGCGACATGATCCTGCGAACGAAACTGGACGCCAGCGAAGCGCAGCTCTTGAACCACGATTTCCAGGATTACCTGACGCGCTTCGGCGAATTGCAAAAACTTGGCCGCGGCATCCTGGAGCGGCTCGCCACCGGAAAGCGCAAGGCCTCTTGATGCCATCGTCACTTCAGAAACTTTCCTGTCGATGAAAGCCAAACCACGCGTCCTCTTGCTCTCCGCGGCGTCGGGGGCGGGCCATGTGCGCGCCGCGCAAGCCCTAGAAAAGGCTTTCTTGGCCCGCGGCGATTGCGTCGTGGAACACATTGACGCTCTGCGTTATGTCAGCAAACTTTTTCAGCGTGTCTACGACAAAGCTTACATTTCGATGGTGAGGCGAGCGCCGGAGCTTATGGGCTTGCTCTACGAGGGCACAGACCAGCCGTGGCAACACTTGCGCCCGCGCCTGGCCTTGGACCGGCTCAACACGCGCCCGATGATCCGCCTGCTTAAACGCGTCCAGCCTGATCTCTGCGTGGCCACGCACTTTCTTCCCGCGGAAATCATTGCGTGGCTCATCGCCAAGAAGAAACTGCAGGCGCACAACGCTATCGTCGTCACGGACTACGACGTCCACGCCATGTGGCTGTGCCGGACCGTGGATCGCTATTTCGTTGCCATGGAGGAAACGGCTCAATACCTGGCGCACATTGGCGTTCCGCGCGAAAAAATTTGCGTAACAGGAATTCCCATTGATCCGCTCTTCGCAATTCCCTTGACGCGCGCCGAAGTGCGAAAACATTTGGGGCTCGACGCAGAAGCCACGGTAATTCTTATTTCCGCCGGTGGCTACGGGCTTGGTCCCGTGGAACAACTCGTAAGAGAATTGTTGGAGCTCCAGCGTCCATGGCAGATTGTAGCCATCGCCGGAAAAGCGGAAAAAATGCGCAAACGTCTTGACGAATTAGCCAAGTCGGCAAGCAAGCTCCCTTCCGGCGCCCCGAGGCTCCGCGCCGTCGGTTTCACCACCGAAATGGACAAATACATGGCAGCGGCCGATTTGATGGTAGGCAAAGCTGGCGGCTTGACTACCTCCGAAGCTCTCGCCCGCGAGCTGCCGATGGCCCTCATCGAACCCATTCCCGGCCAGGAAGAACGCAACGCGGACCACTTGCTTGAAACCGGCGCCGCCATCCGCTGCAACAATTTGCCCGCGGCCGCCTGGAAGATTGCTACTCTTTTGGACGACCCAGCTCGACTCAATCGCATGCGCGAGGCCGCACGGAAGCTCGCAAAACCGGCGGCCGCCGCCGCCATCGCCGAAGACGCCCTTCGGCTGGTAGACTGAAGTGGCAGGCAGAAGGGGCTGGGGGAACGGTTTTGCAGTGCCACGCCGCAAACCGTCAGGCTAAATGCGACGACACACATTGCTGATCGACGCAGACGACACACTTTGGGAAAACAACGTCTTCTACGAGAAACTGATTGAAGACTTCATCACCGTAGTCGAGCCTTACGGCTACACGCGTGCGTACATCCGCCACATCCTCAATGAAACCGAACGCAAAAACATCCGCCAGTATGGCTATGGCGTGCGCAGTTTCGGGCGCTCCCTGGAAGAAACGTATTTGAAACTTGCCGACCAGATGGCTCGCCGCGAAATTCTGGCGCAGATTCACAGCCGCGTGATCGAGCTCGAGCGGACCCCGCCGAAAATTCTGGATGGCGTGCCTGAAACGCTGGCTTATCTAACGGAGCGCCACCGGCTGATTCTCTTCACCAAAGGCGAACCCGCGGAGCAAGCCGCGAAGGTCGAGCGCTCCGGCCTCCAAGGATTCTTCGAGTTCATCGAAATCGTGCCAGAGAAGGATGCTCCAACCTACGGCGGCCTGGTGCACAAGCACAAAATCGTGAAGGCCCATGGTTGGATGATCGGCAACAGCCCGCGCAGCGACATCAATCCCGCCATGAAAGTCGGGTTAAACGCAGTCTACATTCCGCACCAGCACACTTGGACCCTCGAGCACGAACCCGTCGTCGCCGGCTCAGGAAAATTGGTAATCCTTCCGTCCTTCCGCGAACTCCGCTCCCACTTCTAGATTGGTCCGCCCCGAGAGAAAAACAACGTAGACATGCGACTCTGTTGGCCGCGGCTTCCTGCTGGAGGGCCGGTTAGGGAGCTAGAGACGGGCGCGGGACAGGGGCGCTCGCGCATTCAAAAGCGTGCGTGATGCAGAGAAGCAGCGCTTCGTCGGTAACAGCGCCGATGAGTTGCAGACCGACGGGCAAGCCGTCCGGCGTAAGCCCGCAAGGTACCGAAATCGCAGGAAGACCGCCCAGATTCGCTGGGCGGTTATTGCGGAGGAGTAGCGCGCGCGTTGGATGATTTGTGCCGCAGACCGCAGTCGTTTCCTCGCCGATAGCAGGTGCGGGAATGGGTGTGGTGGGCACAGCGAGCGCATCGAGCTTGGCATCGGCCATCGCCGCGTGAAAGCCTCCAATGAAAGCCTCGCGCTGCTCCATTGCCTGCAAATACGTCGTCGCCGTCACTTTGGCGCCCAGTTCGAGCCTCGTGCGAACATCCTCGCCGTAATCCGCGGCGCGAACAGGAAACCATCCTGCATGCTGATGATAATGCGTCGCTTCCGCCCACGCGATTTGGTTGCCAGCATCTTCAACTTCCTGCAACAAGGGAACAGACACCTCTTTCAAAGTCGCGCCTATTTTTCGTAAGACGCCCACAGCCTTTTCGAAAGCGTGTTCCACTTCCACTGAAACAATCCTTGGGAAAAAATCCTTCGGCACACCAACCCGAAACCCGCGAAGCAATGGGGATTTTGGCCTTATAGCGCTTTGCAAACGCGCCTCTTTTTCTCCGCAAACGAAAATAGGATCGAGTAGCAATGCTGCATCGGCGGCAGATCGCGCCAGCGGCCCGACACAATCGAGGCGCGGCGAAAGGGGAACTACATCGGCAACGGACACTCTCCCAAACGTCGGTTTTAAGCCAACGATGCCGCAAAGCGCGGCAGGGATTCGAATCGACCCACCCGTGTCTGTGCCAATGCTCCCGTAACACAGGCCCGCAGCGACCGCAGCCGCCGAACCACCACTGGAACCCCCAGGAATGTGCGAGAGACTCCACGGATTGCGCGTGGGGCCAAAGTGCGGATTGTTGGTCGTGACCCCGTACGCGAATTCGTGGAGATTGGTCTTACCAAGAAGCACGGCGCCGGCTTCTTTGAGCTGGCTCACTACCACGGCGTCGTGTTGAGGAACGAAATCTCTCAGGATTTTCGAGCCGGCAGTGGTGCGAATGTCCTTTGTATAGATGTTGTCCTTCAGCGAGATGGGAATACCGTGCAAAGGCCCGCGATCGCGATGCCCTTTGCGTCCGCGCGGAGCATAAAGCTCAGCTTCTGCTTTCTTTGCCTGTGCAAGCGCCTGTTCGGCGGTGACCGTAAGGTAGGCGTTGAGCTTCGGATTGAGCCGCTCAATACGCTCAAGCATCAGTTTCGTAACTTCCACGGGTGAGAGCTTCCGCTTGCGGAAAAGTCCTCCCATTTCCTCGATAGATGCGAAGGCCACATCCCTGTCGGTCATGAAGTTTCAGCCATCAAAAGATTTTTTCGCGATGCCTCAAATTCCCGAAAGTTCCGATGTTCGCAATGATAAACGCCACGCGAAACTGATTCTCGCTCCGGACCTGCCCGAGGTTGATGCGCCGGTATTCCAGCGCGAGCCCGCAGCAACTTCCGTTGTAACTGGCTTGCACAATCTGGTTTTGCAAAGTTTTGTTGGTAAAATCGTAGCCAACGCCCCCCGTAAAATTGAACCCCTTTCGGTTTTCGCTGCCATAACCCAGGAGCGCACGGATCTGGCTGGAAAGCGGCTGCTGAAACGCTGTCTGTCCGGGCGGCATGGAGGCAAGATCACTCAGCGTCGGGTTGTCATCCAGCCGAAAGAAAGCAATCGTGCCAAAAAATTCGCGGTAAGGCTTCGCCTTAATCAGCGTGCCAATGGTCACAAGTCGCTGATTCTGGGGGTCGTATTGGAGAATCTGCTCGAGGTCATACGGGCCGCCGGGCGTGATTTTGAAATCGCTGACGATGGGCGACCAATTGCGCGGCCCGAACGCAAACGCAAAGGGCGAAATCGAATCCAGCGCCTGAAAAACGTTCCGCTGGCCGCTCACAATGGCCCCGCCAAACGTGGGATCGAAATAATGCTTTTGTGCGATGCGCCAGGAAATCAGCTCTTGCGCCTGCTCGTCGCCGGTCTTCGAATACAGTCTTTGCGTGAAACCGTACTCCACTTCGCTGGTGTCGGTCAGCGTGGCATCGCTGTCAAAGCGGATGAAATCGGCGAAATTGTTCACACCCGTCACGTACCGGTAAGTGATGCCCGGCTCGATCGTGTGCTTGTATTTTCGCCGTGGCTTGTCCTTTTTGGCCGTCGGCTCGAAGAATCGCTCGAACGATGGTGGCCGCAGTTCTACGGCAAATTCGCCCGTGTCGCGCGTGATTGCCGTGCCACTTACAAGACCGGAAGAATTCAACGAATCTCCGTAGCGCGTCGAACGAAACGCCGCCGAACTCGTCACCCCCAGCCACGGTCCGAAATGCACCGGAAGTGTGACGCGCGGGGCAAATTCCATTCGCGAAACACTTAAGGGCGTGTCAATCGGCGTGAACGTGGACGTTGCCATCCCGGACTCGGCGCGATGCACCGCACCCACAAAGCTATCAAACGAGAAATACACAGGAATCTTCCGCCAGGGAGACTGTTCAACGGAACCAAACCGGGCCTGCGGCAAATTGCGAAGCGTGACGCTCGAAGCCGGAGTGGCCGTGGCTGGCACGGGAAGTGTCAAAAAGCTTTTGTCGTTTATCCCCGCGAAGTTCAGGCTGAATCCGCGGAAATTATTGGTCAGGAAAATCGCGCTGCGCACTTCGGAGTTGATCGCTTCGCCAAAGCTGTCCGCGAACGCCAGCCGAAACGTAAGCGACGAAAGCTGATTGTAGTCCGTAACAAACCGCCATCCGTGAGGCAGCAGGGTTTGGATTTCCAGCCGCTGCTCCTGGCCGCCCTGGGGCGAGCGCGTCGTGCCATCGGGATTCAATAGCCCGCGGTCATTTACTCCGAAATATGTGTATTCGACCGAGGTGTTTTCGAAAGGCTTGGCGCGAAACGTCCCGCGCTCCAGAAAGCCGCGCCGGCTCATGAACTGCCCGCCGAAGGTCGTGTCCAGCCAGGAAAGCGGCGCGAGATAAAAAGCGTCGCCGAGGATAAAGCCTTTGCGCGAGCTTTGGCCAATGTCGGGGATCAGGAATCCCGTTTGCCGGACTTTGCTTCCGGCCGGCGCCGTCGCATAAGGCAACCAAACCAGTGGAACGCGGAACAAACGGAAGTTCGCGTTGACCAGCGCAACCGTTTTATCCACTCGAACGCGCGCCTCCGGAGCATAAAACTGCCACTTGGGATGCGCAGGATCGCAAATCGTAATCCACGCCTTTTGCACGAAATACAGGTCACCGGCAAAACGTTCCACCGTGCGCGCCTCAAAATACAGTGGATTGTCCGTGAGCAGCACCTGGTCGTTCGGCTGGCGCACGATTTTGAACGTGCCGTGCACATTCTGAAAAAGCCCGTGTCCGGTGCTGACGTTGTAGTGCGCTTCCGTGGCTTCCAGATGTTCCCCGCTGTAGTCCAGTTGCACATGGCCGGTGGCGGTTGCTTCGTTGGTTTTGTCGTTGTATTCCACGTGGTCGGCGCGAAGCCGCGTGTCGGCGTAGCGGATGTCCACCTCTCCATCAGCGCTGGTGACGTCACCCTGATGGCGTTGCGGACCGCTGGAATAAATCTCCGCGACCTGGCCTTTGCTAGGAGAAGGAGGGCGAATCTGTTGGGCCGCAGCGTTAAGCGAGAAAACACTCGCAGTCGCGCCCGCAAGCACCGTCAAATGGAGGCATTGACGGAGTGCAGCACGAACCTTTGCCCAAGAATGAGGATTCACGCAACACATGCGATGGACAACGAAAAGATAGCCTAGCATGGCTCGCTCGGATTGGAAGGCGAGGACTGCGGCCACGTTGCTTCCAGCGGCGAGAAAGTAAACGAACCAAAGCACCCGCCGCTTGTGAAACGCAATAAAGCCCCCGCGCGTCTGTTTGCTCAGGGTTGGTTGCCGTTCCAGAAAATTCGGATGCGCAGGACTCCGGACAGCGGTAAGATGCCGGGCCTTGCGTGAGGAGATGAGATGAGGCATACGTCGAGGATTCTTCGGACGATTGTCGCTTGTTCGGCGTTGCTGGGTGCAATGGCTGTGAATTCAGCCGCAGCACCTCAAAACCCCACCGATAAATTCAAGAACTTGGAATTTCGCGAGATTGGCCCCGCCGTGATGGGCGGGCGCATCGACGACTTCGCGGTGGTCGAAAGCAATCCCAATATCGTGTACGTGGGCACCGCTTCCGGCGGCGTCTGGAAGACCACGAACAACGGAACCACTTGGGAGCCGGTATTCGACAAGGAAGGCGTTTCCACGATCGGCGACGTCGCCATCGCTCCGGCCGATCCATCGATCGTGTGGGTGGGATCCGGCGAGCCGAATAACCGCCAGAGTTCCTCGTGGGGCGATGGAATTTACAAATCGCTCGACGGCGGCAAGACCTGGAAAAACATGGGACTGGCCGCCACGCACCACATCGGCAGAATCGTCATTCATCCGAAGAATCCCGACGTCGTCTACGTCGCTGCGCAAGGTCATCTTTGGGGGCCGAATCCCGACCGCGGCGTCTACAAAACCACCGACGGCGGCAAGACCTGGGCGCAAGTGCTGAAAATCAATGACGACACCGGCGTAAGCGACATCGCCATGGATCCTGAAAGCCCGGACATTTTGTTTGCCGCTGCTTACGAGCGCCGCCGAACGCCCTTCGGCTTCAACGGCGGCGGTCCCAACAGTGCCATTTACAAGACCACCGATGGCGGAGCGACCTGGAAGAAATTAACGAAAGGCCTCCCGTGGGAAAACAGCACCAGCGATACCGGCCGCATCGGCCTCGACATTTACCGCAAGGATCCCAATATCGTCTACGCAGAAATCCAGCATGAAAAAGGCGGCACGTTCCGCAGCGAAGACAAGGGCGAAACGTGGAAGCGCATGGGCGAAACCGATCCGCGTCCCTCTTACTACAGCCAGATTCGCGTGGATCCCAACAACGACCTGCGCATCTGGGAACTTGGCGCGCAGATGTTTTACTCCGAGGACGGCGGAAAAACTTTTAACACGCAGCGTGTTCGCGGCATTCACGGCGACTTTCACGCTATGTGGATTGACCCCGCCAACTCCAATCACATGATCACCGGCTCAGACGGGGGCATCCACTGGAGCGACGACGCCGGGAAGAGTTGGAATTTCCTGAACGTCATCGCCATCGGCCAATTTTATGAAATTTCCCTGGACAACGAGAAGCCCTACCACATCTGCGGTGGCTTGCAGGATAACGGGAGCTGGTGCGGCCCGAGCATGACGCTCACCCGCGACGGCATCGTCAACGAAGACTGGCAGGTGATTCACGGCGGCGACGGCTTTTACGCCGCTATTGACAACGTCGAGCCGTGGATTGTTTACACGGAGTCGCAGGACGGCTTCATCGACCGCCGCGACATGCGCACGGGGCAACAACGCTCCATCCGGCCGGAAGCCAAAGCCAGCGAGCCGCACTATCGATTCCAGTGGAACTCGCCCGTGGCCGTCTCTTCCCACGACCACACCACCATCTATTACGGCGGCAACCATCTCTTCAAATCCATCAACCGCGGCGACACCTGGACGCGCCTGGGTGGCGATCTGACCACCGGCGTCGATCGCAACAAGCTCCCCATTCTCGGAAAGGTTCCGGACAAAAACACCTTGTCCCGCCACGACGGCGTGCAGGAATATCCAACGATCACAACGCTCAGCGAATCGCCGGTCACGCCCAACGTTCTCTGGGTCGGCACGGATGACGGCAATCTGCAAGTCACCCGCGACGGCGGCAAGACCTGGAAAAACGTCGCAGCGAAAACCGGCGTGCCGGCGGGAACCTATGTGAGCCGCGTCGTGGCGTCAAAGACTGCAGGAGGTGCGGCGTTTGTGACCTTCGACGGGCATCGCAGCGACGACTACCACGTATACATTTTTTCGACCACCGATTTTGGCGAAAGCTGGAAACCTATTCGCAACGGAATTCCGGATTC
>Ga0075436_100001265_pt1 | contig 17164 bp, 15 predicted proteins | sample RhiMethybrSRZTD5_FD_75303 | JGI IMG/M metagenome (GOLD analysis project Ga0075436, IMG submission 75303) | Populus rhizosphere microbial communities from Tennessee, USA - Rhizosphere MetaG P. TD hybrid SRZTD5 | ecosystem: Host-associated > Plants > Roots > Rhizosphere > Soil | place: USA...
CTGTTAGGTCACGAAGGCCCCTTCGGACCCCTCTTACACATGACACCCTATAATGATGTGCGCTTCGGCCTCCTCGGCGGCTCGATCGTGGACGCCAACGCGCTCCTTCGTTCTTACATCTGGCACTGCATCGGGATTCCCATCATCGCTTCGGTGTTCATGATTCTGCACTTCTGGCGCGTCCGAAAAGATGGAGGCATCTCCGGGCCAGCTCCAGTGGTCCTCGACTCCGAGGTCAAGGAGGCGAAGAAATAGCCATGGATTGGAACCAACTCTGGCAGATCCTCTCCGCCGCGGACAACGTTCCGATCATCGCCATGATCCCGCTTCTGGCTTTCTACATTTATTTGGCCTGGAAGCAGGCGCACGCCAACGACAAACTCATCGACGAGCTAGCGGCCAATCCCGCCCTGGCGAAAACGCACCACCGCAAGACTTGGCCGTTCAAGCCCGGCTGGCAAAAGGAAGTCCACGTTTGGCCGTTTCTTCTGCGTGTCGAATTTCTTGCCGCCATCATCGTCACCATCATCCTGATGGTCTGGTCCATTACGTTGAACGCGCCGCTCGAAGAGCCCGCCAACCCTAACCTGACCATGAACCCAGCCAAGGCGCCGTGGTACTTCCTCGGTTTGCAGGAAATGCTCGTGTATTTCGATCCGTGGATTGCCGGCGTGGTGATGCCCACGCTCATCATCATTGGCTTGATGGTGATTCCTTACATTGATACCAACCCGCTCGGCGGCGGCTACTACACCTGGAAGCAGCGCAAGTTTGCCATCAGCACTTTTCTTTTTGGCTTCGTCATTTTGTGGGTGTCCATGATTTTCATCGGCACCTTCATTCGCGGGCCGGGCTGGCAATGGTTCTGGCCCGGGCAGACCTGGGACCACAACCGACTGATTTACGAGGTGAACCGCGACTTGCCCGACCTTTTCGGCATCACCTCGAATTTGTGGAAGAGCATCTTCGGGGCAATTGTCGTCGGCGGATATTTCGTGGGCGGCGGATTGCTGGTGAACAGCATGTTCCGCCGCACGAATCCCAAAGATTACAAGCGTATGAGCCTGCTGCAGTACTCCATCATGATGACGTTTTTCCTCATCATGGTGGCTCTGCCGATCAAAATGCTCATCCGCCTGCTCTTTCACATCAAGTACGTTTGGATTACGCCGTGGTTTAACGTCTAGGGACGCGTTCAGCGTGTCCCGGGCTTAGACGTAGGGTGGTTTTTGATATTCGTCGCGGCTCCGCCGCAAGTTTTAGGAGGAACTGGTGCCCGAGAAGCCCATCCCCGAAAACGATCCGATTGTTACCAAATCCCTTGCGCCGCACTACGTCATTTGCATGGTCATCCTCATGGGCTCGCTTTTTTGGGCGCTTTGGGATGAAGACTTCGGCCAACGACCCTGGAAAGCTTTCCAGCACGAATGGAAAAGCCGCTATTCCTCTTTCCTTAGGAGCGCACGCACGCAGTCTAAGGAATCAGAGGACGAAATCGAGAAAAGTGCGGATTATCAGAAGCTCAAACAGGACTACGAGGCGGCCAGCCAGGCTGCCACGCCGCGCATCAAGGAAATCAATGAGAAGCTGCGCGGCCTGGGCGCGGATATCCTGGCCGTGCAAAATGTTTTTACGGACCGGCGCGCGTATGTGAATGCTTCCACCTACGACATCGAAACAACAAGCAGCACATCCTCGAAAAAGAGCAAACAGCAGGATCTCGACGAATACAAGGCCAAGTCCAGCACCGTGGAAATGCCCGACGGCAAACCGCGAACCTTCAAGACATTCAACGATTTGGAAGAGACCTACAACGAGCTGAAGAACGAGCGCACGCAATTGAGCGCTGAACTCGGCGAACTCCTTAAGCCTGTTACCGAGAAAAAAGAACTGATGGATTCCTACGTCACCGATCACATGGTGAACCTCACAGCCTCGCAATTGCAGAGCCTGCAAAACGGTGTGGAGTCGCTGACTCCGGCGGTCCGCCAAATCAACGTCAACGAGCACGCGGCCAATCTGGAACGAGAAGACGCCGCGCAGATTGTCGACCGCTGCGAATCCTGTCATCTCGGCATTCGCGAGCCGGTGAAGCTCACTGCCGCGGCGATGTCGTTGAAAGGCAAAAAGCCTGACGAGTACGCGCGCGCTTTCACCAGCCATCCTGAGCCGGAGTTGCTCAAAGTGCACGATCCCGAGAAATTCGGCTGCTCGCCTTGCCACCAGGGAAATGGGCGCGCCACCACCAGCGTCGAAAAAGCTCACGGCAATTACGAACATTGGCTCTGGCCGATTTTCACTTCACAAAACTACGAAGCGGGCTGCCAGATTTGCCACTCCGCCGACATGGTCCTGGTTTCGAACGACGTCGGCTGGGTGGTCAGCGAAGGCAAGGACCTCTTCCGCCAGCGCGGTTGCGTCGGATGCCATCGCTACGAAGGCTACGACAAGGAACCCGAGGACCTTCTCTCTATCGGGCAGGAAATCAAGCTGCTCGATCAGCGCAAGAAAGACAATCTGAAGCAAGCCGGCGACTTCATGGCGCAAGCCGACAAGGCCCAATCGAACGAAGAAGCGAATCATTTGAACGAGCGGGCCGTCGCGTTGAAAGTGGAGAACAGCAAAGTTGATCTGCGCATCATGCAGCTGGACCGCACTACCAAGAGCCTGTTCCAGGACATGAAAAAGGTTGGGCCTAATCTCAAAGACATTCGCTTGAAGCTCAACAAGAATTGGATTCCCGTCTGGCTGAAAAAGCCCACCGACTTTCGCCCGACCACCAAGATGCCGAATTTCCGGTTGAACGATGATCAGATCAAAGCGATTTCCGCTTACATCTGGCAGTCGGGCCTCACCGATTCCCTCCCGAAGCACAAGGCAGGAAACGCAGCTCACGGCAAAGAATTGTTTGAGATGCGCGGGTGCCTCGCGTGCCACTCCATCGGCGAAGGCGATCAGATGCAAGGCGGCACTTTTGCGGCAAATCTCACGCGCGTCGGTGAAAAAGCGAATTACGATTACCTGGTTCGCTGGGTCCACAACGCGCGCGAACGCACGCGCCCCTACTGCCCTTACGAGAAAAAAGACATCGGCCTCGAGGATTACAAGAAGAAGGGCCTGCCTTTCGTCTTCGATTTGGATCACAGCAAATGCCCCAACGACGGCCACGAGCTCCAAGTCCAGAACATGACCGTGATGCCGAGCCTTCGTCTCTCTGAATCAGACGCCGAAGACGTCGCCAGCTTCCTCATCACGCTCAGGAAAAAGAATCCCTCCGAATACTCAGACGCGTCTTTCATGGACGACCCGAAGCTCAAGGAAGAGGGCAAGAAGTGGGTAAAGTTCTTCGGTTGCTTCGGCTGCCATGAAATTTCCGGCCTCGAAGACGAAGGCCGCATCGGCACGGAACTGACTACCGAAGGCAGCAAGCCCGTCGAGCGCCTCGACTTCGCGTTGCTCACTGAAGTCGCGGAGCGCGGGGGTAAGGAACCTATCACCGATGCAGAAGATCTCGCGCGTTTGCCCGAAGGCCCCGCGAAGGAACCATGGTACGACCACAAGGGCTTCTTCGAGCACAAACTTGCCGAGCCCAACATCTGGGATCAGGGCAAAATCAAGCCGCCTGCCGAACAATTGCGCATGCCGAATCTGCATCTCACCAAGGAACAGGTTCGCGCGCTCAGCACTTTCCTTCTCGGCAGCCAGGAATATCCGCTTCCGCCCAGCTATCAATATCGTCCGCTCGACTATCGCAAAGATATTCAAGAGGGCTGGTGGGTGGTCAAGAAATACAACTGCATGGGCTGCCATCAGCTGATCCCCGGACAGAAAACCATTCTCATGGGCATGGCTCGCTATCAGGACGCGCAGGAACAGTTGCCGCCGAAGTTGCTCACGGAAGGCGCGCGCGTCGATCCCGAATGGATGCTGCGCTTCCTTAAGAATCCTTCACTCAGCGACAAGGACACGAATCGCAACGGCATTCGCTCGTACCTGCAGGTGCGCATGCCGACGTTCTCGTTCTCAGAAAACGAACTGGGCAAACTGGTGCGGTTCTTCCAGGCGCTCTCGCGGCAGCCGTTCCCGTATATTCCCGAAGAAGTTCCGGTTCTTACTGCCAAAGAAACCGAAATGGCGCGCAGTCTCTTCAGCAGCACGGCTGCGCCTTGCCTCAAGTGCCATGCCACTGGCGATCCCGCGCACGACCGCATCGCCACCGCTCCGAACTTCCTCCAGGCCCGCGGCCGCTTGAAGCCCGACTGGATGGAGCAGTGGATGCTCGATCCGCAAGCGATTAGCCCGGGCACTTCGATGCCGTCAGGATTGTTCAAGCGGCAAAACAATCACTGGGTCTTTTCCGGCCCGACTCCGCCTTCGTTCCACGGCTATGATAAGGATCACTCGAGGCTTCTTGTGGACTACATTTTGCAGCTCACGCCGGAAGAGCAGCGGCGCGTCTCTGCATCCATGGGCCGCTCGATCGCTGCGAATCGCTCTAAGTCGTCTGACGCGAGCTTAAGTGGTCACGGCGGTCGCGGAGCCGAGAAATAAATTTCTGTGAGATTTCAATTCTCAGGAGAGAGAGCGAAAAAATGAAAACGAAAACCTGGATGAAAATTATCAGCCTGCCTGCGATGTGCGGACTCGTCCTCCTCGTGGGCTGCGGCAAGAAAGAAGAAACGGCGGAGCAGCCCACGGCCACTCCCGCTGCGGCTCCAGCCGCCACGCCGATCGATCCCGCAACCGTCGCCAGTGTCAGCGGCACCGTCAAGTTTGACGGCACAGCGCCTGCGGCAGCAAAAATCGATATGAGCCAGGATCCCGCGTGCAAAGGCACGAACACCGCGGAAGCGGTTGTCGCCACCGGCGGCCAGCTCGCGAACGTGTTCGTTTACGTGAAGGACGGGCTCGGCGGACGCACTTTCGACATTCCGAAGGAAGCCGTCACGCTCGATCAGAGCGGCTGCAAATATCATCCGCACATGCTTGGAGTCATGGCCGGTCAGGACGTCAAGATTGTCAACAGCGATCCCACCACGCACAACATTCATCCCACGCCGAAGGACAATCGCGAGTGGAATGAGTCCCAGCCGCCGTCATCCGCGCCGCTCGACAAGAATTTCGCGCGCGAGGAAATCCTTCTCCCCGTGAAGTGCAACCAGCATCCCTGGATGAAGATGTACATCAATGTGGTGAAGAATCCGTTCTACGCAGTGTCCGGCGCGGACGGCAAATTCGAAATCAAGGGACTGCCGCCGGGCGATTACACGCTGGCCTTCGTCCACGAAAGATATCCCGAGCAGGACGTGAAGGTGACGCTCGCGGCAAAAGATGCCAAGACCGTCGACGTAACCTTCAAGCCGTGACGCCGAATGTAACTCAAGTTGTCATTCTTCGGGCCCCGGCCGGGTCGGGGCCCGAAGAATCTTAGCTGTGAATGGTGGCAGCGCGATGCGATTTCATTTGTCTTGTTGAGAACGGAAGGCCGACCACTGACAACTGCATTTTTTGAGGAGGACGCTTGGTTGCCGTGATGCTCTTGATCTCCATTGTGCTCGGCTTGATTCCGCTGGCGGGAATCGCGTGGATCGTTGTCAGCGGTACAATGACCACCGTCGATGGCCTATTCGAGATCCTCATCATGCTCAGCCTCTCCGCCGTTTTTTTTCTAAATGCCTTCTGGGAGTTGCGCGGCAAAAACAAGCCCTCCGGGCCGGCCAAACCCGGCGCTTCCTCCGACGAAAGTTGAGCCTGCCGGTGGAAAGGCACGACCTGTCATCCCGAGCCTGCCTGCCGTGGCAGGCAGTGCGAGGGATCTCCTTTTGGGGTGCCGCTAACAAGCCTCTCGAAATAACATGAACAGCCCTCCAACCTCCTCCCCAAATGGTGACAGGGAAGCATCTGTGACTGAAGACTCCGCTGTGACGCCAAGGGCAACGGCGGAGAAGTCCGGACATGGCATGCCCACGCGCACGCGCCTGCTTTTTTATCTCACGGCGTGGCTCATCGTGCTGCTTCCGTTCCTCTTTTGGTGGAACACCTGGTTCGGCCGCCAGCTTCCCGACCAACAAATCACCGAATACCTTCGCGACGACAAGCGCCCGCGCCACATCCAGCACGCGCTGGTGCAAATAGGCGAGCGCATCGTGCATCACGACGCCGCTGCGGCCCAGTGGTATCTCGAACTCGTCCGCCTGGCCACGCATCCCGTCGAAGAAGTGCGCAACACAGACGCGTGGGTGATGGGACAAGACACGGCGGGCCCGGGCTTCCACGAGGCACTATTGAAGATGTTGCAGGATTCGTCGCCCATGGTGCGGGGCAACGCCGCGCTGTCCTTGGTTCGCTTTAAGGACGATTCGGGCCGCGAACAAATCGTCGCGCTACTCCAGCCCGCGCACATTTCTGCGCCGAGCCCCGGCCGCATCACAGATACCGCCCGCGTGGGCACCGCGATTCACCAGGGCGGCATTGTCGCAAAACTTCAGCCTGCCACGCCATCTGCCGCCAATTCGCCAAATGGCGATTCGGTGAGAACAGAAATTCGCTCCCCTATCAGCGGCCGCATTCACTCGATCTCTACGCCAACGGGCGCGACCGTCGCCGCCGGCGGTGAAGTCGCCACGGTCGATCCGGGCGATGAACAAGTTTGGGAAGCTCTGCGGGCTCTTTATCTCATCGGCCGCGCCGAAGATCTTCCCGCGATTCGCCCTTACGAGCGCGAATCGCGCGATATCCCCGACCGTGTCCGCGAGCAAGCTCTGCTCGCCGACCAGGCTATCCGCTCCCGCGCCTCCGCTCAGCCTTAGTTCCCGCCGCTGGTTACGGTGAAGGATATTCCACAAAACTAGAATCCCTCCAACAAGCTCTCGGACATACACTCGAGGTAGCCTACCTTGTACAGCCATGGCGCTGGCTTTTTTCCTAGTTTTGACGCTGCCTGCCCTCTCTCAAACCGGCGGTTACGGAGGCATCGGGCCTAGTAAAGGAGAGATTGTAGGGATCATTGCCGGTGCTGGGGCCGCCTTGGGCACCATCGGATATCTCGTCTATCATGAAACACACAAACACACCACCGTCACCGGGTGTATTGCTTCCAATGCTGACGGTTTCGCCTTAACGAACGAAAAGGACAAGAAAAATTACGTCTTGGCCGGGAACGTAGAAGCGCTGAAGGCCGGCGAAAGGATTTCTCTCAGAGGCAAGAAGATCAAAGACTCAACTGGCAGATTTTCATTTCAAATCGAAAAACTCACCAAAGATTTAGGCCCCTGCCAGCCTTGACGGCCAGCATTGCGCCTCGGCGCGCGGCCACGCTTCACCATCGCATCGCGCACAAAATATCCATCAGCGCCAACCCATTAAATCTCTTCAAAATGGACCATGGGATGTCCTTGTCCCGGAACTTGAGCCCCAGGAAAAACCGATCATTGCCGATTCTCTGGCAGTAGACCACCTCGCCCAGCATGGCTACTTCCCCTTTCGCCGGTGTAACCTCTGCTTGCTCGCCCATGCGCCACGCACTGGTGGACTGCACGCGGATTCCGTGCGGGCTGATATTGTCGGTAAACGTTCTTTCGCTCCGCTCCCCACTCGCGCGTCGCGAAGGCGCAAGATTCACTTGCATCATGATGGGTAGTCTTCGTTCTTCTCTGCCGCTGAGGCGGCCATCCGAGCCCATACGCGTACGCCTTTGTGCGAAGCAGCTTGAGTGTTGTTGTGCATTACAGGGCTGGTGGACGCTGAGCGAGATGCTTTTCTGGCTGATTTGTTATACACGCGGAAGCAGGGCGGAGGATTCCGCGGCGTCTTACGGGTTTTCTCTTGCTAACCCCCGACAGTTACTCAGCTTAGTGAACTTTTCCAGGGAAAGCAATCCAGTAAACACCTTAGTACGCCCTGGTACTCCGTTCTCCGAATACTAGAAAACAAAACAGATCGCTCGCGGCAGGAGTCGGGAGCGGCGAAATTCGGTCGTTCACCGCCATTCGCAAGAACCGCATCCCGCGCCGCCATGCCAAGATGGCAGCCAAACCACGGCAAACTGCGCCGTTTGCCAGACCGAAGTCCGACAACCAGAAGACGTCCGCGACTGGTTCCGTGGCGTTTACTGCGGGATGAAGAGGGGCTTGGAAAGCTGGAGAAGCCGTTTTCGGCACGCGTGTTGCACCTGGCGAGGAGCAGGCTAGCGAACCCTCCGCAGGGACAGCCGAACGGAAACTGCACTTCGGAACAGGTGGCAGGGATGTTTCAAGGCGGTACGCTGCGCAATACAGCCCAGTTAGTAAGGTTGAGTTTGGGAGGGCGTGATGCGCAGCCCGAAGACTATGCTTGGCCGAACGTTTCGCGCTCGGCCGGATCTGGCCGTATTAACTTTGCCGGCTCTGACTTTACTTGCCTTGCTGATGCTGGCGCTGCTGGCGTGGCCGGTAACGGCCAGCACACAATCGCCAGCCGGAGCAGGCGCGCAGGAAGCGCCGCCTGCGGCAACGGCTCAGCAATCGCAACCAATTCCAACGGCTCAACCAAGTTCGCCAGCCACTGCGGCGGAAGCCACCTCACAAGCGCAGGGAACGATTCGGGCACAGCAGCCGCTGACTCCGGAAGCGGTGCTCGACCGGATTATCGCGCAGGAGCAAGCCGAAGTCGGCCTGGTCCGGCAATACTCACCGTTGGTGGAGACGTACATCCAATACATTCGGCCGGACAAGATGATTGGGGCGGCTCCCGACGGCGACAAATACTTCCTGGGGCGCGCCGAGCTGTCGCGCGGCGTGGACCTGATGCCGCTGGACAAAGAAGCCGGGTTGAAGCACAAGGTGCTGGGAAGCTGGTCGGAGTTTTTCAGTTCGGAGTTTCTGCCGCGCGGCTTTCTGCAGATGATTTTCCTGGACATGACCAGGTTCGACCAGCAGCACTACCGGATCGAGTACGTGCGGCGGGAGTTTTTGGGCGAAGTGCGCTGCCTGGTGTTTGACGTCGACCCGATCAGCAAGAAGGACAAGGGGCGCTTCGTGGGGCGCATCTGGGTGGAGGATCAGGACTTCCACATCGTGCGCATCAACGGCGCGTATGGCGGGTCGTCGCTGGTGAGCAACTACTTCAATTTCGATAGCTGGCGGACCAACGTGGGGAAGAACTTGTGGCTGCCATCATTTATTTACAGCGAACAGGGTAACATCCACGACAAAAGGACAATCAACATCGGATACAAAGCGTTCCGGGCGCAGACGCGGCTGTGGGGCTACGACCTAGGCCACGCGCGGCAGGAGCAGGAACTGAGCAAGGTGCTGGTGGAATCGTCGGCGGGAGTCCGCGACGCGGAAACCGGGAATGATTACTCGCCACTGCAAGCAGAGCGGTCGTGGGACCACCAGGCGGAAGACAACGTGACTGACCGCCTGGAGCGCATGGGTCTGCTGGCGCCGTACGGTGAAGTGGACAAAGTGCTTGAGACGGTGGTGAACAACCTCGAGGTGACGAACAACCTCGACATCCAGCCGGAGGTGCGCTGCCGCGTGCTGATGACTTCGACGCTCGAGTCGTTCACCGTGGGGCATACCATCGTGCTGAGCCGCGGGTTGATTGACGTGCTGCCGGATGAAGCCAGCCTAGGGGCAATTCTGGCGCATGAGCTGGGACACGTGGTGCTGAGACACCGCATTGACTCGCAGTTTGCATTCTTCAGCCGCGTGCGGTTCGACGACAAGGACACGTTCAAACATTTCGATTTTGCGCGCACGCCGGAAGAGGAAGAAGCGGCACGGCAAAAAGGAATCGAGCTGCTGAAGAATTCGCCTTATAAGGACAAGGCTTCGACCGCACAGGTTTTTTTGCAGGCGGTGCGGAGCCGGGCGAAGGAAATTCCAAACCTGATCAGCCCGCACCTGGGGGACCGCGTGTCGGCGAACTGGGCGGTGGCTTCTGCGGTGTTCGCGGGACAGCCAGGCGCGAACACAGTTGCGACGAGCGACAAGGCCGCTACGCCCGAGGAAAAGGTTGATAAGAACGCGATTGCAGCGCTGCCGCTCGGCGGACGCATCAAGATTGATTCGTGGAACGATCAGTTGCGGATGCTGAAGTCGAAGCCGGTGGGCATGGTGGGGGACGCGGAGAACACGCCGTTCCAGATTACGCCGTTTATGTTTTACCTGACGCGCGTGGCGGACAATTCACCGGCGCCGACCATGGCAGCCGCAGCGCCAGGCGTGGAAGCGGCGGCGCAGATGGACGCGCCGCCAAAGCCTGAGATTCGGCAGGACTTGCCCGGTTTGCCTGCGCCGGAACCGCGCAAGCCGTAACGCAGGACGATCGAAGATTTTCAGGGACCAAGAACGGACAAAACCCTAGGAGGGCGACCAATGCTGAGGGAATTCCTTCCGGGCCATGTTTGGGAATTTGGTGCGAGATTGAACTGCACTACGACCTGGGGCCGGTGTTACTGAGGTTTGGTGTCAGACGGCGCGGGAATCGATCGAGGTAATGGCCTGCGGTCCGCGCTGGCGTCTCGCTGAAGAATCGTATAATCAGACGGAATCTGAAAGAGCGAAAGCTCCGGCTCGCGACGCTCGATGTTCTGCATCGTGCTTTCCCTTTTGAAATCGCTTCCTCTTTGCGATTTCGATTCATTGGTTTGCTGAACCACCACCCCAAGAACATCGGAACACCATAGCTCGTTGTAGCTGGACGGCGCGGATTCGCCTGCTGTGGCGCCCAAGGGGGCGTAGTGGATCCGAATTCCCACCGTATCGTAACCGGAAATGGTCTGATGGCCTAAGTCTTCGACGCTGAAGCGGGGGAAGCGTCTCTCCATGGCAATCAGACGCGCGCAAAATGGCCCGGCCTGGCCCTGCTCAGGCCTGATGACGCGCGGGAGACCGCTGCGAGGAGGTTGCACAGTGGCGGTTTTGTTTGCGGTGTCGAGCGTGGTCAGCGTAAACGTTGTGGGGTCACAGATGATGATGGATAGCCTTTCAACCTCCGTGGCGACTCCATCCGTTTCCTTGACGATGTACTTCCCTGCCGAGCGGACGATCCGGACGCGACCTTCCGAGTCGCGAGCTACTGATTTCAGGCCAGTGTTAATAAGTGAGCCATTTACTCCAAGGATCGGCGAACGCGTGTTTGTGAAGTAGTCGGCGACGAAGGCATTGCCGGTTTCCAGCGAAATGTTGAGGAAATCTTGTCTTAGGAGCCCGCACTGGGCAGAGGCGGGGTGCGGAAGGGCCAGCGCGGCGAGAATTGCCAGTGCGAAAAGCAAGAGGAAAGTACGAGCTCGATTTGACTGCATGCTGGGCCTCCTTTTCGCTACTCGCATAAAGCTTTGTAGCAATGGGCCGAAGGAGAAGGGATACCGACGATAGTCCATGCGATGCGGTTTGCGAAAGAACGGATGTATGGGCATCGGCTGTGGTGCGAACAACTGAACCTTAGAAGGCTATCGAAAGTCAGTAGGTCATGGGGCCGACTTCTTTTTCCACCTCGGTGGTTTCCACCATGACGATGGCGTCCCAGGGGCATCCGTCGAGGAAGCAACCGTCGGGGCCTTTGCTAAGGCACTTTTTGCAGCCGATGCAAAGAATCGGATCGATCTGAATGCGGCCGAAAGGCGGATGATCCTCGTCGGGAACCCAGAACATGCAGTCTTCCACAGGACAATATTCGACGCAGGCGGGTGAGCCGGCGCAACCGGTGCAGCATTCGGTGATGACGGCGAGTTCTTTGGGCTTCTTTTTGCGCGCGGTGGCAATGCCTTTGGAACGTGGCTCGTGTTTCAGCTCGTCCGGGACCATCCCCGGAGCTTTCACTTCGGTTGGAGGAGCCATGCGGGAGATTATACCTTGATTTCGCGAATAGGAAAGCAGTACCCCAGACGTAGGTGAGTTCCCACGGAAAACCTCCCAGGCCGCTCGACGAAATTCTAAGCTTACCTTCACAACTTCCTAACACATTGCAGCGCATGCTTTAGCACTGTCGAATGCCGTTCTGGCGAACACAAGGCGCTAGGTTCAGCTTCAAACTGAAGCCGTTTTCCAGTACCTGTACTTCGGCTCTTTCCAAGACGACTTCGGAGGCACGGGAATTATGTTGGATGTGATTTTTATCGCTGCGACGGTGATTTTTTTTGCTGCGGGAATTCTTTACGTTCGCGCGTGCGAACGCTTAAGACAGGAGAAACGCGGATGACGCTGGCCGACGGGATCCTGTTGGTTCTTTCCATCGTTTTGTGCGGGTACCTGTTCTACGCACTGTTGAAGGCGGAGGAGTTTTAGGCCGTGACTGCGAATGGGTGGTTTCAGATTTTGTTTTATTTGTTGGTGGTCTTCCTGGTGACGAAACCGCTGGGGATCTTCATGACGCGCGTGTTTAACCGCGACAAAACTTTCCTGGACGCGATCCTACGACCGGTCGAGAAGCTCATCTACCGCTTGACTGGCCTAGATGAAAACCAAGAGATGAAGTGGACGGAGTATACCGTTGCGATGTTGCTGTTCAGCGGCGTTTCGATGACGCTGCTTTACCTGATTGAGCGCACACAGCGTTGGCTACCGCTCAATCCACAGAAATTCGCGAATGTGGATCCGGCGCTGGCGTTTGGTACGGCGGCATCGTTCACGACGAACACAAATTGGCAGGTGTACAGCGGCGAAAGCACGATGAGCTATTTGGCGCAGATGATGGGGCTTGCATATCACAACTTCGCTTCGGCGGCGGTAGGAATCGTGCTGGCCATTGTGGTGATTCGCGGAATTGCGCGCAAGGAATCGGACAAGCTGGGGAGTTTCTGGGTGGATACGACGCGGTGCCTGCTGTGGGTGCTGTTGCCGTTTTGTGCGGCGGGCGCGCTCGTGCTGGTGTCGCAAGGCGTGGTGCAAAACCTGAAGCCGTACACGACGGTCGATTTGATTCAGCCGTACGCGGCGCAAGTTACCGGGGCAGACGGCAAGACAACGACGCAAACCGTGACGCAACAGGTTATTGCGCAAGGACCGGTGGCCTCGCAAGAGGCCATCAAGGAATTTGGGACGAACGGTGGCGGATTTTTCAACGCGAACAGCGCACATCCGTTTGAGAATCCGACGCCCTTTTCCAACTTTTTTGAGATGGTGCTGATTTTTGCGATTCCGTCGGGCTTGACTTACACGCTCGGTCGCATGACGGGATGCCAGCGGCACGGCTGGGCGGTTTGGGCGGCGATAGCGTTTTTGTTTTTGGCGGGCGTGAGCTCGGCGTATTGGGTGGAGGCGCGAGGCAATCCCCTTTTGACAGGAACGGATCAGCATGTAAACGCGCTGAATTCAGGCGGGAACATGGAAGGCAAAGAAGTTCGCTTTGGTATCGCGAATTCCGCGCTTTTCGCCACGGTCACGACAGACGCGAGTTGCGGCGCGATCAACGGCCAGCATGACTCGTTCACGCCGCTCGGTGGAATGGTGCCGCTCGTGAACATCATGCTGGGTGAAGTGGTTTTCGGAGGCGTTGGGGCAGGGCTTTATGGAATGTTCGTTTTTGTGGTGCTGGCCGTGTTCATCGCAGGATTGATGGTGGGACGCACACCCGAATACCTGGGCAAAAAAATCGAATCGTATGACGTGAAGATGGCCATGCTGGCAGTGCTGGTCCTGACGTTTACGATTCTCGTTTTTGCTGCGGTTTCCGTGGTGAAGCCGTATGGGACCGCGGGGATTTCCAATCCCGGGCCGCACGGGTTGTCGCAAATTCTGTACGCGTATGTTTCCTCTACGGGAAATAACGGTTCCGCATTTGCCGGGTTGAATGGAAACACGCTTTGGTATAACACGACGACCGCCGCGGCGCAGCTTCTGGGACGCTTCTTCATGATCATTCCGATTATGGCGATTGCCGGGAATCTGGCGAGGAAAAAGACGGTTCCCGAATCCGCAGGAACGTTTCCGGTGACAGGCGGATTGTTTAGCGCGTTACTGGTTTCGACAGTCTTAATTGTGGGAGCCCTGACGTTCTTTCCGGCCCTGAGCCTTGGGCCGATTCTGGAACATTTGCTGATGCATGCGGGGAAGGTTTTCTGAGGCGGCTATGGAACCCATTTCTGAAATCACGCATATCCGGAAAAAATCGCTGGCCGACAGCGCGATTCTCTCGCGCGCCATTGTGGATTCCTTTCGCAAACTGAAACCGCGGACAATGGCGAAGAATCCCGTCATGTTTGTGGTGGAAGTGGGCGCCGTCGTGACCACCATCCAGCTGATCTGGAACGCGGCGCACCACGCGGGACATTTTGGTTTCGGGCTGCAAATCACACTTTGGCTGTGGTTCACCGTTTTGTTCGCCAATTTCGCTGAGGCCATGGCCGAAGGGCGCGGCAAGGCACAAGCCGATACGCTGCGCAAGGCGCGCGCGGAGACGCAGGCGCACCGGTTGCGCGGCGACGGTAGCATTGAACCCGTCATCAGTTCGAAGCTCCGCACCGACGACATTGTGGTGGTGGCGGCGGGAGAGTTTATTCCCGGCGACGGCGAAGTGATCGAGGGCGTGGCGTCGGTGGACGAGTCCGCAATAACGGGTGAGTCCGCCCCGGTGATTCGCGAGTCTGGAGGAGACCGCTCGGCGGTTACCGGAGGAACACGCGTTTTATCCGACGAAATCAAAGTGCGTATTACGTCCAATCCCGGAGAGACTTTTCTCGACCGCATGATCAAACTGGTGGAAGGAGCTTCGCGGCAGAAGACGCCCAATGAGATTGCCCTGAACATCCTTTTGTCGGGGCTGACGATTATTTTCTTGCTGGCGGTCGTGACGCTGCAGCCGTTTGCAGTGTATTCGGGCGCGCCGCAGAACATTTTTGTGCTGGTTTCCCTGCTGGTTTGCCTGATTCCGACCACGATCGGCGGATTGCTTTCGGCGATTGGGATTGCCGGAATGGACCGGCTGATTCAGCGGAATGTGATCGCCATGTCGGGCCGTGCAGTTGAGGCGTCTGGCGACGTGGACGTGTTGTTGCTGGACAAGACCGGCACGATCACACTGGGCAATCGTGCGGCGACTGCGTTTTATCCCGCGCCCGGAGTTGAAGAAAACTATCTGGCTAACGCTGCGCAGCTTTCTTCCCTGGCGGATGAAACCCCGGAGGGACGTTCGATTGTGGTGCTTGCCAAGGGGCGCTACAACCTGCGAGGCCGGGAGGTTGCCACACACGATGCAAACTTCATTCCGTTTTCGGCGCAGACGAGAATGTCGGGTGTCGACATTGGCGGCCGGGAAATTCGCAAGGGCGCTCCCGAGGCAGTAGCGCGGTTCATCAGCCCCAGCGGAGATGGGATTCCTTCACAGCTTAAAGCGCGCATCGAAGAGATCTCCAATTCGGGCGGGACGCCTTTGTTGGTGTCGGAAAACCGGCGCGTGCTCGGGGCCATCGCCCTGACGGACGTCGTGAAAGGCGGAATGCGCGAGCGCTTCGATCATCTACGCGCGATGGGTATTCGAACGATGATGATCACGGGGGACAATCCACTTACGGCAGCGGGCATCGCACGCCAGGCCGGAGTGGATGATTTTCTGGCGGAGGCCAAACCTGAAGACAAAATGGCGCTTATCAAGCGCGAACAGTCTAAAGGCAAGCTGGTGGCCATGACGGGCGATGGAACGAACGACGCTCCGGCACTGGCGCAGGCCGATGTAGGCGTGGCCATGAACACCGGCACGCAGGCAGCTAAAGAAGCCTGCAACATGGTGGACCTCGATTCCAACCCGACGAAACTGATCGAAATCGTGGAAATCGGCAAGCAACTCCTGATTACGCGGGGCGCACTGACGACATTTTCTGTGGCGAACGACGTAGCCAAGTACTTCGCCATCATTCCTGCGATGTTTGCAGGGGCCTTTCCGGTGCTCAATGTCCTCAACATTATGCGTTTGCGCACGCCGGAATCCGCGATTTTGTCTGCGGTAATTTTCAACGCGCTGATTATAATCGCCCTGATTCCGCTGGCGCTCCGCGGCGTCCGCTACCGGCCAATGGGCGCGGCGGCTTTGCTGAAGCGGAACCTCCTGATTTATGGCGTCGGCGGAATTATCGCGCCATTTGCGGGAATCAAGTTGATTGACATGCTTCTTCCCTACCTGAAGCTGGCTTGAGGAACTGTTTATGAAGAAAAATTTGGTGATTGCGGTTTGGTTCACGCTGGTGACAACGGTTCTTTTTGGCCTGGTCTACCCGCTGGTGATTACGGGATTGTCTCAAGCGCTCTTCCCGGATAAAGCCAACGGGCAGCTCGTTGAGAGAAACGGCACGGTCGTCGGCTCGCGGATTATCGGCCAGAACTCCACGGGCCCGGGCTATTTTCATTCGCGGCCGTCAGCTGCGGGAACCGGATACGATTCAACGGCCAGTGGCGGATCTTTCCTTGGGCCAACGAACAAGACCTTGCTTGAACGAGTGAAAGCGGACGTCCAAAAAGATCATGCAGAGAATCCTTCGCAAGCTGTGCCCATCGATTTGGTCACGGCGTCAGGTTCGGGCCTCGACCCGGAAATCTCGCCTGCGTCGGCGGAGTTTCAAGTGCCGCGGGTCGCGAGAGAACGTGGAATGAGCGAGGCAGAAGTTCTAGCGCTGGTTCAGAAACACACCTTGGGCAGGCAGTTTGGATTTCTTGGCGAGCCGCGTGTGCGGGTTTTGGAATTGAATCTGGATTTGGACGCCAGCAACCCCCAGAAATAAGCTTTGCGTCATCCTTTTCGTGTCGAGGATTTGGCAACACTAGTGCGAGGAGACTGGAAGCGGTAGCCGACCCACGGCTCCGTAACAATGTATTTGGGACGCGCAGGATCTATCTCTAGTTTCTTCCGCAATTGATTGATGACCACACGCAGACTTTCGGTTTCTTCGCCGTAATCGGGTCCCCACACTGCCTGCAAAAGGCGCCGATGTGTCAGCGGCTTGCCTTGATTGGCAACCAAATGTTTGAGGACATCGTACTCCTTGGGAGTGAGGTGGACATCGCGGTCGCGCACGGTCACCTGGCGGGCCTCGAAGTTGATTGTCAGATCTTTCGATACAAACGGAGGAAGAGCGTCACCGGGCGCGTAGCGGCGCAGCGCAGCGCGAATTCGCGCGAGAAGCTCTTCGATGCCGAAGGGCTTGACGACGTAATCATCGGCCCCAGCGTCCAGAGCGGCAACCTTGTCG
>Ga0075436_100001270_pt1 | contig 17140 bp, 17 predicted proteins | sample RhiMethybrSRZTD5_FD_75303 | JGI IMG/M metagenome (GOLD analysis project Ga0075436, IMG submission 75303) | Populus rhizosphere microbial communities from Tennessee, USA - Rhizosphere MetaG P. TD hybrid SRZTD5 | ecosystem: Host-associated > Plants > Roots > Rhizosphere > Soil | place: USA...
GCGCCAGGAGATAGACGCCGATCGGCACGCCGACGAGGCCGCTCACGATGAACGGCGAGATGCGCGCCGGCTCGATGGTGTGGCGAATCCGCCAGATCACGCCGACCTGAATGATGGTGCTGCAGGCCGCGACCAGGAGCGTCGCGCGCAGCGGATCGAGCACATGCAGCCACAGCGCGGTCGCGGCGAGCGCAAAGGCGAAGCCCGCGATCCCCACCGCAAACGCGCCCAGGAAGGCGCCGAGCCAGACGAAGCCGAGGATTTGCAGCGTCAATCCCGCCACGGCCGGATCAGCGGATGTCAGCCGGGGAGAGGCCGAGGGAGAAGGCGCGCGATGTCATCGGATGGCCGGCAGGGTTCCGAGCGGGTGTCGCCGGTCATATCGGCCGCGGCGGAGCCAGGCAAGCACTGATCCGGGGCGCGCCGCTAACGCGGCTTGACGCCGGACTCCTTGACCATCTTCTCCCACTTGCCGAGCTGGACCTTGACGAAGTCGCCGAGCTCGCCGGGCGAGCTGGAAAAGGCCTCGAAGCCCACCGTCTTGAGCCGGCCCTTGATGGCCGGGTCATCGATGATCCCCCGCAACTCCTTGTTGAGCCGGTCGACGATCTCCGGCGGCGTGCGCGCGGGCGCGACGATCCCGGCCCAGGCATCGAGGTCGAAGCCGGTCACGCCTTCCTCGTCGAGGGTCGGCAGCTCCGGGTAGACCGCGCTGCGCTTGATCCGTGTGACTGCCAGTGCCCGCAGCGCCCCCGCATTGACGTGCGGCATGGCCGTGGTGAGGTCGGCGAACATCATCGACACGCGCCCGGCGATGATGTCCTCGAGCGCGGGCGGCGTGCTCTTGTACGGGACGTGCAGGAGATCGATTCCCGCCCAACGCTTGAGCGTCTCGCCGGCGACGATGCCGGACGTATTTCCGCTCGCGAACGACAGCTTGCCGGGATTGGCCTTGGCATAGGCGACGAGCTCCTTGAACGAGTTCGCCGGAATGCTCGGATTGATGACCAAGATCAGGGTGAAGCTTCCCACCCGCGACACCGGCACGAAGTCCTTGATCGGGTCGTAGCTCAGGTCCTTGAGCAGAAATGGATCGGCGGAGAGCGGCGAGTTGGTCGCCATCAGGAGCGTGTAGCCGTCCGCCGGCTGGCGCGCCACGTAGGTTGCCGCAAGCGCTCCGTCGGCCCCGGGCCGGTTCTCCACCACGACGGGCTGCTTGAGCGCGGCGCCGAACGGCACGGCGATGACGCGGCACAGCGTATCACTGGCGCTGCCGGCGCCGAATACGTTGACGAGGCTGATGGGCCGGCTCGGATAAACGTCGGCGGCGAGCGCGGCATGCACCGCAGCGACGGCGGCAACGAGCGCAAGACAAAGCCTTCTCATGCGCACTTCCTCCCTGTCGGTCGCAAATTGTCGGCACGCCGATCCCACGCGGGTCGCACGCCTTTTTTTGACGGGAGGACGGCCGTTCCGGTGGCAAGCGAACCGGCTCGGCTCCCGAGGTCGCTTTTCGGACTTGGCGCAAATCTTGGGCGCAAAGAGTGCGAGCCTGCCGACGGCACGCGCGCTGCCGCTGAAATCAGGGGAGATCGGCACATCCCCGCTGGCAGCTCGACCGTCAGGCTACTCCAATCGTCCGCCCGGACAAGAGCGCGCAGGGCCTGTCGCCGACCGGCTTGGGAGGTGGTTAAGCCGCCTCGAGCAGGAATGCGACCCCGACCGCGACGACCACGGCGGCGCAGCCTGACAGCACCACGACGGTGCGTTCGCGCATGTCGAGGAGCTCGATTGCGAGGACGCGCAGGCCGAGGATCATGTGCATGGTGAGCGCCGCGACCAGCGCGGCTTCGGTGAGGCGCATTGGCGGGCTGCGGGTCAGCGCCAAAAAGCTGTCGAGCGCGTCTGCGCCGTTGAGCGCGGTCGCGAGCGCGAGGAAATGCAGGGGCAGGAAGATCGCGAGCGCGATGCCGGAGAGGCGATGCAGCAGCGCCGCCCCGAATCCCGGCTGCTTGTGCGAGGCGCGCATCATGCGACGCAGACCGCGATCACGGCGCGCAGGCCGAGCGCCAGCAGCATCAATGCAAAGGCGATGAGGATGGCGTCGAGCGAGCGGCCCCGCCACGGCGTCCACTCGCGGATGACGTTGCGCAGCCCGATCGGCGCGTGCACCGCGACCGCGAGCACGAAGACGGAATAGAAGGCGAAGACCCCGAGGCTGCCGTGGGTGCGCGCGAGGATGTCGCCGGCCGTGAGACCGCCCCGCACCGCATAGAAGATGGTCGCAAGATGCACCGCGACCGCCGCCGCCAGCACGACGGCGCTCAGGCGCTGGGCGAGGAAGAGCACCGGCGTCATCGTGGCGCCCCGCCGGTCAGCGTTCCCCAAAGGACCGCGCGCTTCAATCCCGCGATCGAGTAGGTCGGCGCGATGGCCTTGGGGCAGAACGAGGTGCAGCTCATATGGGTGTGGCAGCACTGGCAACCGGAGTCGCCCGCGACCGCGGCGAGCCGCTCCTTGGGTGCGGCGTCACGCACGTCGTTGACGAGGGTCCAGGCGCGGTTGAGCGCGGCGGGCCCGAGATAGTCCGGGTCCCAGGCGACCACGTCGCAGGCCGCGTAGCATACCCCGCAGCCGATGCATTCGATCGCGGCGTCCGCGGCCTGGCGCGCAGGCGTTGCGGGCGGCACCACCGCGAAGTCGGCGGGAACCTGGGGGGCCGGCTCGAAGGCGCCGCGCGCGTCGCGCCACTTGTCGAAGAATGCGTTCATCTCCACCGCGAGATCCTTGACCACGGTGAAGTTGCGCAGCGGCTCGAGCCTCAGCGTGTCCCCGTCGGCGGCAGCCTGCGAGACCCGCGTGCGGCAGGTCCAGCGCGGCCGGCCATTCACCGTCATGGCGCAGGAGCCGCACATCCCGACACGGCAGGCAAAACGATAGGAGAGCGTCGGGTCCTGCTCGCGCTGGATCTCGGTGACGACGTCGAGCACGGTCTGGTTGGGGCGGCGTGGCACGCAAAAGGTCTGGAAGGCGCCCTTGGCGGCGCCGCGCCACACCTCGACGGTGATCGTGTCGTGATCAGCAGCCACGGACAAACATCCCCCAGTGCCGCCGCCCGCGCAAGCGGCCGCTCGCCGGCAATGGCGGGTGAAACTCAGCTTCCCGGCAGGTTATGGACTTCGTCGAAGAAGACGTCCTGCCAACGCGTCGGCTTGGCGGCGACCTGGCCGACGCGACTCATGAACTCCGCATAGACCATGACCTTCTTCGGCACCATGGTCCACTCGTTCTCGGGCAGGCGGATCATCCGCTCGACCTCGCCGACCGGCAGCTTCGATTGCTCGTTCTTGACGTAGAGCCGCGCCGCCTCCGCCGGGTCCTTGGCGATCTGCCGCATCGCGTCCTCGAGCGCAGCCAGGAAGGCGGCCACGACCTTGGGATTGGAATCGTGAAACTTGGTCGTCGCCCACACGACGTTGAAGGTATGCGGCCCCCCGAGCACGTCATAGCTGTCGAGCACCTTGTGCACGCGCTTGTCGGCGAGCTCCTGGTACATGAACGGCGCGGAAGTGAAGTGCGCGGTGATCACCGACTTGCCGCCCATCAGCTCGGCCATGCCGTCGGGATGGCCGAGCGTGACGGTCAGCGCGTCGAGCTTGCCCTGCTGGCCTGCCCCGAACGCCTTCTCGGCCGCCATCTGCAGCGTGATCGCCTGGATCGACACTTTCACGGCCGGCAGCGCGATGCGGTCCTTCTCGGAGAAATCCTTGATCGTCTTCACGGCGGGATTGGTGGTGTTGAGATAGAGCGGCATCGCGTTGAGCGCCGCCACGCCTTTGACACCGAGATTGCTGCGCGTCTTGCCCCAGATGGTGAGCAGCGGCCCTACCCCGCCGGAGGCGAAATCGAGATTGCCCGAAATGATCGCCTCGTTCATCGGCGGGCCGCCGGTGAACTGGATCCATTCGGTCTTGAGCTCGAGCCCCATCTGGCGCCCGTGCTCCTCGAGGAGCTTCTTCTCCTCCATCACGGTCAGCGGCAGGTAGGAGATGCCGAACTGCTTGGCGATGCGCACAGTCGTCGGCGCCGCCGCGGCGACGGCCGGAAGCACGGCGAGCGCCATGACCAATGCGCAGGCGCGCAACAAAACGCAACGCTGTCCGACCATCGCTGTCCTCCCGACCCGGATCAGGCGCGCGAACGACCGCCCGGTCGCGGCGCGCCAACCCGCATCAGTCTCCGTTCCCCAGGGACGGCGTCAAGCGCGGCACTGCGTCCCAGCCGCAGTTTGGGCGGTTCTTGCCGGCCGCCTGCGGAATTCGAAGATTTTGTCCGCCGCCAGGGGGTTCCGGCGAAAAGAAATCGGCGATAGAACACTCCGCAACATTGTGATCGGGAGGACCGTGGGAATGGGCGCGCCGCAGCTCTTGGTGCACGACAAGAAGGATACGGTGGGCGTGGTCGTGGTCGAGGACCTCAAGGCCGGCACGAACATGACCTGCGTCATCACGGCCGACAATTCCGCATTCCGCCTCAAGTCGCGCATGGACGTGCCGATCGGGCACAAGATCGCGCTCACCGACATCAAGAAGGGTGACACGGTCTGGAAGTACGGCCAGGACATCGGCAAGGCGGTCGACGACATCAAGAAGGGCGAGCACGTCCACGTCCACAATCTCAAGACCAAGCGGTGGTGAGTCATGGCCAAGCGATCGAATGGGCGTTCCCGCAAATCGAACATGGGCTTCTCCGGCTGGCGGCGCGAGAACGACCGCGTCGGGGTGCGCAATCACGTCGTCATCCTGCCCCTCGACGACCTCTCCAATGCGGCCTGCGAAGCCGTCGCCAACAACATCAAGGGCACGCTCGCGATTCCGCATGCCTATGGGCGCCTGCAGTTCGGCGAGGACCTGGAGACCTTCTTCCGCACCCTGATCGGCACCGGCGCCAATCCGAACGTCGCGGCCTGCGTGGTGATCGGCATCGAGGACGGATGGACCAAGCGCGTCGTCGACGGCATCAAGAAGACCGGCAAGCCGGTCACCGGCTTCGGCATCGAGGGCTCGGGCGATCTCATGACCATCGCCAAGGCCTCGCGCGTCGCCAAGGACTACGTGCAGTGGGCCTCCGAGCTCAGCAAGGAGGACTGCGACATCTCCGAGCTCTGGGTCTCGACGAAGTGCGGCGAGAGCGACACCACGACCGGGCTCGCCTCGTGTCCGACCGTCGGCAGCATGTACGACAAGCTGATCCCGAAGGGCATCTACGGCGTCTTCGGCGAGACCTCGGAGATCACCGGCGCCGAGCATATCGCGAAGGCGCGCGCGATCGACGAGAAGGTCGGCGCGAAGTGGTTCAAGGTGTGGAAGGCCTATCAGGACGATGTGATCGAGGCGCACAAGACGGACGACCTCTCCGAATCGCAGCCCACCAAGGGCAACATCGCGGGCGGCCTCACCACCATCGAGGAGAAGGCGCTCGGCAATCTGGAGAAGATCGGGCGCAAGTGCCGCTACATCGACGTGCTCGCGCCCGCCGAGGCGCCCGCGAAGGGGGCCGGCCTCTACTATATGGATACGTCCTCGGCCGCGGCCGAATGCGTGACCCTGATGGCGGCGGCGGGCTACGTGGTGCACACCTTCCCGACCGGCCAGGGCAACATCATCGGCAACCCGATCGTGCCGGTGATCAAGATCAGCGGCAACCCGCGAACCGTGCGCACGATGTCGGAGCACATCGACGTCGACGTCTCGGGCATTCTGCGTCGCGACATGACGATCCCGGAGGCGGGCGATGCCCTGATCGAGATGGTTCTGCGCACCGCCAATGGCCGCCTGACCGCGGCCGAGGCGCTCGGCCATCGCGAATATTCGCTCACCAAACTTTACCGTAGCGCCTGAGCGGATAGCAGTGACCGATCGCGTTCAGCCTGCCGGGTCGCGAAGCGATGCAAGTGACGGGGCCCTTCCACGGTCCGCGCCGGCGGCAAGCTCTCCTCGCGCCGTACCTCACCCCGCAAATGCCGCGCGGGAGAAGAGCGCACGAGGTCTGACCGCGCTTGCGCGCCGGCTGGCTCCGGGCGTGATGCTGTCCGCCCTCGTCGCCGTGCTGGCGGTCGTCGGGGCGCCGTTCGTCGCCCGCATCGTCACCATTCCGGCCATGGTGCTGGCGCTCCTTATCGGCATTGCCCTCAATCCGATCGCGGCGCGGCCGCGGTTCCAGCCCGGCCTCGTCTTTTGTGTGAAGCAGCTCTTGCGCTGGGCGGTGGCCCTGCTCGGGTTGCGCATCGGCCTCGGCGACATCGCGGCCCTCGGGCTCGGCAGCGGCATCGTGGTGGTGGCGTCGATGGGGCTGACGATCACGGCCGGATTCCTCGCCGCGCGCGTGCTCGGGCTGCCGACGCCCTACGGGGCGCTCGCCGGCGTCGGAACCGCAGTGTGCGGCGCCTCGGCCACGCTCGCGACGGCGACCGTGCTGCCCGGCTATGCCGGCAAGGACGCCGATGTCGTGTTCGTGGTGATCGCCGTCAACGCGCTCGCAACGCTGGCCATGGTGTTCTATCCGCCGCTCTGTGCGGCGCTCGGCTTTGGCGACCAGACGACGGGCGTGATGCTGGGCGCGACCATCCACGACGTCGCCCAGGTGGTCGGGGCCGGCTATGCGGTGTCCGACACGGCGGGCAATGCCGCCGTCATCGTCAAGCTCTTCCGGGTGTTTCTGCTGCTTCCGGTCGTGCTCGCGATCGGCTGGTGGTTCGCCCGCAAGAGCGCGGCGGCAAGCGCCTCGAGCGTGCCGGTTCCGGTCTTCGCCTTCGTGTTTCTCGCGCTGTGCGTCCTCAACAGCGTGCTGCCTGCGATCCCTCCCGTCGCGGCGCTCTATGCGCAGATCAGGGCGGTGCTGGTCGAGGCCTCGACCGACGGTCTCCTGATTGCCATCGGCGCACTCGGCCTCGGCACCTCGATCGCGGCCATCGGAACCCTCGGCTGGCGCCACATGGCGACCGTCGGCGCGACCACGCTCGTCATTCTGGTGGTCGCGACCGCGGGGCTCCTGCTTGTGCGGTGACCCGCGATGCCGACGCTCACCCTTCCCGAAGCCGAAGTTCTCGTTGCACAGGCGCTGATACGCTGCCGCACCAGTCCCGATAACGCCGCAAGCGTCGCCCGTGCCCTGGTCGCGGCGGAAGCCGACGGGCTCAAGGGGCACGGGCTCTCGCGTGTGCCGAGCTATGCGGCGCAGGCGAAGGCCGGCAAGGTCGATGGCTTCGCGATCCCGGCGATCGAGCGCCTGCGTCCCGGTGCCGCCGTCATCGACGCCAAGCACGGGTTTGCCTTTCCGTCGCTCGCGGTCGCCGTCGGGCTGCTCCCCGACATGGCGCGCGCGACCGGCATCGCGAGCGCCGCGATCCACCGCTCGCACCATTGCGGGGCGGCCGGTCATCCGGTCGAGCGTCTCGCCGACCAAGGGCTCGTCGCCCTGATGTTCGCCAACACGCCGGCCGCGATCGCACCCTGGGGCGGCGCCAAGGCGGTGTTCGGCACCAATCCGATCGCCTTTGCGTGCCCGCTGCCGGACCGGCCGCCGCTGGTGATCGACCTCGCGCTCTCCAAGGTGGCGCGCGGCAACATCCTCGCCGCCAAGCAAAAGGGCGAGCCGATCCCGCGCGGCTGGGCGCTCGATGTGGAGGGGCACCCAACGACCGATCCGGACGCGGCGCTGGCCGGCACCATGCTTCCGCTCGGCGACGCCAAGGGCACACTGCTCGCGCTCATGGTCGAGCTTTTGGCGGCCGGCCTCACCGGTGCGAATTTCGCCGCCGATGCGTCCTCGTTCCTCGACGCGACGGGTCCGCCGCCCGGGACCGGGCAGCTCATCATCGCATTCGATCCGGCCGCGTTCGGCGGCTCGGCCGAACGCTTCGCGATCCTCATCGCGGCGATCGAGGCGCAGCCGGGCACGCGGCTGCCCGGATCTCGCCGGCTCGAGGCGCGGGCCATGGCGGCGCAGGAGGGATTGTCGGTGAGCGATGCGTTTTTAGACGAGATCAAGTCGCTGTAGCGGACCATGAGCACGCTCCCCAACCTGCGCATCGACGGCGCCCGGCTCTGGAGCGAGCTGATGGAGACGGCCGCGATCGGCGCGACACAAAAAGGCGGCCTGTGCCGCCTCACGCTCACCGACCTCGACGCCCAGGTGCGCGCATGGTTCAAGGCACGCGCCGAAGCGCTCGGCTGCACCGTCACGGTCGACAGCATGGGCGCCATGTTCGCGCGCCGGGGCGGCCGCGCCGACATTCCGCCGATCGCCATGGGGAGCCATCTCGACACCCAGCCGACCGGTGGAAAATTCGACGGCGTCCTCGGTGTGCTCGGCGCGTTGGAAGCGCTGCGCACCCTGGTCGAAGCCGGTTACGAGACATTCGCGCCGATCGAGGTCGTGAACTGGACCAACGAGGAAGGCGCGCGTTTCCAGCCCTCCATGGTGTCGTCCGGCGTGTTTGCGGGCGCGTTCGATCACGACTGGGCCTCGGGGCGCAGCGACGCGGCGGGAATCACGTTCGCGCAGGCGCTCGAAGCGATCGGCTACCGCGGGGAAGAGCGCTGCGGCGTCCATCCGCTCTCCGCCTTCTTCGAGCTGCACATCGAGCAGGGACCGAGGCTCGAAGCCGAGGACAAGACCATCGGCATCGTCACCGGCATCCAGGGCATCCGCTGGTTCGAGACGACCATCCGCGGCCAGGAGGCTCACACCGGCACGACCCCGATGGGCCTGCGCAAGAATGCGCTGCTCGGCGCCGCACGGCTGGTCGAAGAGGTCGAGGCGATCGCGCGCAGTCACGCACCGTCCGCGGTCGGAACCGTCGGCCGCCTCGAGGTCAAGCCGAACTCGCCGAATGTCATCCCGGGCGAGGTTTTTTTCACGGTGGACCTGCGGCACCCCGAGGCCGCGGTGCTCGACGAGATGCAGCAAGCCTGGACCGCCGCCGGCTACGCGGTGACGGCCGAGCTCGGCCTCGAGGTCGAGATCGCAAAGATCCTCGACCAGGACCCGGTGCGGTTCGACGCCGAGTGCCTCGCCTGCGTGCGCGACGCCGCGCGCGCAGCGGGCCTGCCGGCGCGCGAGATCGTCTCCGGCGCCGGCCATGATGCGGGCTACGTGTCGCGGGTGGCGCCGAGCGCCATGATCTTCGTCCCCTGCCGCGATGGCATCAGCCACAACGAGGCGGAATATGCCTCGCCGGAGCACTGCGCGGCCGGAGCGCAAGTGCTCCTGCAATCCGTCTTGAGCTATGATCGGCTCCTGCAGGAGCGACATCAGGGAGGATGAGATGGTGAAACAACTGCTCGTCGCAATCGCGCTGCTGAGCATTCCGGCAACCGCATCGGCGCAGACGCTGGAGAAGAAGAACTACAACTACAGCGAATGGACCAAGGGTCGCTTTTCCGAGGCCGTGACCGCGACCGGGCCGGCAAAATGGATCTTCCTCGCCGGCGTCGGCGCCGAGGACGAGAACGGCAAAGGCGGCGACATCCTCCACAAGGGCGATTTCATGGGCCAGTGCCGATACGCCTATGACAAGATCAAGCGCCTCTTGGCAAAGCACGGTGCGACGCTGGGCGACGTCGTCAAGATGGTCAGCTACATGACCGACGTGCGCTATCAGCCGGACTACGGCAAATGCCGGATCGACGCCTTCGGCGAGGCGCCACTGCCCGCCCACACGCTCCTCACCATCAGCCAGCTCGCCTGGCCCGGCATGCTGGTCGAGATCGACGTGACCGCGATGGTGCCGGTGAAGTGAGCGGACGGCGAACGCGGTGATGACCGTAGCCCGGATTGAGCGCAGCGAAATCCGGGACCGCCATCCCCGCATTTCGCGGAGCCTGTCCTCGGGCTCGCCGAAGGCGAGACCCGGGGGCTCAATGCGGGCTAAACGGCAACCTCAATGCCCGGTCGCCATGCGCGCCAGCTTCGCCGCGTCCTTCGGCGCCGCTTTGCCGCGCCAGGCGATGTGCATGTCGGGGCGCAGCAGCATCAGGCCGAAGCCGTAGATCTCGCGTGCGTGCGCATCGTCGAGATCGAGCACCTTGAAGGGCGCGCCGATCGCCTGGAACGCGTCGGCGAAACCTGATGCGTCGGCCTGCCGGTCGAACCGCAACAGGGTGTAGTGGTCGCCATAGCCGATGCGGTCCTGCACCGCCGTGTGGTCCTTGAGCCAGACATGCGGCAGCCGCGCGCCGGGCCAGGTGGAGGGCACATAGCTCATGAAGTCGTGCGCCGGCCCCTCGCCTTCCCCGGCGATCAGCGGCGAGCCGTCATAGCGGTAGCCGAGCTCGGCGCCGATCATTTCGTTCGACTTCCTCTGCTCGACCTCCGCGACCGCGATCAGATCGTCCCGCGTCTTGGCGCCTTCCGGCGTGTTGTCGCGGATGTTCGGCCGGTACATCGACCGCCACTTGCGCCGCCCGACGGCGGCGAAGCGTGAGGCCGCCACGTTGCGATCGCCCACCTGGCGGCGCTCGGTCTCATACGATCCGAGCAGGTTCGGACCGCCCCAGCCCTTGAGTGTCGCCGCGAGCTTCCAGCCGAGGTCGACCGCGTCGCCGACGCCCGTGTTCATCCCGAGCCCACCGGTCGGGATCACGAGATGCACCGCATCTCCGGCGAGGAAGACCCGCCCGCGGCCATAGGAATCCGCAAGCAGCAGGTTCTGCTTCCATGGCGCGCAGGACAGCCGCTCGTACTTGAGCGGCATCGCGAGCACCTGTTCCAGCATCGCATCCATCTCGGCGTCGGTGTCCAGAATGGAGTGCAAGGTGAAATGCTTCGTCGAATCCTGGGTGATCAGGAAGCTCGAATGGGCGTCCGCCACGTGATAGTGCCGCCCCTTGCCGATCGGGATGCGGTCGTAGAGCTCGTCGATGCGATAGAGCGCCTGGCGGAACTGGCCGATGTTGCCGTCGCCCTGGAGCTTGATGTCGAGCTGCTTGCGCACCCCGCTCGCGCCGCCGTCGCAGCCGACCAGATAGTCGGCCGTGATCGCAACGGTCGTGCCGTCGCTCCGCTTCACCTGCCCGGTGACCCCCTCGCCGTTGTCGGTGAATGAGATGAGCTCGTGGCCGTAGCGCACGGCGACCGATGGCAGTTCCTCGGCGATCGACTTGAGCAACGGCTCGAGCGTGTACTGGGAGATGAGCTGGTAGGGCTCGAGCGGCATCGACGCATCGGGCGAGCCGGCGATCTCCCGCTCCGCCTCCGCCACGGAGGGGAACGGCAGCCGCCACAACGGCGGCTCGACCAGCGACAGAACGATGAACACGTCCATCGGGCTCTGTCGCGGCAGCCCGGCGGCGCGCACCCGCTCCGATATGCCCATGCGGCGGTAGAGCTCCATGGTGCGGGCGTTGCAGCGCTCCATCTTCGGCAGAAAAGCCGGCGCCTCCTTCTGCTCGATCAGCGTGCAGCGGATGCCGCGCTTGCCGAGATCGACTGCAAGCGTCAGCCCCACCGGACCCGCGCCGACGATCAGAACCTGTGTATCCGCCATTTGCTCCTCAATTCACGTCCACTGGCGCCAAGCGGCGCTTCATAGCGTCATGGCGCCGGCCATGGAAGCGCAACCGGATGTAGGCAGCACGACCAAACAGCGCTGCCGTATCGGCAACCTGCGCGGGCGAATTTTTGGGATTGCCAAGACGGTCGAACCTCGGCTTGCTTGGAGGTCCTGGACCAACCCATCCGCACGAGATCGCCCGCCGAAAATGCCCTCGAGACGGTGCCTGACCATCGCGCTTGCCGCCGCCGTTTCGCTCGCGGCGACGTTCGCCCACGCCCAGAGCTACCCGAGCCGGCCGATCCGCCTGGTCGTGCCGTTCGCGGCCGGGGGCGCCGTCGACGTGCTGGCGCGGCTCCTTGGCGCCAAGCTCGCCGATCGCGTCGGCCAGCCGGTCATCGTCGAGAATCGGGCCGGCGCGGGCGGCACGCTCGCCGCCGCCGAAGTCGCGAAAGCCGCCCCCGACGGCTACACCATCCTGCAGAACACCAATGGCGCGGCGATCGCGCCATCGCTCTACGCGAGCCTGCCCTATGACGCGATCAGGGATTTTTCCCCGGTCACGCAGGTGGTCGCCTCGAATCTGATCCTGGTCGCGAGCGTCAAGTCCGGCATCACCTCGGTGCGGCAGCTGATCGATGACGCCAAGGCGCACCCCGGCAAGCTCAATTACGGCTCGAGCGGCGTCGGCAATCCCCTGCATCTCACCATGGAGATGCTCAAGCATGCGACCGGCATCGACATCGTCGCGGTGCCGTTCCGCGGCGATGCGCAGATCAACACTGCGCTGATCGCTGGCGAGGTCGAAGTGGCGATCGTGCCGCTCGCGACCGCGGCGCCGCTGATCCAGGACGGCCGCATCCGTGGGCTCGCCATCACCGGCGCGCGGCGCTCAGCCACGGTTCCGGACGTGCCGACGATCGCCGAGGCGGCGGTCCCCGGCTTCGCCTCGACGAGCTGGCAGGGCTGGTTCATGCCGACGAAGACGCCGGCGCCGATCGTCGCGCGCATCCAGCAGGAGATCGTGAAGGTCTTGGGCCTCCCCGATGTGCAGGCGCGGCTCGCCGCGATGGCCTATGAAGGGGTGGGCAGCACACCGGCGGAATTCGCCGCCTATTATCGGGATGAGATCGGCAAGTTCGCCCAGGTGGTGGCGGACGCCAACATTCCCAAGCAGTAAAGCGTCCAAAAGAGTCCAAGTGAGCGAGGAAACGTCTGATGAGTTTGATCGATGAGCGGCAGCGCCGGATCGTCACCACGCATGTGGGCAGCCTCCCGCGGCCGGCTCCGCTATCCGCCAAGCTGTTCGCGCGGATGACGAACCAGAGCTACGACGCGGCGGCGTTCGCGCAAGAGCTGCACGCCGGCGTCCGCGACATCGTCAAGCAGCAGAGCGAGCTCGGCATCGACGTCGTCAGCGACGGCGAGTATTCCAAGATCAGCTTCCAGTACTACGTCACCGACCGGCTTGCCGGCATCGAGCCGATCAAGCCCGCATCCGGCCCCCGCGTCACGCGCGAGAACCGCGCATTCCCGACCTTCTATCGCGACGGCTCCCATTCGGGCACGCAGCCGACCCGCTTCGCCTGCACCGGACCGATCCGCTACGTTGGCCAGGCGCAGCTTGCGACCGACATCGCCAACCTCAAGGCTGCGCTCGCGGGCGCCGGCCGTGTCGATGCCTTCCTCCCGTCGGTGTCGCCGTCGAGCTGCGTCGGCCTGATGGAGAACCGCCACTACAAGTCCGACGAGGAGCACGTGTTCGCGGTCGCCGAGGCATTGCGGGAGGAATACAAGGCGATCATCGATGCCGGCTTCATGCTGCAGATCGACGATCCGCGGCTCGCGATGCATTACATGCTCACGCCCGAGGAGACCGTGGATCAGCACCGGACCTGGGCGCGCCGCCGCATCGAAGCGCTCAACCACGCCCTGCGCGATCTTCCGCCCGAACGGATCCGCCATCACACCTGCTACGGCATCAACATGGGGCCGCGCACGAGCGATCTCGAGCTCAAGCACCTTGCCGACCTGATCGTCACCATCCGGGCCGGCTATTATTCGTTCGAGATGGCCAATCCCCGCCACGAGCACGAGTGGCGCGTGTGGGAGCACGTGAAGCTCCCCGACGGCAAGGTGCTGATGCCGGGCTGCATCACCCACGCGTCGGTCATCGTCGAGCATCCGGAGCTTGTCGCCGAGCGCATCCTTCGCCTCGCCAAGCTCGTCGGACGCGAGCGCGTGATGGCGAGCTCCGACTGCGGCTTTGCCTCGACGTTGGCGCCCAATGAGCGGCCCGAGGTCGAGCCGGAGATCGTATGGGCCAAGTTCGCGAGCCTCGCCGAAGGTGCCCGGATCGCCACGCGGGCCCTGTGGGGCTGAGCTCTGGAGGAGGATCGCCGATGGCCCGCATTGCCACCCACCTGATCGGCGCAGCCGCCGCAGTCTTGCTCGCGGCATCCCCGGTCATGGCGCAGGACACCTATCCGACCCGGCCGATCCGGCTGGTGGTCGGCTTCGCGGCCGGGGGATCGACCGACATCCCGGCCCGCTACGTCGCCGACAAGCTCGGGAATCTGCTCGGCCAGCGCGTCGCGGTCGAGAACAAGGGCGGGGCCGCCGGCATGCTGGCGACCCGCGACGTGCTGAGCCAGCCGCGCGACGGCTATACGCTGCTGCTATGCACGCATTTCGAGCCGATCAACACCGCGGTCTATCGCAACCCGGGTTTCGAGCTCAGCGATCTCGCGCCGATCTCGCTCGTCTCGAAGTACTATTACGGCTTTGCGCTCGCCAATGCGGTGCCCGCGAACGACCTCACCTCGTTCATCCGTTACGCCAAGGCTCATCCCGGCGAAATCAGCTACGGGACGGTCGGCACCGCCTCGGCGCAGGAGATCTTCGCGCGACAGCTCGAGCGCATGACCGGCATCTCGATGACCAAGGTGCCGTATCGGGGCGGCGCCCCGGCCATGCAGGACCTGCTGCCGGGACGCATCCAGCTGTTCATCTCGCCGATGATCTCGGTCATCCCGCACGCACAGCAGAAGCAGCTCAAGATCCTCGGCGTGTCCAGTCCGGAGCGGCTCAAGGCCACGCCCGACGTGCCGACGCTGCGCGAGCAAGGCGTGGATTTCGTGCGCTTCGGCTGGCTCGGGATCTGCGCCGGAAAAGGCACGCCGCCCGACATCATCGCGCGCCTCAATCGTCACATCGCGACGATCGTGGCTTCGCCGGACTATCAGAAGGTCACGGAGCAGGCCGGCTCCATCCCGGCGTCATCGACGCCCGAGGAGCTGCGCAAGGTGATCGACCAGACCCATGCCGAGGTCGCGGGCACGATCCAGGAATTCGGATTGCAGCAGGATCAGTGAGGGCCGCGCGCACTCAGACCCGGATATCGATGCCGGCCGAGCCCGGATTGGTGCCGGCCGCTCCGGCCGCCGACGTGGCGCCAGCCGACCCGGTCGTATTCCTGTCGACAAGTGCGCCGCCAAAAACCACGGCAGGCGATCGTGTCGGATCGGACACCGCGTTCTGCGTCTGATCGGCCGGGCTGCGCGGATGGGGATCCTGTCCGGTGCGCGCCTTGGCGGCATCGCACGCGCTCGTGCACAGGTAGCCGTTGACGACGGAAATCGACACGCGACAACTCCGCTCGCGCCGTTCTCGCCCGCACAGCGTGAACGGTCGGTTACCGCGGCGGCGGGATCACGGGCTTGTGAGTGCGCGAGCGCACGCGAAGGGTAGCCAATCCCTTACCGGCACCCCTCGAGCGTCGATCCGTTGTTCTCGAGCGCGAAAGGCCCGAGCTCCTTCACGGCCTTGTCCGCATAGCTCATGTCGACCAGCCGCTCCGCCGGCAGCTTCGCGACCGAGAGCTTGTTCGCCACGTACCAGTCCTGCATGTCGAGCATGCTGGCGATGTTGAGGCGGCCGTCCGGGCTGCGCCCCACCCACGGATAGTCGTTGAGCAGTTTCGGGTTGCGCTCCGAGCCGTGGCGCACGATCGACTCGATCATCTCCTTCCTGATCGAGCCGCCATGATAGGCATTGCAGTAATCGCGCACGCCGCGCAGGTAGGCCGTGTAGTAGTTCTGCAGCGCCTCGCGATGCTGCTTCGCCCAGTCGGTGTTGACCATGATCACCGCAATCGTCATCGGGCTCGGCCGCACCAGCTTGTCGGCATCGGCGAAATTGACCGCGAGACCCTGGTCGAGGAACTCGTAGTTGAACGGCGGAATGAGCAGTGCGGCGTCGATTCCCTTGTTGGCGAACGCAGTGCCCATCTGCGGGAAGCGCAGGATCTTGAGCTCGACGTCGGACATTTTCAGACCGGCTGTCTCCAGCATCTTGCCCACCTCGTAGCTCGAGACCGAGCCGACGCCATTGCTCGCCACCACCCTGCCCTTGAGCTGCTTCAGGTCCTTGATCTCGTTCTTGAGGTCGGCGCGCACCATCAGGTTGTGGCGGATGGGCGTGGAGACGCGGTCGGCGATGATGGTGACCGGCAGGTTCTTTTCCAGCGCGTTGAAATAGCCCGCCGCAACGCCACCGGCGACGATCTGCAGCTGGTTGGTCGCGAGCAGCACCATCGTGTTGGCCGAGGTGTCGATGTCCTCGATCTCGACCTTGAGGCCGTATTGCTTGAAGTAGCCCCGGTCGAGCGCAATCAGCTCGGCGCCGTTGGAGATCGAGCGCACGAGCCCGATGCGGATCGTGGTCTCCTCGGCGCGCGCGAGGGTCACCCCGGCGAGAAGCGCGAGTACGGCGCAAAGCGTTCGACCGCCAGCGGCCATGATGTCCTCCCTGTTCGGCTCTTCACCCGCTCTCCCCGCTTGCCGGGAGAGAATCGGGCTGAGGGGCTGTGTCCTCAGTTATTGACCAGTAGCGACGCCTCTCAGCGGCAGACTCGCTCATGGTCGAAACGCCGATCTCTCTCCGTGCTAGCGCGGAGAGAGAAGAGCTTCGGATCACACCCGCGCGTATTTGCCGCGATTGAAGAAGCGGTCCTTGTCGTCGTCCGAGGCGGTTTCGCGGTTCGATTTGATGCCGCCGACGATCTCGATCATCTTCTTCACTGCCGGCCGGGCCGAAATCGCTTCGAACCAGCGCTTCAGGTTCGGGTTGTTCTCCCACTTCACGCCCATGTTGTCGTGATTGCGCGTCCACGGGAAGGTCGCGATGTCGGCGATCGTGTACTCGTCGCCCCCCAGATAGGGGCTCGCAGCGAGGCGCTTCTCCAGGACCTCGTAGAGCCGCTTCACCTCGGTCTGGTAGCGCGTCATCGAATACTCGTTGCCCTGCCCGGCAAAGAGCTTGAAATGGGTCCATTGCCCGAACATCGGGCCGACGCCGGTGAGCTGGATCATCAGCCACTGAAGCGCCTCGTAGCGTTTGGCAATGTCCTTGGGCAGGAACTTGCCGGTCTTGTCGGCGAGATACATCAGGATCGCGCCCGACTCGAACACCGTGTACGGCTTGCCGCCGGGACCGTCGTGATCGACGATCACCGGAATCTTGGAATTGGGGCTGATCTTGATGAAATCGGGCTTGTACTGCTCGCCCTTCCAGACGTCGACCGGG
>Ga0075436_100001275_pt1 | contig 17110 bp, 16 predicted proteins | sample RhiMethybrSRZTD5_FD_75303 | JGI IMG/M metagenome (GOLD analysis project Ga0075436, IMG submission 75303) | Populus rhizosphere microbial communities from Tennessee, USA - Rhizosphere MetaG P. TD hybrid SRZTD5 | ecosystem: Host-associated > Plants > Roots > Rhizosphere > Soil | place: USA...
ACAAATCGCGCAGTGCCGACCTGCCCACGTGCGCAAGATCCCGATTTGCAACAATTAAAGACGTTGGTATCCAGCATGCTGTAACTACGGTGCTGTAACTACGACACTGTGGGAGTAGGAGGAGCACATGGTGGTTAGCAAGCTTGTGTTCGTCATGCTCATGTTGGTTATTTCGGCGTCGGTAGGCATGCCGTCGCAGGCCGAGGCAATCATCATAGGGAGCCAGGGCACGGCGGCGTCTCCAGGGGCCGACGGTGGCATCGAGAGCAACTCGATGGGCGTTGCGACGATTCAAGTCCCACCGAATCCATTTTGGGCGGCACCGGCGCCGGGGTCCTTCTGGGTGTCGTTCACGCAGAGCGGGAACCCTGCGTCTCCGGGTTTCGTCGTTGTGCCGAACTCGACGATCGTGACCTTCCGTGAGACGTTCGTCCTCGCACCCGCAGGCGGGAATTACACCGGCAACTTGATCGTCTTTGCCGACGATTCGACGTCGGTCATCGTCGACGGTGTCCTTCGGATGGCCGAGGCGTCGACGGTGGGGAACACCTACGCGACCTGCTCCGACTTTGCGATCGGCTGTCGCGAAGCGACAAAGGGCGTCATCCCGCTGTCGCTTGCGCCCGGCCAGCACACGTTCGAGTTCGCGGTCGCGCAGAGGAACCTCTCCTCGTTCGGTCTCGACTATGCGGCGGACCTCACGGCCGTGCCGGAGTCCACGACGATACTGCTTTTGGGCACTGGCCTGATCGGGCTGGGTACGGCGCTTCGACGCCGGGCCTCGCGGAACGCCTAACCCCCAGATTCAGTGTGCGCCCGGCGGGGCGCCGGCGAAAACCTGGCGCCCCGTTCTTCTTTTCCGCGCCTCGTGACCGGACTACCTCGGCCTGACGGGCACTGAGCCCCCGGCATCACCCTCGTCCCACTGACGTTCGCTGAAGAGGATCAGTCACCGCCGCATTCGTCTGGGTGTTCGGCCACGACCAAGGTCCAGTCGACAAACAGGGACCGGCATGCGGAAGATCTCTATCCCCCCAAGGGCACTAATTGGAACCGCCTATCATCTTCTTTCACCCCTCCGAACGCCAACGGACCGACTACCGTGTCGCCGTGTCCGCGTGGACGGACAACTCGCCGCTGGAGCAAGGCCAGTTTTATCCGCGCAAACGGATGACGGCAGAGGAGCGTTTTTGGTGGTCCAGCCACTTTTTCGACGCCGTTGAAGTGAGCAGCTCATTCCGTACCATTCCCTCGGCGGAGATCACGGCGCGTTGGGCTCGCCGCACTCCGTCGAAATTCCTGTTCAACGTGAAGGCACACGGTCTCCTCACCGGTCACTACCTGGACGTTGCTGGACTGCCCGAGACGCTGAAGAAAATGATTCCCCGAGGCCAACACATGCGCCGACGTGTGCCGAGCACGGTCTTTGGCGCAAAGGCTCGGTCTTGGGCCTTTGCCGAGCTGCGCAAAGCCCTTCAGCCACTGCGACTCGTCGGCAAGCTCGGTTACGTTTTGTTCCAGCTCGCGCCGTGGATCAAGCCTACTGATGAAACACTGTCCTATTTGAGCACGCTGCGGGATGAAGTCCCGGGCGCCGTCATCGCCGTCGAGTTTCGGAACCACGCATGGTTCGGTCAACATACGGATGACACGCTGCGATTCCTCGCGATGCATGGGTTGACCTATGTCTCGATCGATGTTCCTCGCAGTCGGGCGACCGTGCCGTACCTGCCCGCATTGACGTCGTCGTCGGCCGTATTCCGTCTGGGGACTGGCAAGGGCTTGCTGGATGGCCCACAGCTCAAGACTCTGAGGGTTGGCGAGAAACGCGACGACCTCTACAGCGAGCAGGAGCTCGACGAGATCGCGCAAGCGGCCGGCGCTCTGAATGGCAAAGCCGCGCGAGTGCACATTGTGATGACCAGCAACCGCCGAGACGACCAGGTCATCAATGGCCTGAAGCTCAAAGCGATGCTACTGGGCGATTGGTATCCGCCTGACCGCGAAGCATTGATCGACGAGCTCGATGACCGACGGTCAAGAGTTGAGGCGACGCGCTGCGCCGGCGGCGCCGTGTTGCGTAGATAGGTCAATACGGAAGGAAGCGCGCCAGAGAGGATCTGTAAGCCGGGTCCTGTCCCCCGAGCGTGTGACCCAGGGTGACGGTCATTTCTCTAGGACGCCGGTTACCCGGCGTCTCGAGCGGCCTTACCCGAGAGCACGGACGGGCCGTCCGATCGCTCTCCTATTTGGCCTTGCTCCGGGTGGGGTTTGCCTAGCCGACGCGGTCACCCGCGCCGCTGGTGAGCTCTTACCTCACCGTTTCACCCTTACCAGCCTCGCGGCGGCGGTATGTTTCTGTGGCACTTTCCGTGGGGTCGCCCCCCCTGGCCGTTAGCCAGCACCCTGCCCTGCGGAGCCCGGACTTTCCTCCCGCCGTGTTGCCACGGCCGGCGACCGTCCGATCTTCTCTGGCGCGTCCTTGAGTATAGCGCCCCGTCGCAGCTCCGCCCCGGGCGCCGCTCACGTCGCGACCAGCGCAAAATGACGACTGTCCCATCGCCACACGGGTGTCCCGGGGCCGAGGTGCACGCCGCCCAGCCACCGATCGAGCGGCGTCAGGGTGAGCCGATCGACGCGCCCCGCAAGCACCTCGACCGCGGCGGCCGTTCGCGAAATCCGCCAGTGCTGAAACGACTGCTCGCGATCAGCGATCAAGATGAGCGGTGTGGGCCCAGCCGCGAGATCGGCGAGCATCGCCGCAAACTGAACATCGCCGAGGCCGAGCTCGTTCAGCGGGGGGATGCTCGTCACGCGGCGGAACAGCGCGCCGAAGTCGATCGGCTCGTCCAGCGTGGCGAGCGTCGCGTGCTCGACCTCATCGAGGCCGTGGATCGCTGAGGGAAAGCGGCCGCAGTGCAGGTGGATGGCCGAGCGTGCAAACGGCAGGATCGGCTCGTATCGTGCGAAAGCAGTCGGATCCGGCGCGGCATAGGCTCGCCAGAGCGCGTGCGCATCGCGGAGTTCGTCGAGACTCAAGTGCTCTCGGCGCTCGAACAGTGCAGGAAAGTGGCCAGAGTCCAGCGTGCCGAGGCCGCGGAAATCGGCGTCGAGGGCCGGGAAGACGAGCGAGAGGCGTGGGACGTCCAGGCGCGTCAGCACGAACCAGAGATTGAGGGAGCAGAAGAGATCGCGCTCGAACCAGAGGACGACTTCGTCGTGCTCCTTGGCGCGTGACAGCATCGCGATCCCTTCGCGCCAGCGTCGCGCGTAAGCGTCGGCACTCACACCGAGGCGTGGCGCGAGCCATGCGGCACGCGTGTCGGCGTCCGCCTCGGCCGGCCCTTCCATCAGGATGTCGCGCCAGACCGCGCGCTCGCCGGGCAGCGTATCGGGAAAGACGGCGGCGGTAGCATCGCCGTTCAACAGGTGCAGCACGCGATCATTCTACAGAACGAGAGCTCGGCAGGCTCGAGCGGCGTCTACTGGCCGAACATTTCCTTGAAGAACTTCCGAACGGGACCGGGCTCCTCGACGACGACGACGGCCTTGGCGACACGCGCGGTGGCCGGTGGCCGTGGGCCCATCGAAATTCGAAAATCCGAGCGCTGACCCGCGTGCACTTCGATGTGTCGGACTTCCGGGAGAAAGCCGGGGTGCGTGACGCGCACGCGGTAACGCCCCTCGTTGAGGCGTCGCGAGAGCCGGCCATCTTCGAGGCTCGCCGTCGTCACGATCGCGTCCTGCGGCGTGAAAATCTCCACGGTCGCCTGCGGCAGCGGCTTGTTGGAACGAACGTCCTGCACGATGGCGGAGATCTCGCCCTGGTGTGTCGCCGTCGCTCCCACGAGGCCGCTGAACGACAGGAAACCGCCGCCGATCGTGAGCAGACCGGCGAGAATGCCGACGACGGTCTGCACGGTAGAAAGCGGCTGCCGAAGCACCACGGCGAGCCAGGGTGCGGGCGTTGGCGCAGTTTCGGCGACGGTAGTTGTGTCGTTTTCAGCCACGCCACGAGACTCGGCAAGGATCGGGCCAGCGCTCGGCCGCGCTAAACAGTTGTTATCGCGGCGCTGAATCGTGCGAGCGTGTCGAGGCGGTGAGGCAGAACGGCAAGGCACTGACCAGGACTGTCGGCGCGATGATCAGCGACTGACCAGCGTCGCAATGGCGCCGCGCGCGAGCGCGTCCACACGCTCGTTTCCGACGTCGCCGCTGTGGCCCTTCACCTTGTGCCAGAGGACGTCGTGCCGTCGCGTCTGGACGATGAGCCGCTCCCACAAATCCCGGTTGGCGACCGACTGCCGAGCCGCTCCGAGCCATCCATTCGCTTCCCAGCGCGCCCACCACCGGTCCCGAAAGCAGTTCATGACGTACGACGAATCCGTAAACAGGTGCACCGTGCGATGGCCGGCGATGGCGGCCAGACCTTCGATCGCCGCCATGAGCTCCATCCGCTGATTCGTGGTGTGGGCCTCGGCGCCGCTGACGATCCGTTCGGCGCCGTCGTCAAGGATGAGCGCCGCCCAGCCGCCCGGCCCGGGATTGCCGGAGCAGGCGCCGTCGGTGTAGAGCGTTACTCCTGCCAGTAGAGGTACCGGCCGCAGCTCTCGCACACCATGAGCCCGGTCGCCGCGCGGAGCTCCTGCATCGCCTGGGGTCGGATGCCGACCCGGCAGCCGCCGCATACGGCGGCCGACGTGACGGCGGCGACGGCGACGCCACCGCGCGCCTTGAGGATGCGGTCGTAGCTGGCAAGCAGGCCCGGCGGCAGCTCCTTGGCTTGGGTCGCGCGCTGCGCCCGCAGCGTGGCGAGCTCCTGCTCGACGGCGGCCAGCTTCTTGCGGATCACCGCCTCGTCTTGTCGCGCTTGCTCCTCGCGCGTCTTGAATCGCTGCTCCGCGTCCTTGATGTCGACGGCCAGGCGCTCCTGCATCTCCATGAGGCCGAGGATGTCCTCTTCGGTCTTGGCCTTCTCCTGTTTCGCTTCCTCGATCTCGAGCAGGACCGCGGAGTACTCTTTGTTCGTCTTCACCTCGTACAGCTTGGCCTCGAGCTTCTGGCGCTTGACGTTGGCGACCTCGAGATCCTTTTCCCTGGTGCGCAGGTCTTTGCGCGTCGTGTCGACCTTGGCCTTGATGGTCTCGACGGCTTTCTTGGCCTCCGCAAGCGTCGCCTCGAGCATCTCGATCTGTCGCGGCAGGCGCGCGGCCTCCGCCTCGAGCCCGTGAATGCGGGCGTCGAAGCTCTGAAGATCTATGAGCGTCTGGAGCTGTGCGTCCACGATGTCTCCATGATGAATACGGTTGGCTGCTCCAATTGTTGCGTCGGAACGGTGGGCCCACCTGGATTCGAACCAAGACCTGACCGGTTATGAGCCGGGCGCTCTGCCGTTGAGCTATGGGCCCGCGAGGCGAACGCGTTCATCCCTCGAGGAAGCTCCGCAGTTTCTTCGAGCGCGACGGGTGGCGCAGCTTGCGCAGCGCCTTGGCCTCGATCTGGCGGATGCGCTCGCGGGTGACGGCGAAATCCTGCCCGACCTCTTCCAGCGTGTGCTCGCAGCCGTCAGAGAGCCCAAAGCGCAACCGGAGCACCTTCTCCTCGCGTGGCGTGAGCGTGTTGAGCACCTTGTTCGTCTGCTCGCGCAGCGAGAGGCCGATGATCGAGTCGACGGGCGAGACGACCTGTTTGTCCTCGATGAAATCGCCGAGATGGCTGTCTTCCTCTTCACCGATCGGCGTCTCCAGCGAGATGGGCTCCTGGGCGATCTTCAGCACCTTGCGGACCTTGTCGACCGGGACTTCCATCTTCGTGGCGATCTCTTCGGGCGTAGGCTCACGTCCGAGCTCCTGCACCAGCTGCCGCGACGTCCGAATGAGCTTGTTGATCGTCTCGATCATGTGGACGGGAATGCGGATCGTGCGCGCCTGATCCGCGATGGCGCGCGTGATCGCCTGGCGGATCCACCACGTCGCGTACGTCGAGAACTTGTAGCCGCGCCGGTACTCGAACTTGTCGACCGCCTTCATCAGGCCGATGTTGCCTTCCTGAATCAGATCCAGGAATTGAAGACCACGGTTGGTGTACTTCTTGGCGATCGAGATCACCAGTCGCAGGTTCGCCTCGACCATCTCCTTTTTGGCGATGGCGGCCTTGTGCTGGCCCTGCTTGATGACCGTCATCACCCGCTTGATCTCGTCGGCCCTGGTATTGGCGCGGGCCTCGGCCGCCTTGATCTCCTGCTGGGCCACCCAAATCTGTTGCTGCTTGGGACTCTGGAACTTCTTGGCGGCCTTCAGATGCAGGTCGGAGGTGCCGTTGACCGCCGGTGCGGCCGCCGGGTCGCGGAACGACACGTAGATGAGATTCTGCACCTCCTCGGGCGACGGCCGGCGGCCGTTCGTCCAGAGGTGGATGACGCGCTCCGCGCGCTCGATGTCGTCGAGCAAATCGCGCAGGCGTTGGACGAGACCGCGTCGCGCGGGATCACTGTCCTCGCGATCGATGATCTGATTGCCGATGTTCAGCGCGCGCAGCTTCTCGAGCACCTTGCGGTTGCGGTCCATCACCTGCGTTTCGAGCTTCTTCCACGCGGGCTCTTTGACCTTACCCTTCGTCTTGCGGTGCGCCGTCTTGGCGCCGCCGCTCTTGGCCTTGAGCTTGCGCGCCTTGTCTGCGATCAGATCGCGCTCGCGCAGCATTCGCTCGACGGCGCCGAACGCGTTCACCACCGTGCGGGTGAGATCCGCTTCCTTTTCCTCGGTGAATTCCTCTTCGTTGACGTCGACGACTTCCTTGATCGAAATGTCGCCGTTACGCAGCAGCTCGCGCAGCTCACGGAAGCGCTCGAGTGCCAGATTGGTGCTGAGAATGGCCACCGTCACCTGGTTCTTGCCCTCTTCGATGCGCTTGGCGAGCGCGATCTCGCCTTCACGCGTGAGCAGGGCCACGCGTCCCATCTCGCGCAGATAGAGCCGGACGGGATCTTCGGTTCGGCCGACGGGGCCCGGCGTGAGGTCGATCGGCTCGGCGGGTCCGTCGTCGTCGTCGTCGGCCACGGCCTGCTGGCGCTCGCGGCCAACCTCGGATGGCAGGCGGCCGGCCTTGGCGGAGTCCACCACCTCGATGTCCATCGCGCCGAACATCATCATGATGTCGTCGAGCTGATCGAGCGACACGATGTCCGACGGCAGGGCGTCATTCACCTCGTCGTAGGTGAGGAAGCCCTTCTGCTTGCCCATCGAGATGAGCCGGTCGAGCTCCTCCAGCTTGGGTTCTTCAGTCATGCGCTTGAACTCCTTGCGGGCCTTCGGGGCCCATGGGATGCGGAAGGCCGACAGCGCGCTCGACGACCTGCGCGCTACCGCCTTGATACTCGTACACGCGGGCGCTGTCCTGCTGCACGGCGAGCAGATCGTCCTCGAGCGAGGCGTGCGCCCCCTCAGACGACTGCGTCTCGGCGATCGAGCGACTAAGCTCCCGCACGCGCCGCCGCCGCTCGAGAAATTCCAAACGTCGGCGGAACTGATCGATACTCGCGGGCCCGTCCGGCAGCGTCGCGTCTTCGACCATGAGCGCGGCGAGCATGTGGCGTGCCGCCGCGCTCGGCAGCTCGGCGAGCAGCGCGGTCGCCTCGACGTCCGGGAGTCGCTTGAGGGTGTCGACGATCTCCCGCAGAGCGGGCTGCGCGACGTCGGACGCGTCCAGCAGGGGAAGGAGGATTGTGCGCGCCTGCCGATCCACGAGCAGCAGCGTGACGAGTCGCGTGACGAGCTTCTTGTCGTCCGCGACCGCCGCGGTGGTGGCGACGCCGACGGGCGCCGGCGGCTTGCGCAGCGAGGCCTGCAGCCGCTGCGCCTCGAACCACAGCTGCGTGGCGTCGACGCCGAGGCGGAGGGCGGCCTCCCGAGACAGGGCCGCGGCTTCGTCGGCATCACTGACCTTTGACAGCATCAAGGCCACACGCGCGAACGCGTTCGTGCGTGCGCGCGGGCCGCTGCCGTCACCCTCACGAATGGTCCGCTCGAGCGCATAGGACAAGAGGCTGCGTGCGGTCGCGATGCGTTCGGCGAAGGCGTCGGCGCCCTCGGCGCGCAGGAACGTATCGGGGTCGTGGCCGGCGGGCAGCAAGGCCACTTTCACCCGCAGCGCACCGCCGCTGTCGAACCCGCCGGATCGGTTCACGGCCCACGCGAAGCCACCGCCGGTTGGCTCCAGCAGCTCCTCGGCTCGCGCTGCGGCCTTCTGGCCGGCGGCGTCGGCATCGAAGAACGTCACAACCTCGTCGCAGTAGCGGCGCAGCAGCGCCAGCTGGGCCGGCGTGAACGCGGTGCCGAGCGCCGCGACCGTCTCGGTGAAGCCGTGCTGATGGGCCATGAGGCAGTCCACGTAGCCCTCGACGATCAGCGCGCGGTTCTTGGTGCGCATGGCCTCGCGTGCGACGTCGGCGGCGTAGAGCAGATTGCCCTTGGTATAGAGCGGCGTCTCGGGGGAGTTCAGATATTTCGGCTGCTCGTCTCCGAAGGCGCGGCCTCCGAACGCGACCACGCGCGACTGCAGATCGCGAATCGTGAACAGCAGGCGGTTCCGAAACCGATCGTACGAGCCGCCGCGGTTTTCTCGCGGCACGGCCAGGCCAGCCGCGACGAGCGTGTCTTCGCCGATCTTCTGCGACTTCATGAAATCGGCCAGCCGGTCCCAGCCGTCGGGCGCATAGCCGAGGCCGAAGCGTTTGGCGACCTCAGGGTCGATCCCGCGTTCGGCGAGATACTTTTGCGCCCGGTCACCGGCCGGCTTCCACAGCGTTTCGGCGTAGAAGTGCGCGGCCAGATCCATCACACGGAACAGCTCTTCGCGTCCCGAATCGCCGGGCTGCCCGCCGTGTTCTTCTGGCAGGGCGACGCCGGCCGTCTTGGCGAGCGCGCGGACCGCTTCGGGGAACGACAGCCGATCCTGGCGCATGAGAAAGCCGAAGACGTCGCCGCCGACTCCACATCCGAAGCAGTGGAAGATACCCTTCTTGGGATTCACCATGAACGAGGGCGTCTTCTCGCCGTGGAACGGACAGAGCCCCTTCCAGTTCGCACCGGCCTTGCGGAGGTTCACGAAGCGACCGACGAAGTCCACGATGTCTACACCCGCCCGGATGTCGTCGAGGACGGCCGCCGAGTAGGTGGCCATCGTCAGCTGACCTTCAGCGCGGCGACGGTAGCGCCGGCGCCTCCCTCGGACGGCTCGCCATCCCGGAACGACTCGACGAGCGGGTGGCTCGACAGCAGCGTCCGCACGGCCTTGCGCAAGGCCCCCGTGCCTTTGCCGTGCACCAGGCGCACGTTCGGCAGACCGGCCATGAAGGCGTCGTCGAGATACTGCTCGACGAGATCGCGCGCCTCGTCGGTGGTTTTGCCCAGCAGCATGAGCTCCGGCCCGATCGCGCGGCCGGACGTCTCGTCCCCATTGGCCCGCGCGACGCGAATCGGTGCCGCGGTCACGGCGACCGGCGCATCGGTGGGTCTCAGCGCGGCGGCCGGTACGCGGACTGTCACCGAGCCCGCGCGGACCGTCGCCGTGTCGCCATGGATTTCGAGCAGCTCGCCCTTGAGCCCAAGATGCGCGGCGACGACGGCGGTGCCCGGTGTGAGGGGACGGTCGGTCGGCGGCGCATCGCCGACGGTCGGGACGACGCGAGCGCCCGCATCTTGCAATCGGCGGCGGCTTTCCTGCAGCGCCGGCCGCGTGCGTTCGGAGCGCTTGAGCCGCTCCCATTCCGACGACACGGCGCGCCGGATGTCGGTCAGCAGCGCAGCGGCTTCGGCCTTGGCCCGCTCGACAAGCGTCCGTGCCTGCTCGGTGGCGCGGCGCTCGGCGTCACGTGCCGCGGCCAGCCGCGCCGCCGTCTCGGTCTCGCGCCGCTCCAGCTCGCGCACGCGCTCGGCTTCGGAGCGATTGCGCGCGTCGAGCTGCGCCAAGAGCTCCCCGAGCCGGCGCGCTTCGGCCGTGCGATGGCCCTCGGCTCTGAAGATGAGCTCAGACGGCAGCCCGAGCCGCGCGGCGATCGCGAGGGCCCACGACTGCCCGGGACGGTCGTAGACGAGACGGAACGTCGGCGCGAGCGTAGCGGCGTCGAATTCCACCGACGCGTTTCGCGCGCGGGGCTCGACGGCGGCGAAGGCACGAAGCGGCTCGAGGTGCGTGGTGGCCACGACGAGCGCGCCGGAGTCGGCGAGCGATTCGAGGATCGCGCGAGCCAGGGCCGCGCCCTCGTCGGGATCGGTTCCCGCGCCGAGCTCATCGAGCAGGACGAGCGAGCCATGCTGCGCCTCGGCCACGACCTCGCGGATCTGCTTGATGAAGGCCGAGAAAGTGGACAGGTTTTCCGCGACCGATTGATCGTCGCCGATGACGGCGAACAGACGCTCGAACACCGGCACGCGAGAGCCTTCGGCGGCGGGCACGTGACACCCGGCCTGGGTCATCAGCGACAGCAGCGCGAGTGTCTTGAGCGCGATGGTCTTACCGCCGGCATTGGGTCCCGTGATGAGCAACAGCGGGCGATCGGGGCCGAGCTCGAGATCGACCGGCACCACTTCTCGCGCCGGGTCGCGCCAGCGCTGCGCGAGCAGCAGTGGATGGCGCGCCCGTCTGAGGTCCACGCGGCCCTCGCGGTCGATGAGCGGGCGCGACGCCTCCATACGCTCGGCGAGGTGCGCCCGCGCGAAGACCCAGTCGAGGGTACCGAGCGTGTCGATGAGGCTGGCCAGCTCGTCTCGCCGCGCACGGACCGCGTCGGTCAGCTCTCCCAGGATCCGCGTCGTCTCCTGCTGCTCGTCACGCTCGAGAGCGACGAGGTCGTTGTTCGCCTCGACCATGGCTTCGGGCTCGACGAACACCGTCTGGCCGCTCTGCGAGCGATCGTGGACGATGCCTCGCAGGCGGCCTCGCGACTCCGCGCGCACAGGAAGGACGTAACGGCCGTGGCGGACCGTCACGAAGCGGTCGGCGAAGACGCGGTCGCCCTCGGCCTGCAGCAGCCGCTCGAGGTCGGCCACGAGCCGCCGTCGCCGGTCGCGCAGCTCACGACGCAGCTGTCCAAGACGGCTGCTCGCGGCGTCGGTCAGCGCGCCATCGTCGTCGAGGGCGCGGCGTAGCCGATCACGGAGATCGCTGAAACGCGGTAGCGCTTCCGCTCTCGCGGCCAGCGTCGCCGCCACGGGGCGGATCGCGCGTCCATATGCGGCCAGGCGCGGCGCGGCCTCGAGGAGTGGAAGGAGGGCGAGAAGCTCGAGACCATCGAGGACGCTGCCCTCGGCACCCGTGCGCTCGAGGGTCGGACGCGGATCGCCGAGACCGTCGAGGGGAGGAGCACCCTCCTGCACCAGCGCACGACGCGCCTCAGCAGTGCTGTCGAGGGCTCGGTCAACGTCGGTGGGGTCGGTGAGGGGCTCCGCCGTCTGCGCGCGCTCACGACCCATCGTGGTGCGCGCGTCGGAAGCGACCAGGGCGCGGAGGGCATCCCATTCGATCCCGCGCCCCCAGAGCCGGCCTGCCTCCACCCTTCGCCTCATTCGCTCCCGTCCGGGCTGGACGGAAGTGCTGGCGGTACCGTCCGGAGTGCTGCCGCTGCTAATCGGCCATCCGCTCCCGCCGCTTCGCTTTCTTACGCGCGGCGAGGGCCTTCCGCTTGCGCCGAACGCTGGGCTTCTCGTAGTGTTGTCGCTTCTTGAACTCGGACAGGAGCCCGGCCTTCTCGCACTGCTTCTTGAAGCGCTTCAGCGCGCTTTCGAAGGACTCATCGGGCTCAACGATGACCTTGGTCACTCGGCTCCCCCCTCCGCGGAGTCACAGGCCTGGTGGATAAATGTCAACTATATACCATGTGACCCTACCCCCAGCAATCGGAGGTTGAGGCTACACCGTGACGGCGAGCGATGCGCCCGCAATCTACGCCGTCCTTCCGTTCATCGCCCTGCTGCTGACGATTGCGGTGGCTCCGCTCGGGGCGCTGCACTGGTGGGAGTCGAACGCCCACAAGCTGCTCGTGGCCGCCGCGCTCGGCGCACCGGTGCTGGTCATGTATCTCGTGCGCAATCCTCGGGCGCTCCTCGGGATGGCGGAAGACTACGTTTCGTTCATCGTCTTGTTGTCGGGCTTGTACGCCATTGCCGGAGGCATCCGGCTGACGGGCGACCTCCAGGCGACTCCGCTCACGAATACGACCTTTCTCGGCCTGGGCGCGCTTCTCGCTTCGTTCATCGGCACCACCGGCGCCTCCATGGTATTGATCCGCCCGCTGCTGCAAACCAATCGCGAGCGGCGACGCGTGAGGCACACCGTGGTCTTCTTCATCTTTCTGGTGAGCAACGTCGGCGGCATGCTGACGCCGCTCGGTGATCCGCCGCTGTTTCTCGGCTATTTGCAGGGCGTGCCGTTTGCGTGGACGTTCAGGCTCTGGCCGCACTGGCTGTTCATGACCGGCGTGCTGCTCGCGCTCTACTTCGTGTGGGACGCACGGGAGTATCGGCGCGAGTCTCCGGCGGCCATCCGGCGCGACATCGCCGAGATCGCGCCGCTGCGGCTGCAGGGCGCGCTCAATGCGCTCGCGCTCGGCCTCGTGGTCCTCGCGGTGGCGTTTCTGCGCGCTCCCTGGCGCGAGATCGTGATCGTCGCATGTGCCGGCGTCTCACTCTGGCGGACGCCGGCCGCGATTCGCCATGCCAATCGCGTCACCGCAGGCCCGATGGTGGAAGTCGCTGTTCTCTTTCTCGGCATCTTCGTCACGATGATTCCGGCGCTCGAGCTGTTGCGCGCGCGCGCCGGCGAGCTTGGCGTGCGCGCGCCCTGGCAGTTCTTCTGGGCGACCGGGGTGCTGTCGACGTTTCTCGACAACGCTCCGACGTACGTGACGTTCCTCGCGCTCGCGCAAGGACTGCGGATCACCCCAGAAGTCGTCGGTGTGACGCATCACGTGCTGGCGGCGATCAGCGTCGGCGCGGTTGCGATGGGAGCGAACTCGTACATCGGCAACGCGCCCAACTTCATGGTGAAGGCGATCGCCGAGGAGGCCAAGATTCCGATGCCGTCGTTCTTCGGCTACATGCTGTACAGCTGTGCCGTCCTGCTGCCTCTCTTCCTGGCCACCACGCTGATCTTCTTTCGCTGAGCCGCGGCGATGGCGACGACGCCCGTGTTGATGTTGCCCGGCTACGGCGACTCCGGTCCGCAGCACTGGCAGAGTCTGTGGGAGGTGGAGGATGCCGAGTGTCGCCGGGTGGTGCAGCGCGATTGGCTCGCACCCACGCTGGCCGAGTGGCGCGAGTGTCTCGATGCTGCGGTGGCCGCGTGCGAGCGTCCGCCGATTCTGGTCGCTCACAGTCTCGGCTGCGTGCTCGTGGCGCACTGGGCGCGGCAGACGCGCAGGCCGGTCGCCAGCGCTCTTCTCGTGGCCCCGGCGGACACCGACATGATCGCGCTCGTCCTCGATGTCGTCGCCAGCTTCGCTCCGGTCCCGCTCGAGACGCTGCCGTTTCCGAGCATCGTGGTGTCCAGTACGAACGACCCGTATCTGAGCGTCGAGCGTGCACAGGCATTTGCGCGTGCCTGGGGCAGCCGCTTGGTCGTCATCGAAGGCGCCGGGCACATCAATACCGATTCGGGCCACGGCGACTGGCCCCAGGGGCGTCAGCTGCTCGACGAGCTGCGCACGGTGTGACGCCTCACGGCTTGGACAAGAGCCCGAGCACTCGCTCGGCGGCCGTTGCAACGGCGGTGGCGACGATCTCCTCTTCTTCGGGCTCGAACGTCGTGAGCACGTGGTCGGGGACCTGGGCTTTGTGTTCGGGCCGGCCGATGCCGATCTTCACGCGGCGGATGGCGTCGGTCCCCAGCGCCTCGATGATCGACTTCACGCCGTTGTGCCCGCCGGCGCTGCCCCGCAGCCGCGTGCGCACCTTGCCCAGCACCATGTCGATGTCGTCGTAGACCAGAATCAGGTCCTCGGGAGCGACGCCGAGCTCGTTGCAGATTCGCCGCACAGCAGGGCCGCTGACGTTCATGAACGACTGGGGCTTGACCAGATAGAGCGTGTCGCCGCGCCACGCGCCGCGGGCCACGAGCGCACCGCTGGCCGGATGCCAGGCCTTCTTGAGCTGGTGCGCGAGATGGTCGGCGACGCGCTGGCCGATGTTGTGGCGGGTATCGCGGTACTCCGGGCCCGGATTTCCGAGCCCCACCACCACGTGGGCCAACGCGTCGCCTCCGGGTTACTTTTCTTTTTCCGCCTTCTTCGGAGCGGCGGGAGCCTTCTTGCCTTCGGCCTCGGCCGGCGCCGCGTCTTCCTTGGGCTTGCGCTCGGTGAGGACCTCGGGCTCGGCCGGCGTGACAGCGGCGGTCGCCTCCGCGGTCGGCGCGACTTCTTCGGCCATCGGCGGCGATACGGTCGCCACGGCCTGGCCGGGGTCATTCACGATCCGCACGCCCTCGGGTGGGCGAAGATCGCGGACGGCGAGCACGTCGCCGATCGCCAGGTTGGACACGTCGGCGTCGATGCGCGCCGGAATGTTGGTCGGCAGGCAGGAGACCTCGATCTCGTGCATGACGAGGTTGAGGATGCCCTTCGTATCGCGCACGCCGATGGCTTCGCCGACGGGATGCACCGCCACACGCACGGTAATGGCGCGGTCGGCGCGCACCTCCTGGATGTCGACGTGGACGAGCCGCTCCGTCACCGGATCGAATTGCATGTCGCGGATGATGGCCATACGCGCGCCGCCGTCACCGTCGAACTTCAGCGACAGCAACTGTGTCGTGCCCTCGTGACCGTGGATGATTCGCAGCACGTCCCGCGGGTTGACGGTGATGGTTTGCGGCGCGCTGCCGCCATAGAGGATGGCGGGCACGGCGCCCTCGCGACGGAGGCGGCGGGCGATACCTTTGCCCGTGCCCTCGCGGCGCTTCACGATGATCTCCGGCGTGTTCATCTGAGGCTCCTTGGCTCCGTCTCTATACGAACAGTGTCGAAACCGACTCTTCGTCGTGGATCCGTCGAATCGCCTCACCAAGCAGCGGCGCCACCGTGAGTACCGTGATGCGGCCGATCGCGCGCTTGTCCGAGGGTATTGGGATCGAGTTCGTGACGACCACTTCCTCGATGGGGGAGGCCTTGATGCGATCGATGGCCGGCCCCGACAGCACCGGGTGGATGCCGCAGGCGAGAATCCGACGCGCGCCCTCGCGCCGGATGGCCGTCACTGCCTGTACCAGCGTGCCGGCGGTGTCGATCATGTCGTCGATCACCACCGCGTCACGGCCGTCCACGTCGCCGATGAGGTTCATCGCCACCGCGGCGCCCGGCTTGTCGCGGCGCTTGTCGATGATCGCCAGGCTGGCGTTCAGCCGCTTGGCGATGGCCCGCGCACGCTCGACGCCGCCGGCATCCGGGGAGACCAGCACGGGATCCTGCAGGTCCTTCTTCTTCAGATAGTCGATCATCACCACCGGTCCGGCGAACAGGTGATCCACCGGGATATTGAAGAAGCCCTGGATCTGGCCGGCGTGCAGGTCCAGCGCGAGCACGCGATCCACGCCCGCCGCCTCGAGCAAATCCGCCACGAGCTTGGCCGAGATGGGCACGCGCGGCTGCACCTTCCGGTCCTGGCGTGCGTAGCCGTAGTACGGCAGCACGGCGGTGATGCGATGGGCCGACGCGCGCTTCAGCGCGTCGATCATGATCAGCAGCTCCATTAGCATCTCGTTCACAGGCGGGCAGGTGGGCTGGATCACGAAAACGTCCGCGCCGCGGACGTTCTCGTTGACCTGCACGTAGACCTCGCCGTCGGAGAAGCGTGTGACCTCCGCGTCGGCGAGCGGCACGCGAAGGTACTGCGCGATCTCCTCGGCGAGCGGACGGTTCGCGTTGCCGCTGAACAGCTTCAGGTCGTAGGACATCGCGCCCTCGCCCTCAAGGTGGTTGGGGCGGGAGGATTCGAACCTCCGAATACGGGATCCAAAGTCCCGCGCCTTGCCGCTTGGCCACGCCCCAGCATGTGTATCTCCGTCATCCCAGTGTCCGAATCGCAGGGCCATTCAACGTTCGTACCGCCCAGCAGTCCCAGCCCCCGCGCGTCAGCCGCCGGCGGATCTGCCGCGCGTGCTCGAACGAGCGAGCCACGCCGAACACCGTGGGGCCACTCCCCGACATCAGAGCCCCCAGGGCCCCCGCCGCCAGCAGCGCCGCCCGAATCCTGTTGATCGGCGGATACGCGGCGACGGCCGCCTCCTGCAGGCCATTGTAGAGGGTCGCGGCCACTCGGGCCGGTGTTCGTCCGCCCCAGCCGCCCGCCAACGTCTTCGCGTGGCGCCCGTCGGTGTACATCTCCGGCGTGACGCGCCCGTACATCTCCGCCGTGCTCACGGCGAAGCGCGGGTTCACGAGCACCAGTCCCAGTGCGCTGCCGCGCAGCCGCTCGATTCGCTCACCACGTCCGGTCGCGAGTGCCCGACCTCCGTGCAGGAAGAACGGCACATCCATGCCCAGCCCGGTTGCCACCTCTTCCAGCCGTGCCACGGGCCACCGCAGCCGCCACAGCCGGTTCAGCCCGACGAGCACCGCCGCAGCGTCCGCCGATCCGCCCCCGAGTCCGGCCGCGACCGGAATCCGCTTGTCCAGCGTGATCCGTGCGCCTCGCGTCGTTCCGGCCGCTTCACGCAGCGCCGCGGCCGCCCTCAGGGCCAGGTTGCGGCCGTCGGCGGGCACTCCGGCCGTGCGGCTCTGCAGCTCCAGAATGTCGGCGTCTTCGATCGTGACTTTATCCGAGAGATCGACGGCCTGCATGACCGTGACGAGCTCGTGATAGCCGTCCTCGCGCTTGCCCAACACCTCGAGCACCAGGTTCACCTTGGCCGCGGCCTTGAGCATGAGCCGACGGGCGGGCCGGCTTTCCTTCGACAAAGCACGGAAGGCTAACACGCGCGACCGCGTGCGGTCAACGGATGTTCTGTATTTTCGCGTCCTTGGGCAACGTCAGCGCGAATCGGTCGGTATCGATCCCGACGTTTTCTGTGTACGAGCGGTAGCGCACCGCACCCGTCACATAACCGTTGCCGGCGGTGACGT
>Ga0075436_100001276_pt1 | contig 17103 bp, 16 predicted proteins | sample RhiMethybrSRZTD5_FD_75303 | JGI IMG/M metagenome (GOLD analysis project Ga0075436, IMG submission 75303) | Populus rhizosphere microbial communities from Tennessee, USA - Rhizosphere MetaG P. TD hybrid SRZTD5 | ecosystem: Host-associated > Plants > Roots > Rhizosphere > Soil | place: USA...
CATCCTGGCGTACGGCGGCGGTGGCATCATGGACATCGGCTGCTATCCGATCTTCACCTTGCGCTTCATCTTCGGCGCGGAGCCGCGGCGCGTCTTGGGACTGGTCGAGCGCGACCCGCAAATGAAAACTGACCGCCTCACGTCAGCCATCCTGGATTTCCCGGCCGGACACGCCACTTTCACCTGCGGCACGCAGCTTGTTCCCTACCAGCGCATGCAGATTTTCGGCACGCGCGGCCGCATCGAGATCGAAATCCCCTTCAACGCCCCGCCCGACCGCCCCTGCCGCGTCTTGCTGGACGACGGCAGTGACCTCTTCGGCTCAGGCATCGAGATCCACGAAATTCCTGTGTGCGACCAGTACACCATCCAGGGCGACCTGTTCGCGCGCGCCGTGCAGGAAGGCAGCGAAGTCCCCGTGCCGCTCGAATCGAGCATCGCCAATATGGCGGTAATCGAAGCCGTATTCCGCTCGGCGGAATCAGGGAAGTGGGAAGAACCGCGGGCGTAGACAAGATGACACCCATCCGCATCTTCATTACCGGTGGCACCTTCGATAAGGAGTACGACGAGCTGACCGGCCGCCTCTATTTCGAAGACTCGCATGTCCACGAGATGCTGAAGCTCGGCCGCTGCAATCTGCATCTCGAGATCCGTACTCTCATGATGATCGACAGCCTCGAGATGACGGATTCCGACCGCGAGATCATCGTCGAACAATGCCGCAGCGCGCCAGAGAGCCGCATCGTCATCACGCACGGCACCGACACCATCGTCGAAACGGCGCACGCACTCACCGCGAGCATCCGCGACAAGACCATCGTGCTGACCGGCGCCATGATCCCGTACAAGTTCGGCAGCTCGGACGGCCTGTTCAACCTGGGCAGCGCCCTGGCCTTCGCGCAGACGCTCACGCCCGGAGTTTACGTCGCCATGAACGGCCGCTACTTTTCAGCGGACCGCGTCCGTAAGAACCGCGAAACCGGAATGTTCGAAGAATTGTAGGGGCCGGGCACGCCCGGCCTATTCGACCTTCAGCTCCCACCTGTGCAGATGGTGGCTGTGCAATTGGAACGCCTGATATAAGTCTTCTTTGCCGTAGCGCACGTCGGGCGTGTAGTAATAGCTCCAGCTCTCGTTATCGATCAGCATCGGAATCACGGTGCCGTGCGGCGTATCAGGCGCGAGCCGGATCACGCTGGTGCGCTCCATGCCGCTGGTCCATTCGAGCTGCTTCTGCTCTTCCAGGTCCGCGACCTCCGTCACCCAGGGCGAGTCCGTGTACACCTTGGCGCGATACCAGTTGTTCTTGTCGAACGGGTCCATGCCCTGCGGCATCTTTACCCAGATGGTGGCTTCCTCGCCGGGCTGCAACACGCCGTCGCCGTTACCCCTTCCTTCGGTGATTTTGCGCTGTATGGATGCGCCACCGCCCTGGTTACCCTTCTGCCGGAACACCGGAAGCGTGATGGTGCGCCCATCCACCACTTCGACCGCCGCCACCGCCGGGAGCACTTCGGGAACAACGAGCACGTCGATATTCTCCGACGTCGAGTGCCAGCCATCGTAGGTGATTTTGAGATCGAGCCGCGCTGGCGCGAAGGTGTCCGCCCCAGCCGTGAAGCGCGTGCGCAGCGGCACGTCCACCGCCGCGCCGGACTCAATCTTCGGAACGTCTACTCTCCCGCCGACAATTTCCACCGTCGGATATTCGCTCCCCAGCGCCGTCTTCACATCCATCATCGCCTCCGCCCGCGGATTGTAGATCCGGATGGGCAGCGCGTTCTCGCGTCCCGGCTCGAGCCGCAGCTTGTCTTTCGTGGTCACCGGTAAGAGCACCGGTCTCTGCCCTGCCGCGCCCGGCCCGTTGAAACTGATCTGGTGCCCCGCTCCATCCACCGTGATCGTGATTCTTCCCTGCGCGTCCGCGCTGATGGTCTCGCGCCGCGTTTTGCCGCTCCCCAGGTTGTAATCGATCCACTGGTAGCGGGCGCCAGGACTGTAAACCGGCGCGGTCGTGATGGTAATCCGCCGGTCCGCGACCGCCGGCCCGTCCGGCGCCCAGCGCCGCGTAGTCACGCGCAGCCCGGTCTGCGAAACGTCGTGAAGGCACGTGAAGCCGGGATCATTCCCCGCCGCCTCCACTTTGTATCCCCACACTTCAAACGCACGGTAAGGATCATCGTGACTCCACGTCGTCGTCACGTTATCCAGCGTCGGATTCGCGAATGCCCGCATGTGGAAATCGAATGTCTCGCCGATCGATGTCGCCCAGTGCCGGTGATATTCGTCGCGCCGGTATTCGAAATCCACATCGTGCGCCCGCGCGTAAGCATCGCGCGTCTCTTCGTGGTACTGGCTGATGTAGTCGCCGCTCGCGCGAATCAGCCGCACCATGGTGTGTGTGTGGCTTGAGACGTGGTCTTTCGGCCGCCACAGGACGCGGCGGCCCTTGTCACCCGTGTAAAACTCCGGTCCGGGATTGAACGACGACGCGCTGCCGACAAGTTGCGGATAGCGCGCGCTCAGCCACAGGCTCATGAAGCCGCCCATGCTGAGGCCCGACGTCCCGCGGTGCCGCCGGTCGGTGAGCGTGCGATAGGTCGCGTCGATATACGCTACCAGCTCTTTGAAGTATTCGCCGAAATCGTAATCGCCGCCGTCCTTCATGACGTCCCATGGCGTGCCGTCGTAAAAGCCGCTGTAATCCCGCGCCACGTAACCGTCCACCGACACCACAATCGCGTCGTGATGCGCCACAAACTCCGCCATCCTCGGAATCGTGTCGGTTCCGTTGTCGTATTTCTCAACGGTGTATCGGTCGCTGTGGCCGTGAAAATAATAAATCACAGGGTAGCGCTTGCCGCTCGTTTCGTAATCCGGCGGCAGCAGGATGCGGTAGTTGCGCTCCTCGCCCAGGACTTTGGAAAAGTGCTTGCGATCGTAGAACGGCTGCGTGGCGCCGGCGAGAGTCGCAACCGCAAGCAAAAGCGTTTGCAGCAGCTTCATGGTCTCTCTATACTCTAGGACATGATTCGCGCGCGCATTGCCTGTGTTCTGTTCTTTGCCTTAACAGCTATCGCCGCCGACGTCACCGTCGAAAACAATGTCGCCATGAAAACGCGCGACGGCGTCACTCTGCGCGCCGACATCTATCGCCCCAAAGCAGACGGCAAGTTCCCCGTCCTCCTCGAGCGCACCCCGTACAACAAAAACGCCGGCGAATCCGAGTTCGGCATGCGCGCCGCGGCGCTTGGCTACGTCGTCATCGTTCAGGACGTCCGCGGCCGCTTCACCTCCGAAGGCGAATGGTATCCCTTCAAGCACGAAAGCAATGACGGTTACGACACCGTCGAGTGGGCCGCCGCGCTTCCGTATGCGAACGGCAAAGTCGGCATGATCGGCGCTTCCTACGTCGGCGCCACCCAGATGCTCGCCGCTATCGCGCATCCGCCGCATCTCGCGGGTATCTTCCCCGTCGTCACCGCTTCGAATTATCACGACGGCTGGACCTACCAGGGCGGCGCTTTCGAGCAATGGTTTAACGAATCGTGGACCTCGGGCCTCGTCCAGGACACCCTCGATCGCCGCGCTCGCGAATCCGTGAACGCGCTCAAGTGGGTCTGGAAGCTGCCTCTCACCGACTATCCGTTTCTCGATGTGCCCAGCCCCGCGAGCCTCGCGCCCTACTTCGCCGACTGGGCGCGCCATCCCGATTTCGACGGCTATTGGCGCGAATGGTCCATCGAAGATCGCTACGCCAATATCAACGTGCTGGCTTACTGCGTCGGCGGCTGGTACGACATTTTCCAGGGCGGCACCATCCGCAATTACGTCGGCCTTAAATCCCGCGCGCCCGGCCAGCGGCTCATGATCGGCCCCTGGTACCACGGTCCATTCGACGGCCAGGCCGGCGAGCTCAATTTCGGCGCGGCGTCGAAAGGCGATACCGACACCGAGCAACTCCGCTGGTACGATCACCTGCTGCGCGGTGTCGCGAACGGCGTCGAGCATGAGAAGCCCGTGAAGCTTTTCGTCATGGGCAGGAACGTCTGGCGCGACGAGGATGATTGGCCGCTCGCTCGCGCCCGCGCAACCCGATACTATCTGGGTTCCGCCGGCGGAGCCAACACGCGCACCGGCGACGGCACGCTGAGCACCTCAGCCCCGGCCGGCGGGCATTCCGATCGCTACACTTACGACCCCGCCAATCCCACGCCCACGCGCGGCGGCGGCCTGTGCTGCGACAACGATCACCTTCCCTCCGGCGCATTCGACCAGCGCACCGTCGAGGAGCGCAAGGACGTCCTGGTCTACACCACGCCCGAGTTCACGAGCGATTTCGAAGTTACCGGCCCCATCGCCGCCGAACTGTACGTCGGCTCCTCCGCCGTCGATACCGATTTCACCGCCAAGCTGGTGGACGTCTGGCCCAACGGCTTCGCGCAGAACCTGACCGACGGTATCCTCCGCGCCCGTTATCGTAATTCGCATGCGCATCCCGAGCCGATGAAGCCCGGCGAGGTTTACAAAATCCGCATCGACATGTGGAATACCAGCAACGTCTTCCTCGCCGGCCACAAACTGCGCCTCGAGCTTTCCAGCAGCAATTTTCCGCGCTTCGACCGGAACCTCAATACCGGCGAAAACGCCGGCACGTCCAGCAACATCGTGAAAGCTGAAAACACCATCTATCACGACGCACAGCACCCGTCCGTGTTAATTCTGCCCGTTTTACCCTGACCCCCTTGCCACCCGCGCCCCGCGGCGCTAAGCTCCAGTCAGAGGCTTGCCTCATGCGATACCTTGCCCAGTTGCTCCTTTGCGGTCTGCTGGCCTTGCCTGCGGTTGCCCAGCGCGGTGGCGGAATGCACGGCGGCGGCGGGGGTTTCCGCGGTGGTGGTGGCGGCGGATTCCATGGTGGGGGTGGATTCCGCGGTGGCGGTGGATTCCACGGCGGTGGTGGATTCGGTGGCGGCGGGTTCCGTGGCGGCGGTTTCCGCGGCTACGGCGGCTTTCATAACGGCTTCTACGGGCGCAATCGCTTTTTCTTCGGCGCCGGCTTCGGCTTTTCGCCCTGGGCGTATTCCTACCCGCTGTTTTACGACAACAGCTACTACGGCTATTCGTACCCGTATGACAGCAACTACGGATACTACCCGCCTCCGAATTACGATAACGGCTCTGCGGCGTCGCCTCCCGTCGTGATCTACCAAACCATGGCGCCGCCCGTCGCGGCTTACGAACCACCCGCGCGCCCCGAGATCCACGAATATCCCGATCCCGCGCCCGCGCCTTCGCGATCCTACGAGAAGCCCATCTATCTGATCGCCTTCAGGAACCAGGACAATATCCGCGCCGCCGAAGCCTACTGGGTCGAAGGCAGCACGCTCCACTACGTGACCCTCCAGCACGAGCGCAAGCAGGCGCCGCTCGATTCTGTGGACCGCGCCTTCAGCTCCCGGCTGAACCGCGAGCGCCGCGTCGATTTCCGCCTTCCGCCCGCGCCGTAGCCGGCTACTCCACCACCAGTTCGCCCTTCATCCCTTTGTGCCCCATCCCGCAGAATTTGGAGCATTCGAACGGGAACGTTCCGGCTTGGTCGGCTGTGAATTCCACGGTGGCCGTTTCCCCCTTCTTCACCTTCTGATCGACGTGGAACGCGTCCACCTTGAATCCATGATCGTGATCCACTGCCGTGATGATGAGCTTGACGGAGTCGCCTTTCTTCACGCGGATCTGGCCGGGATCGAACTCGTATTTCTTGGCCGTTACCTTGATTTCGACCGTGCCTGGTGCAGCTTCCTGTCCGGGGGCGCTCGACACGGCGCCCGCCACCAGCGCCAAGACAGCTAACGCAGTCCTCGTTCGGCCCATATATGCTCCCTCCTCCTCATTCTCACGCCACCGCCGTGTGCTTGTTGTGAAGTCTCGCGCCTGCGAGAGGAGTTTTACAGTTCTGACGCGCGCCTCCGTCTCAGGACACCACTCTGATAGAATAGGCACCCGAGGAACCTCCCCTATGGCCAAGAAAATCGATCCACTCAATAAGAAAAATTATGGCGCCGTGTCTGCATCGCTCTGCGTGACCGACGTCAAAGCTGCCGTGGCCTTTTACCAGAAAGCTCTCGGCTTTACCAAACGCGGTGTGATGAACGGGCCCGATGGCAAGCCCATACATGCGGAACTCACGCTGCGCGGTACCACTCTAATGCTGGGACCGGAAATGGCGGAGCGTGGTTACCTTAGCGCCAAAAACGCCGGCGCCTCGCCCGCCACGTTGTATCTCTACACTGAAAACGTGGACAAGTTGGTGGCCAAGGCCCTGAAACTTGGGGCAACCGCCCAGGGACCCGTGATGGATATGTTCTGGGGTGACCGCAGCGGCACCATCGTCGATCCGGAGGGGTACAAGTGGATGATCGCCACCCACAAAGCCGATCCCACTCCGGCCGAGATGAAGAAGGGCATGGCGGAGATGATGAAGGCGATGGCCTCCGCCGCCACCAACGCCACTTAGTAAACCTATAGCGCAGGTCCACGCGCCGTCTGCGGGGACCTGCGGCTGCTTCTTCTCAACCCCCTGCCAGCGTAGCCACCAGCTTCTTGATCTGGTTCCGGTGCTCCAGCAGATGCACTCGCTGCACCAGCGCATATTCCTTCCACCCTAGTTCCACGACGAAAATCTGCGGCGTCACCCGTCCGTCGGGCAGGGTGCGGTTGACCACCAGGATCGTGCGCGCCGTGGGTCCGTCCGCCCCGTCCGCCGGTGGCGACTCCAGCAGTGCTACCAGTTCTCGGTTCGCTGCCCGCAGTCCCTCCACCAGCTCCGCCCACGGCACCCAGGCCGATGCCGCCGAGCGCAGCCCTTCATATACGGGAGGTCCCGGCGGACGCCTGCCCGCCATCAGGTGGCGCAGTTCTTCCGCGGCGCGGATCTGCGTCTGCGCGATGTGATCCACCACTTCGGCGATATTCCATTTGTCCGCGAATGGCCGCTGGCGCACTGCGGCTTCCGGCGCCGCCGCCACGGCGTTCTCTAATTCCTGGGCCGCCGCGCGCACGCGCTCGCGAATTCCCGCCGCACCCAGCTTCGCCGGGCGGGTCCGCAGATACTCGAGCGCCGCGATAGCCTCCGCCGACAGCGGCTCGCCATCCACTGCTCTTATTTCTGATTGCGGAACGGGGGAAGGCAACGCGGCCCCTACCTGATCTTTTCGTCTTTTTCGACTTTTCCGTCGCGGATGTGAATGATGCGGTGCGCATGCATGGCGATGTCATGCTCGTGCGTCACCAGCACGATGGTGTTGTTCTGCTGGTGCAGCCGCTCGAACAGGGCCATGATCTCGTTGCCCGTGGCGGTGTCCAGGTTGCCCGTCGGTTCGTCCGCCAGCAGAATGGAAGGATTGTTCACCAGCGCCCGCGCCACCGCCACGCGCTGCCGCTGGCCGCCGGAAAGCTCGTTGGGCTTGTGATACATGCGCGCCGTCAAATCCACGGCCTCAATTGCCTTCTTGGCCTTGGCCAGCCGCGCCTCCGCCGGCATGCCGCTATAAATCAGCGGCAGCTCCACGTTGTGCAGCGACGTGGCGCGTGGCAGCAGGTTGAAGGTCTGGAACACGAAGCCGATTTCCTTATTACGGATGCGCGCCAGCTCGTCATCGTTCATCTCGCTGACCAGTCGCCCGTTGATGTAGTACTGCCCCTTGGTCGGGGTGTCTAGGCACCCGATCAGGTTCATCAGCGTCGATTTCCCCGAGCCCGACGGCCCCATGATGGCCACGTACTCGCCGCGCTTGATTTCGATATCTACGCCCGAAACCGCGTGGATCTCCTGGTCGCCCATCACATACGTCTTCCACAGATCGTAGGTCCGGATTACGATGCCGTCTTTTTTGAGCTGTTCGCCGCGTTCGACTAATGCATCAACCGCTTGTGCCATCCCCCGCTCTTTCGCCTACGCTTCCGCCTTGGCCGGCGCCTTGTTATCGATCTTGACCTGGGCCTCGGGCCGGATCGTGCGGATCACCTGATAACTGCCGGTCACGATTTCATCGTTTTCCTTCAGGCCGCTCAGCACTTCGATGTCGGTGGCGCCTGTGATTCCCGTCTCTACCTTGCGGAACTCGGCTTTGCCCCCGGCAATCACGAACACGCCCTGGATTTCTTCCTTGCGCGCCTTTTCCGCGGCCGGGTCGAGCTTCGCCGCCTGGACTACGGCATTGTTTTTGGGTTTCGCCTCCAGATCCCCCTTCTGGCGGATCGTCAGTGCCTGAATCGGAATGGTCAGCACGCGGTTGCGCGTGGCGGTCGTGATTTTCGCCGTGCAGGAGAGGCCAGGGCGGATGTCGTCGGGCGGATTGTCCAGCGCCACCACAACCTTGAAGTCCTTGGCTTCTTGGCTCGAGGTCGTGCTTTGCGATGCCGCCACGCCCGTCGAGCGCACGATGGCCGTGTTGCCGATCTCGATCACGTGCCCTTTGAAGGTCTTGTTGGGAATGGCGTCGATGGTGACATCGGCCGCCTGGTCCATCTTCACGCTGACGATGTCGGTTTCGTCCACCTTTACTTCCGCGGTGATCAGCGACATGTCAGCGATGGTCATGATGGTCGTGCCCGGCAGATTGGGGAGACCGGGTAACACCGTTTCGCCAACGCGCACCGGAAGATTGGTCACCACCCCCGCCAGCGGCGCAAAGGAATCGTACTTCTTCAGAACATCGGAGGCGCGCGCCACCATGGCGTGGAGTTGCGCTACTTTCCTTTGCGAAGAGTACAACTGCGACTTGGCCTGCTCGCGCTGCGCTTTCGCCTGCGTCAACCGCGCCTGGGCTTCGCTCAACGACGCCTGCGCACTCGCATAGGCGGCTTGCCGCTGGTCGTAATCCTGCTTGGGGATCAGCTTGGCCTGGTACAACTCCTCGCCGCGCTTGAAATCCAGCCGGGCCTTTTCCAGGTCGGCTTTAGTGCGGTCCACGCCCGCCTGCATGGTCAGCACATTGTCGTCAAAAGACTTGAGACCGGCTTCCGCCGCCGCCGCATCCGCTTCGGTCGAGCTTAGCGAGGCGCGTTGCGCATTGACGTCGGCTTCCGGCTGCGTGTTCTCGATCCTCGCCAGCAGCTGCCCCTTGCGCACATGATCGCCTTCCTTGACCGGGATCTCTGTCAGCTCGCCCGTCGCGTTGGCACCGATATTGATGTATTTGCGCGGTTTGACCTCGCCCGAAGCAGTCACGAGACTGGTCAGGTCCTGCCGCGCCACGTGACCGGTCTGTACGGTTACGATGCCGCGCCGGCTGTATCGCACGCCCGCAACAACGCCGATCGAACCCACCACCAACACTCCCACGAGGATTAGAATTTTCCACTTACGCTTCAAGTTGAACGGCTCCCTTGGGATTTAGACGCAGTTGCGGGTGCGGTTGTTCACAGAATAATACATCGTATCATGCTCTCGGATGCGTCTGGATCAGACAACTACTTGCCCGAGAGCCACTTGACGCTGGTAGGCGGGGTGTTTTCGCAGGCCATGGAATCGGTAACCCCGGATGCGATGAGCGCGCACGCGTTTTCCGTGGCGGTGCGCAGCGCCTGGGCCTCGGTCGAAGCGCCCGCAGTGCGGCATGCCGGCCGCCCCTGAAAGGATACGCAAACCTCGCAGCGGTACCGGCGGTTTCCCATGGTGGTGTACACCAATACGATCAACACCACTACGGCGAATCCGATGGCCAGCAGGACCGTCTTGTTCACGCCCTAATCGCCTGCCACCAGCGTCCGCCCGGTGGGGGCCGCGAAAAAGTTGCCCATCCGCCGGAATTTCATGTAGCGCTGTTCCACCAGCTCGCTTTCCGAGAGCCTGCCCAACTCTTCGAGCGCGTCGCGGAGTTTCTTGCGCACCAGTTCCGCCGCGGCGTCCGCGTTTTCATGCGCTCCGCCCGGTGGTTCCGGGATGATTCCGTCGATCAGGCCGAAATGCAGTAGATCTTCGGCCGTGAGCCGCAATGCCGCCGCCGCCAGCTCGGCTTTGGCCGAATCGCGCCAGATGATGGCGGCGCAGCTCTCGGGCGAAATCACGCTGTAAACTGCGTTCTCCAGCATGAACACCTGATTGCCCACCCCCAGAGCCAGGGCGCCGCCCGAACCGCCTTCGCCGATGCACAGAGAGATCACCGGCGTAGCCAGCCGCGACATCTCCCGCAGGTTTCGCGCGATGGCTTCCGCCTGACCGCGTTCCTCGGCATCGATTCCCGGGTACGCCCCCGGCGTATCCAGAAAAGTGATTACCGGCCGCTTGAACTTGGCCGCGATCTGCATTACGCGGATGGCCTTGCGGTACCCTTCCGGCTTGGGCATGCCGAAATTGCGATGCAGTTTCTGTTTGGTATCCCGGCCCTTCTGCTCGCCAACCAGCATCACCGGCTGGCTTTCGAAAAACCCCATACCGCACACCACCGCCGGGTCGTCGGCAAACAGGCGGTCGCCGTGGATTTCCTGGAAATCGGTGAACAGGCGCTCGATGTAGTCCAGAGTGTGGGGCCGCTTGGGATGCCGGGCAAGTTGCACGCGCTGCCAGGCGGCGTTCGACTCGGCCGGAGATGCATCCGGAGCAGCAGGTTCGGGGTCCATCGGCATCTAGATTCTACCGCACAGGTAGTTGAACGAGGGCAGCTGCCGGGTTGACATCATGATGCTTATTAGTTAGCATCATGATGTGCGAACCACTTTAACCCTTGATGAAGACGTGCGCGCGAAGCTCGAGGCGGAGATGCGCAAATCGGGTAAATCTTTTAAGGAAACTGTGAACGAGTTTCTGCGGGCCGGGCTCACGGCCCGCCGGGAGGCGAAACCGGCCAAGCCGTTCGAGATTTACGCCAGAGATCTCCACGCGAGGCCGGGGCTCAACTTCGACAATATTGAGGAATTGCTTGATCAGGTCGAAGGTCCCATGCGCCGATGATCCTGATTGATGCAAATCTGCTGATCTACGCTCACCACACCGGGGCCGCAGAACATCAGCGCTCGAAAGAATGGCTCGAAAGAACTCTGGAGTCCGGCGAGCTGGCCGGCTTCGCGTGGGCGACGCTGCTCGCGTTCCTGCGAATCACCACCAGTCCGCGGCCGTTCGCTGCGCCATTTACCGCGGAAGAAGCCGCGAGTGTCGTCACTGGCTGGCTCAGCAATCCGAGCGCCTCGCTTCTTCATCCGACCGAGCGCCACTGGACGATTCTCAGCAAACTGATCGAAGAGGGCCAGGCCAAGGGGCCGCTGGTGATGGATGCGCATCTGGCGGCGCTGGCCATCGAGCACGGCGCCACGCTCTGCACGACGGACCGCGATTTCACGCGCTTCAAGGGGCTGCGGCTGCTGAACCCGCTGGAGTGAAGGCGGCAAGATAAACCTTGCGGAACCTGGCCGCATCGGCGCCGAGCGCCACTTGTGCGTTGGGCTTCTGGCCGGCGGACTCCGCGGTGCGGCCTTCCTCGGGCGGCGTCTGCCGGACCTCGATCGCCAGCGGAGTCCATGGCACGACTGACGAATCGACGAGCGCTGCGGCGGCCAGCGCGTCCCACGCATAGCAGGTTGCGCCTTCCTGAAAGCTGCACTCGCGCTGCAGCATGCCGGCGACAAAATCTCCGAGCGGCGTGTGCGGCCGGGACTGCAGCTCCCGGAGAAACGCAGCGTCGATCGGCACCTGGTCGGTGGCATCGAGTGGTATTAGATGGATGCGCGCGCCGGAGGCAAACACCTGTTGCGCTGCGAGCGGATCGACGAACAGGTTCCACTCCGCGGTCCGGTTATCAGTTCTGAAGACGCCGCCTTCTCCAAGATTTCCCGGCACGTGGATGGCGCCGCCCATAATGACCATTTCGACGCCGGCCAGAAGGCGGGGATCAGGCTCGAGGGCTTCGGCGAAGTTCGTGAGCGGGCCGAGCGCCAGGATGCGGACCGGGCGGCTGCGGTCGCGCAGGCGGTTCACCAGGTAATCCGCAGCGGCCTGGGTTTGCGGCTTGTGGTGCGCCGGAGGTCCGGGGATGAGCGCGTCGGAGTTTTTGCGCCAGGGATCGGGAAACGCGGCGTTACCGCGCAGAGGCGTTTCGCGGCCGATGTAAACCGGAACGTCGCCGTGCCCGCCCAGTGCCAGCAGCCGCAGAATGTTGGCGGCGCCGGCCTGCACGTGCGCCAGGCCGTTGGCGACGGTGACGGCTTCGATGCGAACGTCGCGCCGCGCCAACAGGAACGCGATGGCCATGAGGTCATCACGGCCGCAATCGGTGTCGATGATCATAGGAGTAGATTCAGCGGCTTGTAATACGTCGCCGGCCGCCAGGGCCAGCATCGCGGCAATTCGAATGGCGCGCTCGCTCGACATACCGCTAACGCGCCGGCTCGCGTGGCGGCGTGGCCAGAACGCGCACGTAGGTGCACGACGATGGAGCCAGAGTGACGGTTTCGGGCGACGTGATGTTAACGAATCCTTTCGGCAGCACCGGCTTTACATGATACTCGCCAGGCTGCAGTCCCCACAGGCGGAACCAGCCATTCGGCTGCGTATCTACCTTCCATTGCCGTGATGGGCCGTCAATCACGACGGGAATTCCCGGCATGAAACCGCGCACCTGTGTGGCATATCCTTTTGCGTCCCGCGAGAGTTCTTCAACCATTCCTTCGATTCCGGCACCGAGGGCCGGATCATCTGTTCTACTCAGATAGTCGATATCGTCACGCGCTTCGGAAAGAAGCCGGGTCCGCTGGCAAATGCCAGTGGAGAGAGACACAGTGTCAGGGTTTGGGTTGGCATAGACAAGGTATTCGCGCCCCCGTTCGAAAAGGTAACCGCAGTCTCCACCCCCCTCACCGGTCGAAACATCAACCGTCTTGGCTTGGAGGCCCCGGTAGGCCTTGAGCACTTCAAATGTTACCGAGCGCTGCGGATAACGAATTTTCGGATCGCCGGACTTCAGACTCACTTCAATGTTGGAAATGCGGCTCACACGGCCCGCGAAGATAACCGCTGTGTGTGTGAACGCCATACATGGTGTTGGGTCGAGGGCACAGTCACACGCGCGGGCTGCGGGGCACATTAGAAGGAAGGCGAAAAATGCCAGCGGCGTGAGGCCCGGCCGTTCTTTCATTTCAATTCGCCAGCACCTCGATGGCTTCCGAGCCGCAGAGCTTTTCGATCTCGGCGCGGAATTCGCGGTCGGGCCGGACTTTCGCGGGCACATCGAGGATGACTGTGAAATCGCGCGGGGATTCCAGGCGCAGGCGGACTTGCGTGTCGCCGGGCTTGCGCTGGAACAAATCGCTGAGCGACGCGGCGCGGTCGCCGCCATTGCGTCCGATCCATACGCGGATCGAAATCAGCGAAGGCAGCGGAATGCGCGCGACTTCGAGCGGGACAATATCCTGAACCGAAACCTTGGGCGGCGCGTTCTCTTCCGGCAGCACCAGAGCACGCACCAGCACGGCCTGGTCTTCGGCCAGCGACGCGGCCAGGCGCTCGTAGTTGGTGGTGAACAGCAAGGCTTCCACGGCACCGGTGCGGTCTTCGAGCAGCATGGACGCCCAGGGCTTACCCTCGCGGTTGCGCTTGCGCTGCACGCTGGTGATGACTCCGCACAGCGCGACCTCGACGCCTTTGGCGAGGCCCTCGAGGTTGCCGCTATTGTGGCTGGCCAGCTCGCGAACTTTATCTTCGTAATGATCGAGCGGGTGCCCGGTTACATAGAAGCCCAGTATTTCCTTTTCGCCCGTGAGTTTTTCGCGCAGCGTCCACTCCGGCACGTGCGGCAGCGGTTTCTCTTCGTGCGCGTCCGGTCCGGCGAAGACATCACCGAACAAACCTTCCTGTCCGGTCTCCCGGGCGCGCTGAGTTCGCTGGCCGGCCTCCATGGCGCCTTCGACCGCCGCCATCAACTGCGCGCGATGGCCTTCGAATGCATCCATGGCGCCGGCGCGAATCAGGCTTTCGATCATACGCCGGTTGATGGAAGTGAGATCGACCGTCTCGCAGAACTCATAAATGGACCGGAAGCGCTCGAGCGGCTCGCGCGCCTTGCGGATGGCTTCGACAGCCGCCTGCCCCAGGTTCTTCACCGCGCCCAGGCCGAAGCGGATGGCGTCACCCACGGGCGTGAAATTCCAGTCGCTCGAATTGACGTCGGGCGCGAGCACCGTGATGCCCATGTCGCGGCACTCGTTGATGTATTTCGCGATCTTGGCGGGATTGCCGGTTTCGGACGTGAGCAGCGCCGCCATGAAATCCACCGGATAGTGAGCTTTCATGTACGCGGTGACGAACGCGAGAAACGCGTACGCCGCCGAGTGCGACTTGTTGAAACCGTATCCCGCGAACTGCTCCATCAGATCGAAAATCTTCTCGATCTTGCGCTGGGGGAAGCCGCCCGCGAGGCCGCCCTTCATGAACCGCTCGCGCTGCGCGGCCATTTCTTCGGCCTTTTTCTTGCCCATGGCGCGGCGCAGCAGGTCGGCCTCGCCGAGCGAGTAACCGGCCAGGCGGCTGGCGATTTGCATGACCTGCTCCTGATACAGAATCACGCCGTAAGTTTCTTCGAGGATGGAGCGCAACTCTGGCAGATCGTACGTGACGGCCTTGCGCCCGTGCTTGCGCTCGATGAAATCATCCAGCATGCCGCCCTTCATGGGTCCAGGCCGGTAGAGGGCATTGAGCGCGGTGAGGTCTTCGATGCGCGTGGGCTGATAGCGCATGAGCACGTCGCGCATACCCGGCGATTCGAACTGGAACACGCCGCTGGTGAAGCCGCGCGAAAAGATTTCGTAAGCCTTGGGATCGTCGAGCGGCAGATCTTCAAGCACGAGTTTCACGCCATGCCGCTTCTCGATGAGCTTGATGGCGTCGTCGATCAGGGTCAGGGTGGTGAGTCCCAGAAAATCCATCTTGAGCAGCGATAGTTTTTCGAGACCGTTCATGTCGTACTGCGTGACAATTTCGTCTTTGTTGGTCTTGTAGAGCGGGACGAGATCTTTCAGCGGCTGAGGCGAGATCACGACTCCGGCGGCATGCACGGAGCAGTTGCGCGCCAGGCCCTCGAGCCGCCGCGCGACTTGCAGGATATCGGCCACGCGCTGGTCTTTGCGCGACAGCTCGTCGAAGCCCGGCTCGGCCTTGATGGCATCGTCGAGCGAGATATTCAGCACGTTGGGGACGAGCTTGGTGATGCGGTCGACATCGGCGAAGCTCATGTCCAGCACGCGCCCCACATCCTTGATTGCCGCGCGCGCCTGGAGGGTGTTGAAGGTGATGATCTGGGCCACCTGCTCGCGCCCGTATTTTTCGGTGACGTATTGAATGACCTCGCCGCGGCGGTTCATGCAGAAGTCGATATCGATGTCCGGCATGCTAATGCGCTCGGGGTTGAGGAAGCGCTCGAACAGCAGGCCGTACTCGAGGGGATCGATGTCGGTGATCTGCATGCCATAGCTAACCAGGCTGCCCGCCGCCGACCCGCGCCCCGGGCCCACGGGAATGGAGCGCGACTTGGCGAACCGGATGAAATCCCAGACGATGAGGAAATAGCCCGAGAACTTCATCTGCTGGATCATGCGGATCTCGCGGTCGAGGCGCTCGGTGTACTCGGCCAGATCGTGTTTTAGTTTGCCCTGCGCGCGCAGCGTTTCCAGGCGCGGCCGGCGCTTCTCGAATCCCTGGCGCGCGACGAATTCGAAGTAAGTGTCGGTCGAGTGCGCGGCGGGCACGTCGAAGCGCGGGAAGGGCTCCTTGATTTTTTCGAGATGGACCTGGCAGCGCTGGGCAATTTCCCAGGTGCGGTCGAGCGAGTCTTCCAGCTCGCCAAAGAGCTGCATCATCTCGGCGCGCGACTTCAGATAAAAATCCGGATGGTCCCAGTGCATGCGCGCGGGATCGGACATGGTCTTGCCCGTCTGGATGCACATGAGGATCTCGTGGGCGCGCGCGTCGTCGCGGCACAGATAGTGCGCGTCATTGGTCGCGACCAGTGGAATGCCGGTCTCCGAAGACAGCCGGTTGATCTGCGGCGCGACGCGTTTATCCTGCTCGAGCCCGTGATCCTGAATTTCCAGAAAGAAATTGCCGCGTCCGAAGATGTCCTGGTAGGTATATGCAAGGCGGCGGGCTTCGTCGTAGCGATCGGCGAGAAGGGTTTCGTTGATGTCGCCGCGCAGGCAGGCGGACATGGCGATGAGGCCCTTGGAGTGGGCGGCCAGCAGCTCCTTATCGATGCGCGGCTTGTAATAGAAGCCTTCGAGAAAGGCGGTGGAGACCAGGTCGATGAGGTTGCGATAGCCCTCCTGGTTTTCGCACAGCAGCACGAGATGGTTGTAACGGTCGTTCTCCGAGCGCGTGAGCCGGCCCTGCTGCGAAACATACACCTCGCAGCCGATGATGGGATGGATGCCCTTGGCTTTGGCGGTGTTGTAGAACTGCACCGCGCCGAAGAGATTTCCGTGATCCGTCATGGCGACCGCGGGCATCTTCTGCGCGGCGGCGGTATCCATGAGCTGGGAAATTTCGCAGGCGCCATCGAGCAGCGAGTAATCGGTGTGGCAATGCAGATGTACGAAGGGCTTATCGGCCATAGTTATGCTCCGCCCCAGATGGGCGGTCGGCGGGGAAGGTGAACTGAACAATTCTATTTTAGCGCGGATGCCCCGGCAATCGCGGCGCTCTTTCGCCCGCTATACTACCCATGTGCGCCCCACGTGGCGAGCCTTGCCCTATCTGCTGCACCGCACGGTTCTCGCCGCCATTGATGACGGCTGTTTCATGGTCGCCAAAGGCGCCGCTTATTCCGCGCTGCTCTCGTTTTTTCCCGTTCTGACTTCGGCCGCCACGATTTTCGTGATGACGGGCACCCAGTTCGTCACCCGCGCGATCACCGCGGTCCTGACGAAAGTGCTGCCGCCCGGCACTGAGAGCGTAGTGCTGGACCAGTTCCGCGTGCGTGGCCAGAAATCGATTGCGCTGCTAGTGGTCGCGCTGTTGCTCGCGCTGTGGGCGGCGTCCGGTGTCATTAAGAGTCTCATCGAAGGATTTCACGCGGCGTATCGCGTTCCGCGGGACCGGTCGTATTTTCATCAGAC
>Ga0075436_100001277_pt1 | contig 17097 bp, 20 predicted proteins | sample RhiMethybrSRZTD5_FD_75303 | JGI IMG/M metagenome (GOLD analysis project Ga0075436, IMG submission 75303) | Populus rhizosphere microbial communities from Tennessee, USA - Rhizosphere MetaG P. TD hybrid SRZTD5 | ecosystem: Host-associated > Plants > Roots > Rhizosphere > Soil | place: USA...
GCGGATCCTCGTCGGTCAGGAGCGGTAGCAGCTCGGGCACCCAGCGCTTCACGTTCGCCTGGCCCACGCGGATCGAGATCTGGCGGTCGAAGATCTCGCCGATCGGCGCCATCGGCACCACGCCCGAGTAGACGCCGACGAGCGAGAGCGTGCCGCCGCGGCGCACGGCGCGGCCGGATTGCCAAAGAGCCTGCAGCCGGTCGCGACGAGGCTCGTGCCGACGTTCCCGGTCGCGCCTACGACGACGACCCTCATATGACCTCCAGGATCCCGAGCTCCTCGCCGAGCGTGAAGAACGCGGCGGCGTAGGGCGAGCCGTTCGTCCGCTCGCGCACGTCATTCCAGTCCACCTGCTCGCGGACGGGCCGCGCCATCTGGACGACGCTCTCGTAGTCCATCTCGTGCTCGCGCATCGCGGTCAGCTTCGTCACGAACACGTCTTCGAGCGACATCACCTGCATCGGCACGGCATACACGTTCAGGTCCTCGGCCCGGTCGAAGACCGCGTCCTCGATCGGCTGGCCCGACGGCCCGAAGATCAGGTCGACGAGCACGTCGCCGTCGAAAGCCTTGTACAGCCAGCCTTCCGGCGGACGCTCGGTGCGCAGCCCGGCGGAGCTCAGCACTTCGAGCCCACGCTCGGCGTCGGGCTCTCTAAGCATCAGGTCGATGTCGTGAACGGTCTCGGGGCCGCCGCGGGCCCAGACCGCGAGCCCGCCGCCGAGCAGGAATGGGATGTCGGCGTCGCGGAGAAGGCCCGCGACCTTCTTCAACGTCTCGAGCAGGACGTCGAACGGCGTTTCTTCGCTTGGCACGGGTTCCCGCGTACCCAACGGCGCAGGAGTGAATCGCTGCGCTTGAATTCGCGCGATGGCGAGGCCGATCCGTGTCGCCGCCGCCGGCGACATCCACTGCAGCCCGGAGACACGAGACCGTCTCGCGGCCGCGTTCGAGCGCGTCGAGCCCGACGTCGACATGTTCCTCCTCGCCGGCGACCTGACCACGCTCGGCGAGCCCCAGCAGGCCCAGGCGCTTGCGGACATCTGCCGCGATCTCCAGCCGCGCGTCGTCGCCGTCCTCGGCAACCACGACTGGCACGCCAATCGCGTCGACGAGATCGTCGCCGCGCTCGAGGGCGCCGGGGTGACGATGCTGAACCCGGGCACGACGACGTGCGACATCGACGGCACGAGCGTCGGCGTCGCCGGCACGAAGGGCTTCGTCGGCGGGTTCCCCGACTCGCAGCTACCGGACTTCGGCGAGCCGATCCTGCGACAGGTCTACCGCGACACGACCGCCGAAGTGGAGGCGATCGACAGCGGCCTGGCTGAGATCTCCAGCTGCGACCACCGCATCGTTCTCCTCCACTACGCGCCGACGACGACGACGCTCGAGGGCGAGCCGCGCGTCATCTGGGCGTTCCTCGGCACCGACCGGATGGCGCCGCCGATCGGCGAGCGCCGGCCGGACGTCGTCCTGCACGGCCATGCACATCGAGGCACTTTCGAAGGCCGGATCGGCGAGGTCCCGGTCTACAACGTCGCCGTCGAGGTCATGCAGCGCGACTTCTTCGTCTTCGAGCTCGGCGAGAACGGCCTTCAAAGCTAGAGCGAGCGCCCGACGACCGTGCCGGCGAGCACCGCGGCGATGCCTGTGACCACGCTCACGGGGAGAGGGCAGGTGATGGCGATCGACAAGCGCGGCGACCACCGCCCCGGCAACGAAGCACCGGACACGTTGATCACGAACGTGCTCCAGGGAAAGATGCTGAAGGCGCGGTGCTCGATCAGGCTGTCGAGCCCGTAGCGCGCGAGCGCGCCGAGGGCGCCGCCCAGCATGACTGCGAGTGCAACCGGCACAGTGGCTCCTTTCGTCGATACGAGCCATCAGCCGACCGGGCGGTTGAGGGCGAGCTCCATCGCCCGTTCGGCGGAGATTAGCCGGCGTGTCGGTACTGCAGGTCGAGCGAGTCGACCTGATCCGACCAGCGGAGCGTCAGCCGCCAACAGCCGGGCTTCGGGAAGTTGACGAACGAAGGCCCTGGGCCGCCTCGAAACGTCCGGCTCACCGGGGCGCCGACTCGGGTAGAGCCGACCATCCGCTGAGCCCGGATCCGCAGACTCGATCCATCGTTCTTGCGCGCGACCCAGAGGATCTTGTTGTTGTGATCACGCGGCGGAGGGGCGAGAAGGGGGTAAGCGAAGAGCAACGCGACGATCCGTCCGGAGCGCCCGAGGACGTGCGGCATCCGCGGCTTAGGCTCGTTGAAGCCGCCACGCGCCCACGCTGGAATCACACCGGTCCGGACAGCCGAGAGACACCCCGGCGCCCCGATCGGGACGGCGGTCGCCGCGCCGGCAGGGGCCAAGACTGCGAGTACGAGGGCGGCGGAGACGAACCCTCGCCCGGCGGTCACTGTTTACCTACGTTCCGACGACCTGGACGATCCAGCGGCGGTCGCGCTCGCGGTCGAGCTCTAGGAAGAGCACGCGCTGCCAGGTGCCCAGGCAGAGCTCGCCGTCGCGCACCGGGATCGACTCGCCGGCCGTGCCGAGCAGCATCGCCATGCAATGCGAGTGGCCGTTCCCGAAGTCCATGTCCTCCGGGCAGATGTTCTCGGTGCGGCGGTCCCAGTCGTCGTGCGCGTAGTACGCGTCGCTCGGGATCAGCCGCTTGAGCATGTTGGCGAAGTCCTCCAGAAAGCCGCTCTCGAACTCGTTGACCCGCACGCAGCAGGTCGTGTGCGGCGAGTAGACGCAGGCGATTCCGTCGACGACACCGCTCTCGCGGACACACTCGATGACCTCCTCGGTGATGTCGCGGACCGACAGCCCACCGGTGGTTCGAAGCTGCGTCTCTTGCTGGAAGACCTTCACCGTTCGCTCACCCTCCTCCGTTGTCGGCGGCCGCGGAAGCGCGGGCAGGCGTATTTTGAGGGTTTGGCCACAAACCGCAACGTTTAGGCGTGCCTTTACAGGGCCGGGATCAGTAGCCGGTCGAGTAGGTGGTCGTCCCGGAAGTGCCGGTGTTCATGTTCTCGGTCGAGGTTCCAGCGCCCGCGCCGGCGCCGCCGACCGTGACCGTGCCCTTCATGCCGAGGCTCTTGTGGCCGTCGACCGGGCAGTAGATCTCGTAGGTCCCATTCTTCGGCAGGGTCACCTTCAATGTGCCGGTACTGCCGGGCGAGATCTCCGCGCCATCCATGTCGACGCCGTTCCCCTCCACCGCGAGCGCGTGCGCGGTCGTGCCGTCGTTGACTCCCTTGAAAACGTAGGTGCCGGCCTTGGGCAGCGAGATCGAGCTCGGCGTCAGCTTGTACTCCTTCTCGTGCACCGTCACGGTCTTCACGACCGTGCCGCCGGAGGAGGCCGGTGTCGTCGTCGAAGACGCCTTCTTGGAGCCGCCGCCCGAGCCGCCGCAGCCGCCCGTGAGAGCGGCCACGACGACGACGACGGCACCAAGCAGGGAGAATCGGTGCGTCCTCATGTCCCGGACTACGCGATCCGGCTCGTTGCGGTTTTGGCGTGGTCGGGGAGCTCCACGACGATCCGGCACGGCGAGCCGGTCGCCAGGCAGCCGTGCGTCTCGCAACTCGCGCCGTTCGGTTCCTGTTCAAGGGCCCCTGCGACGAGGGCGCGCCACATCCCGCGGTCGACGTCAACGGCCGTTTCGTCGTCCGCGACGACGGGCCGGAGCGGACACGTCGGCGTGACGAAGGTGATCTCGGTCGCGGATGCTTCCGCGCTCGTCTGGAAGCCGAGCTGCCCGAGCGCGCGGCAGATGCGCCGCGCGGCGGTGTCGGCGCGCCGGGCCGGCTTCAGACCCGCGTCTCGCGCGAGCTGCTCGCCGAAACGGCGACCGACCTCCGCGAGCCGGGCGCGTCGACCAGGTTCCGGGAGTGCCGCGATCAGGAGGCGGACGAGCTCGGGATCGCGCCGTGACGCTCCGACCGGGGCCGAGCCGGGCGCGACGGCGTAGGTCTTTGCCGGCCGGCCGGCGCCGGGACCACGACGGCCGTTGCGCCTCGCGAAGCCCGGTATGAGCAGGCCGGCCTCGACGAGGCGCTCGAGGCGCCAGCGCGCGACGGATCGCCCCACGCCGAGCGCTGCCGACACGTCGGCCGCCGTCGGCGGCTCCGGTTCGGTCCGGACGAAGCCGAGAATTTGCAGCAGATCGACGTCTGCGAGAAGCGTGGAGGCCTCCATCGGGACCAAGCTACCACCGCGAAAGCCGGTTCACTGGACTAAGTACAAGATTCTTGTTTATAGAATCCGCCGCTTCGATATCACCGAAGGAGGAAGCGATGGAGTGGGCTGCACTGATCACCTGGGTCATCACGGCCGGCGGCGGCTTCGTCTTGCTCTCGATCTGGCTATCCCGCGGCGGCATGCGGCAGGGAGCAGAAGGCGGGTCGCGGATCCGCCCGCCGCTGATCCTGAGCCATTTCCTGCTCGCGGCGACGGGCCTCGTGCTGTGGATCATCTACCTCGTGAGTGACAGCGAAGCGCTCGCGTGGATTGCGTTCGCGATCCTGCTCGTCGTCGCCGTGCTCGGCTTCACGATGTTCGGCATCTGGTTGCGCCAGCGCCAGGGCCGCGCCGGCGCCGTCGAGACCGCAGTCGCGGAGCGACCGGCCGAGCAGCACTTCCCTGTGGCCGTCGTTGCGGCGCACGGTCTGCTGGCGGCAACGACGCTCGTGCTCGTCCTCCTGGCGGCAGCCGACGTCGGCTGATGGTGAGCCTGAGGCCCGGTTACGCTTTGCCGTGGCCGGGCCTGTAGCTCAGCTGGTCAGAGCAGCGGACTTCGCACGGGTGAACCCATGGTTCCCCCGTGAGCCCCCTCCTTCCTTGACCGAGAGCCGCGGGGGCTCGGCAAGAGCGCGGTCTTGCCGAGCCCGCGGACGTCCGCAATCGACAAAACCTTCTTGAGTCGCCGTTACGCTTGGTGGCGGGGGCCCGTAGCTCAGCTGGTTAGAGCAGCGGACTCATAATCCGTTGGTCCCTGGTTCGAATCCAGGCGGGCCCATTCTGAAAGCCCCGCAATTAGCGGGGTTTTCTTTGCATTTAGGTCCAAACGTTGTCAGGCGGATCGCTCTACGTCGACGGCTAGGTCCCGACGCCGGGAGAGCTAAGCCGGCTGACGCGCCCGAGCATCTGAAGCCGGGGGTTGCCGAGCCAAGGCCGCGGTAGTTAGATCGCCGCATAGCGCAAGGCAGGCACGACGAACTTCCGCGTGAAGCGGACCAGCGACTCGAAGTTCGGCTCGAGCGAGGCGCTGATCGCACGGAGCCGGACGAGCTCGCGGCGGCCGCGCGCGCGGCAGTCCTCAACCCTCGCGTCTTCACGAAGTACCGGTTCGAGTACGTCAGTCCGGTCGCGTGGATGACGGTCTCGCCCGACCTCGTCTGGACGCTCGACTTCTCGATCGCGAACCGCGGCAGGACGGACGAAAGGTTCGCCCTCCTCATGACCGAGTTCCACTTCGCACCCGATCAGCCCTCATTCTTCAGCGACGACATCACGTCCTTTCCGGGCCGCGTCTTCCTGGTCAATTCGTCGTTCGTCAGCCTCGGTGGCGTCGACGACGAAGGCTGGTGGGCGCGGATCTACACCACCTCACGGAACCTCGTCCCGTCGATCCATTCCTACGTCGACTCGGCGGACGGCTCCGAGTCACCATCGCACCCGGACGTCTACTTCGGACGCGGCGACTTCGAGGTCTTCGAGCTGCCCGGCGTTTTCGTGCCGCCGGTGATCGGGCCCGTCGAGCAGTAAGGAGCTAGGCGTCCGTTTCATCCGGGGGCCGGCTGTTTCCCCCGGCGAGTCGGTCTGCCTCGGCAGCAGGGCCGGCCACCTAGCCGACCTCTTCGACAGCGCCGTCGCGGTGGACGTCGAGCACGCCACGTTCGAGGACTGGTGGGAGCCGTTCACGCTCGGCGTCGCCGCGGCGAGCGCACGACCGCTTGCGGAAATCTGAACCGCCCCGCACGGGAGAGTTTGCTGGTGCATCCTGGCGTTCTCTCGATTTGATCGTTCGACTGGAATGGGACGGGCGGCTTAGGATGAAGTCCGGGCAGCGAAAAGGGGGTTGGCATGACGGCCGAGGAATTGGCACTCGCAGCGTCCGCTTTCTTCTCGGGGCTCGCGTCTGGCCTCTTGGGGATGCTGAGCGCAATCATGCGCCCGATGCTCAAAGCGATGGCCGGCCCCGACTTCCGAAGCTTCATGGAAGCGTTCCTTAGATACGCAGACCATTCCTGGGGAAAGGTGTTCAACTTTGCCTGGTCGATCGGGATGACCATCGGGCCGATCGTCGCGCTGGTGCTCCTCTGGGACGATCCCGGCTCCACCTCCTTCGTGCTCACCGCGATCGGCCTGGGCATCGTGATATTCGGTGTCCTCGTCGTCTCAAACGTGTGGAAGACCCCAACCTACAACGCGATCTTGGCCTGGGACCCCAAGGCGATGCCAGCGGACTGGGAGGCGGAACGGCAGCGCTACTTCACGATCAACTGGATCCAATTGGTGGTGACCTGGGCAGCGTTCGCCATCTTCCTCTTGGCTCTGATCTCCCTCTAGCCGGGCAGGCAGCCGGCGCGCACGTCGCCGGCCTCGAGCCCGATCGGCGCACGGCATTGCGCGAGCTCTGCAGCGAGAGGCCGCCGGAGCCACCGTTCGTATTCTCGGGGAAGGCCTGGGCGGCGCGCGGCGCGGCTTGACGCCTAGATGGCTGATGCCGTTTGCGCGGGTTCAGTAATCGTAGTTGGGGGCAACACCGTGAACCCTTTGGGACACTTCCGCTCGGCAGCAATCGTGAGCCGGGACTTGGCCGCCTATGCCTGCGGCAAGCGGACGGCCCGCCAGCCCAGCGTACCGAGAGGTTAAGCGTGTCCCGGCTCAGGAGAGCTTTCGGCAGCGGCGGCCGACCTCCCCCTTGTCAAGCTCCCACCTAGGAGCGCTCAGGCTCTCGACGCGCAACCGATAGCGAGCATGACCCAGAGCGCTTCACGGACGATCTACGGCACCTTTCGAGGCGCATCCGAACCGTGTCCTCGCGCACGGAACGCAACGCCCACGCTCGTCATCGGACTTCTCGCGTCGAGGGGGCCGACTTCGCCGCAGCAGCCGACCCCCGACGTTTAAGTCCCCGAACTTCGTGAGATGGGAAACTTGATTGATTCGTCAGTCAATTCCCGCAAGCTGCAGAGCCGCATGTATTTCCTCCTCAACAAGGATTTCGTCCTCAGTAGGTTCCGGAACGGACACCGACGCTGGCACCTGCGTCACCCGCTGACTTTCTGCGCCTGGTGCGGCCGCGTTCGATTCGCGGGGCGATGGCTCGGAAAGCCGCGCGAACTTGAAGTGGTGGCACATGCGAGACGGTACGCAACAAGCAGCATCTGCCCAACCTGCTTCGCTGAGCTTCGGCCAGAGGCGCCCCTGCCGTTAGCAAGGACCCCTCGGCTCCGAGCCAAGATAATCCCGCTTCGAACGCGCTAAACCCGGGGCCTATCGTGCTCGATCGCGCGCTTTTGAATCGCCTCGACCTCGAGCTCGTAACGCCAGCAAGTCGAGAGAGCCCCGCTGGGGACGGGGCTCTCTCGACAGTTCAGTCAGCGCCTGCGAAGGTGCCCGCAAGCGCCGAGCCCCAAGCCATATTCCGCGGCCTGAAGGTAGAGAAGGGTGTGATCTGCGTGAGATCGGTTCCGTCCGGATGGATCTTCTCGAGCGAGTTGAGGTTGCCCTGCTCGATCCGCAGGAGAATCCAGTTCCCGTCCGGCGAGTAGGAGTTCCCGAGGGCGCGGGTACCGCCCGGCGGATAGTTGGTCACCGCCCTCAGATCGCTGCCGTCGGGCCGGATCGTGAAGGTGTTGACCTGAGCGATGTCCTCCTTGGAGCTGATGAACATGATCCGCTGGCTGTCGGGTGACCAGTCCGATTTGTTGCCGACCTCGGTCGAGTACGGCACCAGCTGCCGCAACCCGCTGCCGTCGATGTTCGCGTCGAACAGCGCCGAACCCTCGTCCGAGTAGCAGGTGTACGAAATCATCGTCCCGTCGGGCGACACCTCTGGGTCGGTGACGCCGGTTCCCTGACAGTCGCTCACGAAGCGGCGATCGTTGCCGTTCAGCGCCATGCTGAAGATCGCGTCGCGACTGACGCCATCGAAGCCCTCGTAGTAGATTCGGTGACCATCGGCGCTGAACGTCGGCGATGCCTCGCAGGCATCGCCGTTGGCGAGCGGCAGAATTCGCAACCCCCCGCCGTTGCGGTTCATGATCGCGATGTTGCAGAAGTCGTCTCCGACCGGGTTGGCCGGGTCGAACTCGAAGACGATCCTGTTGCTCTGCGGCGACCAGTGCGGTAGGAACGTGAAGCCGGGCAGGTTCGTGAGCTGCCGCTGGCCCGTTCCGTCGGGTCCGATCGTGTAGATCTGCGCGCCCTGTGGTTCGTCGGAACGGAAGACGATTAGTCCGTTCGGGCCGGTAATCGTGGCTCCGCCTCCCGCGGGCAGCACGAGCCCCAGCAGGATGCCGCAGAAGCCGGCAAGGGCAAGAAGCCTCCTCATGCAGCTACCTCCTTCTCCCCCAGGCCGCAGGCGAGGAAGGATCGTGACATGCACAACGAAGCGACGTCAACCACCCTGAGAGGACGCCGGCCTGAATGCTGGACGGGATAGTGACCAACTGTTGCCGCGATCGCCTCGCCGGCAGCATCAGGAACGACATCGATCCGGAATCCCGCGGTCGAAGCAGGCGAACCGCGCAGGACGGTTGCGGTGTGGACGGACGATCCGGCCGTCCTCGATGAGCAACCCGCTCGGCTCGAGGTTGAAGAAGGATAAGTCGGCAACGCTCGTCGACTCCATCGTTGGGCATCCGACGGCAACGACGCTGATGACGAGCCGCCCGAGCGGAGCAACGCGGTCGCGACTCCGGGTGGCAGTCTGGGGGTCGCTCGCTCAGCCCGGCACCGTCCACCTCGAGCCGTGCTAGAGACGACCGGAGTGGCAAAGCGGCTGCGCTCGTACAACTCGCGAGCGATCAGCGCGACGAGACTGGGCTGGCGCTCGTAGAGCTTCCTGCTGGACTCGAACAGGTACTCGATCCGAGCGGCGACCGGCCGGTACCCGGGGTCAGGCGCACCGTTGCCGTGAAGGGATAGGCGCACCGTTGCCGTGAAGGATCTCAGCAGCGAGGCGACGCTCTTGATGCTCGGATAGGCCGCCGGGCCCGCGCGTCGCGTCGTGACGTTTCGTCCAGGCGGCCGTGGGCACTTCAGGGCGACCAAACAACGGGAAAGGGGCGACGATGAGCGAACAAGAGTCGATGGAGAACGAGGAGCAGGAGCACCAGGACGAGGAGCAGGAGCACCAGGACGAAGAGCAGGAACCGCAGGATCAGAGCACGGCCGAAGGCGAGAGCGGCGGGAGTACGCTCGGCACCGCCGCTAAAGGCGCGGCTGCTGGAGCTGCCGCGGGTGCCGCGCTCGGGGCGGCTGCGACGGCCGGACGCGAGTACCTGAAGTCGGATGGCCAAGACGAGCCCGACGAGGGCGACTCCTCGGAGCCGAACGAGGACGACGAGGGCGGCGAACCGGCCGGCTGAGTGCACGGAAAGGGGTCGCGCCAGCGGCGACGTGCGCGGGCTGGGCCGCGTCGCCGTTTCTTCTGGACGACGTCGGTGATGCCTGATCGGGCTTCGGCTCGCGATGCTGAGCCTCGCGTGACCCGGGCTCGCTCGCCTGGGGCGTCTTTCTAATCGTGCCAATCGTGGCGTTCGTCGACGTCTTGACCGGCGGCGACCTCTGGTGAGCTAAGAGCCACCGCGGAGCAGACCGCGATGCCGCCGGAGCCCCTCGAGCACGACCTCGACGTCCTCGGCGGTGTTGTAGCAGTGCGGTGAGATCCGCAGGTTGCCGTCGCGCGACGATGTCACGATCCCCTGCTTTCCGAGCGCAGACACGAGCTGCTCGGCGTCGGTCGAGGCGATGCAAGTCAGCGCCCCACGGTGCTCCCACGCACGCGGCGTCACGGCGTGGCCGCCCAACTCGTCCACGCCCTCGAGCAGCCGCTCGGTGAGCCCTCGCACGTGCTTCTCGGTCTCCTCGATCCCGATCTCCCGCATCAGCTCGATGCCGGCGATCGCGGCATAGATCGCGGGAACCGGAGGCGTGCCGGCTTCGAACCGGCGCGCGGTCGGGGCCGGCGAGTAATCGCGAATGTCCATCTCGAAGATGTCCCGGTCGGCAAACCAGCCCGTGGCGGTCGGATAGAGCTGCTGTACGAGATCGCGTCGGCAGTAGAAGAAGGCGAGCCCAGCCGAGCCGAGCAGGTACTTGAGCGCCCCGGCGGCGAGGAAGTCGCAGTCGAGGGCACGTACGTCGACCGGAAGCGAGCCGACGCTCTGATAGGCGTCGAGGAGCAGCGGGGCGCCGCGCTCGTGGGCGAGCGCCGCCACGGCCTCGACGTCCAGGCGCGCGCCGTTTCGGAAGCAGACGTGAGTGGTTGCGACGAGCGCGGTACGCTCGTCGATCGCCGCCTCGAATCGTTCGAGCGGGATCGTGCCGTCGGCGTCGGCGGGGACGTGCTCGACCCTCGCGCCCCGTCGCTCCTGGGCGTGCGAGATCTGCCCGATCGTCGGGAACTCGAAGTCGCTGAGAACGATCTTGTCGCGCTCGCCGTCGAACGAGAGCGCGCTCGTGAGCGCGTCGAGGCCCGCCGAGACCGAGGTCGTGATCGCGATCTCGTCCTCCTCGGCGTTGAGGAGGCCGGCGACGCTCCTTCGAACTGCATCGAGCTGCGCGACCCAGTACTCCCACGGTGCACCGTGCTCGTCCCAATCCGCCAGATAGCGCGCGTACGAGTCGCGAACCGCATCCGAGAGAGCTCCCTGCGAGCAGCTGTTGATGTAGGTCAGCCGCTCGAAGATCGCGAAACGCGGCCGAACCTTCTCGGCAAGCGTGTCGACGCTAACGGCCAAGGTAAGCCTTCCGCAGTTCTTCGTGCTCGATCAGGTCGGAGGCGGGCCCCGAAAGGACGATCCGGCCCGTCTGGAGCACGTAGCCGCGGTCGGCGATCGAGAGCGAGACGTTCGCATTCTGCTCGACGACGAGGATCGCCACGCCCGACTCGTGGACGTCCTTGATGATCTCGAAGTTCCGCTCGACGAGGATCGGCGCCAGTCCCATCGACGGCTCGTCCATCAGGAGCAGCTTCGGGCGCGACATCAGGGCACGGCCCATCGCGACCATCTGCTGCTCGCCGCCGGAGAGCGTTCCCGCCAGCTGCTTGCGGCGCTCGTACAGCAGAGGGAAGAGCGAGTAGACACGCTCGAAGTCGTCCTTCTGGCCGCCGTTTCGCAGATACGCGCCCATCTCGAGGTTCTCCTGGACGCTCATCGGCCCGAAGAGCCGCCGGTTCTCGGGCACGATCGCCATGCCCTTGCCGATCCGGTAGCTCGTGCTGCGGCCAACCACGTCCTCGCCGTCGAAGCGGACGCTCCCGCGACGCGGCTGGACGATGCCGAGGATCGTCTTCAACGTCGTCGACTTGCCCGAGGCGTTGCCGCCGAGCAGGCAGACGAGCTCGCCCTCGGCGACCTCGAGCGAGACCCGCTCCAGGATGTGGATCTGGCCGTAGTAGGTGTCGACGTCCTGGAGGTGGAGGAGCATCAGACGGCCTTCTTCGCGGCGCGCACCCCGAGGTACGCCTCGATCACGAGCGGGTGCGTTGCCACCTCGCCGAAAGAGCCTTCGGCGATCTTGACCCCATGGTCGAGCGCGACGACCCGGTCCGAGATTCCTTCGACGACGTGCATGTCGTGCTCGATAACGAGGATCGTGTAGCCAGCGTCGTCGCGGAGCCGACCGATCAGCTCGGTCACCTCGAGCGTCTCGTTCGGGTTCATGCCCGCGGCAGGCTCGTCGAGGAGCAGCAGCCTCGCGTTCGTGGCCATCGCGCGCGCGATCTCGAGGCGGCGCCTGTTCGCGTACGAGAGGCTGTATGCCGGCTGGTCGAAGCGGTAGCCGGCGAGGCGCTGGCCGAAGAAGGCGAGCTTCTCCTCGGCGATCGCGCGGATGCGCTTCTCCTCGCGCCTCGCTCTCGGCAGCTGAAGCATCGCCTCGAAGACCGTTGCTTTCGTGTTGCCGTACTCGGCGGCCATCACGTTCTCGAGCACGGTCATGTTCAGGAACAGTCTCAGCGTCTGGAAGGTGCGTGCGACGCCTCGCTGCGTGATCTTGTGGGGCGCGAGCCCCGAGATTCGCCGGCCCTCGAAGACGATCTCACCAGAGTCCGGATGGAAGATGCCGGTGATCAGGTTGAAGACGGTCGTCTTCCCGGCGCCGTTCGGCCCGATCACGCTGACGATCTCGCCCTCGTCCACGTGGAGGCCCAGTTGGTCGACGACGCGGAGGCCTCCGAAGTCCTTCGTTACGTCGCGCAGCTCGAGCAGGGCCGCCACCGGTCAGACCACCTCCACCCGCGCGGTGCCGAAGATCCCTGACGGCCGCACGTTCATGATCACGACGAGCAGGGCGCCGAGAAGGATCAGGCGCGTCGCGCCGGAGACCTGTTCGACCAGCTTGTTCTCCCAGACGAACGCGGCCAGGTAGAGAGTCGGGATCATTACGACCACGCGCCACCAGCCGCGGACCAGCGTAAGGACGAGGGCCGCGACGATGAGCGCGAAGTACGCCCAGCCCGCGATCCGATCCGCGTGTGTCGGAAGAAGCACCCAATGGTCGAGCGCACGCCCGAATGCACCGCCGCCCTGGATATGGCCCGCCGTCCCGCGGGACCACACTGCGCCGACGATCGCGTGGATCGCAAACCCGAACGCGGTCGTGCCGACCAGGGCGACGACGGCTCGGTACCAGGGCTTCATGCCGATCAGCAAGGCGAGCACGAGCACGCCGTAGAAGAGAAAGCGGGCATTCGCCGACGACCTCAGCAACTCAGGCGCGCCGTTGACGATCAGCGCGCCGATCACGACGCCGCCGATGCTCCCGAGCCCGCCGAGAATCACGATCGCGTAGATCGTGATCAGCAGCCCGACGTCGTAGTCGCCTGGAAAGGCCCCTGACTGGACGGCGCCGAAGATCGTTCCGGTGAACCCTGCTATTGCCGCCCCGAACATGAAGGCCAGCAGCTTCAGGCGGTTGACGGGGGTGCTCATGGCCGCGGCGGCGAGGGGGTCCTCGCGCAGGGCACGCCAGGCGCGTCCGGTTCGCGACAGGTTGACGAAGAAGAGCATCGTCATGAGGACCGCGAGGGCGATCAGGGTGTAGAAGTAGTAGCCCTTCGTCGTCGTGATCTTGAAGCCGAAGAAGTTGAGTGGATCGATCCGGTCGAGGCCGTTCGCGCCGCCCGTCAGGTCGACCTTGCCGACGAACGGATAGGAGAAGTCGTTCAGCCCGCCGTTCGCGTTGTTGACGAAGATCACGAACGCTTGGAGGAAGAACAGCGTCACGATCGCGAGGTAGTCGCCGAGCAGTCGCCAGGACACGAGGCCCAGCAAAAGGCCGAGTAGCGCGGTCGAGACGACGACGATTGGAACGGCGATCTCGGCCTGGAGATGGTGACCCGAGTGGCCGCTCGCCATGATCCCGTACAGGTAGGCGCCGAACCCGAAGAAGGCGATGTAGCCGAGGTCGAGCAGGCCCGCGAAGCCGACGACGATGTTCAGCCCGAGCGCCAGCACGGCGTAGATGAGCGTGATCAGGCCGTAGCGGTACAGGTTCCCCTCGTTCGTGATGAACGGGAAGATCGCGAACGGCCCCAGCAGCAAGGCGAGTCGGCCCGGAGGCGGGATCCGTTCCCAGCCTCGAGCGACGAGGCCCGTCAGGCCTCGGCCAACCTCCCGCCGCTCCTCGTGCTGGGCGACCCATTCGTCGGTGCCGACGCGCGGCCGGTCGACCGCGTCCGGAACTTCGGGTGCCCCTTCAGGAAGGCCGGCGCCGAGTTGTCCGTCGGGCATCGGCGTCACACCTTCCGGATCACCGGCGAGCCGAGCAATCCGGTCGGCCGGATGAGAAAGATGGTGATCAGCAGGGCGAAGACGTAGAGATTGGCGTAAGTCGACCCGCCCGGCAGATAGCCGGTCGCGAACGCCTCGGTGAGCCCGATCAAGAAGCCCCCGAGCATCGCGCCGGGGATGCTCCCGATGCCGCCGACGACCGCTGCGGTGAATCCCTTGAGGCCTGCCGTGAACCCCATCAGCGAGAAGATCTGGCCGAAGACGATCCCGAACATGACGCCTCCGGCGGCTGCCAGCGCCGAGCCGATGAAGAACGTGAACGAGATCACCCGGTCGACGCTGATCCCCATCATCTCGGCAGCCTCCCGGTCGAACGACGTCGCCCGCATCGCCTTCCCGGTCCTGGTTCGGGAAACGACCAGCACGAGCACGACCATCAGCGCCACCGAGGCGGCGATCGTCAGGATCTGGACGTTCGAGATGAAGAAGTTCTGGCCTATGTTGTACGTCTTGACTCCGATCAGGTCGAAGGTGTCGTAGTCGCGGAACTGCGGCCCCCAGAGCAGCAAAGCGCTGTTCTGCAGGAAGATCGAAACGCCGAGGGCGCTGATCAGCGGCGCGATCCGCGGCGCGCTACGGAGCGGCCGGTAGGCGAAACGCTCGATTGCCACACCCAATCCGCCGCAGGCGAGCATCGCGACTGCGAACATGATCGCCACCGCGAACCAGCCGGTCACTGCGGGGCTCAGCGGGCCGCCGAGCCACTGGAGCACGAAGAAGGCGACGAACGCGCCGATCATGTAGACGTCGCCGTGCGCGAAGTTCAGGAGCTTCAGGATCCCGTAGACCATCGTGTAGCCGAGAGCGATCAGCGCATAGATGCTCCCGAGGGTCAGCCCGCTGACCAATTCGCCGAAGAAGAGGCTCCAGTCCACAGGGGCGCAAGATCGCACAAACGAGTGCGGCCCACCCGAGGGTGGGCCGCACGTTGTTCAGCTCAGGTCGGCATTGCTACGCGACCCGGACGAAGACTCCCTTCTGCGACTTGTAGATGCCGAAGGGCTTCTTGACCATGTCGCCGTGCCTGTCGAACTTGAGGGGCAGGCCGAGCAGCGAGGTCTTGACCAGGATGTTCGTCTTCTTGATCTGCCGACGAACCTCGGCGCGGGTCGCCTTGCCGTCCTTGCACGCCCGGTCGATCGCGCCTGCGACCACCTGCGCCGCGACGTAGGTCGGGGCGCCGAACAGCTCAGAGCCTTTGTGCGTCCTCTTGAAGGCCGCGACACGCGGGTCTGATGGGTTCAGCGGGAAGAACGAGTCGTAGACGTTGCTTCCGAGCCCCGAGAACTGGGGATCGAACAGGCCGTCAGAGCCCATCAGCTTGATCCCGGCCCGGCCGAGCGTCTTCATCTGCTGGCCGAAGGCCTTCCCCTTCGGAGGCAGCTGCCACGGCAGGTAGACAAGCTGCGTGTTGCGCGGGATCTTGTTGATGATCGGCGAGAAGTCGGACTGCTGCTGGCTGACGCCGTCACGCCCGACCGTCACGCCCTTGGCCTTGAGGATGGTCTGGACCTCGTCGGCGAGGCCGGTGCTGTAGGCCTCCTGGTCGTCGATGATGTAGACACGCTTCACCTTCAGCGTGTTGACCATGTAATTGGCGACGCTCTTGCTCTGCGACGAGTCCGGCGGCACGGTGCGGAAGAAGAACCCGGTCCGCGTACCGTCCAGCGTGATCTGCGTGTTCGTCGCCGAGCCGGAGACGAAGCCGAGTCCTGCGCCCTTCAAGGCACCGGTCGTCGCCTTTACCTCGTTCGACCCGGCCGGACCGACCACGCCGAGAACAGCGGAGTTCGAGCCGAGCGCCTGAGCGCCCTTGACCGCCTCGGCCGTTCCGTTCGCGGAGCCGAGCATCGTGTCCTCGGGGACGAACTTGATCTTGTTCTTGTGCGTGCGGTTGTACTGGGCCCTGAAGAAATTCGCCCAGTGGACCTGCGGCTGGCCCAGCGAGGCCGCCGGACCGGTGATCGGCGCCATCAGGCCGATCGTCCGGGTCTTGCCGCACTTGACCAGAGCGTTTCCGGCGTTTGACGCCGATGACGCCCCCTTCGGGGCCTTAGTGGACCCCCAGGCGGCCGTGGCAAGCACGGCCAGCCCTGCCGCGAGCAGCGCGGCGACTACGACTTTCCTCATGTTTCCCTCCTGTCGATTACCCCGGTCCTCGTTTGGAACCTCACGTGGTGAGACGAAAAAGGTCGTCATTCGTTTGCCTCGTACGCACGCGAGGCCGGATCGCCGGCCGGATGGAAAACGGCGACGATCCGCATGGTTGAGCCCCCCGAGTTCTCGAGCGAGTGCATCAGATAGGCCGGCAGGTGGATGCAGCTGCCCGCAGTCACCGGCGCGTCCTCGCCTTCGGTGTGCAGCGCGCCCTCACCCTCGAGGACGTAGATCACCTCGTTGTAGACGTGGCTGTGGTCCGCCGCTCGTCCCGGTGCGATATCGCCGCGGAACTGCGTCACCTCGCGGCAGCCGACCGCGTCCGTGACGAGGTAGCGAAACTCGCGATCGCCGCTCGCCGTCAGGTTCGGCTGGTCGGCCTCACGGACGGTCCGCGTCGAGGATGGAGAGGAGCCGTTGTGCTCCGAGGGCGCCGTGACCGTCACGACCAGCAGCTCGTCCGGCCCGGGGTTCTCGACCTCGTAGCTCTCACCGGCACCCACATAGACGCCCGTCGCAGCCTCGACAGGATGTGCCGTCCCCGCGACGTGGATCTCGCCCCGCCCGTCGGCGACGTACAGCACTGCGACGCGGTCGCCGGTCTCGACCGGGCGAGAGCGTCCGGGCGCATAACGAACGATGCGTTGTTCGAGGATCACGGAGCCTCGCGAGGCATCGAAGGCGCGGCCGACGGTGGCGGTATCCGCGTCGCGTCTTTGCTCCTCCAGCTCGTGGGGCCCAAGGACGTAGGTGGCCATTACTGCGCCCCCTCTTCGATCGCTCGGCTCGTCAGGCGATTCCGGACTGCCCAGAGCTCCGGGAAGAACGTCTGCTTGATCAACCCGCCGAGCAGTTCGACCGGCGTCCCCTGGGTGCCCACGACCTCGTCGCCGATGATCCGA